>Ga0065712_10000441_pt1 | contig 22669 bp, 24 predicted proteins | sample MisRhiReplicate1_FD_59099 | JGI IMG/M metagenome (GOLD analysis project Ga0065712, IMG submission 59099) | Miscanthus rhizosphere microbial communities from Kellogg Biological Station, MSU, sample Rhizosphere Soil Replicate 1: eDNA_1 v3... | ecosystem: Host-associated > Plants > Roots >...
ACCTATGTGGGGGATGATTATCTCTGCACCTATCGAGCCGACGGTCTGATTATCTCGACGCCCACGGGATCCACGGCTTACTCGCTCGCCGCGGCCGGGCCGATCCTAGAGCCGACACTCGGAGCGATTGCGCTTTCGCCGATTTGCCCCCATACATTGACGCACCGCCCCATCGTCGTACCCAGCAAAGCAGCCATTCGCGTGACCCTGCGCTCATTCGGAGATACCGTCATTTTGATTCCGGATGGACAACCCGGCGTGCGGCTCGACAATGGCGACCAAGTGGAAGCCCGTGACTACGGTTTGCCGGTATCGCTGATCAAGCTCGCGTCACGCAGCTACTACGAAATCCTGCGGGAAAAATTGAAGTGGGGGGAGCGTTAAGCGCTGCGGTTATGCTGCGCGAGCTTCGCATCAGGAACTTTGCCGTCATCGACGAAGTGGTTCTCGAGCTCAAGCCGGGTTTGAACATCATTACCGGTGAAACGGGCGCCGGTAAGACGATCATTCTCGACGCCCTCGGATTGATTGCCGGCCAGCGCGGCAGCACGGACGTGATTCGGAACAGAGAGGATGAAGCGAGCGTGGAAGCGCTGTTCGATTCTTTGCCGGAGGAGCTTTCCGAGAAGCTCGGCAACGCGGGTTTCGAAGCGGAAGACGAAATTGTCATCAAGCGGATCGTCAGCCGCTCCGGGAAGAATCGTATTTACTTGAACGGTAGCCTGGCGCCCCGCGCTGTTCTTGCCGAAATCGGCGCTAGCTTAGTGCAAATTTACGGGCAGCACGAGCATCAGACATTGCTCCAGCCGGAGACTCATCTGGGTTTGCTCGATGGGTTTGCAGAGCTCGAAGCGTCCGCCCGCTCGATGCAGATGAGCTACAAAATCCTGACGGCGTCCTGGAACGAATTGAATCAAGTGAAGCAGTCGATCGAACAGAAACGTCGGGAGAAGGCGCTTCTGGAAACACAGCTCGAAGAGCTCGAGCGAGCACGACTCAAACCCGGCGAAGAGGAAGAGCTCCGCGCGGCAAAAAATGTCTTGGCGCACAGTGAAAAGCTTTATCAGGGCTGCCGTGAAGGCGAAGATCTGCTGTATGAGAGTGATGCCGCACTCGTAGGCCGTTTGGGTAAATACTCGGGACGGCTTCGCGAATTGGCCGGCGTGGATCAGCATTTGCGCCCGACGGTCGAATTGCTCGAATCTTCTTTGGCGCAACTCCAAGAGGCTGCGGCGCAACTCCGTCGTTACGCCGAGCGGATTCATTTTGATCGTAATTCCCTGGAGCAGGTCGAAGAGCGGCTCGCCGAAATACAACGGTTGAAGCGGAAGTATGGCGGCAGCGTCGAGGATATTTTGCGTGTGCATGAAGAAATAAGAGAATCACTCGGCAGCTTGGAGCAAGGCGAAAGCAAGATCGCGGCGCTGGAGAAAACTTTTGCTGATGTCCGGCAAACGGCATGGGACACGGCCGAAAAAATCTCCACGGCAAGGCAGCGCGCCGCAAAAAAACTCAAGCGCGACATGGAAAGGGAAGTGCGAACGTTAGGCATGCCGGAGACAACTTTCGAGGTGCGTTTTACGACCCACGACGAGAAGGCCGATGTGCCGCCGTTCTTCGTTGGCGGGAAGAAGCTCACCGAGCGCGGTATGGATCAGGTGGAGTTTTATTTTTCGCCAAATCCCGGCGAGCCGCCCAAGCCACTTGCTAGAATTGCGTCCGGCGGCGAGCTTTCGCGCCTGATGCTCGCGCTCAAAGCGCTGGTGCTGACAGCAGGCGAGGCTTCAACCTTATTATTCGACGAAGTGGATGCCGGGATAGGCGGTCGCGTGGCGGAGATTGTCGGCAAAAAATTAAAGCAGGTGGCGGCACGCCAGCAGGTGCTCAGCGTAACGCATCTGCCGCAGATCGCCGCTTTGGCCGATGCGCATTACGTTGTTGAAAAGGAGGTGGAGCAAGGACGAACTTTCACCCGCGTCAGACAATTATCCGAGCGCGACCGAATCGCCGAGATCGCGCGTATGCTGGGTGGAATCAAAATTACCGATCAGGCGCGCAGGCACGCAGAAGAATTGGTGCGCAGTAAATAACCCGCGATCAGCAGGAAAATCGCGGCGAATGAAAGAACCGAAAGATGTGTTGAGGTTTATTTTTGGCGTTTCTGATCAACAGGAAGCTGGCCATCCTTCCGTACAAGCGGGGTCAGAGCTGATTAACGATTCATCCCAATCTTGTGTTTCGCGGGGTTTTTCGTTAACGATAGCGTTGGAGTGGGGCCGTAGCTCAGTTGGGAGAGCGCTTGAATGGCATTCAAGAGGTCGTGGGTTCGACTCCCATCGGCTCCACCAGTTTAAGACAGTGTATAGAACTCTTCGAGAGATGGTGCTTTCGCGCGGGGGAGTTTTCACTGTCATCGACAGTTTGTAATTCAATCTAACCTCATTACCTCTGACTCTCACTTCGGATTAAGATTTCTTTGATAACTTCTTTTCTGTAAGCGAACGGCGTGAATGCGACTGGCTTTAATCAGACTCTCAAACCTATGTTCAAAAGCCGATCCTTCGCAATGCTATTTGCTTCCAGTCATCCCCAGCGGTGGCAACCTGAATCAGTGCCAAGAGATCGTTGACTGGGCAAGGTTCTGTCCGGCGCAAGGAAATAACACTGCCGACGCGTTCCCGAGCCAAGGTGTGTTAAAGTGGACGGTCACGTGTGGCCAAGCCCCTGGACGTCGCGGGATACCCAGTGCTATGTGCAGCGTTTAGTGCGTGACAAAGTCTCTGGAATGTAGCGCCGGAAGAACATAACGAGTCAATCCCACCAGGGCCCTGGATTGCCGGTCCAAGAAATTGGATCCATTTTGTAGGTTGAAATATGACGAAGCTTAGTAGGCTTGAATTTCACCCGTTTCAATGACCTTGACTTCAACTCCTTCCAGCGAAGTTGGTAACTGGGAGCGCAGGGCACTCGCCGACTCTTTAACATAGACCTCGATGGCCGCCTGGCCCAGAGTTTTTTCCGAATGGCCAATTCCTACACCCACGACACCAGGTACCGATAACAGTTTTGCTTCGTGTTTTTCCTTTACCTTCCGCACTGCATCTACGGCCACGCTATTGACCTGCGGTGGTAATTGCGTGCTCGCGGCATGGCTTTCGCTGATGCGGAAAAGATTCTTGGCCCAATGTGAAATCATATTCGTTAAACTCGTTGATGGCGCTCCGACCATCGTTATTCCGGAGAACGAGTTGAGCACAGCATCGATCGGGTTTGCGATAGCCACGGAGTTGCTCCCGGCAAAAAGCAGGCCTACCGCCCGTGGGGTCCCATATGCATCCTCGACCATCAACGATCCGGAATCGCCGCTATCAATAAAACTCCCTGGTGTAACCAAAACCTGATGCACAAATCTTGCAGTTTTCCTGGAGTCATAAGAAACATCTACCGTCACATCCAGCGCAGAAATAGTTCCTCTTGTAAGCCCCGTGGTTCGGCCGCTTTTTTTGACAGCCAAACCGAGTGCTGGCTCCAAAGTAAGATTGCTGATGCGTCCGATATCTAAGATCTCACCGTTTGACTTCACGGCATTCATTTTCACCTGAGCGATCGCTGCATCCACAGTATTTGTCGGTGCGGCTTTCTTGCCCTTAAACATAATGGGAACAAAATCGAAAAGATCAGCCACCGCATCGGTCTTATCCTGGGCGCATGCCGGACTCTGGTCGATGAGTCCCGGCTGAATAATATCCTCCCCAGGACTTGCCAAATTAGTTCGTGCCAATACATGATTGTTGCTGAGGATGTACTGGGCTCCGCCACGATCTTCGACTAACGCACCAAGAGTTCCGCCATAGCAAAACGCCCTTGTTCGATCGTTAATGTTTCCACCCGATGTCCCCATAGCAATCGGAAAGGGTTGATCGATCTGATGTGCCGGTCCACTGTCTCCAAGCACGGAACCGACGGGAACCACGAATAATGCTGCTGCAAGCAACATTACAATTTTTGACTCGCGTACTATTTTGGCCATCAAAATCTCCTCTTGGGCTACCCTTTGTTTGCGCATCTAGACAGACAATTATAGTTCACCCCTTCAGCACGCTGTGAATTTTTTCTGCGCTCGATTTGCATAATGCAAAAAGCCGCATTCGGTGAAATGTGATTGACTTCGAGATCGCGGGACGGGAGAAAAGGTTGTGATTGGAAAGTTTTTCGGACTCGCGGGCCGTAAATGTCGTTGAAACTGCGTCTGAGAATCTAATGAATAACGTCCGTGCAAGTCCTTTATCTGGCGGGTCCGTGCAGCGCGGCAATCGCGTACAAATGATCGTGAGTGAATGGACCGCTATAATGCTCGTCCCAAAATTGGATGGAGAAGAATTCTGCGTTAAAGGTGCAGCATCGCATCGACCTACCTTTTCGTCACATCAGCTTTAAGCTTGTCGCGACCTATTGCCGGACTCGCCTGAGGGTCTTGCGCAGCCGGCTCATGATCCGTATCAGGCCGAGGCAGATTTCGCCCAACGCAACCGACAGCCGCCAGTCGGTCACGATTACAACTGATCAAAACTGTCAAGCCGAAGCTGGCCATTCCAATTCACTTCGATGATTACGATGTTTTCAAATCGGCGCTGTTGGATTTTACGAAAGCACGGCGCGGCCGGTCTGGAAAACTGCGTTCATTATTTGGTGCGAGGCGATGCGGACAATTTTTAGTGGCGCGGCGAGGATGCGGTTATCTGAGACGTCGAGGATGCGAGATATCGTCTGCGCGCGATAAAAGGAGGAACGTATCATGTTCAGGCAAACGATTGCTGCCCTAGCGGTTTTTCTCTGCGGCGCATGGCTGTTGCTGGCTGCCAGGAACCGCGATGATGCGCGAGACAACAACAGCTGGGCAATTCAAGCAACTCAGCTTCCCCTGACCGAATTCCCAGTCGGTGAACGCCGCGCAGTGAGTTGCTGCTTCTAAAAGAGCCCGGGGCCGGTTCGAGATTTAGAAAACAGCTAATAATCCACTCCGGGTTACGAAATTGCCGGTGTACGGGATTTTATACATCTCTAATCATGAAGGGGCGAAAGCCTACGCTTCCGGAGTCGTGTTCGTGTGTCAAAGGCGCAGTCGCACTCGGCGATACGGGCCGGAAAAACTAGATCTTTCGGATTAGGCCATTTCCAACGTCAATTTCGCTACTTTGGTACGTCCGTTGCTGTACCTACCAACGTTTCTGAACGGGCCCCAACGTTCGGCTATGGGTTCGGAGAATTCGGCGGGCATACCCAAAAGAGGTGATTCTTGAATCATGGCTGTCTTCCGAACGGTCCACGCTAAGTTTTTGCGAGTTATTGGCCAGTCACTTGAGACCGCTGGAATCGAGGCCTTCGAAATTGATAGCGATGGCGATAGATATGTTGTGTCCAGCGAATCTGTGACAGCGAGCGGAGCCTGGATACTGCGCAACTGCGTCGGGAATAGCTCGGTCTTGCGGAAAAATGACGAAGACCGTGGGGCGAAAATATCACTGCGCCTCGATAGCACCGATCTTGCGCGTCTCGATGCGCAGGGCCAGAGAAAGCGCGGGGAGTCTGGATCAAGGGCACAGACGGTGCTCAAACTCTCTCAACTGTTACGCACCCTAGGGGATCATCTAGACCGAGCTGAGGTGAGCGCATTTCATATCGCCTGGCTGCCTTACTCGGTCACCGTCGAATACAAAGAGTTACGGGGTCACACCGATTCGAGAACTTTCACCGCGGAAAAACTTCAACAGCTGGGTTTGCATTCGAGATTTCGGCGGGGAAACCACAGGAACTGGTAGTCAGAGTAAGCCACTGTCGCGCTTGTGTAGATCATATCAGAAGCTAATCATCCGCCCGCATAGATCTTCGCTCAGTGGACAGAGGGTGCCGCGCCAAAATAGTTTTGCCAGGCGAGATGAAGCAGATCATTAGAAAGCTCCATGGGAATATTCTCGTACTTGCAAAGATCGGCGCAGCGCTGAATCAAATCGCGCGGCTCGCAAGCCCGGAGCGGCCGCTTGTCCACTTCGTATAGCCGAAACAAGTATTCGATGTATTTGGCGTGATATTCGAACCCCATCGAGCGGGCATATTGCTCAAAAATCATCGTGTACATCTGCCGATCCGGCGGAGTTATGTAGAGACGATAGCCCATGCGGCGGAGAAAGGCGTCATCCACTAGATCGCTCGGATCGAGGTTGGTTGCGAAAATCAGGAGCTGCTCGAAGGGTACTTCGATCTTCTTTCCGGTATGGAGCGTCAGGTAATCGATACGTCCCTCGAGGGGAACAATCCAGCGATTGAGAAGATCATGAGGATCCACGCGCTGGCGGCCAAAGTCGTCGATGACCAGAGTGCCGCCGTTCGACTTCATTTGAAACGGCGCCTCGTAAAACCGAACCGTGCTACTGTAGATCAAATCCATAGTTTCGATTGTCATTTCACCGCCAACGACGACAATCGGCCGCTTGATCTTGATCCAACGTTCGTCGTAACGATCGGTGCCGGTCACGGGGATCTGCTGGTGATTGTGTTGATCGAAGATCTTTATGACCTGGCCATCCACCTCGACCGCATAGGGGATCCAGATTTCACCGCGTTGCGCGGTGTGGAGAGCGAGGGCGATGCTCGTTTTGCCGTTCCCCGACGGACCCGTCATAAAGAGGCTGCGGCGTGAGTTTGCAACTAACCCGAGCGTTTGCACGGTGCTCTCAGGCAAGACAAGTCCGGACATAGCCGAATGTACTGCCTCGGAACGAACCGGATCGCGCGCCGCGCTCTGGCGCAGCACCATTTCACTGTATGCCGGCAACGATACTGGTGCAGGGCCGATATAGCCGTTCATGTCTAAAAGCTGCTGTGCGCGTTGCCAGCCGCGATCGAGTAGTCCATAGCGATTGTTGCCGTAGCTGACTAGTCCTCGAATTTCGACAAATTTTTCGCGATAGAGGTGCTGTAACAAATTTTCCGTCACTGGCATGGACAACTTGAGCTTTTGGGCCGCACGCTCGGTGGTGCAATTGGCGTCCGCATAGACCGTTTTCAGGGTCAGGTCGGCTAGGAAACCGTAGTCGAGTTGAGTGGCCTCCGGGCTTAATGGGACTGGAGGAATGGCAGTCTCGATTCTTGAAATGGCGACTTCAGGCTTGCTCATGGCGTCTTCGACCTCCCTTAGTTCTGTTGTCGATGAAACCTTGTGATTCCCGACACAGACAAGCCAGCATTTTAGGGTCTCATGGGCTGTTTGGCAATAAAATCTGCACAGCCGGAATAGTGATGCAGCGCTTGCATTGCGGCCCATTTCCGCGCTCAGACTCGATTGCAGCAGGTCAATCCGTGTGTTATATGTTTTTTGCTAAAGGTAGATCATATGAAACAAGGAATTCATCCAGAATACAGAGTTGCGACAATAACTTGCGCCTGCGGACAAGTGGTAGAGACACGCTCGACGGCCGGCAATATTCACGTAGAAATTTGCTCCAATTGCCACCCTTTCTTTACTGGCAAACAAAAATTGCTGGACTCAGCGGGTCGCGTAGACAAGTTCAGGAAAAAGTACGGCCTGAAGAATTGAGCTAGCGGAGGGTTGAGGGGAAAATTGCTCGATTAGGCTATTTCGGTATGTGAAAGGGCAAAGGGTGATCGTGCTCCCTTTGCCCTTTTTCTTTTTGTCCTCCCAAGAGAGCTACAATGTTAGACAAACTGGCCGAAGTCGAAAAGCGCTATGTGGAACTGGAAGGGATGATGTCCAATCCGCAGCTTCTCGGACAACAACGCGAGTACTCCAAGCTCGCCAAGGAACGCGCTGAGTTGGAAGAGCTCGTCGCCTGCTATCGCGAATGGCGCAAAGTGGAGCACGAAATACATGACAATCGCCAGCTCCTGGAGGAACCCGACGAGGCGATTCGAGAACTCGCGAAGCAGGAATTAATCGAGCTCCGCGAGCGTAAAGAAACGCTGGAAAATCATCTTAAAATTCTGATCCTGCCGAAGGATCCCAACGATTCGCGAAACGTCATTGTCGAGATTCGTGCCGGCACCGGCGGCGACGAAGCAGCGCTCTTCGCGGCGGAGCTTTTTCGGATGTATTCACGCTACGCCGAATCGCGCCGCTGGCGCGTAGAAATGATGAGCTCGAACCCGACAGGACTCGGGGGTTATAAAGAAATCATCATGAGTATTGAAGGGCAGGGCGCCTACTCGAGGCTCAAATTCGAGGGTGGCGTACACCGCGTTCAGCGAGTGCCAGTCACCGAGGGCTCAGGCCGAATCCACACTTCGGCGGTGACGGTGGCGGTGTTGCCGGAAGCTGACGAAGTGGAAATTGCGATCGATCCGAAGGAGATCCGAATCGACGTTTTTCGTTCTTCGGGACCCGGCGGGCAAAGCGTCAACACCACGGATTCGGCCGTCCGCATTACGCACATTCCGACAGGAATCGTGATTTCTTGCCAGGATGAAAAATCTCAGCACAAGAATCGCGCTAAGGGCATGAAGATTCTTCGCGCTCGCTTGCTCGAGCGGAAGCAGGAGGAACAACGTTCGGAAATCGCCGCGACGCGAAAGCTAATGGTCGGGAGCGGCGACCGGAGCGAACGCATTCGTACTTATAATTTTCCGCAGGGACGGCTCACGGATCATCGGATCAACTTTACTTTGTACAAGCTCGATCGTGTGATGGAGGGCGAGCTGGACGAAGTCATCGACGCTCTCATCACTCATTATCAAGCCGAATCGCTCAAGGCGGCAGGGAAGCCGGACGCGGACACTAAATCAGCGGCGCCAACCGGTTGAGCCTTACGTGAATCTTTCAGGCATTTTGATGCAAGGGGTCCGGCGATTGCGCGGAGCCGGCATTGACAGCGCTCGTCTCGATGCCGAGTTGTTGCTCGGTTGTGCGCTCGGTATGAGCCGTGAAGAGCTCATTGTCGCTGCAGCTAGAAATCTTTCCCTCGCAGAATCTGACCGCTATGAAGATTTACTCAAACGGCGCCTGAATCGTGAACCGCTCGCTTACATCACCGGGCAACAGGAGTTCTGGTCGCTCGATTTTATCATCAGCTCCGATGTGCTCGTGCCGCGGCCCGAAACGGAGCTATTGGTCGAGATCGCGCTCAAAGAATTGGCAAATTTAGCTGACACCAAAGTACCGCGAATCCTCGAGCTAGGAACTGGAAGCGGCGCCATCGCCGTGGCACTTGCAACTGAATCGCCGCGAGCGCAAATAATTGCAACCGAAATCTCGCCGGCAGCTCTGGCGATTGGCCGCAGGAATGCCTGCAGAAACGGTGTGTCCAAAGCGATCCGATTTTTACAGGGCGATCTCTTCCCCGCGCTCGGCAAAGAGCTCGAAAATGATTTTGATTTGGTTGTATCTAATCCACCTTATATTTCCCGCGGCGAGATTTCGAACTTGGAGGCTGAGGTGAGCCGTTGGGAGCCGCGTGCTGCGCTCGACGGCGGTGTTGACGGGCTCGATTTCTATCGCCGGATTACTGAGGAAGCACCTGATTATCTGCGGCAAGGCGGCGCGGTGGCTGTCGAGATCGGCGCTACGATGNGTTCATTGGTGCTGGCGCTGTTCAGAAATAGTGCGGCNTATCTGGATACTCAGGTGCATCAGGATTATAGCGGTCGGGATCGCGTTATNGTTGCGCGAACAGGTNCCGGTCCCGAGCTCGTTTAGGAAATTTGTGGATACAATTATTTTGCAGGGCGGCAAAGCGCTGGCTGGAGAGGTGACGGTGAGCGGCGCAAAGAATGCCGCACTGCCAGTACTCATCTCTTCCCTGTTGACGGAAGAAGCCTGTGTCTACGAGGAAATTCCGCATCTCGCTGATATCAGGACGACTTTAAAGCTTCTTTCCGGGGTCGGCGAAAGGGTCGAGAGCGGCCGTTGGTTTGACGGCGCCGCCGAGCTGGAACTCCAAGCCAATCGGATCGAGAAGTTTGAGGCTCCGTATGATCTGGTGAAAACCATGCGCGCGTCGTTTTTGGTGCTGGGCCCACTCGTCGCCCGTTTCGGTCGGGCTCGTGTCTCGACACCCGGTGGGTGCGCCATTGGAGCCCGGCCAATCAATTTGCATCTAAAAGGCTTGGAGGCGATGGGCGCAAAGGTCGAGCAAAGCCATGGTTATATGGAAGTGACCGCGTCCCGGCTGCACGGCGCGAAAATTTATCTTGATCTACCGTCCGTAGGCGCTACGGAAAACCTGATGATGGCGGCAACGCTCGCCGAAGGGACTACAGTCATTGAGAACGCCGCCAAAGAGCCGGAAATCGAAGACCTGGCGCGTGCCTTAAATGCGATGGGCGCGCGAATAGAAGGGGCTGGCGGCGCGATTATTCAAATCGAAGGCGTGAAAGCCCTGCATGCTGTCAGGCATAGAATTATTCCCGACCGGATCGAGGCCGGCAGTTTTATCATTGCGGCGGCACTTGCCGGCGGCGATGTGCTGATTAAAGGAGCCCGGGTCCAACATCTCGATGCGTTCTTGATCAAGCTAAAGGAAGCCGGTATCAACTTCGTTGCCGATTCCGCCGGTATTCGCGTGCGCCGAGAAGGCACGATCAGGAGCGTCGATGTGACAACGCTTCCCTACCCCGGTTTTCCCACCGATCTGCAAGCGCAGTTTATGGTGCTGATGGCAGTCGCCGAAGGCGTCAGCGTGATCACGGAAACCATTTTCGAAAATCGTTTCATGCACACGCAAGAACTGGACCGCATGGGCGCGCAGATCAAATTGGAAGGAAATCGCGCGGTGGTGCGCGGAGTGCGCGACCTATCGGGTGCGCCGGTGATGGCGAGCGATCTCCGCGCCAGCGTAGCGTTGATTCTGGCGGGTCTTGTCGCCAAAGGCACGACCGAGGTCTCGCGCGTGTACCATTTGGATCGGGGTTACGAAAAAATCGAAAAGAAGCTTTCGCAAATCGGCGCTCAGATCGTTCGGGTGAGAGGCTAGGCTGTTGTATCGTTCAAGGTTCAAAGTTCAACCGTAATGGTCGATGATCAAGTAAAAGCGAGCAATGCCGATCAGATTAGTAAAGACCACCGACCCTGGATTCAAGCCGCTATTGGAAAAAATCCTGGAACGGCGTGGAACACGCGACGGTTCAATCGACCGGCGAGTTTCGGAAATCATCGAAACGGTCCGTCGCCAAGGCGACCGCGCGGTCCTGCGGTATACCGCTAGGTTCGATCACGTCCGTCTCAAATTGTCGAGGCTCGAAGTCAAGAAGAGCGAGATCGAAGCTGCACTCAAAACATTGCCGCGTGATGACCTCTCGGCATTGCGGCTTGCGGCCGAACGGATCTCGATTTTTCATCGGCATCAACTGCAGAAGAGCTGGAAATATCGCGACCGTCTGGGCATGACGCTGGGCCAGCGGATTACGCCGTTGAGGCGCGTCGGCATCTATGTTCCAGGGGGCAAAGCATTATACCCGTCAACCGTGCTGATGAACGCGATTCCCGCCAAAGTGGCGGGAGTCGATGAAATCATCATGAGTTCGCCGCTTGGCACTGACGGTTCTCTGCTTCTCGCCGCTGCGCACCTTGCCGGCGTCGATCGTATTTTTCGAATCGGGGGAGCACAGGCCGTGGCCGCAATGGCTTTTGGAACGCAAACGATTCCAAAGGTAGACAAGATTGTCGGCCCAGGGAATATTTTCGTAGCGACAGCCAAACGGATGGTTTTTGGAGAGGTGGATATCGACTCCATCGCGGGACCGAGCGAGATTTTGGTTTTGGTCGATAATTCCGCCGATCCAGTCCATGTGGCCGCGGACATGCTATCGCAAGCGGAACACGACGAGCTGGCGGCGGCACTTTGTGTCACTACTTCCGTTTCTTTCGCTCAGTGGATCCAGACCGCGATCGCCGATCGTTTAGGCGGCACTAAACGGCGGGCCATTACCTTACAGTCGCTGAAAAAATACGGGGCGATCATTGTGGCGCGTGGGACTCAAGAAATGATCGAATTGGCAAACGAGATTGCGCCGGAGCACATCGAGCTAATCGTGAAGGAACCCGAGAAGCTGGCGGCGCGCATTCATAATGCCGGGGCAATCTTTCTGGGCCCTTACTCGGCGCCGCCGCTAGGCGATTATCTTGCCGGCCCCAACCATGTACTGCCGACCGGCGGGAGCGCGCGTTTTTTTTCGCCGCTCGGGACCTATGACTTTCTCAAGCGAACGAGCATCATTCGAGCCGAGCGTCGCGCTCTGAAGGTATTGGCGCCCACGATCACGCATCTGGCGAGACTGGAAGGATTGGACGATCACGCGCGCTCAGTGGAGGCGCGATTCAGACAAGACCTATAGGCGGCGAGTTGACCAGCGCGCCTATCGGAGCGAGTTCAAGGAGATCAGGATGGCACGGAAAGCCAAAGTCGAGCGAAAAACCAAAGAGACCGATATAAAGCTCTCGCTCGAAATTGACGGCGCGGGAAAAGCGGCGATTGAGACAGGTATGCATTTTCTTAATCATATGCTCGATATTTTTAGCCGGCACGGCTTTTTCGACATTGATCTTGAGGCGAAAGGCGACCTCGCCGTCGATTATCATCATACGGTGGAAGACGTCGGCCTTGCTTTGGGGCAGGCGTTCAAAGATGCCCTCGGCGATAAACGCGGGATCCGGCGCTTCGGCGAGGCGAGCTGCCCCCTCGATGAAGCGTTGGCGAAAGTGGTGGTTGACTTGAGCGGACGGCCGTATCTTTCCTACAATGTGAAGATTCGGCCGGGCCGCGTGGGGGACTTTGACACCGACCTGCCGCACGAGTTTTTCGCGGCGTTCGCCAACCAATTGGGCATGAATCTGCACATCGATGTGCCGCGCGGCGAGAATCCGCATCATATCATTGAAGCGTGTTTCAAGGCCTTCGCGCGGGCGATGGATTTTGCAACCCAACTCGATTCGCGCGTCGAAGGCGTGCTGTCGACCAAAGGGAGCCTATAGAAAACTCGTTCAAGGCGTTCAAGCAGTTCACGTCGTTTAACACCATGATTGCGATCATCGACTACGGTATGGGCAATTTGCGCAGCGTGCAGAAGGGATTCGAGCGCGTCGGCTTTGAAGCAGTGGTGACGCGCGATCTCGGGCAGATTCAATCTGCACGCGGCGTGGTTCTGCCCGGCGTCGGCGCGTTTAATGCGTGCATGGAAAACCTCGGNAAACTTGGTTTGGTCGANCCGATTCGCGATGTGGTGCGTAGTCAAAAACCATTTCTTGGAATTTGTCTGGGATTTCAACTGCTCTTTNCCGAGAGCGAAGAGTTNGGCAAGCAAAAAGGACTCGACCTTTTTCCCGGCAAAGTGGTGGGCTTTCGCGCCAATGAAAATTTCAAGGTTCCGCACATGGGTTGGAATCGGCTCGAGAAGAAGAATAACTCGCCATTTCTCGAAGGGATCTGTAGCGGCGATTACGTTTACTTCGTGCACTCGTTTCACGTCGTGCCCGAGGACCGCTCGATCGTGACGACGACGACGGATTACGGCGACCCGTTCGTCTCCAGCATTGCAACCGACAGGCTCTTTGCCTGTCAGTTTCACCCTGAAAAAAGCCAAGATTTGGGTTTGCGGGTCCTCGCCAACTTCGGCCGCTTTGTTGCGAACAACTAAAGCATGCTCATTATCCCCGCCATTGATCTCAAAGACGGACGCTGCGTTCGTCTGTTTCAGGGAGAGATGGACAAAGAAACCATTTACTTCGAGAACCCTGTCGCCGCCGCGAAGCATTGGATCAGCGAGGGAACCACTTTTATTCACGTCGTCGACTTGAACGGCGCTATGGAAGGACGGCCGGTACACACTAAAGAAGTGGCGGCAATCTGCCGGCTGTCCGATTTATCCGTAGAGCTTGGCGGCGGCTTGAGATCGATTGAAGCGGTCGAAGCGGCGTTTAACTTGGGCGTGGCCCGCGTGGTCATCGGTACGGCAGCGTACGAGAACGCGCCGTTCTTACGCGCGCTTTCCCAACAGTTTCCCGGGAAAATTGTAGTTGGCATCGACGCGCGCCAGGGAAAGGTGGCTGTGAAGGGATGGAAACAAACCACTGAATCGGATGCGGTTGAGTTGGCAAAGCGCTGTGAGCAAGACGGCGCTGCGCGGCTCATTTATACGGATATTGGCCGCGACGGCACTCAAATCGGGGTCAACATCGATGAAACGTTAAAAATCGCCCGTGCGGTACGCATTCCGATCATCGCCTCGGGCGGGGTGGCAACACTGGACCATATCCGTAACCTCTTGCCTCTGGAGAAAGAGGGAGTCGAAGGCGTAATCGTCGGAAGGGCGCTCTATGCCGGCACCTTCAATCTCAAGGATGCCATGGAAGCAGCCAGGTAGAGGATCGCTGTGCCTACTTGTCTATTTTTGGCTGCCTGAGCTCAGCAACCGCCTCGCGCCCAAGCGTTAGCACTTGACATCGATGAGCCGATGGGGTCAAATTTGCGATTGGCATTAGCCAGGAGGAAATCCATGAAGAAGCAATTATCATTGGTTATAGGTACTGTCGTTTTAGCTGGTGGTTTGTTGATCTCGGCGAATCCTAGCGTTGCTCAAGAAGCGGGCGCCTCTGGGCAGCCAAGACCGGGCTTTTTCAGTATTCTCGGCAGTATCCTTTTGACTCCACTCCAGTTAGTGTCTAAGACCGTGACCTGTGTTGGAACGCAAGTAACAGCCGCAGTACCCTACGTGGCGACGTTCGGCGTTGAAGGGGCGTACGACGGCGGCACGAACGGCAGAGACATCGGTGAAACAGCACGGCGTTCATGCACCGGCTCGTGGATTGTGAGACCGTCACAGGTTGCGCAAGATTACGGCGAATAATTAAAACTAGCTCCCGAGAGAGTCGGCTAGCTAAACTCATTCTAGGGAAAGGCGTTCACGCTGTGGGCGCCTCATTTCCTCCTGCCTCAAGTTTCCACATAGCAATTCGATTACGTTGAAAACCTTGATACACGCTCTGTTAAAACCAACTTTCGCTGGAACTCCCCCAGGACCAATTTAGTCTTTACGTCCTATTTGAAAGCGGCTGTAGCTGCGCAGGATCATTCGGGTATCAAAGATTGAGTTTCGAGCTTTGCTCGAGACCTGTGTTATGTTGTTCTTTGCGGCGCCTTCGGTTGCGAGCTGCACATTGGATCCGTTAAACTCGGAGATGATCGACTCTCGCCAAGAAAGCACTCCTGTATCCGCCGCCGCAGAGTCCAACCTGCCTCTAACCGAACCGTGTGCCCAAATAGCTGCTCATCAATACTTAAGAGCGTCACTACGAGGATAAAACCTTCCGCTTCGGTTTGATCGCCAACTACCTTTGAAAAAATTTGGAAGCGACGGATAGAGGTTGCCAATGCTTGCTCAAAAGCTGCATGCGGAATTTGTGGTCGTCCAACGGCTTCATCATCCTGCCCGCTGGTGACTTTTTACGGACGGAGTGTGAGTACTTTTTCTGGGATTCAAAAGCGTCCGGAATCATGCTGGTAACTTTCGCCCGGCGTGGCGCAGGCTGCGAGGGCGGATAAGAAAAACCATAAGCCAAGCAAAGACAGCGCCGGATTCTTCCGAATTTCACGAAGTTCATCGAGCGCTCGGTTGGGGCGTTTGTTTCGCAGCATTGAAAATATTGGTCATTACCTCGTCAACCATTTCCTCCGGAGATGTTCTGGTCAACGAAGTCTGAAACGAATTGCCGACCACCAATGGAAAATCATTACTCGTATCCCGCAATGTTACCGTAAGCTCCAAAAGATATAATGTGATATCCCACATCCATCGATCCGCGTAAGTAATTATAGAATCGGCTTGATACGATGATTGCGGCAAGCCGGTCCGGCGGTCGCCGTAAAACCATCCTTCGTGAGTTTGTCTCTAATCAGATTATGGATATTATGCGTGTCTTTTGGTTGATGAACGACATGAAACGTCTTCAATCGATTCAGGTCGGCACCCCCGGTGAAATAGTTGCCGTTGCACGATTTACTACAACCGGAAGCAGAGACCAGTGCCATCAATAAAGCCACAGGCGACGTAAAAAAAGTGCGATTTAATTCGAAAACTCCTTTTTTTCTCGACAAACGATGGCAACAAGCATAACATCTGTATCCGCCAAAAAGTAAATTATTCTGCCGCCAGCCAACTTTGAGAGACAAAGATCCACTCGGCGCGTTCTAGCGAGGTTTTGTTCTTTTCTTGCAAACCGAAAAGAACGCAATATGGACGGGCGTTAGTATGAACGCCTATGCTTAACACCGGTGTCAGTTTTTCGATCGGATCATTTGCAGCGTGGGCTCCCGGCGCGGAGACACGCGATTCCTGGTTGGCATGGGCACATGGCGAACATTCAATTTGCGGGATACAAGCGCCGGCGGTTCGCGCGATGCCGCCGATGCTGCGCCGGCGTGCGGGCCTTCTCGCTAAGATGGCTCTCGAAGTGGCCTATCAATGTTCGGGCGATCTAATCGATGTGCCGGCGGTTTTTTGCTCCCGGCACGGTGAGGCGGCGCGTTCTGTGGATCTATTGCTCGACCTTAGCAAATTCGGGGCGCTATCTCCTACATCGTTCAGCTTGTCGGTTCATAACGCAACGGCAGGACTTTTTTCGATTGCTCGTGGGGACCATGCCAATACTATCGCGCTTGCCGCCGGTCAAAGCACTGTTGAATATGGCGTGATTGAAGCATGTGGGTTGCTCGCGGACGGCGAACCACAAGTTTTGCTTGTGGTTTATGACTGTCCACTGCCCACTGTTTATCAAGCGTTTCAGGACTGCCATGAACAACCGTTTGCGTGGAGTTGGTTGATGCGACCGGCTAGTAATGATGTAGTTTCACTTTCCTGGTCACCCTCCCATCACAACCGGTCTATGCATAGTGGGCGATTTCCCGGTGGTTTAGAGATTTTGCGTTTCTTCCTTAGGAAAGACATTCGCCTTGAGCGGAGTTGCGATCGACACCGATGGATCTGGTCGCGACATGCTTAGTAGTATCCAGCGGTTTTGGCGCGTGCTCGGTACAGGGTTGGGATTTGTGCCGGTTGGTATTGGCGGCGTCCTTATCTTTCCCGTGCTGAATTTAATGGTGCGAGAGCCGAAGCGACGCAGGACCATCGCGCGAGATTTGGTCCAGTTAACTTTCCGTTGCATCGTTCGATCGATGTGTGCTCTAGGTGTCTTCCAGTACGAAACCAAAGGACTCGAACGATTGGAACGGCGCGGGCAATTGATTCTTGCCAACCACCCGACATTGATTGATATTGTGTTTCTCCTCGCGTTTGTCCAACAAGCAGATTGCATCGTCAAGGCCCGCCTTTGGCGCAATCTCTTTACCCGCGCGACGGTGCGCGCCGCCGGTTACATCGCCAACAATGAAGACAGCGTTCAGGTACTCGAAGACTGCATTGCCTCCATACGCGACGGCGGGAACCTCATCGTTTTTCCAGAGGGCACGCGGACGCCGGCGGATGGGGGCATCACCCTCAAGCGGGGAGCGGCAAATATTGCCGTGCGCGCCCCGTGTAATATTACACCTGTGCGTATCCGGTGCACGCCGCCCATGCTGGTTAAAGGGGAAAAATGGTGGCGCTTACCAGCGTATAGGTCGCATTTTCATTTCGATGTGATGGAAGACATCGACATTCAGCCATTTCTCGCAAACTCTTTCGGTAAAGCGCTGGCTGCACGNCAACTGACGGGCTATCTGCACAAATTTTTTTCTTGAGNCGATTTGCCATGCTAACGACTGAAGACGATATCAAACGACTGATCGTCGATGTGCTTCAACTCGANGACACCACCCCGGCAGATATNGACGTCGAAGCNCCGNTATTCGGAGACGGGCTTGGATTGGACTCCATCGACGCGCTTGAACTCGGAGTAGCCATCCAAAGGCGGTACGGCGTGGTTTTGTCAGCGAACTCAGAGGAAAACCGTCGCCACTTCGCCTCGGTACGGGCGCTCGCGAGCATGGTCGATAACCATCGCAAAAACGGGGACGGATGAAAATGAATCCGGCAATGCCGCAGACCACGGACGAGATCTATTCCTGGGTCGTTAATATCCTGCACGAGATGTTTGAACTTGATAAGGCGAAGATTACGCCAACGGCAAACCTATACAGTGATCTCGATATCGACAGCATCGACGCAGTCGATCTAGCGGTGAAATTCAAAGAGCTCACTGGCAAGCGGCTGCAGCCTGAAGTGTTTAAGACCATCCGCACCGTGCAGGACGTGGTGAATGCGCTCGCCGATCTGCTCCGCTAGCACATTATCGAGGCACATTCTGAATTTACTGATGGTCGTAATAACGCTCGCTTACCCGCTCGTAATCTGGCTCGGGCAAGATCGATTCGAGCCGCGGGTTCTTGCAATTCTATTACTGCTGCTGGTAGTGACGCGGCTGCACATGTTGAAACTCAGCGCGGCCTGGTGCTGGTGCGTAGGTGGAACGCTGTTGTTGGTCGTGTGCGCCCTTTGGCTTAACGCGATCCTGCCGCTGAAATTCTACCCCGTCTTAGTGAATGGCACGCTGCTGAGTCTATTTGCTTATAGCCTGCTGTTTCCGCCATCGATCATCGAGCGCTGGGCACGATTGCGTAACGCGGAACTCCCCGCGCGGGCGATCTCTTATACGCGCCGCGTTACCCAAGTGTGGTGCATATTTTTCGCCATGAATGGCGCCGCGGCATTGATCACCGCGTTCTGGGCGTCGGCGGCTGTCTGGACGCTTTATAATGGCATCGTTGCTTATCTGTTGATGGGATTGCTTTTCGCCGGTGAATACTGCGTTCGATGGCGGTTCAAGAGGCTGCAACATGGCTGAAACTTGCGATCTATTAGGATTCTTAGCAGCTATGAATTCAACTAGTGGGACGGTCGGATGGCAAGAGGGCAACCCCGTCCGATTCCAGAAGTTTCTCAGCCGCGTGCGCGCATGGCGGTCTCTGTTGCGGCGACAGCGCGGTCGTAGCTTTGCGCTCTATATGGATAACGCCATTGAATTTGCCAGTGCATTGTTTGGGGCTTGGCATGCGGGCAAAGTCGTTTATCTGCCGGGCGATAACTTGCCGGAAACTTGCGCTCGGCTACGCGCGGAAGTGAATGGTTTTCTCGGCGAGTTTACAGTCGAGTGCTCGCCGATACTGTCGGCGCCCCACAGAAGGGACGATGACACGGATCACTTTGATCGCTTGGAGTCCGACTTCGTTGGTTTGGTCCTCTATACTTCCGGCACCACGGGAGCGCCCCAGGCTATTGCCAAAAAGCTCGTGCAATTGGCGCGAGAAGTGGCAACTCTGGAATCCGAGTTCGGCGCACTGCTCGGCACCGGCGAAATCGTCGGAACCGTGTCGCATCAACATATCTACGGATTGCTCTTCCGAATTTTATGGCCGCTGGCCAGCGGCCGCGCGCTGCACGCGCAAAGCTATTTCTATTTCGAAGATTTGGCGGCGGCCTTAGCCAAACGCAATTGCGTCTTGGTATCGAGCCCGGCGCATTTGCAGCGGCTGCCGAACAATTTTGATTGGACCGAGCCGCGCAAACGAGTGCGAGCCGTTTTTTCCTCCGGCGGCCCGTTGATCTTCGAGGCCACAGCAGAAACGAACCGTTTGCTCGGCTCAACGCCGATCGAAGTGTACGGCAGCTCGGAAACCGGCGGCATCGCCTGGCGCCAACAACGCGTGAGAAGCGATGAGGCATGGACGCCGTTTCCCGGCGTCAGTTGGCGCATCGAACCAGAGCAGGGCGTGCTCGAAGTCAGCTCCCCCAATCTTCCCAACAATAACTGGTTTTGTATGGCGGACCGAGCTGACATCATGGAGCCAGGCCGATTCGTTCTCAAAGGTCGCGTCGATCGCATTGCCAAAATTGAGGGTAAACGAATTTCCCTGAGTACCATCGAAGCAACGCTGAAAACATCTCCATTGGTTTCGGATGCTCGCGCGATCGTCGCCAATGGAGCGCGCCAACGGATTGCCGCATTCATCGTGCCGTCGGAGCAGGGCCGCTGGCATCTGACATCCGGCGGCAAACCGGCTCTCAACCGGATTCTGCGGGAACAACTGCGCCGGTGTATCGATCCCATAGGGCTGCCGCGCATTTGGCGCTACCTCGATGCGCTGCCAACGAATGCGCATGGCAAAACCACCGTTGCTGAGCTAGCCGCATTGCTGGAAAAGCAAACAGGCGCGCCAACAAAGCCGCACGAGCGGCTGCTCGAAAAAGATACCGCCCGCGCTGTGTTCGCGCTGAAAGCCCCGCGCAATCTGCTTTACTTTGACGGCCATTTTTCCGGCCGGCCGATTCTCCCGGGCGTGGTGCAGCTTGACTGGGTGATTGCTTACGGCAAGCGGTGCTTCGACCTGCCGCCGATATTTCGCGCCGTTCGTGCGCTCAAGTTTCAGCGTGTGATTCCTCCCGAGCTGCCGATAAAACTCGAGCTCAATTACGAAGCCGCCAAGTCGTGCCTATTTTTTAAGATCAGCTCGCAAGTCGGTTCGCACGCGAGCGGTCGCATACTGTTCGGAGTCGCAGGTGTTTAAGCCCTGCGTCATCATTCCGGTCTTCGATCACGAGCGTGCGATCCGCGCGGTGGTCGATGGTGTGCTGGCGCAAAAAATGCCCTGTATCATCGTCGACGACGGCAGCGGACCGGCGTGCGGGAGCATGCTCGATGAGTTGGCTAATCGCGCGCCGGATCAAATTACCTTACTGCGCCATTCGCACAATCGGGGCAAAGGCGACGCCGTGCTGACCGGAGTTCGCTATGCGGCCAAGTGCGGTTATAGCCATGCGGTACAAATTGACGCCGACGGCCAGCATCGCGTCGCGGATATCCCGAGCTTTTTGAGCGTCGCCGTCGCGCGCCCCGAGGCGCTGATCGTCGGCTGTCCGCAATATGGCGACGATGCGCCGGTAGTGAGGCTCTGGGCCCGCCACCTGACGCATGTATGGGTAACAATCAATACGTTGTCGCGGCGGATTAGAGACTCGATGTGCGGCTTTCGCGTTTACCCGTTGGCGGCGATCATGGAACTGGATCGAGCGCAAAAGCTCGGCGGCCGGATGAGCTTCGACGTCGAAGTGCTGGTGCGCCTACATTGGGCGGGATGCGAAATCATCAACCTGTCCACCGTGGTGAGTTACCCTAGCGACGGCGTTTCACACTTTCGCGTCTGGCTCGATACCTTCTTGCTCTCACGTCTACACGCGACTTTGTTCTTCGGCATGCTCGTGCGCTCGCCAATGTTAATCGCGCGCAAATGGAGCCGACAATGAGAACGCTAATGACGGCTGAACGGGGTGCGCACTGGGCGCAAATCAACGAATTCAGCTTCGTCGCCGGCATGCGGCTCTTGTACTGGGTCGCGCGAATTTTCGGTCGCCGGCCTTTGCGCTTTATTCTCTATCCGATCGCTCTTGGGTACCTGTTTGCCAAACCGACGGCGCGTGCAGCTTCGCGCGCCTACCTTGGGAGAATCGCGCGCGCCAATTCCACGCTCAAAATTCATCCGGGTCTGATGGGTGTGCTGCGCCATTTCGTCTCCTTTGGGGAAAGCATTCTTGACAAGATGCTTCTCTGGAGCGGCTCGTTCGACGCCAATTCGGTGAAATTCCACGGTCTCGAGATTATCGTCGAACAAATCGCCGCCCGGCGCGGCGGGATTCTTATCTGCGCTCATCTGGGCAATTTGGAATTATGCCGAGTGTTGGCCCGACGAGAACCCGGACTCAGCCTCACCGTGTTACTGCACACCTTGCACGCGGTGCGATTCAATCGATTGTTGGCACAGCTCAATCCAGCGAGCGGGGTCAATTTGATGCAGGTCACCGAAGTTACATCGGCGACGGCGGTATTGTTGGCCGACAAAGTGGCGCGGGGGGAATTCGTCGCCATCGCCGGGGACCGTGTACCGGTGACCGCAAACGGACGGGTTGCGTCGGCAAAATTCGTTGGCGATACAGCACGCTTCCCGGTCGGGCCCTATGTGCTTGCGGATCTTTTTTGCTGTCCGATCTATCTGATATTTTCCCTGCGGGCCGAGCACGGCTGGGAAATTCATTTCGAACCATTTCGCGACTCGATTGAGCTGCCGCGCCACGGGCGCGATAACGCCCTGGCCGCTTTAGTCGCCGATTACGCCGGTCGGTTGGAATATTTTTGTCAGCGCGCGCCGTTGGAGTGGTTTAACTTCTACGATTTTTGGCATGCGCCCTCGATGGAGCAAGCCGATGCTCCTTAACTCAGACGCGGTCCGCAGTATTCGTTTTGACACCGGGCGATTGACCATCGAAGACATAGTCGACATTGCCCAAGGGTCGGCGCGCGTGATTTTGTCGGACGCGCCCGCATTTCTGGCGCTGATCGCACGCGGCTCCGACTTTCTCGATCGCTTACTTCGCGAAGAAGGATCGATCTATGGCGTCACCACCGGCTTTGGCGATTCCTGCACGGTGACCATCGAGCCGGAGTTGGTCGCCGAGTTGCCGCGTCATCTCTACACCTTTCACGGCTGCGGCCTGGGCGAGTTTCTCGAGCCAGCACAAACCCGCGCTGTGATCGCGACCCGGCTGATCTCTTTGTGCAAAGGATTTTCCGGGGTCAGCGTGGAATTGCTCCGCCAGATGGCGCGCTTGCTGCAGCATGATA
>Ga0065712_10067891_pt1 | contig 22597 bp, 21 predicted proteins | sample MisRhiReplicate1_FD_59099 | JGI IMG/M metagenome (GOLD analysis project Ga0065712, IMG submission 59099) | Miscanthus rhizosphere microbial communities from Kellogg Biological Station, MSU, sample Rhizosphere Soil Replicate 1: eDNA_1 v3... | ecosystem: Host-associated > Plants > Roots >...
CGGGCAGGCGGCCTGGCAGGCGTTGCACTTTGCCCAGACCGATCCCCTCTTCCGACCAGACCTTGCACATGGCATCGCTGAAGCTGTCGTCGCCGAGCGCGGTGACGTAGTCCACCTGCCCGCTGCCCAGCAAGCGGGCCAGATAGACCGCTGTGTTCAAGGTGTCCCCACCAAAGCTCTGGCGCAGACTGCCGTCAGCATGCTGCTGCAACTCGATCATGCATTCGCCGATCAGGGCGACACGTGGAAGGCTCATGTGGCGGTCACTCCTCTGTACGTGTGAAATCAGAAGTACGTGCTGAAGGGCTCGATCACCCGCAGGTCATCATCCACCAGACAACCTGAACGCCACTTGTCGAAGGTGAGACATGGATGCGATGTGCCGAAAGCGATGATGTCGCCCACCTTCAGCTCACAATCGGGCGCCACGGTCATGAACGCGTGTTGATCCATCACAGCCGTGACCTTGCAGCCGCTGACGTCATCGCCGCTGGCAGGCAGTACACCCGCCTTGTAACGGCGCAACGGATTCGGCAAGCCTGCGTCATAGGCCACATCACGCTTGCCCATGGCGATGACCGCAAAGCCTGGCTCCGGCATGGACTGCACGTGGGCCCAGACTTCCAGCGCCGGTCGTAGCGCTTCGCTCAGCTCGGCACGCCGGTCCAGCACGCAACATTGCGCATCCTTGTAGATGCCATGGTCGTGCACCACATAACTGCCGGGGCGCAACACGCTGAGAAACCGCTCGCGCACCGCCTGCCCATCGAACGCCTCGGCGATCAGGTCATACCAGGCCGAACCCGACGCGGTGACGATCGGCCGATCCAGCGCGAACGCGCCCTTGTCCTGCAATTCGACCGCCAGGCGCACCAGCGAAGCCGCAAATGCCTTGATGCCACTGATGGCGTGATCACCATGAATCACGCCTTCGTAACCCTCGATCCCGGTCAACGCCAACGAAGGCTGTGCCAGAACGGCGTCTGCCAGCTCGAGCACCTGGGCTTCGGTGCGACAACCGCAACGTCCGCCCGGCACACCGTACTCGATCATCACGTTCAAGCGCAGACCACGCTCGGCGAAGAATGCGCCCAGTGCAGCGACATTGTCCGGATGGTCGACCATGCAGTGAAATTCGAAGGTCGAATCCGCCAGCAGTTCTGCAATCAGCGCCATATTGGGCTGGCCGACCAACTGGTTGGCCAGCAGGATACGGCGCACGCCATGGGCATAGGCGGCCTGGGTCTGTACCGCGGTCGCCAGTGTCATGCCCCAGGCGCCCTCCTCGATCTGCCGCCGGAACAGCGCGGGCACCATGCTGGTCTTGCCATGCGGTGCCAGTTCGGCGCCGCTGTTGGTCGCGAAGGTCTGCATCCAGCGAATGTTGTGATCAAGCGCCTGCTGGTGAACGACCAGCGCAGGCAGGCTGACGTCGCTGACCAGACTGTCTCCCGGACGGGCGAAACCCTTATCGATGACGGCAATGCTCATCAGTAATCTCCTGCTGAAAACACGTTATTCGTTGATTCGGCGAGCCAGGCCGTTGGCACTGTCGATCAGCACCCGGCGATAGTCGCTGTAATGAGTCTTGGCATCGGCACGCGGCGCAACGATGCACAGGGTGGCGATGCATTGGCCCTGCTCGTTCCTGACCGGCGCGGCGAAGCAATGCGTGAAGGTGTCGGCCACGCTGTCAAAGGAAAAGAAACCTTCCTCACCCGCCTTGCGGATCTCGCTCAGAAAGGTGTCCAGCGGCAGCCGTTCGCCGCCCGGCAGAATGAAGTCCTCAGGGTCGATCAGGTCGATGATCTCCTGGTCACTGAGGTGGCTGAGCAGCAGGCGCCCGGAAGCCGTCCAGGGAATCGGCGCGTTTTCACCAATGTCCGAAGAGATCCGGAAATGCCGCTCGCCTTCTTTCATGAGTGCCACGGTGTATTTGCGGCCATTGAGCAGGCACATCTGTGCGGTTTCCCGGGTCTGGCTGACAATCTCACCCAGGCACACCTCTGCTTCGCGAGTGAAATCAAAATGCCGCAAGTGCGCCTGGCCCAGAAAATACAGCTGGCGACCGAGGTACACATGTCCGTCCTTGCCGACCGGCTCCAGAATCCGTCGCTCCAGCAGTGAAGCCACCAGTTCGTAGATCGTGGACTTGGGGCTGCCGATGCCGCTGGCAATCTCATTGGGCCGCATGGGCGTGGCTTTTTCCTTGAGGAAGTCGAGGATGTCGAACGCCCGGTCCAGCCCGCGGGCACGGCGCTTGATGGTGTCTTCGCTCGCTTGAGTCACGTCGGTCATCTGCTGCTATCCATAGTGTTGAGCCGCCAGCGCGGGCTGGCGGCAAATCTGAGCCGCTACTTCTGCCGATAGGCGATGCAATCGATCTCGACTTTGCAGTCCACCATCATGTTGGCCTGTACACAAGCGCGTGCGGGTGCGTGCTCCGGCGTGAAGTACTCACCGAAGACCTTGTTGAAGCTCCAGAAGTCGCGTGGATCTTCCAGCCAGACGCCGACGCGGATCACATCCTTGAGCTCGTAACCGGCCTCTTCCAGGATGGCGATCAGGTTGCGCATGGTCTGATGGGTCTGCTCGACGATACCGCCGACGATGATCTCACCGTCCACCGCCGGGACCTGCCCGGAGACGTGCAGCCAGCCATCGGCTTCGACGGCGCGGGCGAATGGACGGGGCTGGCCGCCCCCGGCAGTGCTGCCGGCACCATAACGGGTAATGCTCATGGGGTTCTCCTTCTTGGAAAAATTAAAACCGGATGTTTTTGAGAAATTCGCTCAGGCGCGCTGATTTGGGTTGCTCGAATAGCGCCTTGGGCGGGCCCTGCTCTTCAATACGGCCCTGATTCATGAACACAATCTGATCGGACACTTCGTAAGCGAATCGCATTTCATGGGTGACCAGCAACATGGTCATGCCCTCTTCCGCCAGGTCCTTGATGACATTCAGCACTTCGCCGACCAGTTCCGGGTCCAGCGCTGAAGTCACTTCATCGAACAGCATCAGACTGGGATTCATGGCGATGGCACGGGCAATCGCCACGCGCTGCTGCTGACCTCCAGACAACTGGCCGGGGAAGTGATCGCGCCTGGACAACAGGCCAACCCGATCCAGCCATTTCTCGGCCAGCGCTACCGCCTGGTCCCTGGGCATCTTTTTGACCTTGAGCAACCCGAGCGTCACATTCTGCAGCGCGCTCAGATGCGGAAACAGGTTGAATTGCTGAAACGCCATACCCGTCATAGCCCGGTGCTGGGCAATAAGCCGCTCGGGATGACGGGTGCGCTTGCCGTTGACTTCGCTGTAACCGATGTCCTGGCCTTCCAGCCGGATATGTCCGCCCTGGAACTCTTCCAGCAGATTGACACAGCGCAGCAGCGTGGTCTTGCCCGAGCCGCTGGAGCCGATCAGGGTCACGACATTGCCTTTCTGCATGCGCAGATCGACGCCCTTGAGCACTTCGACAGCGCCGTAGGATTTGTGCAGGCCCTCGATGCTGAGCAACGCAGGTGAAGGAACTTTGTTCTGGGTCTGTGTCATGGCAAAGCCACCCGTTTTTCGATGTGTCGCCCGAGCAGCTCAATGGCGTAGTTGATGAGGAAGAACAGAAAACCGGCGAACAGGTAGAACTCCAGCGTCATGAAGGTCCGGGCGATCACCTGTTGGGTGCTGAGCAGCAGTTCGGCCACGCCGATCACCGACAGCAGGGTCGAAGCCTTGACGATCTCGGTCGAGGAATTGACCCAGGTCGGCAGGATCTGACGCATGGCCTGCGGCAACAGCACGTAGCGCAGCGACTGGCTGAACCTGAGCCCGATTGCCTTGCCTGCCTCCAGTTGTCCGCGCGGAATCGCCTGCAGCGCACCGCGCACGATTTCCGACACGTGCGAGCCGCAAAACAGCGTCAGCCCCAGCGCACCGGCCTGAAAGGCACTGATCTGCCAGCCCAGCGCGGGCACCATGTAGAACACCGCGAGCACCAGCACGAACACCGGCGTGCCGCGAATGAGATCGACGTACAGCCGAATCGGCAGGCGAGCAAAAAAGCCGCCGTAGGTCAGCACCAGACCGGCAAACATGCCGATCAGGGTGCCGAACAGAATGGCCAGCGCCGAACACTGAATACTGGTCAGAAAACCCGACCACAGCACTTCACGGGCATTCCAGACTTCCTGCAGCCAGCCAGGGGGTTGATACATGACGGCCTCCTAACGGCGAATCGCCAGACGTTGTTCGAGGGCGCGCAGCAGCATGGCGATCGCATAGCAGGCCACCACATAGAGCGCAGTGGTCACCAGCCAGGTTTCGATCACCCGGTAGCTTTCGACATTGATCTTGCGTGCGTAGTAGGTCAGTTCCGGCACTGCGATGGCAGCGGCCAGCGAGGTGTCCTTGAACAGTGAAATGAAATTGTTGGACAGCGCTGGCAGCACGTTACGCAACATCACCGGAACCACGATGTACGCCCTGACCTGCCACTCGCCAAGGCCGATGGCCAGCCCCGCTTCACGCTGGCCCTTGTGAATGCTCAGCAGACCGGCGCGAAACACTTCGGTCAGATAAGCGCCTGCGTACAACGACAGGGTGATGACGAACGACGGCAGCTTGTCCAGACGAATGCCCAGGCCCGGCAGCGCGAAGTAGATCAACAGAATCAGCACCAGAATGGGTGTATTGCGCACCACCGTCACGTAGATCGACGCCACGATACGCAACGCGCGGTAACGCGACAGCAGCGCGAACGCGTTCATCAGACCGATCACACAGCCGATGGCAATCGAGATCAGGGCCAGTTCCAGCCCGAGGCCCAGCCCCGCCAGCAGACTCGGAAAATCGCGCCAGACGGCATCAAAATTCAACTGATAGTTCATGGTTGCCTGTACCCGGCAGGGTTGGCATTTCAGCTCACCCTGCCCTTCAAGAGGTTCGATCCGACTTATTTGTATTCCATCGGGAAGCCAATCGCAGGCACCGGCAGGTCCACGCCGAACCATTGCTTGAACGAGGCGGCATAGGCCGGGAATTCGACACCGGTCATGGCTTCATGCAGCGCGGTGTTGACGAAGTTCAACCAATCCTGATCGCCACGCTTGACCGCGCAGGCATAGGTTTGCGGGCTCCAGGCGAAGGCTGGCGAACGATAGCGGCCAGGGTTCTGCACCATCAGGTACTTGACCGAGGACTGGTCGGTCGCTGCGGTGTCGGCACGGCCGGAGTTGATGGCCTGGTACATCAGGTCAACGCTGTCGTACTGATCGACCTTGGCCTTGGGCAGCGCCTGATGGACCAGTTCTTCGGCGTAGACGTTCTGCAGCACGGCAACCGTTACGCCGTCACCTGCGACTTTCAGGTCATCGATTTCCTTGTATTTGCTATTGGCAGGCAACAGCAGCGCGACGCCTTCCCGGTAGTACGGCAAGGTGAACGCAACCTGTTGGGCACGGCTGGCGGTGACGGTGATGAACTGGCAGCTGATGTCCACCTTGTCCGTCAGCAGATTGGGAATGCGCGCGTCCGACGACTGAACCACGAACTCGACCTTGCTCGGATCGTTGAACAGGCCTTTGGCGATGATCCTGCCGATGTCGATATCGAACCCCTGCAACTTGCCGTCCGCCCCCTGAAAGTGCCACGGCGCATTGGTGCTGCCCGTGCCGACCACCAGATTGCCGCGTTTCAATACCGCGTCCAGTTTGCTGCCCTCTGCTGCTATTGCCGGATTGACCAGGGTGACGGCCGCTGCAAAAGCAAATACACAGGTTTTCAGAAAAGAAGGTCCGTAGCGCATCACATGAACTCCACCGGGTTGTCTTTATTCCGCTATAGCGGATACAGGTATGTAACAACGGAATAGAGAGCAGAAAGTGTGCCACAGAATGCCCGGCAAAAACCGGTTGCGAAAAAAATGAGGCGAATCAAAGGGCTGGGAATCGCTTTGCGATAGGGCCATTCAACGCTTTGGACACGATGGCGCTACTGAGAGAGACATTTCGGTAACAAAGCCCCATACCTGGGCGTGCGCGCCGCAAGTGGGTGCACAGAGGTCAAAGGTTGAAAAGACGGGATTGGCGTTGCTTTTTGCAAGCAAAGGCCCGCCAGAGTGGCGGGCCTGAAGGGCGATGCTTAAAGGCAGGTGGCGATAGCGGCGGAGCGCAGGCCTGTCTGGGTGTCGCTCGGGGTGGCATAGAAATCGACAGAAGACGCTGCGCCTTGGGGACGCACGTCCGCGAAGTAACGGGTCTCTGTGGTGAACACAGTGAAGCCCCCTCCAGACAGCTTGTCCATGAACACGTCAGCAGAGCTGCCGAACATGGCTTCGTTCTGCCAGGTCACCTGAATGCACTGGGCGACGGCAGCCGCTGGTTTGGTGCTGGAGAGAATCTTGAACGGTCCGCCTGAACGTGCCGAATTCGACGGCGCCGCGCATCCGACCAACACCGCTGCCGCAATCACCAGAATCGCTAACTTCATGTCATGCCTTCGCTGATAAAAAACCGATTCTAGCACCGCGGTCACCCGTCAACCTTCGGCGATTTGCTCTTCGTACTCTTTCACGTACTTGCCCGCCAGGGACTGCTTCTGCTTTTCGTCGAGCAGCTTGCCAGCCATCTGGAAGAACTTCTGCTCTTCTTCCTTCAAATGGTGGTGCACTTTCTCGGAGAGCTTTTTTGCAGTCGCCAGCCAGGCCGGGCTCGACATTTCGGTCTCGTCCAGCTCTTCCATCATCTCGTCCATTTCGTGGTGCTCGGAAATGGCGTGACGGCTCAGATCGATGCCGTTGTCGTGCTCCATCAACGGAATATAGAAGAAACGTTCTTCAGCGGTTTCATGCGCCTGAAGTTCTTCCTTGAGTTGCTTGTAGGCCTGAGCCCTTGCTTCTGAATCGCCGCTGGTCTGGATCAGTGCATCGGCATAGCCGCGTTGACGATCATGGCTTTCGCGTAGTGCTTCGAAAATATTCAAGGACTGATCTCCAGTTCGACTTCCGGGTTGTGGAAGTATTGTTGACTAGACCCCTGGCGAAGATCAGCGGTTCCAAAAAATACTGGCGAATCGGCATCTCGCCAGCATTTTGTCGGAAGCAACGCTCAAGCCAGCTCGAACACCACGTCCTGCGCCCCTTCCCAGAGTGTTTTCACACCCAGCTTGCGCAGATTTTCCTTGCCCTCGGTGATCGTCAGGAAATGATTACCCGCCAACTGCCCCATCTTGCTGGCAAAGCAGCACGCCCCATACGCCAGGATGATCTCCGTCTCACTGTAGCCGCCGGGATAAAACAGGATATCGCCCACCGAAGGATGACTGGTGGCGTTTTCAAAGCCGACCAACGTGTCATCGAACTTCAATTCGTAATCGTCCAGCGGCACCCAGCAACCTTCGCCGCTCCAGCGCACATGAATGAACTTCTGCTTATAAGGCAGCAGCTTCAAGAACGCAGCGACAGTCTTCGGCGCGTCCGGATTGGTTTCGGCCAGAAACGAATAGCCGCCAGCGGTTATTTTAATGAGGGTCAATGCCGCGTTTCCTTTGATGATTATCAGGTGGGCGTGAAGGATAAACACTGACGCCATCAGACGTCACGAGATACCGTTTCGTCCGTACAACAGATAGCCCGGCCGATGACTGAGCCGTTCGTAATACCCATTGACTGCCGGCAGGTCGGGATGCTCGAAAGGCGTTTCGAACCAGCGATTGACTGAAAGCCCGACAGCAATGTCAGCCAGCGAAAACTGCTCGCCAGCCACATAAGCACCGGTCTTTTCGAGTTGGCTGTTCAGCACCTGCATGTGCCTGGACCACATGGAAAGCGACGCAGCAACTGCGTCTGCATCCTGAAAATTGGCCGAGCGGCGTGCCAGTGACATGAAGGCATAAGTCCATGACGTGTTGAGGTCAGAGCTCTGCCAGTCCATCCACTGATCAACCCGTGCCCGTGCCTTCGGCGCCCTGGAATAAAGGTGCTCGCCGCCATACTGACCGGCCAGATAACGAATGATGGTGTTGGATTCCCAGAGCACGAAATCACCGTCAATGATGACCGGCACCATGGCATTGGGATTAAGCTTCAAAAACGCTGCACTGTTGGTCGATCTGAAATCGCTGCCCCAGTCTTCCTGGGTGAACGGTATTGCCAGTTCCTCGCATGCCCACAATACCTTCCGCACGTTGATGGAAGACGCCTTGCCCAATATGCGTAACATTCAATGTCCTTATTGCGGATCCATGTCCTTCGGTTCAAAACCATCCAGCCGTTTGGCGTATAGCCGATTCTCGTGTTCTTCGCCTTGTAACACATACATCGGCGCGCCCTCGAGCCTGTAGCCCATTTGCGGATAGAAACCCAGCGCGCGATCGTTGCCCACCCAGACCGTCGCCCACAGCAGAAGCGCGCCGCCGAGTGCGGCCTGCTGTTCGGCAGCCCTGAGCAGGCGCTTCCCTACTCCCAGCCCGGTAAACCGTTCCTGTACATACAGACGCTGCAGTTCGGCCGCCTGCGCAGTGTCGATCATCTCGTGCGCAGTCAGCAGCGCCACTTGAGCAAATCCCACCAGATGCCCATGAGATTCGGCAACGATAACGAATGTACCGGGCTGAGCAATGATCCCGGCAATGGACGCTTGGGAAAAGGCTTCCATCGCCTCACGAGCAATCGAATCACGAATGCCCTCGGTGGCATAAGTATCCAGAAACACCTGCAGCCCCAATACCGCCACACACAACGAATCCTCGACAACGGCTTCGCGTAGGACCAAATCAAATGGGGTGGTATTAATCATTGGGCGACTGGCCGAAAAAGTGAACGACGACACGCCGATCATACATCAGGGGGGCCGCTTTATCGGCCAGCGAGCCCGGTCCAGGACCAGGCTCGAAGTGAAGCTCAGTGCTGGAAAAGCTGTTCTTTGGCAGCCTTGATCCGTTTCTCGCGTTCCTTGACGAGTTTGTCTGCAAGGTCGGCAGCAGCGACTACCGCCTCCTCTGCCGTCTCGGTGCACGTGATCGTCGTGCTGAGCGCCGCCGCCGCATAACGATCCCAGGCGGGAACTTCGTCATTGAAAAGCGGTGGTATTGTCGACATGGGGTACCTCCTCACTGCAAGGTCTGACAGGGCGTCAGACTGTCTGCCAGACAGACTAGGCGGTGACGGGCAAATCGCAACCGGTCGATTGTTCGATCGACCGGTTTCATCATGGGCCTGAAGGCTCTCAGCCTTCAGGCAAGAGTCCGGATCAGCGACCCAGCATGACAGACTGCAAGCGGGCTTGCGCCTGTTGGACGTTTTTCGCCTGTGCGTTGAGGTCCTGCAGCAACTTGTTGAGTTCGGTCTGTACCACCGGGTCATTCACTTTCGCAACCGAACCGGACAGATCGATCTGCGATTTGTGCGCATCGACATAGTCGGCAATCTTCAGCGTGCTTTCGAATGTGCCATTGATCTGCGGCAGGATTTCGCGAAAGGTATTGGCCGGCACGCTGACAGTCTTGTCATAGGCCTTGTTGTAGACCACTTTCAGATCGTCCGGCTGCTTCAGCGTCTCATGAGCGGCATCAGCCTTGGCCTGCTCTTTGGTCAGCTGCTCGCCCATATCGTTGAGGCCTGTCTGCACAGCCTTCAGGTCGGCGCGGCGCTCGATCACGTCATTCAACGAACGAATAGCGCCTTTTTGCACAAGCTCATTCAATGGCTTGACCGAAGCGTCCATCCCTGCGTTGAAATCCGAGATGACCGCATAGTGAGAGCTGTAATCGCCAAAGGATTTCTTTTCATCCTCGGTCAGCGTGGGAACCCGAACGCCAGGCTTGTCGACAATGCGGGTCTGCAGGAACTGCGTGAACGCGGCGCGCTGCTCCGGCTCCTTGTCACCACAGCCAGCCAGTACCAGGGGCAGCGCAACAGCCAGCAGCAGAGCGGGACGAAAAAAGGACTTCATGTCATGGATCTCCGAGATTATAAGAATGCGCGCTCGATCAGACAGCCTGTCGAACATAAGCGAACCTATAGTCTCGCAATGCCATCATCTAGTTCCCCTGACGCACGTAAAAACGCCACGCTCTTCCTGGGAAGGCGCGGCGTTTGAATTCCTGAAGCCCGATAAAAGAGCGTATCGGCCCGCAGCTATTGAACCTGCACCGAAGACTGCCCAACAGCAGAGATTGCCGAAACCGGCGCCACCGTCAGTGTCGAATTGATCTTCTCCGGTAGCGTGTACATGGCGCCGGTTGCGGGATCGACGATCAGCATGCCGATCAGCCCGCCAATAACAATGTTGCCCCAGTACCAACCGTCAATGCCTGACTCGAGTGTTTGAGTGCTGCTGTTATAGCCGTCCTTGCGATAGGTGACCGTGTATTTCTCGCCGTCGAAATAACCCGCTCCAGCCCTCAGCGTCACCTCGTCAGGCGTTACGCCCGAGCGAACGGAAACGCCACCCTCATTGACGATCTCGTAAGCGGCGCCGGACGGACTGGATGTCACCGCTACCGGGTATTTCGAATCGCTGACAATGCTCGCACAACCGGTAACGGCAAAGGCCGCGATGGTAAAGAGGGAGATTTTGAGGGGTGACGCTGGGCGCATTTTTGCAACTCCGTTGCTGGATAATCATCAAGTTAAAATGATATCACAAAACAATATCATAACGACATCATACTGGCTTAAATCCATGTATTTCATCGCATTACGCCTGGACACCTCATCACGATGGCGAGCCAATCAACCGTACTCATATTCGATATTCATCTGCAACTTCGGACAACTAACAGATACAATCCGGATACATGACTGAAACAGCGATTTGACGTGGTGAACTATTTTTAGATGCAGGGTGATATCATCCAACACCAGCGTATGTAACTAACCCGCACCATATAACATCAATAAGCCATCACGATGATTAGACACTTTTCGAAAGTAACGGATTATCCTATGCCTGTTGCCATCGAGGTTTCCGATGATATCTGTGATCAGCAAGACTTCGGCAACTGCAAGGGCAACTCGGCAGGGCCGGTCTTTCTGGTGGGTTCAGGCGCCTCGGCAGCAGACTTCCCGATAAGGGAGTTTTCCTGCATCCCCATGATTACGATGAATGGGGCGATTTCCATGTTTACCACGGCAGGAATCAACCCCCACTTCTACGTCTGCTCGGACCGGGACTTCTCCAGGCAACAGCCGGAACTGTTTGCCCAGGCCATGCGCAGCAGCGACAACATTGCCCTGTGGAACAGCCAGATCGGGAAGCTCCCAAGTTCGCCCAGAGGCAATGTCTATGCACTGAAGAAGGCCGAACGACTGAGTGCCGTGAGCCTCTTCGAACAACGATCCGAGCTGGTCAGAAAGCTTTCACTGTTCAGCCGACGCAGCAGGGACATCGGTTTCAGCAAGGACATGAGCCTGGGCTTTTTCGACGCCCGCACCGTGATGTACCTGGCCCTGCAACTGGCCCACCACCTGGGTTTCAACAAAATATTTCTGGTGGGTTTCGATATGAATCAATCGGCAGGACGCTACTACGAAACGCCTGGCGCCAGGCTGTCTCCGTGCGGACTGGACCAACACTATGAATCGCGAATCCTGCCTTCCCTGAAATTGATGGCGAACTCGGTGATGGGGGACGACTTTCAAGTCTACAACCTGTCGGCGACATCCAGAGTACCGGACGACGTCATCCCCAGGCTGAGCCTGGAGGGTGTTCGACACATGCTGGGGCTTTCGGGCTATAACGGATGATATTGCGGCATCGGAATGACCTGCGCCAACGACCAACAAAAAAGGCCTGCAAGCTGACGCTTACAGGCCTTTGATATCAGAACAGATCCTTTGGATCAGCTCACCTTGAAACGACCGACCAGCCCCTGCTGCTGTTCGGCCAGTCGAGCCAGCTCGCGGCTGGTGACGGCTGTCTGCTCGGCACCTGCGCTGACCTGAACCACCAGCGTGTTGATGTCGTTGACGTTGCGGTGGATCTCCTCGGCGACCAGGCTTTGTTCTTCGGCGGCCGAAGCCACCTGAATATTGCGATCACTGATCGACGCAATGCCTTCGGCGATTTCTTCCAGCAACTCACCGGCACGCACCACGTTGCTCGCGCCCTCCTTTGCTTTGCCCAGTGTTTCCTGCATGGAACTGGCGGCCCGATCAGAGCCGGACTGCAGGTTGGCAATCATGTTCTGGATGCTGACGGTGGAATCCTGGGTTTTCTTGGCCAGGTTCCTCACTTCGTCGGCGACCACGGCGAAACCACGGCCTTGCTCGCCTGCGCGGGCAGCCTCGATGGCAGCGTTAAGGGCCAGCAGGTTGGTCTGCTCGGCAACACCACGAATCACATCCAGAACCGAAGAGATCGAATCGCTTTCACCCTTTAGCTCGCCAATGATCCGCGAGGTCTGTTCAGCCTGAACCTCCAGCCCCTGAATCAGGCTGATGGTGTTTTCGATTTCAGTCTTGCCCTGCAGAGTGCTGGCATTGACGCGCTGTGACATCTCGGCGGCATCGGTGGTGCTGCGTGCGACGTCCTTGACCGTAGCGCTCATCTCGCTGATGGCAGTGGCGACCTGGTCAGTGCCCTGACGTTGCTGCGCCACGTTGTTGCTGGTCTGCAGGGCTACGGCAGATGATTGCTCGGCCGCGGTGGCGACCTGTGCGGTGGCGCTGCCGATCTCGCGGATGACTTCGCTGATCTGCAGGGCCATGTTGTCGAGATTGCGGGCGATCTCTCCAAACTCGTCCTTGCCCGTATAAAGAGTCCTGGCTGTCAGGTCACGGGTCGAAAGCGAGATCAGGGTACGATTCACATCAACAACGGCGATCTTGATATTGCGAATGATGACCGATGCCAGCCACAGCACGGCAATCAACATCAAGACCACGATCGCGATTGCCACGTACAGACTGCGTTCGGCGTCGGTACGCTCATCACTGGCAAGACCCACCACCATCTGCCCCAGCTCTGCCTCCACCTTGGCCATCAGGTCGATGCGAACGGTGGCCAGGTTGAACCAGTCTTCCGGCTTGATGTTGAGTGGATCACCCAGCGGCGTATCGAAACCCAGACGCTGCAGGCGCGCCACTTCCAGTGAGCCGGGCTGTTGCAGAACGGCATCCAGCTTGTTCTTGAATTCGACAGGCGACCAGCGCTGGTAGGCTTCGAAATAGCCCGAGAACTCACCGAGGTTGCGGCTGAAGCGTGACAACAGCGCTGCGTCAAAGCGGTTCTGGTTGAACGCCAGACCGAGCAATACACGCTCGCGGCCAGCGCGCTCCTTCATGTCCACGAACTGGTTGAGCGAGCTCAACCCACGCAGGATCTGTGGATCATCAATACTGGCTTCCAGAGAATAATTGAAGCCGATCAAGACTTTGATCAGGTCGGTAAAGCGGGCACCGGATTCAGTATTGTTGATTGCCTGCGAATCAACCTTGAGGCGCAGCGCGATCAGATCATCCATCGCACGAAGCACCTTGTCCGGCGCAGGAATACCCTCGGTCGTTTGCGCTCGCATCACGCCCACCGCCTTGTCGGTTTCCTGGCGAAAGGTCTTCAGCTCGTTCTGCATGGACTTGCCACCACTTCCCAGAAATACACCGCTGGCGCCGCGTTCACGCTGGATAGTAGTAACGACATCGCTCAGTTTCTGTGCAGCATTGGTAGCGGTAACAGCCCGGTTCATGGAACCGAGCGTATCGCTTTTGTCAGCCACGAAAATCCCCGCAAAGGCCAGAAAGCCCAGCAGAGGGAACATCAGAATAAGTAGCAGTTTGGTACTCAAAGGGGCGTTTCTAAGCATTGCAGACCTCATGACTTGCACACTTTTGGTTAAAACGACCTCGGGCGAACGTTCTATGAAGGTGACGTTTTCTAATAGCCGAAGATGATTCAGTAGCAGCCTGCCGTAGCCTGTTTTTCCTCCGTTCGACTGTTTCGGCTGCAAAGTGCCAAGCTTGATCTGTGTGAGTGCATTTAGCGGCCATGGCGGCAGCCTTTGTCAGGCGCGATGTGGTATGCCCGTCCCGCCCCACAGCGTCGAGAGCCCTCTACCTCTGTTCGAAACAGCACAGCATGGGCACCTGTCGATTTCTTCACTGGACCGCGAAACCATGCCTTTGTATAACCGGCTTACGCTCGATAACACAAAAGCGAGGGCGGAACTTTGAAAACACTTATTGTGTTCGGCGCTCTGATGTTGAGCATGCCTTTGTATGCAGCTCAACTGGAACTGCAACTCGGCGAGAGCAGCCGCACCTGGCAAACCGAAGAGTTGCTTACCCACCCCCAGTTGCAGGCCATTACTGTAAAAGACGATGTCTCCTACCACCGGGACATGACCTATAGCGCAGTGCCCTTGGCTGCATTGCTGACCGGAATCAAGCCTGACGATCACCTGCAGGCCGTGGCCCTGGACGGGTTTGCCGCCGAACTGGCGGCCGCCCCGCTACTCAATGACCAAGGCGCACGGGCCTGGCTGGCGATCGAAGACCCCGCCCATCCGTGGCCGCCACTGGCTGAAGGCAAGCCCGGCGCGGGGCCTTTCTATCTGGTATGGACGGATCCGCAGGCTGGAAACATCAGCCCGGAACAATGGCCATTCGAGGTGGCCAGCATCAAGCGCATGGCCTCGGTTGCAGAACGCTTCCCCGCGCTGTTGCCGGCCCCTAGTCTGAAGGTTGACGATCCGATCAATCAGGGTTTTGCCCTGTTTCAGCGAAACTGTCTGGCTTGCCATCGCTTGAACGGTGCCGGTGATGCGCAGTTCGGACCGGATTTGAATATCCCCTACAACCCGACCGAGTACCTGGGAGCGGACTTCCTCAAACGCTACATTCGCAATCCACAGGATCTGCGGCAGTGGTCGCAGGCAAAGATGCCGGGGTTTTCGGAAGCGGTATTGCCGGATGCGGATCTGGAGAAGTTGATCGCGTATTTACAGCATATGGCTGGGCGCAAGGTAAAACCCTGATCGCTTTCGTCATGGTGCGTCAGTAGAACGAAAGGCCCCTCAATGGCACGGTCTTGTGGAGAATCTGGACATCCACTTCAGCCCGCCATACAACTGTCGCCATACCTATGCGACAATGCGCGCCATGTCTGGCATGAACCCCCGCATTTATCTCCCGGCAGCTCGGCCATAACGCGCTGATGCTGCTGTCGACGCATGCGCGATGGATCAACTCGAGCCCGGACTGGAGCGAACCGGAAAGGCTCCTGATTGGCCCTGAATGGGTCCCGGCCCAAATAAGCGCACCATAAGCTATTGATAGGTAAAGTAATTGATCTCCACAGCTAACATCACGATGCAGTTCGGCCCCAAACCCCTGTTCGAGAACGTCTCGGTCAAGTTTGGTGCCGGTAACCGTTACGGCCTGATCGGCGCGAACGGCTGCGGTAAGTCCACGTTCATGAAAATCCTGGGCGGCGATCTCGAGCCTTCGGGTGGTCAGGTGATGCTGGAGCCGAACGTGCGTCTGGGTAAGCTGCGCCAGGATCAGTTCGCCTACGAAGAATTCACTGTGCTCGACACAGTGATCATGGGCCACGAAGAACTGTGGAAGGTCAAGGCCGAGCGCGATCGCATCTACTCGCTGCCGGAGATGAGCGAAGACGACGGTATGGCCGTGGCCGAGCTGGAAACCGAGTTCGCGGAAATGGACGGCTACACCGCCGAGTCCCGCGCCGGTGAACTGCTGCTGGGCCTGGGTATCGGCATCGAACAGCACAACGGCCCGATGAGCGAAGTCTCGCCCGGCTGGAAACTGCGCGTGCTGCTGGCGCAGGCGCTGTTCTCCGATCCTGAAGTGCTGTTGCTCGACGAACCGACCAACCACCTGGACATCAACACCATTCGCTGGCTGGAAAACATCCTGACCCAGCGTAACAGCCTGATGATCATCATCTCCCACGACCGTCACTTCCTGAACAGCGTGTGCACCCACATGGCTGACCTGGATTATGGCGAACTGCGTCTGTTCCCAGGCAACTACGACGAATACATGACCGTGGCGACCCAGTCCCGCGAGCAGTTGCTGTCCGACAACGCCAAGAAGAAAGCGCAGATTTCCGAGCTGCAGTCGTTCGTCAGCCGCTTCTCGGCCAACGCTTCGAAAGCCAAGCAGGCCACCTCCCGCGCCAAGCAGATCGACAAGATCCAGCTGGCCGAGGTCAAGCCGTCCAGCCGCGTCAGCCCGTTCATTCGTTTCGAGCAGACCAAGAAGCTGCACCGTCAGGCGGTTGTGGTCGAGCGCATGGCCAAGGGTTTCGATGGCGTGCCGCTGTTCAAGGACTTCAGCTTCACCGTTGAAGCCGGCGAGCGCGTGGCGATCATCGGCCCGAACGGTATCGGCAAGACCACCCTGCTGCGCACACTGGTCAACGAGCTGCAACCGGATGCAGGTTCGGTCAAGTGGACCGAATCGGCAGAGATCGGTTACTACGCGCAGGACCACGCTCACGATTTCGAAGACGACAGCACCCTCTTCGACTGGATGGGTCAATGGACCCAGGGTGGCGAGCAGCTGGTTCGCGGTACTCTGGGCCGCATGCTGTTCTCCAACGACGAGATCCTCAAGTCGGTCAAGGTGATTTCCGGTGGCGAACAGGGTCGCATGCTGTTCGGCAAGCTGATCCTGCAAAAGCCGAACGTGCTGGTGATGGACGAACCGACCAACCACTTGGACATGGAATCCATCGAGGCACTGAACCTTGCACTGGAAAACTACCCGGGCACTCTGGTCTTCGTAAGCCACGACCGTGAGTTCGTGTCCTCGCTGGCCACGCGCATCATCGAGCTGAGCCCGAGCGGCGTGATCGACTTCAGCGGTACGTACGACGACTACCTGCGCAGCCAGGGCGTGGCGTTCTAAGCCAGACGCCTCGATTCGCACTTGCTGTACCTGAAACCCCTGCCCTTGCGGCAGGGGTTTTACGTTTCAGAACCACCCAACAAAACGGGTGGTATTACTGAGCAGGCTGGCTGAGCATTTCGATCCACAATGCGCCTTTGCCTGACGGCGCTTCACTGACGCGCCTCAATGCGCCGTCCGCTGCGATGCTGTAGCTGCCGACCTTCTCGGCTTTCTCTCCGGTCACCAGCAACCAGCGCCCGTTCGGGGCCACCGCGATGTTGCGCGGCTGCTTTTCCTCAACCGGATAGTTTTCTACGAACGTGACCTTGCCAGTGGCTGGGTCAACCTTGAACACCGACACACTGCTGCTGGTGCGCTCGCTCGTGAACAGCCATTTGCCGTCTGGCGAAATACGCACGTCAGCGGCCCAGATGCGCGGTGTCGGATCGTCCTTCAAGTCGTTGTTACGCGCATCCCGCGCCTGCCCCGGAGCCAGCTTCAGACGCGCGGGAATGCCGTTGGCTTGGTTGACCTGCTTCAAGCCACCGGTCTTGTCATCGATCGAAAAGGCCGTGACGGTGCCGCTCATTTCGCCGACGACGTAGAGGAATTTGCCATTCGGTGCGAACGCCAGGTGGCGCGGCCCGGTGTTTTCCGGAACCGTCACATAGCCCTCACCGATCGGCACCAGCTTGCCGTCCTTGGGCTCCAAGCGGTATTGCAGAACGCGATCAACGCCGAGGTTGCCTGCATAGGCGAATCGGTTGCTGGGGTCGGTGCGTACCGAATGCGCGTGCATACCGGTCTTGTAGGTCTGAATGCTGTCGCTGGGGCGATGCTGGGCGTCGATGGGCTGCACGCTCAGCAAATCGGCGCCATAGGAAGCCCCCATCAAAAAGCGGCCGCTGCGGTCGGTGGACAGGTACGCCAGGCTTTCTGCCAATGGCGCCTGAGCCAAGGGCTTCAAATGCCCGGTCACAGGCTCGATGCTGAAGCTGACCACCTGATACGGTTTGGCGCGCAACGCTGCAAACAGCGCCTTGCCGTCGGGCGATAGCGCCATCGGGTTGACCTGATCGCCTGCCTTGGTCTGCTCGACCAGGCTGAGCGCACCACTGGCGTCGTCCAGTTGGTACTGCGAGATGAGACCATCAGCGGGGCTTGAGATGTAAGCGTAGGTCGATGCCTGGACCGGCAGACCGAACGAGCAGCCAACCGCAGCGGCCAGCAGGAGGATTTTTTTCATGGAAGACCTTTTTGTTATTGTTTGTGATCAGTCATCCTATGACTATCCAAACGCAACGGCAACAGCGCCGTGAAGCGACAGATAAACCGTTAGCGTGCTTTCATTTATGGGCAACGCGGGCCATGATGATGCACGCCCACCGCCTGCCAGCGAACGAGCCCGATGCCTGCCTCACCTGAACAATCTGCCGTGCAGCCCAGTTCGATCACGATCACGCTGCAAATCGTTTCCATCGTTCTCTACACCTTCATCGCCTTCCTGTGCATCGGCCTGCCGATCGCGGTGCTGCCGGGCTATGTTCATGACCAGTTGGGTTTCAGTCCGCTGATCGCAGGTCTGGCCATCGCGTCGCAATACCTCGCCACCCTGCTCAGCCGACCTTATGCCGGTCGGGCCACGGATACACTGGGCAGCAAACGCGCGATTGTCTTCGGGTTGTGGGGGATTGGCATCAGTGGCGCGATGACCTTGCTGGCCACCCTGCTTGAGCCTTTTCCCACTGCGAGCCTGTCGATTCTGATTCTGGCCCGCCTGTTTCTGGGCGTTTCCCAAGGACTGATCGGCGTCGGGACCATCAGCTGGTGCATCGGCAAGGTCGGTTCGGAACACACTGCCAAGTCGATTTCGTGGAACGGCATTGCCTCCTACGGCGCCATCGCCATCGGTGCACCACTGGGCGTGGTGGTGATCGACGCTGTCGGCTTCAACAGCCTGGGTATCGCGCTGATCGTCATGGCAGGCCTGGCGTTGTGGCTGATCCGCAACAAGCCTTCAGTGCCCATCATTACCGGCGAACGCCTGCCCTACTGGTCGGTGTTCGGCCGCATTGCGCCCTATGGTTTGGGGCTGACATTGTCCTCCATCGGCTACGGTACCTTGACCACCTTCATCACCCTCTTCTACCTGAGCCGTGGCTGGGAAGGCGCAGCCTATTGCCTGAGCATGTTTGGGGTGTGCTTCATCCTTGCCCGGCTGCTATTCATCGGGGCCATCAATCGACTCGGCGGGTTCAACGCGGCCATTCTCTGCATGGCGGTGGAAACGTGTGGACTGGTATTACTGTGGCTTGCACCGAGCAGCGGCTTCGCGTTGGCTGGCGCGGGATTGACCGGTATCGGTCTGTCTCTGGTCTACCCGGCACTGGGCGTCGAAGCGATCAAGAGCGTGCCGACGCCCAGTCGAGGCGCAGGTTTGAGTGCCTACGCGGTGTTCTTTGATCTGGCGCTGGCGATTGCCGGCCCAGTGATGGGTGCCATCGCGCTCGGTCAGGGTTATGACTGGATATTTTTCTACGCCTCCCTGCTGTCGGTGAGCGCCTTGTTGCTGACTGTCTGGCTGTCTCGTCGAGCTCGCAAAACCGGCTGAAAACGCTCATTACGCTATAAGCTTTTACCTTCTTGCTCCATAGGTTGCGAATTCAGCCAATCCCTTTGCCGCCGGTCGGTCAACTTCTTGACGCTGAACGGGATCCATCCTTGACTTGAAGGTGCGGCCCTTCCCGTGGGCTGGCAGAGCAGTCGTCGCCAGCCTCCAGCGCGACGTCACTGACGTGGCAGCCGGGCACCCGACGCAACCTTTTCATGCCTCCCTGACCACTTCACAGGGAGAGCAGTCATGACCCTCAAGCAGTTCCCGCAGTGTGGCAAAGGCAAACTTCTGACCATCGCGCTTTTGGTGATCGTTTCGCCCTACGCCGAGGGCGCGTGCGATCTGGTGTCGACGCCCGGCAGTGACACGCAAACCTGTGACAGCGGCAGCAGCGGCGCGGTGACCTGGTCGGGGGCCAACGACACGTTGATTTTCCCTGCCGGCGGCAGCGGCTCGATCAATGGCAATGTCACGTTCGGCCCGGGTCTGGACAGCGTGGACATGAACTCGGGCCGTATTACCGGTAATGTCACGCAAGGCGCTGGCAGGGACCGGTTCTCACTGTCCGCGGGCATCGTCACCGGCGATATCAGCCAGGGAGCGGAACCGGACACCTTTGTCATGAGCGGGGGCAGCATCGGCTCACTGGCTCAGGGCGACGGACTCGACACGTTCCAGATGACGGGCGGCATCATCACCAGAGCGTTCGAGGATGGCGACCGGGCGACCATGAGTGGCGGCAGTATCGGGCGGGTGGACATGAAGCTGGACGACAACTTGTTCGATCTCTCCAGCGGCACGATCATTGGCAATCTGGTCACCGGCTTCGGGCGCGACACCATCAACGTGTCCGGCGGCAGAATAGGTGGCGCAGTCAGCGTCAGTGGCGGTGATGACCAACTGACCCTCAGTGGCGGCGAAATCCTCGGCGGCATCAGGGCCAGCTTCGGCAACGACCAGTTCACCTGGCGTGATGGCGGCAACGTGACGGGCAGCGTACTGATGGCCGAAGGCGACGACATCGCCCGCCTGTACAACCTGAGCGAGTATTACCTCAGCACCAACAACGTGCTCGATGGCGGAACGGGCAACGATACGCTGACGCTGGACAACACGACCTCGGCAGTGCCCGCCCGCTACCGCCAGTGGGAAACGGTCAATCTGAGCAATGGTTCACGGATGGACCTGGCGGGCGACCTGACGTTGGGAGACAGCGCCAGCGGAACCGGGGTTTTGAACATGGATGTCAGCAGTCGCCTGTCATCCACGTCAGGCGCGATCAGGTCATTCAACAGCGCCACGCCCGCCACGCTGAACAATGCAGGCACCCTGGACCTGAGCAGCGGATTCGCTCGGGACACCCTGACGGTGCAGGGCAATTACACCGGTCTCAACGGGCAGTTGTTAGTGCAGTCGGTGCTGGGCGGCGACAGCGCCGACAGTGACAGGCTGGTGATCGCCCAGGGTCGAATCGGCGGAACCACACGCATGACCGTCATCAACGAAGGCGGTCCGGGCGCGCTGACCCAGAGCAACGGCATCGAAGTGGTCCAGGCCATTCAAGGGGCAACCAGTGACAACGGCGCATTCTCGTTGGAGAACTCGCTGTCGGTCGGGGCGTACCAGTATTACCTGTTCAAGGGCGGCGCCACGGCGGGCAGCGAGAACAGCTGGTTCCTGCGTTCCTCCGTGCTTTCACCGCCACTGACGATTGCGAGTCTGCCTGCCGAGCCTGATCCAGCGCCGGAGCTAGAACCTACACCTACACCTGCGCCACCAACGCCAACGCCACCACCTGAGCCGGAATCTCCCGCAGAACCTACTCCGCCCGCACCTGAACCAACCGCCCCAACCATCCCGCAACCGGCAGCCACCCTACCCGTTCCGGCCGTGGGCACACCGCCACTGCCCGAGCCCCTGCGCGGTGCGGCTCCTGTCGCGCTTTATCGGCAGGAGGTGCCGAACTACTCCGTCATAGCGCCTGCCGCTGCCCTTCTGGCGATGTCCTCGTTAGGCACTTTCCACGAACGCCAGGGCGATCAGCATTTGCTGAATCAACAGGGTGCGAGACCGGCAGGCTGGGCACGTGTATTTGGCAGTGATCTCAAACAGCACTGGTCCGGTACGGTCAGCCCGAGCCTTGACGCTTCGCTTGAGGGCTATCAGATCGGCCACGACCTGTTTGCCTGGCAGCCTGGCGATGGCGCTATCCAGCGGGTCGGCATCTTCGTGGCGAACAATCGCCTGAAAGGACGCATCAAGGGCTTCGCGGGCGGATTCGAGGACACTCGTACCGGCCGATTGAGCCTTCGAGGCGACAGCATCGGCGCGTACTGGACGCTGATCGGTCCCCGCCAAGGCTATGTGGACGCTGTGGCGATGGGCACCCGCCTCGACGGCTCAAGCCGCTCCGAGCGTGGCGTGCGCGTTGATCTGGACGGTCACCTAGTGAGTCTGTCGATAGAGGCCGGTTATCCCTTGCCTGTTGGCGCCAACTGGGTGGCAGAACCGCAGGTACAGGTCATTCACCAGCGTGTCGATCTGGACGATCAGCACGACGGGATATCCTCTCTCGAATTTGATAGCCCGTCCCGAAACACGGGGCGTTTGGGCATACGGTTAAAGGGTCGTTACAGACCCTGGGGAGTGCCCGTAGAGCCCTATATGAGGACCGATCTCTGGCGCGACGCCAATGGCCACGACACCGTTATTTATCAAAGCGCCGACAGAATCAGAACAGAACATGATTCGAAAACCGCGAGTCTGGGTGCCGGATTGGTAGCACAGCCATCTGAACACTTGGGTGTTTACCTGAGCGCGGATCACAGGCGGGAGCTGAGCGGAAGTGACACACAACAAACAGGCTTCAGCGTCGGGATCAGGCTGAGTTGGTAATCGACTTTCAGCCAGCGCTCTACCGCACAAAACCTTTGAACGACGAAGGCGGCTTGTCGGCGATTGCGTAAAGCCAGTCGAAAAAAATCGACTGACAGAACGCAGTGCCGGCAAGCCGCCTCTTATCAAACAACAGGTAATCTGCTGAATGAACACGTTTTGTGGGAGGCGCCACCACGTCTTCGACGTAGCGCTGTCGCGCATCAAACTGGTTCATCGTAAAGTTGAAGGACGCG
>Ga0065712_10000231_pt1 | contig 22484 bp, 18 predicted proteins | sample MisRhiReplicate1_FD_59099 | JGI IMG/M metagenome (GOLD analysis project Ga0065712, IMG submission 59099) | Miscanthus rhizosphere microbial communities from Kellogg Biological Station, MSU, sample Rhizosphere Soil Replicate 1: eDNA_1 v3... | ecosystem: Host-associated > Plants > Roots >...
AAAAGTGGTCGGGGCGACTGGATTCGAACCAGCGACCCCCTGCGCCCAAGGCAGGTGCGCTACCAGGCTGCGCTACGCCCCGACTCTGAAGATCCTCGATTTTACTGTGGTTCTGTCGTTCGCTTCCTCGCGGCTTCGCTTTTCTGGCAAAAAATCTCCCAGCACTGTCCCAAAACCCCGATCCACTGTCCCAGAATTCGCGTGATTTGTCATCCCGCCTGTCCCAGAACTCCCGCCGACTCGTTCGCCGTCCGATTGAGCTTCTGCAGCGCCTCGCGCTTCCAGATGCGCCGAAGCACTCGGAGTCGCCGATCGATACCATCAACAACCACGAATACCATCTTGACCAATATATATATTGAATGATACATAGTAAGGCATGCCGAAGCCGAAGCCCGACGCCTTCCTGCCGCTCAAGAGCAACTGGTTCCACATTCTCATCTGCCTCGTCGAGGGCGAGCAGCATGGCTACGGCATCATGCAAGACGTGCTCGAACGGAGCAGCGGCAAGGTGCGGCTGTGGCCAGCCACGTTGTACGGCTCGTTGAAACGGCTCATCGAGAAAGGGCTCATCGCCGAGTCCGGCGAGCGTCCAGCACCTGAGTTCGACGATGCTCGTCGTCGGTACTACAAGCTCACGCCGCTCGGCCGCCAGGTGCTCGATCTAGAGAGTCAGCGGCTCAAGGATCTGGTGCGGGTGCTCGATGCGAGGCGCCGACAGGAGGCGCGATCATGAGCACGTTCGTGATGGGCTGCAGTCGCGCGTATCGATGCATTGCGCGCGCCTTTCCTCACCAATACCGCGCGATCTGCGGTGATGGTCTGGAGCAGCTCGGCGAAGACGTAGTGCCGCGTGTATGGCAGCAGCACGGTGTGACCGGGTTGATCCGGCTGTTTGCGGATCTGGCCTGGCGCCTGCCGTGCGAATACCTCTTCACGTGGATCGGCAGATTGAAGGAGGCAACCATGACTGATGATCTCTTCGAAGGCACGTGGCGCGCCCGGCCGAGCGAGGCTTCGCAGTGGAAGGTCGATCAGCCGGCGCCGCAGCAGGCCTTTCTGCGGTTCGAGCCCACCGACACGGGTTACTTGATGGTGGCGTACGGCGTGGTGAACGGAGAGGCGTGTGCCGAACGCCCGCAAGCGATCATCGCTGACGGACGTCGCCGCCCCTTGCTCGACTTGAGCGGTCGGCCGATCCCCGGCGTGCCCACGGGCGCCATAACGTTCGGCAGCAAGCCGGATCCGCAAACCCTCGAGCTCGGTGCAGAAGTGGATGGCCAGGTGCTCAGCGCCGGACGGTACACGGTGTCTGCCGACGGGAAAACGCTCACCGTCACGAACAAAGGCACCGGTCTCAAGGGCCCTTTCGAAGTCGTGATGGTCATGGAGCGGGTCGTTCGATGATACGGGTCCTCGTGCGGTCCGCATCTTCAGGGTGCTGATTACGGTGATCGGCGGCATGGGATTGATGGGACTCGGCCTCGCCATCGTCGGCCTGTACGGTCTTGTCGCGTTTGCGGTCGGCAGACGGACCAGGGAGATCGGCATCCGGATGGCTGTCGGCGCGGTGCACGTCGCGGTGCTGCGAATGGTCCTGAGACAGGGCCTTGTCCTCGGGCTCGCGGGTCTGGCCGTTGGAGTGGGAGCGAGCGTCGGCATGGAGAATTGCTCCAGGCGGCATTCCCGAGCGGCGAGGATCCTCAGTCTTCAGCTTTTGGTTTTCACGCTCCACTCGTTCGGCTCCCAGAGATGCGTCTTTACGGTATTTTTGTCTCGATGCGGTCACGTGGATACGGTAGAGTTTGGTTTCCCGACACCGTTTTTCTGGGACGACTCATGTCAGGCGTGACGACCCTACGTGTCATCGATCGACGCCGATATGTCCGTCGTACGAGCACACGCGTGTGAATCCGGTCACTGTGACCTTCATCACGGGTGTTCGCACGATCACCTACCGATGTCCCTCCTGCGAACGCCGAAGTCCGATCACCTGTTCGGAAACAACGTGGGCGCGCGTCGGCCTGGAGTCGCCATGAGCAATCTGCGCGGAGCCGCTTCACGCCCTCGCAACGCAGAGCGACGCGGCGAACTTGCGACAAGACAAGGACGCCGAACGACGTGACCGTTGAACGCGTCTTAAGGCCGGATCGGCGCGTTCATCGTGCGCCCACGCCGGCGTGTGATCACTGCGGAAGTACGGAGAACGTCTCAGCGATTCGCCGGGCGCCGCACGCCGTGGTCTTTCGATGCAGGGAATGCGGACGGGTGCGCCTGGTGCCAGTCGCAAATCGAGTTCCGTGCCCTCAGTGTGGTTCCAAATATATCCTGCGCTTACGTACACGCTGGTGGCAGCGCCCGTGGCGGTGGCTGAGCGGCCGGGTGCCGATTCAGTGCCACGTCTGCGCCTGGCGCGGTTGGGACCAGCATTCCGAGAGCCGTCAGACGCCCCGTTAATAAACTCCGACGATCACGGTTTGTGCGAGAGGGCGTGCAGCGATCCGGTTCCCACACTGCCAGCCGCCGACCCTGTCAAAACTGACAGTCAGTGCAATTGTTACATGCGATTTTCCATGCATTTCTGACGAGCCATGTACATTTTGCCCAGGCGACGGGTCGAACGTCGTGCGTCTTGGCGAACGCTTCATGCATGCGCTTCAAAAATCGAGAACATTTCAGCAACCCCCTATGATTTACCGCATTTTCGGCGCGGTATTTTTATTGCTTAGCCATCATTCTCTCGCTTCTTACTAAAACCGTAAAAATCTCAATCTTGTAGGTCGCGTGACGCGTCTGTGCGTCACCTGCGTTGACGAGAGCGTCGAGCTGTACCGACCTTCGGCCGTAACAAGTTGGGGCACTTAGACTTAGAGCCTTTGGTTCTGGCCTACGTTGTTGAGGTGTGTGAATTGCAGTGTCGCGGTTCGTCGAAAAATCGACGGATTTGGGAGAATTAATGAGGATAAGTACCTTCGCCGCCCGCATGTACGTTGTTCTCGCCGGAATTCTCATAACCTCTATAACAGCCTCCGCGCAGGTGCTCTCGGTGACGCCAACTACCGTCACTGCAACGGGAACCGCTGGGGCCGCGGTTGCATCGCAATCGGTCAACATCAAAAAAAGCGGTAAAAGCGTGTTGAAGTGGACGGTTTCGCCGCCGAGCGCGAGCTGGCTGAGCGTCTCGCCGCTCAGCGGGACGAATTCGGGAACACTCACGGTGAGCTTCCCGGGAACTTTCTCCGCAGGGACATCACTTCAGGCGTCGTTTGTCGTGAACGCCAACGGCGGCCAGAGCCAAGTAGTTACCGTGAATTTGACAGTGGGGTCGACGGCGTCAGCACCACCTCCGGTGACGCTCACCGGATTGTCCATTAGCGGCCCGACTTCGGTGACCGTCGGGCAGACGGCACAATACACGGCGATCGCGCAGCTGTCGGACGGCAGCACGAAATCGCTGACGAGCGGCACACCACCCTCCTGGTCGACCTCCAGCGGCAGCGTCGCCACGATCACCCAGTTGTCCGGTGTCCTGACAGCAGTCGGGGCCGGCACCGTCGCGGTTCAAGCCATCTACGGGGGGATCGCCGCGCAGATGGGCGTAAATGTGGCAGCGACTTCGGGATCGCAGATTCCGGCATTGCTCCTGAGCTGCCCAGCGAATATCTCAACCACGTCTTCGTCCGGATCGCCTGTTGTCGTCACGTACTCCGCGACCACATCAGGTGGAGTCGCGCCTGTGACGGTGACCGGTTCGCCTGCCTCGGGTAGCTCATTTCCTGTAGGAACAACTCCCGTGTCAGTCACGGCGAACTCCAGTGATGGCCAGACCGCCAGCTGTGGTTTCTCCGTCACGGTTACCTATTCAGCGCCGCCGCCCGCGCCATCGGGCGTGGGCCCGCAGTCGACGATTACCTGCCCGGCCGGCGCGGTCGACATCTTCCCGGGGGCAAACATCCAGGATGTGGTGAACCAATTCCCGGGAACCACCACCTTCTGTCTGAAACCCGGCATCTTCTCGATTCGGAGTGCCATCACGCCGAAAACCGGGAATACGTTTGTCGGCGAGTACGGGGCGATTCTGGACGGCAGCAACTGGGTGACCACCGATACGACCCAGGCGGCCTTCCGTTCGCACAATCAGGACATCGACTACGTGACCATCCGGAATCTCGTGATCCGCAAGATGCCGCAGCGCGGCATCCATGCCTACTACTACATGTCCGACCACTGGACGGTTGAGTACAACGAGATTGCCTCAAGCGTCGACGTCGGCATCGTGNTTCCCCCTTCCTCCCTGATCAGGAACAATTACATCCACNACAACACCTANGCTGGCTACATGGGGCCGTNCGCGAGTAACTCGACATTCGACAGCAACGAGATTGCCNNTAACGGCTGGGAACAGAAGGTGGGTGAGACCACCAACGTGACGTTCCGCAATAATTTCGTCCATCACAACGTGGGCATCGGCATCTGGTACGACAGCCACAATACCGGCGCGCTCATCGAAGGCAATCGCGTGGAAGATAACGGCCACATCGGCATCTTCTACGAGATCAGCAGCGACGCCATCATCCGCAACAACACCATCCAGCGCAACGCGGAAGCCGGGATCATGCTGTCGGTGTCGAAGAACGTGCAGGTTTACAACAACACGCTCGACTCCAATTTCCGGGGCATCACCTACTACCTCAACTGCCCCTCGATGAGTGACACCACGGTCGATCTGGCGAACAATACGGCGCATGACAATGCGATCACCGTCGGCACGCAGAGCGGCGCGTTCGCGAGCCTCTTCAGCTATGGCAATTGCACATCCACCCAGGTGGCGCCGTATCTGAACGGGTCGAAGAACCTGACCTTCTCCCACAACACCTACCGTGTGCCATCGACGTCTGGTCGGTGGTGGGTGTGGGGAGTGGACCTCAAGTGGTGGAGTGACTGGCAGGGACTCGGACAGGATGTCACCAGCACGATGAGTCAGTAGCGGCCCTCGCGTCGCGCTGCAACGTAGATCGGATCGGACATTCTCCGAACACATCTATGGGTTTCGAGCCGGCGATCGGCCCATCAAGCCGTGGCGCACGCGCAGCAATATATTGCCACGTAGACCTCGCGCGCCCGCGACGGCGCAGCTGCTTCCGTCCCAGCGGCTGGACTATCCAATGCACACTTCAACGCGCTGGGCCTCCCGACATTGATCGACGACGCTTAGCGCAACCGATTCGAACCGCCGTGTACGGACCCGTACGCAGGTGGTGTGGCAGGGGTAGTCGGCGGACGACGGGTGGCATTGCAGATTTTGGCGGAAGTGCGGAAGTGCGCAGAAGTCGAATGGTGCCTCCAGTATGGCCGACACGAATCAGCGTCGCTTTAGCGCTCCCGAAGTCGTCGACCTCTATGCAAAACACCCACAACTCGAGCCGGCAGAGCGGGCCATCGGCGACAAGTACATCAAGTCGTACATGCGGATTCTCGATGTGGGTGTGGGGGGCGGTCGAACCACTGCATATTTGAGTTCGATCGCTCGGGAGTACGTCGGCATCGACTATGTGCAGCAGATGATCGATGTATGTCGCCGGCGGTTTCCAGGATTGGTGTTCATCACCGCCGATGCATCCGATCTGAGTGGCTTCGAAGACGCCTCTTTCGACGCCATCAATTTTTCCTTCAATGGCATCGATTTCTTCGAATCGAATGGTGGGCGACTCCGGTTTCTCCAGCACGCCGCCCGGGTTCTCACCGACAATGGTCTGTTGATCTTTTCCGGTCACAACGCCCATTGCCTCTTTCCAAACGGGTTTCGTGGACTGATCCATAATCGAGGCCACATCTGGCGCATGATCCGTACTGGGGTTTTGATGCGCGGCGAAGGCTACGTTCTTGAACCGACGCACGGCGGCCTGCGGACGCATTACACGACGCCGAACAAGGTTCGCGAAGAACTTGCACAGTTTGGTTTCGAAGTCCTCGAGATCCTGCCGCGTGGCTTTCCTTCCTCACCGAGCCCGTTTAACGTGCCGTGGTATCACTATGTCTCGATCCGGGCTTCACGAAACTCTTAAATCTCTTCCCGTCCTGAGCCGAGGCGGCAGCGCTGTGACGCGCCTGTACCGTAGGTTCCAAAACACGGTTCATTTCTGGTGGTATCGGTATCAAGACATTGCCGATCCTGCTCTCATGGATGTACGCACAGGGACTTGGGAGGACTACAAAGCACGTCTGGCGGCAAGCACGCGAAAGGAACTCGTTCGATCCCGTCGGCTGAATCCCGAATGTACGTATGAGCTGATTGCCGCGCCGCCAGCAGGTCTGATCGAGGAGTTCGAAGCGACCTGGAAACGGTTCTATCCCGTTCCGGATGACGTGCTTCAGGATCTTGCTGATAAGAACCGGAAAGGCTGGCTTCGCGCCGGCGTCGCATGGTCTGGCGGGCAGATCGTGGCCGTGCATCCCATCGAGCGATATGGCCGCTATTTGCGTTGTCATGCGCCCTGGTATGACAAAGACATTTTCCGGCAGCGGAGCATGGGCCATTTCATGTGGTTCCACCTGATCGAATGGGCTCTACAGGATACGGGGACGGATTTTATCGATCTGGGTGGGGGACCGGTCGCCAGCCTGCCCGAATCGAGTTACAAGCGCCGGTATTTGCCGGCCGATCTCGGATTTCGAGTCAAGGTGTGTGGTCGATGTGGGTTCCGATGGCTGTTCAAAAGCATCGACGACGCGTTCGTTTGCAAACATTGCGGAAAATCGGTCGGAATCTGGAAATATCACGCCCGCCTCCGATTTCCCGTTTAGGTCTTTGTGGTTGTCAGTAAATCGCCGGCCCAGTCCGATCTTCCCGCCGCACAACTGCGTTTAATGTTTAGAAATAGCCAGTTTCTTCGAAGGTCTAATCAGATCAAAAGAGACCACGGCCAGCTGCCAGTCATTAATATTGGCGACGTTGAGCTATAGCGCTTCGTTATAGAGCCTGATGATGTCGTTCGAAACCCGCAGGCGATAGGGACTGTGGCCGCGGACGAAACGGTGCAGCGCGGTAATCGTCGGGTAACCATTAATCCCGAGGAAGTCGCGTGCGTCGTCGATCAAAATGACGTGCTCCTTGATCGGGTGCTCGAAGATCCGCGCCAGCTCATTAACAATCACCGTGTCGATTGCGCTCCGTCCCGTGTTGGCTCTCGAATAGTGCCCGTCCAGCCAGAAGATGGTCGGCGCATCAATCTCACTGAGGATGTCGACGATTCGGGTCGCACTATCGCCAAGCAGCGCCGTGATGTTCTTTCGGCCATCGAACCGGCGGAGCGCTTGCTCATATAGAGACTTGTCGATTTCAACGGTCCAGCAGCGGTCAAATACGCTAGACATCGCGAGCGTGGTCTCGCCCAAAAACGTTCCGGTCTCCACGAACAGCCTATAGCCGGTCATTCCCTGCCACTTCTTAATCTCTGCGCGCTTTTCTGGCCCCGAAAGCAAAGAGTAGGGCTGCGCTTGGATCAGGTATCGCGCTCTCAGCAGCGCCAGAGCTGGTCCGGCGGCCACGCTGCGAAGGTAACGGAACATGCTGTCCTCTTTGGCAATCGAGTTGTCGGAATCAGTGCTCAAGGCAATTCGCTTTCCTGCAGTATTCTTCGACCGTCGTGATACGTACGCATTCGACGAACCCGCGCTCAACGGAATGCGGGCATCGGCTCACCAGAGCAATGGAGAAGTCACCTGCCGCTGTGAGGGTGCGCTCGGATATGCACATTACTCGGCGCAATCTCTTCAACTTCGATCTCGCCCGACGGTGAGCTGTCGGAGCACCTGAGTTTTGCGAATATCGGCATCCGCAGTTTCATAAAGCGTATCGATGTGCCGTTGCCATTCGAAATGGCGGGCGCGTTCACGCGCGCCGACGCTGAGCCGATTCCTTAGTTCCTCGTTCATGGACAAACGGCGGAGCTCATCGGCCAAACGCTTTACGATAGTGTCGCGGTTGCCAGTTTCGACACCAATCACCCGCCCACACGTTTCATCGACGATGGTTCCCGGGCCCCCGAGATTGAAACAAACGACTGGAAGACCGGCACTCAAGGACTCCAAGAGAACAAATCCACCTGAATCGCGGAGGCTGGGAAAGAGAAAAATGTCATACTGTTGATACTGCCGGAGAAGTTCCTGCCGGCTCAGCCAGGGGATCCAAATTAGCCGCTCTTGGATTCCGAGCTCACTCGCAAGGCGCTTCCATTCCTTTTCAGCCGACCCTTTCCCAATCAACGTCAAACGCGCGTTCGGGCATGTAGTGAGAAGAAGCGAGAACGCCCGCAATCCCAAATGCATCCCTTTAAGGTAGAGGAACTCACCTACGTACAGAAGGGATAAGCCCTCGTATTGGCGAGTGGCACCAGGCGCGGGGGTCGGCCCCCCGTCATATCCAATCGCCAAACGAAGAGCTGTCTTGTGCCGAAACACGCGGGGTACCAACGCACGCGTTTGCTCCGACGTTACGTAAATACGCGTCGCTCGTCGGAGCGTCGATCGCACCAGCGGATCAATCCTGACGAACCAGTTTGCGAGATCGCGGAAGGCATCCCGAAGGAAGCCTTTTGATCCGTATCCCCGTCGCAGTCGAAGCGGCGCGGTTTCGCCGCCCCCGACCGGGCCGAAGATGAAGGGAATTTCCAAGCCGCCCATGAAGCTAGGGAATCGAATGCTCACCAGCGTCACGTGGTGAACGAGATCAAATCCCACCTGGCGGTGCTCTCTCTTTGCCAGGCGATACGCACCCCACTGCCAGAGAACATAGTAAACATAGAGTCCCCGTCGTCCGGACTTCCAACGCCGCAGCCAACCAGGCAGATCGTAGAAAAGGAAGTGCAAGGACGGCAGCGGGGTTCTCTGGCCGAGCTCCCGTTCGATGGACGCCCGGTTATTAGCGCGCGTCAGAACCCAGACGTCGTGTCCCATGGCCGCGAGGTGAACAGCACACTGCCATCCAACCTCTGATTCGGATCCCTTGTTCGGTTCGCAGGAATAGGCGGAAAGAAGAACTTTCACAACTCGCTCGGACGTCGCCTTCGTGGTCTGGGTGGTGGCATACGTTCTTGAATAACACCGACGATATCCCACTCACCGCGCACTCTGCTCGCGAGTCCCTCGACGGAAGTGGATGCGAAAAACCGTGGCAGTGTGAACAACGAGTCGCTTGCTCGCAGGCCGCGCCCAGCCGCGGTGACGGCCGTCTTGAAACCTGCCGCCTGGGCCGCCGCAATCGCTGCTCTGTTCACATGAAGGTTCAACTGGCCGAATGGATACGCAAAGCTCTCTACTTCGCGGCCCAGTCTCGCCTCGATTTCAGCCTTGGGCTGAGCGACTTCGCGCGGCAATCGATCGGGCGGGAGCTGCGCAAGGTTCGGATGACTGAACGTGTGTGCGCCTATCTCCATTCCAGCGGCGGCAAATTGATGAAGCTGTTCCCACGATAGCGGTTCAATTTCCGACACCGTGACGCGCCGCATGGAGGCGAGTCGCGCCACGACTGCCGGATCGCGGTCGATGTATCCCGTGGTCACGTAGAACGTCGCCGGCATCCGATACTCGATAAGCAATGGCAGCGCGAACTCATGGTTATCGACGTGACCGTCGTCGAACGTAATGGCCACTTGCGGCCTCCCGGTGTTCGGGGCCGCGGGTTGGGTCACTAACGTGCTCACCGGCACCACATCGCAGTGTTCTGCCAGCCAGCGGAGGTGAGCCACGAACATGTCGGGCGTCGCGGAGCGGAACGGTCGGGTCGGATGGATGGAGTGATAGCACAGGATGACACGGCGCGGTTGAAACCGGCCGGCAAGAAGGGGACCCACGCAAACAGCGGCAGCCCTGCCCCAGCGTCTGACCATACTCATGCTCTGCCCCGTCCCATGCTGTGCGAATGTGCAACAACGTGAAGAACCTGCTGTCTGCTCTCTGCAGTGCGCGCACGACTGCCCGATTCAAACCGGAATCGAGGCGAAGAAATCATAAACATGTTGATCATCAGGCAAAGATTTGGGCGCCGGTAGAACAGCCCGCGGGGAGGTGGGCGGCGATCGCCACTATGTCACGGGTGACATGCCGGTCGCGCGCGGCGACGGCAGTCGACGGCCCAAGACTCACTTGATTCCTGCTCAAAGTAGCGGCCGTACTGGCGCGTTTTGCGCTTGCGGTTCGAGAATAAGCCCCGACGAAAATCGGCGGTCGCGAGCATCGGCACCATGACGTCCTTGGGGTAGGGACCGTGTGGGAGAGCCGCGATGCGCACTGCCACATAGTTGCGGATGGCATCGCTCGGCACGCTCGAGAGCAGGATGCGCACGATCAGCGCGGCGGGAAAACCACTGCATCGCGCGAAAAATCGGCGAACAAAGGCGCGTTTCGTATCTCATACTCGGATTACGTCAATCAGGTTGCCATGAGGCGGCTATATACACGTTCATGTTCAAGGGCAGCTCGCTCCCACGAAAAGAATTCGCGCGAAGCTGGGCCGGATTTTCTGGCTGACTCTCTCTGTACCTGGAGGGACTGTGCAACCTCGAGGATAGCGGCCGTCACTTGCTCGATATTCGGCTCGACAACATGAATGTGCGGGAGAGCCGCTATGTTTGGATAGGTCGACGCACCGGAACGAGAACTCAATATGCAAGGCAGCTCGAGCGCTATCGCTTCGATCGATGCCTGTGAACAGGCATCCCATCGCGACGTTTGCACGTAGATATCGGCTGTTTCGAAATATCGATTTACTCCTTCGCGGTCCGTCATTCCTGTAAAAAGAACGCGGTCCCCGAGACCCAACTGGTCAACGATGGCAACGAGGTCAGCATAGTCGCTTCCNGAACGTGAACCTACGAACACGAGTTCCAAACGCTGCGGNGATTGGGCAGCTGCCTGTGCAAAAGAATGNAGCAGAATGTCGAGCCCCTTCGTGCGAGTATCAAGCCTTCCAACGCAGATCAGCCTGATAGCCCGCCCGGGTGTCTCATCACGATCAGAGTTCGTCGCCGCCGGGATTTTAAAATCCGCGGCTAGGCCATTCGGGACGACATAGATTTCGTGGCGGCGAAAGAGCCTTTGAATCATGGTGGCTTCGCCGGGAGACACAGCGTGGAACGCTGATAGTCGGCTGTAGAAGACCGGCTTCAGCACTGTCACAAACGGCCGGAGTTTTCGCCCCAAGACCTGCGGATAGAAAGCACCATGAGGAGAGAGCACGGCTCGGGTTCGTGGAACTGCGCGTCGAGCCATGACGTCCTCTGGCAGGATGCCTGTGTGCAGGTGAAGAATATCCGGCTCAAACCTGCGAATTGCCGCAATCGAACGCCGTGGAACGAGCGATGCGGGTAGCTTGCCAACCATAAGGGTCCTGACCGGATCCCAGGCGTGCAGCTCGGCCTGGAGATCAGCGCGTAACCGTGGGCGATAGGCAGGACTGTTCCTGTGTTCGCGAGAAACCACCATCACCTCGTAGCCACGCAATGTTTGGGCATTGGCGAGACCGAGCACCGCTTCGGCAACGCCACCTCCGGCCAGGAAGCTCGAGCACCAGTGGACAATCCGCATCCTCGAATCTCCACGTTGGCTAACGTTCACTGGCGCCGATATCAGCACGGCGCGCAAAACAACGTCAGGTCGCCACGATCTTCGATCGAACATCGATAATTCTCGACGATGGCGTCCACGAGCGACGGAAGCGCTGTTGCGTCGTGGGAGTGATGGTAGCCTGCCATGACGATGATTGGCCGTTGTTTCTTGATCGTATCGCGCGCGCCTTGTATCACCTTCGCCTCGTAACCCTCGGTGTCGATTTTAATGAAGTCGACACGGTCTATGTTCTGTTGTGCCACAAACTCGTCGATCGTCATGATTGGCGAATCGACTTCGATAACAGCTCCTTTGCTCCGTACGATTTCCACACGACCACTGTCTTCATAGGTAGTGCTGAAGGTGTCTTGCGAATGAGAATATAGTTTGCGACGCTTCGACATGTCTCCCAAGCCGACGTTATAGCAGCGAATATTCGGATAGGACGCAATATTCTGCTTGAGGAGTTGGAAAGCTCGCGGGCCCGGCTCGAAAGCATAGACGCTTCCATGGGGAGTGAGGGCTCCTGCAAAGACTGAAAATGCGCCGATGTTCGCGCCCGCGTCAATGACAACAGATTCAGCCGTGAGAAGCCGTGCTGCACGATATTGGTCAAGGGCAACGATTGTGTCAATCAGATCGAGGGCTTCACGGTAATTCTCAGGAACGATACTGAAATTCCTTCCGAGTAGCCTGACAGACTGTGGCCTCAAGAAGCCGGCAATCTGGATGAGCCACGCGGACGGAAAGAGCAAGAGCACACCCTCTCGCAAGGCGATGGCCCTCTTGAACAGAGAACGCAAGATCGCAACTCGTCTCACTATTTGTTTCATGGTCGTTCCATGTCTTGCGTATTCGCGACCCAGCCTCTGTTCGGTTGATAGCTAGACGGCCCCTGTCGAACGCGGAGCGGAGGAGCGGGTGCGTCGCCTTGCGAACCTTGTCAACCGCGTGGCTGTACGAGCACTCATTTCCTCAAGAATCAACGACTGCACCTCCGCGACCACGTCCGACAACGGCCGGTCTACGTTGACGACGCGCGCTCGGGGAAGCGACGCTGCAAGATGCAGATAACTGTCGCGCTGACGAGCGCCTTCGGACGGGGAGACTTCCTGCTTTCGTGCTTGAAGACAATCAGCCGGCGCATCCAGGAAGATGAACAAGCTCGGTTGTGGGACGAGTCTGGCTGCCAGTCGCGTCAACCACTCGGGAGCGTTGTGCCGGTATCGTCGTGGATCGACGAGGATATCGAGGAAATGCCTGTCAAAGAGGACCACACCTTGTCGCGCCCGTTGATGGACAATTATTCCCCAGTAGCCAATCCACCAGTCGAGGACGAGCCATGGGAGTTTCAGGCATGACAGCAGGCGACCGCGTGGCGGGCTGGCGTGAGGATTCGTGACTGGGCGGTAGGTCGGTTCTCGAAGCCTCAGAACGCCGGGTCTCCAGTGGTGACGGTAGATCCGTCCGAGCGACATCGTGCGTGCAACGCCGTCAAGGACGCTCGTCTTGCCGCTGCCATCCGGCCCCAGTACCGCTACCCACGGAAGCGGCGGATCCGTCCTCAACCGCACTTCTGCGATCCAGAACTGCCAGTACCCCCATATGGTCTGGAATGGATGGCGGCGAAGGGCTCGTGTCTTTGCCGCTCGGCGGATGATCTTGACGGAGTTCATCGATGCGTCAGAATGCCCGTTGAGCGCCATCTCGAAGAGCCGGCGGCCCCACTTCTCGCCGACTGCGTCTGACAGGACGCGCTCGAACTCCTGCGCGTCTTCACGAGCCGCCCTGCTAACGATTTCGTGGTATCGGGGCTTGAAAAACGCTCCCCATAGCAGGCTCGAGAGCCAGCAAGTCAGGGCTTCGTGAGCCAGCCGCGTCCGCCCTCCGCCTGGGATCCCAGCAGATGCCTCCCGTCGTATCACGTCACCTGACAGATACACGACGCCTCGCCATCGGCAATCCGAGAACAAGTCGATATAGCCCCAGTCGTAGTAGATGCCCCGAACATAGGACCGTGTCGCAACATATCGCGGTGGTCCCAGACGAGTTACGAAATACTGTTCTGCGGCGTCCACGTCATCGACCAGCAGGTCGATGTCGCCGCCACGCCGGAGGGTGGCGGCGACATCGTGATTGCGCAGCACGATCGAACCGGCTAGTTCTCGCACGGCATCGATGACCAGCCGGAAGGGGCTATCGTGTGTCGTCACACATATCACCGGCCGGCCGCCCGCATGGCTTGGCAATTCCGGAGAAGAACTTCGTTCGTTACCGATATCTCGGCTCACCCTGTCAGAACCCCCTTCGGAATGCAGGCGGCGAGTCATTTGTCGGCATACCCACGACGAGGCGTGAAGAGTGTGGGAAGCGCTTTCTTCACATTCGCGACGAATCCAAGCTGGAGTGAGTGGTCCAACGCGAGCAGTGTCACCACTGTGATACCCGCACCTATCAGTGCAGCGATCAGCGCGCCCCAAGGACTGCCAGTAGCATTGACGACGGCGAGCGCCGCGAGCGCCGCGAGTATCGCCGACAAGCCAGCAGCCAACATGATCTTTCCGATGCCTCGGAACGCGTCGGGTAGGACCTGTTTCGCCGCCCACATCCACGCTGGCAGGAGTGCGAATTCGATGATCGTTCGGCCCCATGCGATGCCAACGATACCCGCCCAGGGAGCGATCACGTATGCATTCAAGATTACCAGAGCCTGGTTCGCGCCAATGAGTGCCGACGCATATCGCGGGTAGCCTCGGCCCTCCACCATCGGGCGGATCGCGACCGTTCCAATTGCAGCGACGTTGGCCAGCGCGAGTATTCTTATCAGGTCAGTCGAGCCCGACCACCTTGGACCCAAGACATGCACTGTCAGCGCGTCAGCGAGCACGAAGAGCAACGCGTACACGGGAAGCACCAGCGCCGACATGCTGGTCAGGACGTATTGAAATGCCGCCTCCGCTCGCCGGACGTCCGCCTGCAGCCGGGCATGCAGGGAGAACCCGACAGTCCATACAACTTGGCTGACGGTGCCCAGGGGGAGAGTGGCGAGTCGCATAACGAGGTAATAGACGCCGAGGGACTCCGTTCCGAGTCGACGAGAAATAACTGCGCGCAACGTGGCCTCGCCGACGAACAGCGTAATACTTGTCAAAGTCAGCCATCGGCTGAATCGGAAAAGGCTCACGGCAACCTTCCAATCCACGATGAACCGGGGCCTGTGTGGCGCCAGCATGTAGGACAGCGCCACGGTGAACGAGATCGAAATCAGGGCGGCGACAGCAAGCGCCCAAACGCCGATGCGAGGGGCGAGCACGATCGCGATGACCGCCTCCACCGCCATTTCCGGCAAGCGGATGAACGTGAGAGATCGGAATTCGAGACGACGGTGAAGGTCGATCCTCTTTATGCTTCCCAGCGCGTACATGACAGGAGTCAGACCCAGTGCACGAATGAGGTTCGTCGCCGAGGGCTCAGCGAACGCAACAGCAATCGATGGAGCGAGTACGCCAATCACGGTCGTCAGAGTCGTACACCGCAAGAAGTCAAATGTCCACGCTGCGTTGTATTCGTGCTCAGAGACATGTGGTCGCTGAACCAACGCGTTCCATAAACCCCACTCGCTCAATCCTTGGCCGACCTCGACAACCGTCCATGCGACAGCCAGAAGTCCAAAGTCATGGGGTGATAGCAGGCGAGCCAGGATGATGAAGCGAACCAGCTGTATAACGCGGGTGGCGCCCAGGTACACGCCTTCCCACCAGAACGCACCGGCGGCCGCCCTAAAACCACCGGTCACAGATTCACCGCCCGGCCTGCTGGCGGTAGTAGGCGTGGCTGCGTGCAACGTCATCGACCGCTGCCAGGGGTACGATCTGCGAGACGAGATTGTTTTTCAACCACGCTGGCGTGTGTGGATGGCGGGCGATCAAAGTCTGAGTGACCCTTCGGAAGGGTGCTATGCCGGTTCAAGTGGACAAGGCTCCGCCGTCGCAGTAATGAATCAGGCGGCGAGATTGGACGACTGTGCAAGCAAGGCGCCTTCCCGGTTGGGACCGGCCGAACTGAGGGACCAAAGCTCCGTAATCTATGACCTTTGGGCGCAAGACGACGTTCGGGCGTCGGGCAGACACCCTGAGAAGTCTTCCCAGAGTTGACTTTTGTCATCGGACAGGGCAGGACTCGGACGGGATTTCGCTGGATCACGATAAGACAGAACGGCTGTCGACGCCAGCCTGAGCTCTCAAACCCGACCTGCGGATTTGCACTCGCTGATGCCCTGGCGCTGGTGCGCGGGCGTATTGACGCCACATGGCGGGAAGAAGCGCCGGCAGAGACCAAAAGGTAAACCCGCTCGGCCCCACATGCGCTGCCAGGGAGGTAATTCCCAAAAGCAGAGTAACGGCGACCAGTCCCACGCCAGCAATCACTTCCGGCTGACGGCTCGCGACACTCAGTAACCGCCCTGCATACCAGAGAAGTAGGGCACAGAGGCCTACGTACACACCCGCCGCCACAATGCCGCCGCCTAACAGGATTTCAAAGAATGTCGAGTGTGCATTCCCCAGGCCGGGATTGAAATCAGCCGCCCATACGCGCGAGGCCGCATAATAGCCCAACCCGGTCCACGGTGCTTGTCGCATCACGACGTCCGTCAGAGACTGCCACAGCGGAATTCGGTCACTCATCGTCTCGATGCTGCCGCTATCGCGAATCATGTACTTGCTTACCGGTGCAAACGAATCTAGCAGAAGAAGCCCGAGCGACAACGTTGCAAGCAGTGGCACAAGCTTTCGGACTCGGAGATTTTTCCCGAACATGGAGCCGAGGGCGAGGTTTACCAGAACAGCCACATAGGCGACCCGCGTCTGTGACATGGCGAGCAGCCCGCCGAAGAGGAACACCATTCCCCAGGACATCCGAGACCCCAGGGAAGGTACGTTGGATAGACAGAATACCAATCCGAGCGCTGCCACGGTGCCAGTGTCGGCGATCAGCTCACCACGCAGACGTGTGCCGGCGAATACCAGTTCTGGTGCAACAAAGGCGGCTGCGGCTATCATCAGCGCGAGCACGCTGATTCCAACAAACAAGTGTCGCAGGTACGCCCAAACGCCGAAGCGATGGACGAACAACCAGGCAAACGAGAGCATCACGGAGTACTGGCCGAGAGTGAAAGCAGTCAGCAGGACGCCCGGTGATTCCGGCAACGAGAGCGACAACGCGGCGATGAGCAGCCACGCGGTGATAATCAACGGATTGAGAATCGGAATGATCCCACGTCTCAGCGCCGACGGGTACAGCCGCGCGACCACCCAGAGCGCTCCGCCGGCCCAGACACCGAGTTGGATCAGAACGATTAAATCGATCTCTCCCCCCAACGAGGCGGTAGGGTCCCGGTCCCCACTGAACTTCGGAGGACCGGACATCATGCCCAAGAAGACAAGGCTGTCAAGCCACGTGGGAGCCGGCGCGAGCAGACGAGAGGGGCGATATGCCATGGAACGAGAGCCCGTTCGCATGCTGGACCGCCTATTTCCGATCATCGATTCGGGCCCTCACATCTTCACGATTGGGAAAAGCAGTACAGGGGCCAGGAGGTAAATCCTATTGCGCTTCAGCTGCAGGCTGCGATATCCGAATCGCGCAGAAAAACGTGAAGTCGTGAGCACGTTCGTTATTCGACGGCAGTTTTGTACAACGCTGCGATACGACCGGCGAGAGGTTGCCATGCGAGCTGCTCCCGCACCATTTGACGACCGCGCCGTCCCATTTCATCCAACGTCAGTGGGTTGATTGTGGCAGCCTTAACCAGGTGTTCAGCAATCGCCTCGGGTGTCTCCTGTACAACCCAACCTGCTGAGTATGATTCAATCTCTTGGGTCAGGTTCGTCGCATTTGTGACCAGGGCCGGCCGCTCAGCCGCCAGCGCCTCCAGCACAGCGAACGGCATTCCCTCCCACCGTGACGTGTGAACGAATAGTCTGGCAGTCGACATCAGTGCATCTTTGGCATCCGCAGAGACAGGGCCGATGAACTGGACGACGTGTTCAAGACCGATCGAGTGGCTCAATTGCTTCAATTCATCCAAACCACCCCGAAAATCCGGTCCGGCGATCACGAGGGGCGGGAGTGGAACAGCTACAGCCGACCTAGCAATGGCATAGGCTCGCAGGAGAAGGTCCAGACCCTTTTGTCTGACCGCGAGCCGACCCAGGTAGAGCCACACCGTCCCGGCGCTCGGCGGATTTACTTCTCGCGATAGGTCATCGTCGTCAACCCCGTTGGGTATGTACGCAACCGGGACGTCCATGTTATAAGCAACCAGGTCGTCCAGTTCAGAGCGGCTGACCGCGTGGATTACTCGGGCGCGCCGCCAGACGCGACTCTCCCACAGCTGAAACCAGGCCCATTTTGTGAGACGCCTGCGACCACGGACAACAGACACCGACCACGCTCCATTCGGCGTTACGACATACGGAACGCCCAGATTCGCAGCCCAAAGATTCTCGGGAGCGAACGCGGAGTGGAGGTGCAGCAGGTCCACGTCTTGACGCCGCCGTCGCAGAAAGCGTGCTGTTTCCGCGGGCAATCGAATTGTCCTGAGCCAGCGCGGCGAGTAGATGGGCAAGTCAAAGATCTGTACACCGTCGACGACTCTCTCTCGAACACAATTGGCTCGCGCCGTAAAGTGCCAGAGCTCTACCTGGATGCCATGATAGGGCGTATGCCGCGCCATCGCGGCAACCGTTTTGTTTACGCCGTTAGACGTATCAGGCTTGTAGTCGCCTATGTGTGCTACGTGCATTATGAATGCGACAACACGACAACATGCCGTCGCTTTGGGATCCAGTCAAGGAGCTCACTGTGCGCGTCGCTCGAAAAACATCGCATCTATCAGGCCAACTGCTGGCGACTCGGCTGGCCACGAGACGACAAACGTCTCGCTGCCACTTGAAACGACCTCACGACCACATCGACGCAAGCGCATCCTCGCGCAGCCACAGCGCGTCGCCCCAGGCGACTCGACCGGTGGGATCGCGCGCGAGTGGGTAGATCTGCCATAGCGCCAACCCATGCTTCATGGTAAGTGTCTCGTGCAGCTCGCAGAAGCTTGACTGACCTTCGTACATGGGAGCGAAGAGCACCTCACTGTAAAACGCGGCGACACGCCGATCCCCGAATGCTCGGCCGCCGCCCTTAACCAGCCGCCCCTCAGTGCCTTGCATGTCCGCCTTGATTACCAAATCGCAGGCCGGTGCCTGTGCGGCGCACCAATCATCGAGCGTCGTCGCGCGGACTTCGATCCGTCCGACGTGTTTCGCCAGTTCGGTTTGGCTACTTCCGGGGCCTTCCACGTTGTCGAGGAGTGAGTTCGTCTCGTCGAAGCGATTGAGGAAGAATGGCAGGACGCCGGCTCGATCCGTGAGGGCCATCTCATGCACGGTGACATTGCGGAAGCGTGCCACGCGCTGGCGAAGAGCGGCGGCACTGATAGGTGTAGGCTCGAACGCATGTATGGGAACGCGAGTCAGCTCATCCGCAAAACGCTCGACCATACGTCCGACATGCGCGCCCACATCGAGCACCGCCCCGGGTCGAATCCGGTGGCAAACGGCGAGCAAGTCAGCCCATGCGTCCGGCTTACCAAGTAAGCGATTCCGCGCGCGGCCCGCTCGACGCCACCAGCGGCGGGCGATCTGAATATCCCTGATCGATTCCCGTACGGATCGCATCAAACTAGCAAAAACTCGGATTCAAGCGCTGTGACGGAGAGTGCCCACGCGTACGTCGGGTTCACCCGACCCGGCGCGACCCTTCGCGGGGCGACGCGGCGGCGCCGGTCATCCCGGCCCCTGACAGTGTGCTCGCTACCTGGTTCTCGATCCACGGATAGGTTCGGGCGAGCCCAGCCTCCAGGGAGATGTGCGGCTCCCAACCGAGGACCTGCCGCAGCTTGGAGTTATCGGAATTTCGGCCGCGCACTCCCTGCGGGCCTGGCACATGTTTCTTGACGATCGAGATGCCAGCGACGTTCGCGACCAGATCCGCAAGGCCATTGATCGAAATCAATCGGTCCTGACCAAGGTTCAGCGGCTCATGATAGTCGGAGCGCATCAGCCGGAAGATACCCTCGACGCAGTCATCGATATAACAGAACGACCGCGTCTGTTCCCCATCGCCCCAAATCTCGACTTCCGGATTGCCCGTCAGCTTTGCCTCGGCGATTTTTCGGCACATCGCCGCCGGAGCCTTTTCTCGACCGCCGCCCCATGTTCCCAATGGACCGAAGATGTTGTGGAAGCGTACCGTTCGCGTCTCCAATCCATAGTCTTCGCGGTAATGTTCACAAAGGCGTTCTGTAATCAGCTTCTCCCAACCGTACGCGTCCTGCGGGGCAGCTGGATAGGCGTGTTCCTCACGTAACGGTTCCACGTTCGTCTCGAGCTGTCGGTACTCCGGATAGACGCAGGCCGACGACGTGTAGAGATAGCGGCGCGCGCCATTTTCGCGAGCCGCGTCCAGCGTATGCGTGCTGATGAGAATATTGTTGTGAAGAATCTGCGCGTGATGACTGGAGATGAATCCCATCCCACCCATGTCGGCCGCTAACGCGTAGACCTCTTCGATGTCGCGCGTCGCTTCCAAACAGTCCGGCCAGCGCCGCAGGTCGAGGAGCTGGAATTCGTCGGCCGCCGTCGGGGCGTATTCCGGATGCTTCAGGTCGACGCCTCTCACCCAATAGCCCTGTTGCTTCAGAAACGCAACGAGATGGTGTCCAATGAAACCGCCGGCACCGGTGACGAGGACTCGGATTCCTGAACTCCTTGAACTGACCATGACCATCTCTCCCTCGGGTGTGAAAAACCCGGCCGTTTGTTATGTGGCGCCGCGGCCGCTGAACACAGCGGGAATTGTCCTTAGCAGAAGCTCTACATCCAGCGCAAGGGACCATGTGTCGATGTATTCGAGGTCGAGCTGCACCCAGTGTTCGAAATTGATGTTGCTCCGACCTTGGACCTGCCACAGACAGGTGAGTCCCGGTCGCATGCTGAAGCGACGCATGTCCGCCGGCCGGGTGATTCGCCGGACGTCGCGCCACGGCAACGGGCGGGGGCCAACGAGCGACATGTCGCCTTTCAATACGTTCCACAGCTGTGGCAATTCATCGATGGACGATTTACGCAGCAGCCGGCCGAGCGGAGTAATGCGCGGGTCGTTGCGTATCTTGAACACCGGTCCATTCGCCTCGTTCTGATCTTCGAGCGTTTCCTGGCTCTTGTCGGCGCCCTGATACATCGACCGAAATTTGTACATCCGAAGCGACCGCTTTTTGAGGCCGCACCGATCCTGTACGAAGATCACGGGACCTGCACTCGTGAGCTTGATCAGCGCGGCGACGATCAACAGCAATGGCGCCAGGAGAACCAGCCCGACTGTCGCGCCCAGAATGTCGATCCCACGTTTGACAACGAGGCGATAGTCATCGGGGACCACTTGCATGGCCACGACTGCGCGATCGCCGTGGGAATCGTACCGCGGAAACGCAACGGCACTCTCGAACATATCTGCGCCGTACAACGCTTGAACCCCGGCACGTTCGCAGATGCCGATCACGTGTTGAATCTGCTGATAGCGCGACTTCACCGGGAGCGCGATGATCACCTCGTCAACCACTTGGCGCATGAGGATCTGCTCGAGCTCCCTGAGGGTGCCGATGAGTGGCTCGGGCACCCGATCGTACGACAGAGCACCAGCTGCGGGCTCGTCGTCAACGAACCCGATGATTTCGTACCGAGGCGTACGGCCATGTCGAATCTCTCTGTCCGCGCGCTGGGCCAGATTGCCGGTTCCGACGATGAGCGCTCGACGCACGTGGCGGTGGCGCGCACGATCGACGACACGCCTTCCGGTTCGCATCAATAGACACAAGGCCAATGATGCGAGCCAGAAACGCGGCACGTCCCCAGCCGTGACCCGGCCGGTGACACTGGTGAGGGGGAAGACCAACCCTAGGCTTGATCCAACGACCGTGGCGGCGACAAGACGAGCGACCTCGGATCCGAACCGGCGAACCTTGCGCACCTCGTAAAGGCCAAAGAGCTGAAAGATGACCGGCCAGGTTGTCGCGAGCAAGATTAGAAGGAGTATGTTTTTGACGGTGATGCGCACCGCCAGGAAATCTTGGACGCTCCCGGCGATATTCGACAGGTTGACCGTCACCAGCACTGAGAGGATCGCGACGACGGCGGCCAGACTGTCGAGGCTGGCGATCACTCCCACGCCGCGCAGCGGCATCGCGTGCCGGTATTGTGTCGGCGTCAACGTACGGGCGCGTGACGGTGCGTGCGGGATGGTCTCAGAGACTGACATACGTCACACGTGGTCGTGCATCGTAACTGGTACTTGCAATGAACAAGCGCCGGTATGTTGCGTCAAGTAGTAGTAGTAGACGGAGCCACCGGTCCATCAACTTTTTGTGAGGGAGAAAATTCATCTCTATCGATTCCGTTCCGAGGAGATTCTGCACGAGCCGCTGCCGGAGCAATCCGCGTTCCACGCCGATCAGTTTACTGTGGCAGAGCTTCGAAGATCCAAATCAATTCCGTCATTTAGCGAACTCGATCGCGATCACGAATGTGTAATCAGCGAAACCTACGGCGCCACTGTTATTTATTTCGCGTTCGACCATCAACGGATGTTCCGTCATCGTCGGAATGATCACGCAGTAGGTCGTAAAAGCGAACGGCCTCGAGGAACTTCGCATATTCCCAAGCGGATATAGCGACGGCGCACGCTCCGGTCAGCGAACAACAGCGACGGGGTTTTTTATGGGCCGGTCACGACGGATAGCGGGAGGAACAGCCGATACTTTACGGCAG
>Ga0065712_10000202_pt1 | contig 22458 bp, 27 predicted proteins | sample MisRhiReplicate1_FD_59099 | JGI IMG/M metagenome (GOLD analysis project Ga0065712, IMG submission 59099) | Miscanthus rhizosphere microbial communities from Kellogg Biological Station, MSU, sample Rhizosphere Soil Replicate 1: eDNA_1 v3... | ecosystem: Host-associated > Plants > Roots >...
CTGCTACGTGCGCTCATTACGGCGTCGTGAAGTTTGCTAAGAAACGCGCCGATGGTGCTAAACGAAAGACGGTGATCCTGTGATTGGTTCGGGTGCTGAGTTGGTGCTTGACCATTCGGATGCTGCCCTGTTGGCTGAGTTGTTGCGTGTTTGGGAGGCTAAGCGACCTAGGAATCTGATTCGGTCTTCTTACTACGACGGAGCGGCGCCGCTGAAGGACTTTGGCATTTCTTTGCCTCCGAAGATGCGCAGCATTGAGGCTGCTCTTGGCTGGATTGCTAAGGGTGTTCACGCTGTCACGGATCGGTCAAAGTTTGAGGGCTTTGTTTCGACGGATGGCTCGGATGACCCGTTCGACTTGTCGGGGATTCTTTGGGATAACCGGTTTCTGGTTGAGTTCCCGGCGGCTGCTGTTTCGTCTGCGGTTCATGGTTGCTCGTTCTTGACGGTGTCGCAGGGTGATGTGCAGTCTGGTGAGCCTGGCGTGTTGGTGTTGCCGCGTGCTGCTGACGCGTCTGCCGCTCTGTGGGACCGTCGCAAGCGGGCTCTGCGTGGCTTCTTGTCTGTGGTTGATACTGACGAGAATCACCAGATTTCGCAGATGATCATGCACACGCCTGAGAAGGTTGTGACTTTGACTCGGGGTTCGGGCCGTTGGGTGGCTGATGTTAGGCGGAACCCCCTCGGCGTTGTGTCGGTGTCGCCGCTGGTGCACAAGTATGAGCTTGGGCGCCCGCTGGGCCATTCTCGGATTACGCGGGCAGCTATGGGCTATTCGGATTCGGCGTTGCGGACTATTGTTCGCGCCGAGGTTTCGTCAGAGTTCTACAGCGCACCGGAATACTACCTATTCGGCGCTGACGTGTCCTCGTTTGTTGGCGATGACAAGTGGTCCGCACTCATGGGCCGGATCAAGGCGATGGATGTTGAGGATGGGGAAGATAAGCCGGACCTGCACAGGTTCACTGGCGCGTCACCCCAGCCGCACACGGACCAGCTCCGCATGTGGGCTAACTTGTTCGCTGATGACCAGGACCTTGACGTGAAGTTCGCCGACTCATCCAACCCGAGCTCCGCAGACGCGATCTTCGCGGCTAAGGAAACGCTGATCACGACGACCCGGGACGCTAACGCGATGTGGGGGTATGGCGCTACGCAGGCCATGCATCTTGCGGTGCGCCTCCGTGATGGACTGTCCGCAGTCCCGGAAGAGATGCGGACATTGACGGCCCAGTTCACTGATCCGGCGATTGTGTCTCCCTCCGCTCGTGCCGATGCGTTCTCGAAGTTGTCAACGTCCATTGAGAGCTTTGGCGCTTCCGAGGTTGGCATGGAGTACGCGGGCCTCACTCGTGAGCAGATCATTCGCTTCCAGGCTGATCGCCGGCGCGCTTCGGTGTCTGGCCTTGTGACAAGCATCGGCGACCGGCTAGCGGCTGCTACGGCGGATCCCGCGGTTGCTGCGGTTTCGGCTGAGCGCGGCACTGGGGCTGCCTGATGATCCCGCTTTCGGCGGTGAATGGTTATGACCTGACGCTCGATAGTCTTTCGACGGCGGCGCTTGCTGATTTGCGGGCGCTGCTGGCTGAGGTTGAGGGCATGGACCCTGACCGGTCTAAGCGCGTGCTGTTTCAGGCTTTCCCTGAGTTGTTCAACCCATATGCTGCGGCGTCGTCTGAAGTGTCAGCTTCCTTTTACGAGGAAATCCGAGCGCTCTCCGGCGTAGGTGGATCATTCCAGGCTGACACGCTAACGACGGTTGAGCCTGAGCGCTGGAACGCCCTTATAGGCGCGGGCACGGCCCCCCGCATGCTGGAGCAGGGCGCATCCAACATCATGTTCCAGTTCTTAGCTGGCGGGTTGACGTCAATCATGTCAACGATGGCGGCTGACACGATCTACGGTAACGCATCAAACGACAGCGAGCCAGTTGCATATCAGCGCGTCCCTAAGGCTGGCTGCTGCGGCTTCTGCGGAATGCTTGCCAGCCGTGGCGCGGCCTACGACTCTGAGGAGTCTGCTGGCGTTGTCGTCGGTCGGGGCGTGCCAGTCCGCAAGGGTCGAAGGAGCCGAGGTGGCGTGGCTAAGGGCATCAGGCCGCGCGGATCCCGCACCATAGGGCAGGAATTCCATGACCACTGCAAATGCAAAGCCGTCCCCGTATTCCGAGAGAACTACGCCGAGATGGAAGCGGATGCCGCCAAGTATTACGACTCCTACGCCGTTGCGTACAACAAAGTGACGGACGGGCTAGTGCTTGAGTTTGACCAGTTCAAATCAGCAGACGGCTCCTTGAAGAACAAGTATCGCTGGGTGAATGTCGAGGATGGCCGGACAATCTCCCCTAAGGACAGGACGAAGATGATCGCCACGGCGATGCGTCACGACCTGGACGTCAAATAGACCAACCGCCTTCGGACGGTTTTTTAGTGCCCGCATGGGCGACCAAACCAAAACCAATTCCCTGAAAGTCTGCACAGGTTTGATGGGGCGTTCCCGCATGGGAGAGGAAAACTATGAGTGACATCGCTGCGGCTGAGTCCGCTACTGCCACGACCGAACCGGCGCCGGCTCCTGCACAGGAGACTGACTGGAAGGCCGAGGCTCGCAAGTGGGAAGCCCGCGCTAAGGAGAACAACGGCGCGGCTAACAAACTTGCGGAAATTGAGGAGTCTAAGAAGACCGAGACTCAGAAGTTGCAGGAGCAACTGTCCGCACTTCAGCAGCGTGCGGCTACGGCTGAGCGCGACCGGGAACGGCTCGCGGTGATCGCCAAGCATGGCATCCCGGCGGACTTCCACGACCTTGTGCACGGCGCTGACGCTGAGGCGTTGGAGGCTTCCGCAGCGAAGGTCCGGTCACTCATTACGACGAGCGCGCAGCCTGAGTCGGCGGCGTCGTTTGTCATCCCCGACGAAGGCGGCAGCCCGAGTCTCGCACTGAACGGTGACGGCATCGAGTCGGCACTGCGGAAAGCCCTGGGCATCGCGTAAAGCGGCCCTCAAACCTACAGGAGTTTTACTATGGCAATTACTGCCGCTACCCGGAATTCGGATTTCTCCGGCTTCCTGAACCGTGACCAGTCCGCGGCTATCTTCGAGCAGGCCGCTAAGGTCTCTGTCGTTCAGCAGCTCGCGCAGCGTGTTCCGCTGGGCATCAATGGTCAGTCCATCCCCGTTACGACCGGCAAGATGTCTGCCGGCTGGGTCGCTGAAGGTACGCAGAAGCCTGCGTCTAAGGGTTCGATGGCGCTGAAGACCATTGACCCGAAGAAGATTGCCGCTATTGCGGTTGTCTCCGCTGAGGTCGTCCGTGCGAACCCGGGCGGGTACATGGATCTGCTTCGTCCGCAGATCGCTGAGGCGTTCGCTACCGCGTTCGACGCCGCCGCACTGTATGGCACCGCTTCGCCGTTCTCCACGAACCTTGCGACGGGTTCCAGCACACAGGAGTTCACCGGCACGGCGCCGGCTTTCACCGCCGTGTACGACGACCTGAACGCTGGCCTGTCCACCCTCGTGAATGCGGGCAAGAAGTTGACAGGTTGGGCGTTCGACAACCGTTTCGAGCCCGTCCTGAACGGGTCCAAGGACACCGCGAACCGTCCGCTGTTCGTTGAGTCCCCGTTCACCGAGGCTGCCGGACCGATCCGTCAGGGTCGCCTGCTGGGCCGTAACGCCTTCATCGGCGACGGCATCTACGACGCCACATCGAAGACCTACGGGTTCGCCGGTGACTGGTCGCAGGCCGTGTGGGGCGCTGTTGGAGGCATCAACTACAACGTCTCCACCGAGGCCACCGTGACCATCAACGGCCAGCTCGTGTCCCTGTGGGAGAACAACCTGGTTGCGATCCTGGCTGAGGCCGAATACGGCTTCCTGGTCAACGATCCTGCCAGCTTCGTCGCCTTCAAGAACGCGGCCTAGTAGCTGATGGCTATCAAGCGTCCCGTTACTACGGCTGATTTGAAGGTTGAGGCGGCGCCAGTAGCCGAGGGCTACACGGTCGTCGTCGGCCCGTCTGGTATCGCTTCGACGGTGCCGGATTCAATTCTTGAGTCGCTTCTCGACTCGGGTTACACGAAGAAGTAGCGGGGAGGCGCGTCATGGCTAATTGGACTACCGCGGATGATGTTGTGGCTTCATGGATTGGCGATGACGCGCCTGCCGACATGCAGAAGATTGAGGCTTGGATTGGTAAGGCTGAACGGCTGCTCCGGTCGAAGCTTCCTGACCTTTATGGGCGCGTGCAGTCGGATCCGGTGACTGAGCCTGACCTATTGAGCAACGTCAGGGATGTTGTGGTGACGATGGTTCAGCGGGTTTTCCGTAACCCGGAGGGCGTGCGTACCAGGCAGGAGAGCACGGGTCCGTTTGGCGGGTCTGTGACGTATGGCGGTGATCAGCCGGGGGCGCTGTGGGCGACTGATGCGGAGTTGGCGATGCTGACTGTTGCTGGTTCGAGTCGCGGCGCTTTCACGATTGACATGATTCCATCAACGTCGCCGTTCTCAGATTCTTACGTGCCGCCGATTGGTGGTTGGTAGTGGCTGAGTCCGTGTTGCACCTGGCATATCAGGCGGGCGCGGTTGACGCTTACGGCAACGACACCGCGGGTTACGCGGATCCGGTGACGATTGCTGGGTTCGGGTTTGACCCTGGCTCTACTTCTGAGCCGCGTCGCCCCGGTCAGGGTCGGGTGATTGTTGAGCCGACTCTTTACGGGCCATTCGATATGCCGTTCAAGCCGCAGGATCAGGTCATTGTTCGCGGCGTCACTTATGAGGTTGAGGGCGTGGTTCGTCAGTGGCGGAACATGTTCTCGAACCGCGAGGCCGGCGGCGTTGTAAGTCTTAGGCGGGTTGACGGCTGATGGCTAAGACAAAGTTCAAGTGGAATACCGCCGGTTTTGAAGCGATCCGCCGCTCACCCGAGGCTGTGAGCTTGCTTGAGTCGAAGGTTGATGCTGCGGCGTCTGCTGCGGGCCCCGGTTATGTCGGCTCCGTGGTGCAGGGTGTTGGGCGTGGGACGTTGGGCCGCGCTATCGGGACCGTGTTCACGGGCGACTTCAAGGCGATCCGGGATAACGCGAAGCACAACACGCTCATGCGGGTATTCGACAGGTTGGGGGGCTGATGGCTGAGGTTCTTGTCACGCCTGATGTTGAGGCTGCGTCTGTGGCGTATTTGCGGGCTGGGCTTGGCGTGCTTGCGGATAAGGTCGCCACGAAGGTGCCTGCGGCGATGCCGAACAACATGGTCCGGGTGTCGTTGACTGGTGGTTCGCGTACTGCCCTTGTGCAGGACGCTGCGCAGTTGACGGTTGAGTGTTGGTCTGCGAATGACCCGACCGCGTCAATGCTGGCCCGCACCTCTCAGGCGTACATGCTCGCTGCTGCTGGGGTGACCGCTGGCGGCGTGTTTGTCCGCAAGGTTGAAACCGTTGGTGGCGTTCAGTATTTCCCTGACCCGGACACTAACAAGCCGCGCTACCAGTTCACCGTTCGTTGGCACGTCAGACCAGCATCTATCTAACCCTTCCTGCCCTCCGCCGTGAGGGCTTTTTCATGCCCAAAACTTGGAGGAAAACACATGGCTAATTCAGCCGCTAACGTCGTTGCTGGCGTCCCGCTGGCAACTGGTGGTGTGCTCATCGGCGCACTGTCCGCAGCAGCGCCCACGACCGCATCTTCGGCTATCGCCGCGTACTCTGCTGCCGGTTACATCGGCGAGGACGGCGTTACCGAAACCAACGAGCGCAACACGGACAAGATCCGGGCGTGGGGTGGCGACACAGTCAAGGTCGTGCAGACCGAGCACAACGTGTCGTACAAGTTCACCTTCCTGGAAACCCTCAACACGGATGTGTTGAAGGCTGTCTATGGTGACGCGAACGTGACCACGACCGCCGCGACCGCTTCCACCGGCACGCTTCAGAAGGTGCTCATCAACGGCGCTTCCCTGCCGCACAAGTCCTACGTGTTCGAGGTCAAGGACGGTGCCGCGAAGATCCGCATCTACGTCCCGGACGGACAGATCACCGAAGTCGGCGACGTGACGTACTCGGATTCCGAGGTTGTCGGCTACGAAGTGACCGTTGAGTGCTTCGCGGACAGCTCCGGCAACAAGGCTTACAAGTACATGGATAACGGCGTCTTCACGGGCTCCTAGCCCTCTTATGCCCCTCGGGGCGGGTTGTGGTGACTCCCCGCCCCGAGGTTTCCACCTGAATTGTCACCCACCGAATCAGTCACCCAACATTTTTAGGAGTCATTATGACTGCTCCCCGCAAGCCGCAGGACCGCAAGCCCAAGGCTGTTGTCCCGGATACCTTCACCTTTGAGCACGCCGAGGAAACTTACACGCTTCCCCCGGTTGAGTCCGTTGCCGCTCTCGTGCCCGGCAGGACAATGCGTGATGCCGTGATGGACGGCGAGGAAGGGCAGCTTCGCCTCGCGTTCTTCATGCTCGAAAAGCTCGAAGATTCCGCTGGCGCCATCGACGCGCTCTACTCGAAGCCAGCCCCGGAAATGCTTGAACTTGTCCAGGGTTGGATGACGTTCAAGCCTGCCGGTGGCGTGAGCCTGGGGGAATAGCTGGGCTGGTCCTGCTTATCGAGGAGCATGGGCCAGCCGTTGAGTTTGACCTGATCCGGCTTGGGTTGCGCCTACGCGACCTTGGCTCTGAGGCGTTCTCGTGGCGTGACTTGTTTGTCATTGTCCAGAACGGTGGGCCAGATACGGCACTAGCCCGCACTATGCACCCTGACGCGGCGCCGTGGGGCCTGTCAGAGCATCTACTCGCGGTCATTGCTGATGCGGTGATTGCCGGGAACTGGATGCAGTCGAAGGACGGGCAGCGGAACAAGAACCGGCCCAAGCAGATCCCCCGCCCTGGTGTCACTCCTGACAAGAAGAAGTTCGGCGGTCAAGCCGAAAGCATCGACACGATCCGCGAATGGCTCGGTTGGTAACTACATAAGAAGGTTGGTGCCCTGTGGCCACAGAGCTCGGCAGTGCTTACATCTCAGTTGGCTTGGGCACCAGCTCGCTTACAGGCGACATCAAGAAGGCGTTTGGCGGGGCGGAAGCGTCTGGCAAGTCGGCTGGGGACGGTGCCGGTCGGGGGTTCCTGTCAGGCTTCAAGGGCCTCGTTGGAGCCGGTGTCGCGCTGGCCGGTGCTGGCATTTTCGGCGGATTCATCGCTGAGGCTGCCAGGGCAAGTGACGCGACGGATAAGTTCAAGGCCACAATGAATTTCGCGGGCTTGGATACGAAGTCGATTGATGCGGCAACGAAGGCTGCTAAGGCTTACGCCGATCAGACGGTTTATGACCTTCCGACGATTCAGAACACGCTCGCGCAGTTGGCTTCTAACGGCGTGAAGGACTACACGGGCCTAACTAAGGCTGCTGGCAACTTGAACGCCGTCGCGGGCGGCAACGCTGAGACCTTCGGTTCCGTGGCAATGGTGATGACCCAGACTGCGGGCGCCGGGAAGCTGACGACTGAGAACTGGAACCAGCTTTCTGATGCTATTCCTGGCGCTGCCGGGCCGCTGATGAAGGCTCTGGAGGGGGCGGGCGCGTACACGGGTAATTTCCGTGACGCGATGGCTAAGGGGCAGATCACCTCTGAGGAGTTCAACACTGCGCTATCGAAGCTCGGCAATGATCCGGTGGCGGTTGAGGCTGCAAAATCCACCGCCACATTCGAGGGCGCTATCGGCAACCTTGAAGCCACGATCAATTCCGGGCTCATGGGCGCGTTGGACGCTATCAAGCCTGCGGTTACAGGGGCTATTAGCGGGCTTGCCAGTGGCATAAGTATTGTCAACGGTGCCATCGGTGGCATATTCACGTTGCTAAAAACGGGCGACTTCAACGCTGACATTGGTAAGGCGCTCGGCGTCGAGGAAGACTCGCCCGTCATCGGCGCCATCTTGGGTATCCGCGACGGCGTCATCACTGCATTCGATGCGATCAAGTCCGCGGTGTCGGGTATTGATTTCGGGGCAATCTTCGGCGGGCTCGCCTCTATTCTGGGCCCGCTCGTGGCTCAGGTTGTGCCGTTGGTGTCGGCGTTTTCGCCTATGCAGGTCATTTTTTCGGCGATTCAGCCGTTGCTTCCGCAGTTGTTCGATATGTTCGGGCAGCTCGCGTCCGTTCTGGGCGGTTCTTTGCTGACCATTCTGACTACTCTGACGCCGATGTTCGTGGAGCTTTCAGGCGTCGTTTCTGATGCGCTTGGCGGTATTATTGCCGCGGTTCTGCCGACTGTCGTGACGATGATTACCATGCTTGGCACTACCCTGACGACGCTAATCCCGATCATCGTACCCATCATCGGGACGCTAGTTCAGCTTGCAACTACGCTGATCAGTCAGCTCATGCCGATCATCACGAACCTCGTGACTTCGATACTTCCGCCACTGGTGGATATTTTCGGCAACATCCTGTCTGCTATCGGCCCCGTTATAACGATGGTGGCCGGCCTTCTCATCCCGATAATCATGGCGCTAATGCCCGTGGTCGTTACCGTGTTCTCAGTGGTCGCGGACGTTATCAGGAACGCCATGCAGATTGTTCAGGGCGTCATCCAGGTTGTCACTGGAATCATCACGGGCAACTGGTCGCAGGTCTGGACCGGCATCCAAAACGTCTTCGGCGGGATCTGGAACACAATCGTTGCCATTGTCGGCGGCGCTATCGGAATCGTCTGGTCCGTAATTAGCGCGGGCATCGGGCTCGTGATGGGCTTCATCTCCGGCGCCCTCGGGAGGATCGGCCAGTTCTTCGCCGACACGTGGAACAACGTCGTCAGTGGCGTTTCCTCAATGATCGGCGACGTGGTCAACTTCTTCGGCGGGCTGGTCGGCAAGATCACTGGCGCTATCGGCAATGCAGGCTCGGCTCTGTTTAGCGTCGGCGTGAACATCATCCAAGGCCTCATCAACGGCATCGGATCAATGATGGGTGCTATTGGACGTGCTGTCATCAGCATTGTTCCTGAGGCGATCCGCGGCCCGTTTGAGCAGTTGCTTGGAATCCATTCGCCGTCTCGCGTGTTCCTGGGCTACGGCGTAAACATCGGTCAAGGGCTCATCAATGGCATTGACGGGATGAGCGGCAAGATCGAGTCCGCCGTGACGGGCATGGTTTCAATTCCGCCGGTCCCGTCATTCGGTTCAGTCTCCTACGCGGCATCTCTCGGGGCCTCCAGTGGTTCAATGTCGCCGGCAGTCAATGTGTACGTCGGTAACGAGCAGTTGGACGCGCGCACTTATCGGGTTGCGTCTTCTGCTATTTCGGCTGCTGATTCGCAGTCCCAATTTTCGAGGAGGGGCCGCTGATGGCTGTTGGTGTATCTGTTGAGGCGTTGCTGTCGGGTCCGTGCCCGCGCGTTGGTGTGACTATCACTGGCCTTGGTATTGGTGAGTCGTTGGTGTCGGTGTGGCGTCTCGCGGATGGGGAACGTAACCCTGTCCGCGGCGCCCGCCGTATCACCATTAACGACTCTAATTATGTGGTGGATTTTGATGCACCGCTTGGGCGCCCGATCAGCTATGAGGTTGAGGTGATTCGCGGCCCGTCTGGTCCTAGCCGCGTCACCTCTTCATCGGTGACGGTTAGTTCGTCGACGGGTTGGTTGATGGATCCGCTGATTCCGCAGACGGCGGTTCCGGTTGGTCGGCGCATGGCGCCCGGTGGTGAGATTGTTTTCTCAGCGTCGGCGATGGCGAAACTCGATTACGCGGCGGATGCGCAGGTCTTCAAGATCCTTGGCAGTGACAAGCCGATGGCGTTGTTTGGTCAGCGCATGGCTGCGGCTGGTGTTGATTTTTCGTTGATCACGAACGCCGCTGAGCAGAACACTCGACTGGCGAATTTGTTGAAGTCAACGGCGCAGTTGCTTGTCCGTGTGCCCGCGTCATGGACTACGGCCATCCCTGGCTCGTGTTTCACGCTTGTTGGCTCCGTGTCCGAGGTGCCGGTTGAGGCTTCGATTGGGGGCGCCTTGTCGTCATGGTCGCTGACGGGTGACACTGTCGCGGCCCCGACGATCAAGGTCCTCACGGCGACGTTCACGTACGGGGATGTCGAGGCGCTGTTCAACACATACCAGCAGAAGCAGACAGTCATGGCTGGCAAGAAGTATTTGGATGATTTGAAGAACCCAATCGGAGGCTAGTGTGCGTTTGATTGATGAGGGTTCTTTGTCGGCTTTGGATGGTTCTCGGCCTGCTGACAGTTTGACGGTGTGGGCGTGGCGGGATGGTTCGCTGGTGTTGCCTGAGCCGTTGGATGTCATTGACTGGTCTGTTGATGATGATGCCGGCGAGAGTGTGAAGGTTGGGCAGAAGCTCAGCCTGACTGTCGCGGATCCTGACGGCGCGTTGGGGGCGTGGCGGTTCGATGATCCGCTGTCCGTTGCCGGGACTGATTTGCAGGTAATTTACACGGTCGGTGGTGCGGGTTCGGTTAACTTTGGTTGGTTCCGGGTGACCGGTAATGAGCCGACTGTTGCGGTTGATTCTCGCGTCCTGGCCGAGCGTGGGCTGGACGCGCCTGACTCACCCCATGCCCCCAATGAGCGCCGGCGATACATCACCACTGGCGTCGTGAAGCTTGAGGCTGTGGACCTGACGTTCAACGTGGACCGGGACAAGCTGGAGGCGCCCGAGTCTCCGGGCCCTGGCGCTTCGGTATTGTCCGAATTCAAACGTCTAACGGCCTCGCATTTCCCGACAGTCGTGGATCCTGACGTGACGGATGCCGGGGTTTCGACGCGGCTTGTGTTTGAGAAGGAACGCCTAGAGGCCTGCCAGGACCTCTTGTCGCGGGTGAATGCCCGGTATCGGATGGGCGGCGACGGCGAGTGTCACGTCTACCCTGTTGCGTCAGAGCCGGTCTGGCGTGTTGAGCCTGAGATCTCGCTCGTATCAGTTACGCGTAAACAGTCCATCGAGGGGCTGTTCAATAAGTGGATCGTTGAGGGCAAGGACTCCGGGAACGGTTCTCCTGTTCGCGGGTCCGCGTTCATCGAGTCCGGCCCGCTGCGGTGGGGTGGTCCTCACGGCAAGGCCGTTGACTTCTACTCCTCGGAAATGATCACCAGCCGCCCGCAAGCTGACGTTTACGCTACCGAGCTGCGTGACCGATTCCTTTCCTCGTTGGCGATTGAGTTGCAGGTCGATACGGTCCCCCGCCCCGAGTTGCAGGCCGGTGACCGTATCGAGGTCGGCAGCCCGGTCGTCGCTGGGCATGTCGCTTACTTCCCGGGCGTGATCACGTCGATCCGACGCTCGGGCTCGACCGTTCCGGGCGGGACTTCGTTGACTGTGACGTGTTCCTACGGGGATGTCATCAACGCCCTTGGACGCACCGAGTGGGCGGACAACATTGCAGGCAATCACCCCGTGCTGACGTGGGGCCGGATCACTGGCACTTGGGGACAACTCCCGGACACCGTATGGAACGACATATAAGGAGGCCTCTGTGGCTGGTTTGAAGCACACGATGGCCGCGATGGGTGGTGACAGTGTCGGGCGTTACTTCGGGACCACTTATTGGGATGGCTCGAAGTGGTGGGCGCGGATCGGGGACAGCCTCCTCGACCCCGACTGGCTGGACACCGTTCAGCCAGTCCAAGGCGGCAAGATCGTCGTTGACGTTATCACCAAGGGCAGGGGGCAGTCCTCGGCGCTCGTCATCGGTTCATACACGTCCCAGCCCACACCACCCACGGGCACCGTCCCGCAAGCAGCACCACCACCCAAGCCTGCAACTGTTCGCACGGGCGAGACGCACCTGGCGCCGACCGCATCTGATACGTGGGGCGTCGGTGGGTGGGGCCGTTGGGCTACGTCGCAGCGCGGTGGGCAGGCAGTCTACACGGGCACATGGTCGGGGATGACGGTCACTGGCTCATGGTTTTACGGCGCACCACGCCCGGAACTCGCCGGGAAGACCATCACGCGAGTGTTGTTCAAGGTTCCGCCTCGCCTTGACGTGGGCGCGTCCGGCGATGTGGTGGTTCATTTCTACGCTCACACGAGCGGGGCCCGGCCCGGCGGCGATGTCAACCGGGTCAGTGGCCCGTTCGATGTGACAATCCCTGCCGGGTACGCCGGCGGATACACAGACCTGTCAACCGCGTTCGGCCCGGTCATCGCAGCCGGTGGCGGGATCAGCATCGCAGGCGGCTCCTACGCGGGGTTCCAGTCGCGTCTCAAAAATCCTAGTTTCGGCGAGCTTATCGTCAGTTGGAGTAGCTAATGCAAACCCTCGAAAACGGTGTTCAGGTTCCCACGAACGGCGATCCGTACCAGCTGACCACGGACCTCGCTAACTCGTTCAAGTCGGCGAACGTGACCGTGAATGTCGCTAACCAGGCGGGCCGTGATGCGTTGACGAAGTACGACGGGCTGGCTGTGCGGAGGCTCGATGTGTCTGGCAGGCCTACCGAGGCTTGGGACGGTGCGGCGTGGACCCGGTCGCCCGTCGCCGTGTCCGCGTTTCCCACCCCAGACGGGCTGTGGCAGATCAAGGGCGCGTTCTTGCGGACTGTGGTGACCGGGCTGGCGCAGGTCACGGCGACACTCCAGCTCGTCCGCACCGGCCCGTCAATGCTGATCCTTACGGGCGACACCGTCCTGACTAGCTCGATTGTCCCTGCTGGTTTCCGGCCGTCCGATAACGCATTCTTCGCGGCGACGGTAAACGACAACCTCGGCGTCTACAAATCCAGCCCGCAGCTCGTCATCAACACCGGCGGCGTCCTCGTTGGGCGCTCCACGTCCGGCGGGTCCGTGGCACTCGGCACCGGATACACCCTGTTCGTGTCGGTGTCCTGGTACATCTAGCCCCGCCTCTTTAGCCAACCATTCGCGGCGTCCCCATGGGCGCCTTTTTCATGCCTAGGAGACGCCGCATATGGCTATCGTAATTACCCCTCTCGGGTTCCAAAAACCTGACGGGAATGAACTGGTCCGCAACGGTGATAACGTCATCGCCGCGAACGCGCAGAAGGCAAACGACCTGATCGCCGAGGATCGCGGGAGGCTGTCCCTCGTTGAGGGCGCGGTCGCAGGCCTTGGGTCTGGTGGCGGCGGCGGCAGCGTTACCGTCAAGGGCGACTACGCCCCGCGCCCGATCATAGGCGCCCGCGTAGGCGCTGGCAGCGTCAACACGATCCCCGACTCGCAGTACTTTGACGAACTGCACAACCTCGAATCCCTCATGGAGGCTGAGGCTGACATTACCAACTGGTACCGGGCGATTGGGCCGTCCAGTGCCGCCGACTTCACTGCGACCGTTGTCCCGGAACTGGCCGCGCACCCGAACCGCAAGATCCTGTACGTCCTGGAAACGCACAAGAGTAACGCTCAGTTCAACCGTGAGATGACACAGCAGGACGGTGTCTACCCGTTCCTTGTCGCCACGCTCGATGCCATCAAGGATTCCGGTTATGCTGACCGCGTTCTCATCGCACCGTTCCACGAAGGCAACGGCGGCGGCGGAACCCCGGGGAGTATCGGCGCGTACGAGTGGCAGATGTACGACACAACCCCGGGGCAGCTCTACACCCCGAGCGCGTCGGACCCCATGGATCCGACGGCGGGCACGAAGTACGGTTCAACGTTCCGGCTGAACACGCCGGCCCAGTACAAGACCGCTTTCCGTAATGTTGTGACTCTGGCCCGCTCCATGGGCCTGACGTCGAAGTTTGTTCAGTGGTTCCTCGCCGCGAACAATTCTGACTCTTTGCTGGTGGACGGTATTGAGCGGATGGACATGTCTCCCGGCTACGCGGGCGACGATTATGTGGACTTGATCGGCCTGTCGTACTACAACCGTTCCGGCGACCTCCGCTACTCGGATACGTGGCCGCAGCCGGGCGCGAACGGGTTGCGCGAGTTCTACAACGCCCTGGACCGGCTGAACACGAAGAACCCTCTCTGGATTTGCGAATCAGGCTGTGCTACCTCCAACGCCTACGGTGACAAGGGCCAGTGGTATTCGGACCTGATCAAGCTCGTCGGCTCCAATGAGATGCCCCGCCTTCAGGGGCTCATCATGTTCATGCAGGACAGCCGCAAGTATGACGGCCCTGGCGGCGCAGTGAGCGCTGGCATGGACATGAAGTTGGAGAACACGGCGCAGAAGCTGATGGTTGGCAGGGCGATCCTTGACGCCAGGCGGCCCACGAAGGTCCGCAAGATCCCGCCGTTCAGCCGCAACCTTCTGCCAGTGACCGTCTCCGATATGACGACTACGGCGGGCTGGGTCACGACTGACGGGGCTGGCATTACGTTGGACGTCTCCAACGCTTACACGCCCCCGGAGTTGGACGGCCAGACCCGGGGTTTGCGCGTCACCAACCCCCCGTATGTTGCGGGGAACGGCAAGACGGACCGCACCGTTTACCGGCAGGTCATGAAAGCCAACATTGACTATGTCCCGAACGACCCGTATGTCCTCCAGTTTTGGGCGCGGGCCAGTTACGACAACTTCAAGTTGGAAGCTGGCATCCGGAAGGATGGCGGCTTCGCTGAGACTGCCGGCGACGAGATCGTACTGTCGAACGTCTGGGAAGAGTACATCGTCCCATTCGGGACCATTTCGGATGACCCGGCGCTTGACTCGTGGCGGATCCCGAACTTCTGCTTCGGCAACAACACGAACACGGCGACGGCATGGTTTGACATTGCGGGGTTGCGCCTGACCCGCGGCACCTACCCTCAGCCGAATGTTGAGGCTGCTCTACGGCCCAAGATCAAGCCGATCACGAACGCCGCGAACCTCACCTGGAACTGTGAAGCGGGCAGCATTTTCACTGTCACCATCGGCCAGAACGTCACGGTCATGGGCCCGACTGGTCAGGGCTACGACGGCCAGGAATGCACGCTGCGGATCAAGCAGGACGGTGTCGGCGGGCGCACGATCAATTTGCACTCGTCGTACTACTCCGGTTCCGTGACACCGGCCACCGCATTGGGCGCCGGCGCTGTCACCGGGCTCAAATTCCAGTACGACGCCGCCGCTGACAGGTGGGGCATGGTCAGTAATTACGTCTGGAACCTGACATAAAAAACGTGTGGCCCCGGACTTGCGCTCCGGGGCCACACGGCACCAACCATATACGACCGCCAACCCGGCAGGTCACAACACGCCGGGAGGCAACCTTATGCGCAACCAGAAACTCGCCGAGGCCGCTCATCGCATGTGGCTCCGGGTGCAGGAACCGCGGGCACTGTCCGTGATCTACTTCTTCGCCTACATCGCCATCGGCGTCCTCGGCCTCGCAGTCGTCACCGATCCACCCCACACGGTGCAGAACTCGCTCGGCCAGACGCTCCTCATGGCATGGGGCGGGATGCTCCTCATAGGCGGCGCGCTCGGCACCATCTCAGTCCTGCCCGGAATCTGGTGGCTCGAACGCGCCGCCACCGGGTTCTGCATGACAGCCCTCACCGTCTACGGGGTAGCAATCGCAGCCCTGCCCATCACCCAAGTCAGCGTCCGGGTAGCGTCCATCTGCTTTGTGATCTTCTCGATCCTAGCTTTCGCCGCCCGCCTCGTGAAGATACGGCATTACGCCTACGACCCAGAAAAGTAGGCCCGCGTGGACTCAACACAACTACTCGTGACAGTCCTCGGAACATTGGGCGGCTCCGGTGCGCTCCTCGCCCTCGTGAATGGCCTCGTGAAGTATTTCAGCGGCGCGGCAGGCCGTGAACGGATCCGCAACGTGTCGCTCAAAGACCAGCGGAACGAGGCGTGGGCTGACGCGGAGAAGGAACGCGACCGGGCCGACTGCGAAGCCCGCAACCGGCGCCGCATCGAAGAATACGCATCGCAGCTACGCCGCGACTGCACCGAGCACGGCGTCACAGACAAAGAGCTACGCCCCTGGCCCAAGCTCGAACAGCCACCCAACGAGGAGCGCGCATGAGTTACATTCCCCCCACCACTGAGGGCTGGACGTCGCAGAAGTTCGGCACGAACCCGGGCGGGTATAACCCTTCCGGCGGGCATACGGGCGAAGACATCGCCGTCCCCATCGGGACGCCACTGGTTGCGATGGCTGACGGGGTTGTCGTGCACGTCGGCCCGTTCGAGGGCAAGTATTCCGACAACCCGTGGTGGATTATGCCGTCATTCGCCGGGTTCGTCGTGACCGTTGACTACGGCGACTACCTCAGCCACTACGCCCACTGCTCCGGCTCGCCCGTCCTGTCCGGCAAGAGGGTAGCGAAGGGCGACGTCGTGGCCTACTCCGGCAACACCGGCGGCGCAACGTCTGGGCCCCACTGTCACTGGGAGGTCATGCGTAATGGCTGGAACCTCCAGAGCAGCACATACGGGCGCATAGACCCCCGCAGCATTATCGGCGCCCCAATCGCCGCGCAAGGCTCCATCACACCACAAGGCACTACCGAATCCGAGGAGGATTTCATGGGCGGCAAAATCGACGCACAGCAGGCAGAAGACATCGTGCAGGCGGTGGTGGCGCGGGTGATCGCGGCACTGGACGGCAAGGTGAAGATCCATCCAGTGCAAGCCGAGTCCATCGTGCAGGCCACCACTACCCGCACTACCGCAGCCGTGGACGCTCTCAACACCGGCAAGATCATTGACCGCGGACAGGCTGATGACATTGCCCGCGCTGCCGCGCGCTACACCGAGGAGACCAAGTGAACGCCCTAGCCCCGTACTTCAAGGCCGTTGTTGCTTTCATCGCGCCCGCCGCTGTGGTCCTGACCTCGGCTGTCCAGTCAAACTCTGTCGGCGGCGAACTGATCACGTCCGGCGAATGGGTGACGGCGATCTGCGCAACTGTCATCACGGGCGCCGCGGTCTACGCCGTACCGAACACCCAGAAGGCCGAGTAGCCGTGGCCGCGCTCAAGGGCTTAGGTCACGGTGGGAGGGATGCGCTCGCCGTCAAGCAGCTCAAGTCGTTGAATCTTGATTGGCACTACACGTGGCGGTCTAGGGCTGTCACGACGGATCCGCCGTTCGTGCCCATGGTCCGCGACGCCGGCGACTTGCAAGAGAACGCCCACCGCTACGTCACCGAGGCGCTACCAGTCACGGGCGCGGAACACCTGCTCGGCTTCAACGAACCTGACCTCAAAGGCCAGGCGAACATGACCACCGGCAAAGCCGTTGACCTGTGGCCGCAGCTCGAAGCGTTCGGGCTGCGGCTCGGATCCCCCGCCACCATCAAACCTGACGCCTGGTGGCTCGGCGAATTCATGCGGAAAGCCAAGAGCAAAGGCCTGCGCATCGACTTCATGACGATGCACTGCTACGGGTGGCCCAAAGCCTCCGACTTCCTCCGCAAAGTCACCGAGCTCCACGAACGGTACGACCGGCCCGTGTGGGTCACCGAGTACGCCGTAGCCGACTGGAAAGCCACCGCCAGCACCCCGAACCGGTACAGCCGCGAACAGGTCCGCGACTTCATGACCGAAACCGTCGAAGGTATGCGCGCCATGCCCTACGTCGAACGGTTCGCCTGGAAAACGCGGGCAACCTCCGACCCAAAAATGGGCACGTCCGCCCTCTTCCACGCAGACGGCACACTCACGTCAGTCGGCCGGCTCTACGCCACCCTATAGCCAACCCCCTAACAAGGAGTTCCCATGACTTACCCCGCCGGGGTGCAGCTATCAACGCTGACCTTCAGCAACCCGTCAACGTTCCTCGGCAACCAGGCGACCCGCACCGAAGTGACGGTGCAGGCATCCGCGGGTGTTGTGTGGGCTGCTACGGGCGAGCCTATTGACGATTTCTCTGAGACTGTTTCGCCCAATGCGGGCCTGCCTGGTTTCCTGACCGTCCCCTTCGTTGACCAGCCGGGTTTCACAGACCAGTCGGGCAACGCGTTTACCATGTGGGCGTACACGGTCACGCGGCGGACGTTCTTCGGCGCGTCCATGAAGGTAGTCCAGAAGAACTGGCAGCCCGTCCTCGGTCAGTCCACCGTCGACTTCGACAACCTCCCCGGCGGAAGCATCGGGCTCCCCGTTAGTGCACCAATCGTCCCGGTCACATCCGTGGCTGGTGAGACGGGCGTTGTGGGCGCCGATGCACTAGCCGACGCGCTGGTCGGATACCTGCCCATCCCGGACGTCTCCGGGAAGCTCGACACTTCCGAGAAGGGTGTAGCGTCTGGCGTTGCCACACTCGATACCGGATCGAAGGTGCCTGCCGCGCAGATCCCAGACCTGTACGTCGCCGCGGCCGCCGCCAACGCCCCAGCCTCCCAGCCGGTGAGCCTCGAACAGTTTCCCTTCGCCGCCACCGGATTCGTCTCGGCGAACGCATCCAACATCGGGCAGGACGCCATCACGACGGCCCCGAACGGTTCAACTTATGCCGTGTACTGGGACGCGAACCTGGAGCCGCGAATCGCGGTCAAGCGCCCCGAAGTGGGGACCTGGGACACGTTCTCCCTCGCCGCGGCGAAGGGGTCCATGCTCTCCCCCATTGTGGAGATTGACTCGCACCGGAACATGATTGTAGCCGTTGACGGCGACGGGTACATTCACGTATCCGGCAACCATCACGTCGATAACCTCCAGTACATCCGTTCGGCGAATCCTTACGACCTGTCCTCTTGGGTTTCCCCGGGCATGACCGGGTCGAATGAGGACAAGGTCACGTATCCGCAGTTCGTGCGCCTCGCGTCCGGTGATCTGCTGTTCTTCTGGCGCAACGGTGACGGTTCCGGCGACGGCAACCACTACGTCAACCGGTACAACAAGGCGACGAAGACATGGTCCCGGGTAGCGCAAATCTTCCAGGGCACCACGCCGACGGTTGACCCGAACCAGTGCGCCTACCTCAACCGGATTGTCTACGCGAACGGCAAGCTCCACATCTTCTACATGTGGCGCGACACCCCGGACCCGCTCACAAACCACGACTTCGGCTACATCGTATCCGCGGATGACGGCGTGACGTGGAAGACCGCAGCCGGCGCAACGCAGACCCTCCCGATCCCACCGAGCAACACGGCACCGTTCATCCTGACCGGATACCTGACCGGCCTCACGAACCAGCAGGGCGCATCTGTTGATTCGAGCGGAAACCCGCACAGCATTCTGCGGCTCGGCTCAACCGGGGCTTGGACATTCAACCACATTTACTGGACCGGCTCAGCGTGGGTAAACGAGGTTGTCTTCAACTCCGTGGACTCACTCGGGCGCCCCGGCCTGTACTCCACCACCACCGGAAAAACGTACGCGCTCTACAGCAAGGGCGACAATGCCTACGCACTGCGGATCCACCCCACCATCGGAGCACCCGTGCAACTCTACGGGTTCCGACAGAAAGGGTGGGAAGCAACGTTCGACCAGTTCGCCCCCGCGAACAAGCTGAGGGCGATTGTCAGCCCCGGCAACTCAACGGACACGTCCACCGAGGCAGGCTACATCGGCGTGCTGACCGTGGACATGACACAGGTTGATACGCTCCCGGCGAACCGGTACGTTGCGCCGCCCGTGTCCGTACCCCGGCAAACTTCGGTGCTGTCAATGCGTAAGCAGATGCTGGAGATTTCGGGCCGGTACGAACCTGCCGCGGCCCTCGCCTCCACAATGGACCGGCGGATGATCGCGAACGGCGTCATTTCCGCGCTCACCTCGGGGCAGTTGCGTCTCAACGCGATCTGGCTGGCAAAGGGAACGGTTGTCACGTCGCTTTCGTTCCTGGCCGGCGCGTCCGCGACGACCCTCACAAATCGCTGGTTCGCGTTGTATGACGGGACGGGGAAAAAGCTGCGGGTCACGGCAGACGATACGACGAACTGGGTTGGCGGTAACGTCCTGACGCTCAACCTGTCCACCCCGTACACGGTCCCCGCTGACGGGATCTACTACGCAGGAGTTTGCGAGACTGCCGCGACGTGCACACAGTTGCGTGGCGTGACGGGCAACAGCAACGCTATGGGGCTCCCGCCGGTCCTCGCTGCCAACAGCGGCTCGACCGGGCTCACCACGGCAAGCACTGCGCCGAACACGACAGCTCTCACGGCTGTCTCGTGGCTTGCCTACGCCTACGTGTCGTAGCGGCCGTAGATGTGTTCGAAGCCCTCGACAGTGTCAGCCCCTGGGCTGGCGTTGTCGGGGGCGTCTTCGGGCTGCGCTAAGCCCTCCCACCAGCGAACCATCTCCGCGACATCCTCAAGGGTGGCGGGGGAGCTGTCATTCTGATCATTTGCCATGCGCCACAGCATAACAAAACGAAACGCCCCCATCTTCCTCCGGGAGGGTGGGGGCATTTTTTGTGTCCCAAGGTTTCACCTAGTTTCACCCCCCTGACACAACAATGCCCCCACCCTTCACCGGGTGGGGGCATTTCGTCGTTGGTGAGGTTAGCGTTCGCCCCAAGCGTTGCTGTCCAACCATTGCTTGACTTCGCGTTCTGACACGGGCGCCCCTTGGAAGTCCTGCCCAACGTTCCATACGCGCCCGCCCGGAGCGATCTGCCACGCGGAATGCACATGCCCGCAAAGCAGGAAACCACCTTCGTCGCGGAGGCGCCACTGCTCGTACCGGTCAGCTTCATAGTGGTCGCCCGTGTATGGGAAGTGCGAGAGCAGGACCCTCCTCCCGTCAATGCGGTGTTCCGCGACTGACTGCACAGTATCGAAGCAGCGCATGTACTTCTTAGCCTGCACGTGCGCGTTGCGGTGCATGGGGTGACACTTGTCATGATTGCCTGAGACGAGGTGTTTGGTCCCGTTGAGAGCGTCCAGCACTTCAATGTGCCGGTCGTTGAACCCGCCGGCCGTCACGTCGCCCAGAACCCAAACGTGGTCGCGGTCGCGGACTACAGCGTTCCAGGAATCAACCATGAACGAGTCCATCTCGTCCGCATCCTTGAAGCCGCGAGTGCCCGCGACAAAGTCATGGCCGATATGCAGGTCAGAGGTGTAATAGCGCAGGCTCATTCTTCAAGAATACAGCGCGCTTCAGTAATCCGCTACAGCGAGTTTCAGCCCCTGTCGTCGCGGTTTCAGCTAGCTACATGCCAAACCGTTGAGTAAGCGTTAAGTAAACTTGCTTGGGCAAAAGAAAAAACCCCTAGAACCCTTGAGTTCTAGGGGTTTTTCGTGACCCCAGCGGGATTCGAACCCGCGTTACCGCCGAAAGCGGGTAGTGAAACGAACTGCAACTGTCGCCCAATAACCGCGCGGGGTTTCATCACACTTCTATTGCGACCCCACAACCCTTCAGTGAGTTACAGCCCGTTACAACCCCTAAAACAAGCGGAACTGAGTAAACGTTGAGTAAGCGTTAAGTAGGTGCGTTTCGAAGCCGCTGAAACCGACTGCAACGATTGTAGCCAAACAGTGAAGCGGGCTGTAAGATTGAGGCATGAGTAACCCTATTGAGATTCCCGCAGAAGCGGTCGAGGCGGCGGCGGCGGTTATCCTGCCATATGTGGATGATGACCATTTCAACCTACGCGGCCTAGCTGGCGCAGCCCTCGAAGCGGCAGCACCACACATGCTCGCGTATCGCTGGCCTTTAGGTGATGATGACAACCCGCACCGCGACGGCGACGTTCAACCCCGCCGCCACTGGCTGGTGAACAGTGACACGGGCTGGGAATGTTCCGGCTGCGACTGGACCGGCGCAATCCTCAAGGACTACTGGACCGAGCACGAGAAGCTCGACGAATACCAGGTCCCCTTCTAGCCGAAAAGGCCCCCACCGATCGGTGGGGGCCTTTTGTTGGTTGTGGGCGGAAGCCTAAACAGGGGCGCGCTTGTTCGGCTTTACATGGTTTAGTGCGGTTTAGCCGTTTCCGATAAAGCTAGGTGCCGAATTGTTCGAGGGCTGAGCGTTGGTCTTGGGGGAGCTTCGACGGGGCTATGTAGTAGGTGCGGGTCATTTTGTCTGATGTGTGGCCGAGCTGCTTAGCCGCCAACTCCGACCCCAACTCCATATCAATCACAGTCGCAACAGTCTTCCGCAACGTCTTCTGCGTCACCCATTCCCACTCAGTGCCTTTGAACAGCCGACGCCACACACTGCGCATGTTGGACGGGTCGATCAGGTTGCCGCGAACATTCGTGAAGACTGCCCCGTCCTGGTTCGTTGGGAGTAGGGCCCGCCGGCTGAGCATGTCCACCGCAAACGCAGGAAGGGCTAACAGGCGTATGTCGCGTTCCTTCGTCGGCGCCAACACCAACCCGCGCTCCTTCTCCCGAATCACCTGCTGATGAATCCTGACGAACGGCACATCACCATCCAAATGCACATCACCCCAACACAGGCCCAGCACCTCCGATGCGCGGGCCCCTGTTGCGATCAGGAAATCAATCACATCCAACGGGGTCTGCGCACGATTCGCACCACCCATACGCCGCACGTCACCATTCGCCCGGGCCAGGCGCTCCTCCTTCGTCAACGGCTTCAACGCCTCCACAGCGTGCGCCC
>Ga0065712_10000510_pt1 | contig 22415 bp, 24 predicted proteins | sample MisRhiReplicate1_FD_59099 | JGI IMG/M metagenome (GOLD analysis project Ga0065712, IMG submission 59099) | Miscanthus rhizosphere microbial communities from Kellogg Biological Station, MSU, sample Rhizosphere Soil Replicate 1: eDNA_1 v3... | ecosystem: Host-associated > Plants > Roots >...
ATCCTGGGGCTTGCGCCCCAGGCTTTATGCTTACGCCTGCTTCGCAGGCTCAAGAGATTATGTTCTACGTTGGGTTGATGTGAGGTCGGGGTGTTCCACCACGGAACACTAACTAAGATTCATCGGCGCCGCCGCGCAAACCAAAAGCTTTCATCTTTCGATACAGCCTGGGGCGGTGGTAATTGAGGATCTCGGCGGTCCTTTTGACGTTGCCGCCTGTTCGCTCGAGCGTCTGCGCGATCGCTTCACGCTCGATCTCGTCCATTGTGAAGTACGGTGGAATGACGCAACGAAATTCACCAGTGTGAGCCGTGCGAAGTTGCTCGGGCAAATCTTCAGGCATCAACTTATCCCCAGTCGCAAACAGCACCGCATGCTCGATAACGCTCTCCAGCTCGCGCACATTCCCGGGCCAGTCATAGCGCATTAGCAAAGTAAACGCCGGAGTCGAAATCTCGCGTATTCGCTTCTTGTACTTCTCTGCGTACTGTTCGAGGAAGCGATTAGCGAGCAGCGGTACGTCGTCGAGTCGTTCACGCAAAGGCGGGGCCTTGATCTTGATCGTGCTGATGCGAAAGTAAAGATCTTTGCGGAGTATCCCCTCTTGAATCATCTGCGCTGTATCGCGATTAGTCGACGAAACCAGACGGAAATTCACGCTGATTTCCTGATCGTCGCCGAGTCGACGAAGCTTTCGCTCTTGTAGCACGCGCAATAACTTGGTTTGCAGGTGAGTCGGCATCTCGGCGATCTCGTCAAGGAGCAGAGTGCCGCCTGCGGTCGCTTCTATCAACCCGTGCCTGTCACGATCAGCTCCAGTGAACGCGCCTTTTCGATAACCGAACAACTCGGATTCGATAAGCTCCTGCGGAATGGCGGCGCAGTTGATACGCATGAACGGTAATTCCGCGCGCGCACTCTGAAAGTGAAAGGCCGCCGCAATCAACTCTTTACCAGTGCCTGACTCTCCTTCTATTAATACTGACGCATCAGAAGGCGCAGCCGTGCGGATAATCGCGTGGATTTGCCTCATCTTCGGATCGCGGCCGATGATTTTGAAATCGTCACCATCTCCGATCAGCGCGGTCTTCAGGCTGCGGTTTTCGCGCTTGATAGCCTCGAATTCCAGGGCGCGCCCGACTAGAGTCGTGACCTGTGCCGGAGTGAAAGGCTTCTCAATATAGTAGAAAGCGCCGTCCTTGATCGCGTCGATAGCAATGTCGAGCGAGCCGTGCGCGGTCATGACAATGACCTGCGTGTTAGGGGTGTTGGTTTTTATAAGACCGAGTAAATCAATGCCACTGGCGTCAGGCAGACGCAAGTCCGTGAAGACGAGATCGTAAGGCGAGCCTTTGAGAAACTCTTTCGCCTCGCTGCCGTTCTTTGCTGAGTCTACGTGATGGCCCAAATCCATCAGGATCAAGCGGAGCGCATCGGTGATGCTCATCTCGTCGTCGATAACAAGCACGCGGCTAGGAGGCATGGGCCACCTCCTGCTCCGCGGCCGGCAACGCGATGGAGATCGTCGTGCCTTCTCCGGGCCGGCTGTTAAGAGAAATCGTGCCGCCGTGCTGCTCGATGATCTTTTTGGCGTACGGCATACCGAGACCGAGGCCCTGCTCCTTTGTTGTATAGAAAGGTTCGAAGATCTTTTTGACCTCTTCCTCACTGATGCCGTGACCCGTGTCGGCGATTTCAAGTAGCAGCGCTTCGCCAGAGTGAGCGATCGTGACGCTAAGCGTGCCGCCGTCTTTCATCGCCTCGATCGCATTTAGCATGAGATTGATCAAAGCCCCACGCAGCGATGATTGGTCGAGCCTTGCGTAAGCTGCCTGCTGGTCCAGCGACAGCCGCACCTCGACGTTGTTGGCCGTTAACTGTGGTCGCAGGAGCTCCAGAACGTCTTTCACAAGCTGGTTTAGATTTCCGGAAACGAGAGTGAGACTAACAGGGCGGGCGAAGCCAAGAATCTGCTCAACCCTGCTGTTGAGATGTTTGATAGTGTCGACGATTTTATCTATGAGATAAGTCTGGCTTTCCGAAAAGTTACTGGATTTCTCTTTGAGGTGGAGTGAGTAAAGCAGCAACCCGGCGAGCGGATTCTTCACCTCGTGAGCTACCTGGGCCGCGGCGCGTCCGAGGGCGGCGATGCGTTCCTGAGTGACGAGCCGTTTGTGAGTTTCAATGAGCTCGGCGGTGCGCTCATCAACGCGCGTCTCGAGTTCTTCAGCGTAGCGTTTGATCTCCTGCTCGAGCCTGCGCTTCTCATCAGTCAGGCGCTTCTTCTCGGCGGCGCGCGCGACCGCGTTGAGCAATACGTCTTTGATGATTGGTTTCGCGATGAAATCATACGCGCCCGCGCGCACGATCTCCGGTATCACCGACAAGTTTGGCTCACCGGTGATCATGATGACGGGGACGTAGATTTTGGCGTTGCATAGTGTCTGCAACAACTGGATGCCGCTCTTGCCGGGCAGGTTGACGTCGATCACGGCGACGTCGAGATCCTCAGCATTGTGCGTCACGGCGCTGTCGTAGTCCGCTGCGATCACAACGGAGTAGCCGGCCCGCTTCAAAAACTCTCCCATTGTTAGACGAATGCTGGGCTCGTCGTCGACTAGTAGCACGTTAGGCATATTTAATTTTGCTGCTTCTCTGTGCAATCTCTGTGTTCTCTGTGTCTCTGTGGTTAATGAATGCCTAAGAAAAACAACCACAGAGACACAAAGAACACAGAGATGCACAGAGAAAGCCATAGTTAATTGTATTCAGCTTCCCACGTTTCGACTGCGGCAAGCTCGACGATGAATCGGGTGAATTTTCCTTCCTCGCTCTCTACTTTGATCGTGCCGCCGAAATCGCGAATGATGCCGAAGCTGATACTCAGACCAAGGCCAGTGCCTCCCGTTTCGCGGCGAGTGGTGAAGAACGGATCGAATACCTTACCGAGATCTTCTCGTTTGATCCCAATGCCGTTGTCATAAAACTCAACGCGCACGATTTCGCCGGCACGGCGTGCAGTGATGCGGAATAGTTTTCCTTCAACGGAATCGTCCGGCTTCGCTTTGAGCGCGTGATGCGCATTGCTGATCATGTTAACCACGACCTGCCTGAGTCGCGAGCCGTCGGCCCGGACCATCGGCAGATCCGGTTGCAGATCGATCTCAACAGTAATGCCGTCTTTTTCAAACTGGTGTCCAAAAAGCGCGATCGAGGCATTGATCGACTCGGCGAAGTGGACCTGTCGCAACTCATGCGTATCGGCGCGCGCAAAAGCCAGCAGGCCACGCACGATTTTGGCGATGCGTTCGCCCTCATCAATGATGCCGTCAATCATCTGCTGCTCGAACTCAGAACGTGGCGTCTCTTCATCCTTGAGGAGCTGAGCAAAATTGATCACACCGTTCAGCGGGTTATTGATCTCGTGAGCCACACCGGCGGAAAGCTCGCCAATCGAAGCCAGCTTGGAAGATTGATAGAGCTGGCGTTGCATCTCTTCGCGCTCCGCTTCGAGTTTCTTACGCCCCGAGAGATCACGCATAGACATGATCATCACCTCTTCACCGCCGGTCGACAAAGGAGTAAAGGAAACGGCGACGGGACGAGCTTGGCCCTGTTGAGTTTGGATTATCAACTCACTTTCCATCGAAGAATGACCATTCGAGGAGTTCAAGAGCTGAGATTGCGCGTGTGGGGTAGTGGTGCGGAAAAGCTCGAGTATGTTTTGGTTGATACAGTGCTGTTGCGGGACATCGAGAATTTCACAAACTTTGTGGTTGGCTTCAATCAGATGATGATCTGACATGCGGACCACTCCGATGCCGTCCCTTGCCTGTTCGAAGAGAGCGCGATAACGCTCCTCACTCGCGAGTAGCTGGCGCTGTTTCCGGTAGACCAGGCGGAGCAGCAACGTCACCACGAGAGCGTCGACCATGAAAGAGATAGCAAAGTGTTCGACGCGTTGTTTGATATCCCAACGTCGTTGCACGTTAACTTCACCGGGATAATGCGTATCAACCCATCCGAAGAAGGACGGGCGCAGTGCTATCTCCCAGAAACCAATCACACCGATCGTTAGCAACACGGTGAGCGCGCAGAAAAAGACGACTAACTTGAACTCTCTTAAATCAAACTTTCTATTCATTACAGACCTCTACCACAGATGGCACAATCCGGCACCGCACAGCCCGGGCGAAGAGCGTTCAATGCGCGGCCAAATCGCAGAGGCAGGAAGCGATCTCCGCAGGCGTTTGTTTGTGCGGGACTAGAAGGGGGAGCGAGCAGTATAACTTTTAATTAGTGGAACTACGAGCTTGTACCATTTGTGACTGAACAATTTGCTCTTCGAACAAACGACCAGGCGCCAAATGTTCAGGCCCGGCGCATGCAGACCATAGCAGTCCTCGCAAACGAATATTGAGAATTGTGGTAAGCAGTCGTTTTCGCGGGTGCTCGACGTTAGTGCGACTCAATCCGGCATGAAGCCGCGAAATACCGTTGGCAAAAACAGGTATCCCCTTATCAAGAGCTCCAGCATAAGCAATACGCGCCTCATCTTCGTTACCGGCCAGCTCATAAGCGCCACCCGCGAGAACGAACGCGTCACTGAGATCCGGACACCTGATATTCAACTTTCGAATGGCCGTTCTCAACCGCTCGATATCATGAGCCATGAGCGCAAGATATCCACCGACACAGCACGCAATCGCATCGACGTCTTCTTCCGCTAATTGCTCCCTGGCGAAGTCATACGCATTCTTGAAACGCCCATTCATACAAAAACGCTGGATTAGCTCACATCTCCGCATCANCTCGGGACTCGCGTTAACAGATGGATGAATCCCGAGAACATACTGAAAAACCTGGGTACGTCCTGTCACATCCCGGTGGAAAACCAACAAGGTTATATGTTGTGGCGGTAAATATAATGAGAAGATGGCTGAGATCTCATTGGGTATCTCTACTGAAAGCCAGTGCGGACCCGGGCGAGCAGCAGTTGAGAATTCCGCAAGGCCAGGAGTGGATGATAGCGGCGTTAGGTTAACCTTTCCTTCAGGGATCTCGGTTCCCTGTTGCCACAACCTCATAGTGACTGCCGACAAATATTTTACTGAGTCGTTTGCCTGAAGAGATTCGATACCCGTCAATATCTGCAATCCTGCCGTTCTCTCGGCATCGAACGGTTGATTGAAAGGAGTTACCTGCAGCGTCCGCAGTCTGTTGCCCCAACCCGGATTGTGATCGGCGGCGAGTGCAGCAAGGGAAAGGATCGTCGATAGCCGAACTGAGGATGCCGGACCAGCGGCTTTCGAAAGATCAAACGTTTGATTGGTTTTGTCCTCAATAAAACCAGCCTTCTTGACTACATCTTCCAACAGCGGACTCGAAGGCAACGACGGTCCCTCCAGGCGAACGGTCTCTTTCTCTCCGGGCACGACCTCCAGAAATTCCTCGACGCTCTGTCCTTCCGGCGCAATCAACCGTGCACAATAGAAGCCTCGATTTGGTGTCGTAAGTTCCAGGTGTCCGTGACCGAGGCTCAATAGCTCACCAGTGCTACTGCCTATTTCGAGAGATGCCAGTGGATCGTCTGATTCAACCACCAGTATCCCGAGGTCATCTGATGCTTCAGCGGTGGTGACATTCGCTGGAGAAGATTCAAGTACGATCGCTGGACTACCGGCGTCATCTTCGAGAGACTTAACAGCAAGGGCCAGCTCCGGTGTTTCTTCCATCGAGTCTCCGGCCAGAGCGACTGGCCCACCTCCGCCGGCTGACACCGGCGGTTCTGCTGCGATAGTAGAAACACCCGGCGATGGTTGAACCGGAACCAGGCGCACGGAAACCTCGGTTGACTCATACAGAGGAAACGATCGTAGCTTTGGATTCTTCCCTTCGAGAATGTGATCAGGGGCCGAAGCGTGTACCGTGTATATCATCGGCGGAAGTGGAGCTAACGGCAGCGGAACATTTGTGACCGGTGGCTGAAATTCTGCTTGAAACTCGTGTCTCTCGTCGCCAATGCTGAGTTTCGCAACTGGCCAGACTGTATTTGGTTCAACGAATAGCTCAAGCCGCTCGGGTTTCACCGAATCAAAAGGAATCTTCACCAGCACCGGGTTCTTGGAATGCTCTCCGTCCTTGAGCGGGCGTTGTATAACAGGGTTCACGGGATCCTTGATGACGAAAATTTTCCGGGCTATGACCTTGTTTATTACATAGTCGAACAAAGATTCTTTTCGTATCAGGTATTCATTGTTATTGCTGTCGTAGACCTTTGCCGCACCATCACCATTAAGACCGTCCAGTAAAGCACCGGTGAACGCTCCCTTTTCCTCGCCAGGACTGGCTGTGGGCTCGAGACCTTCAAACGACTTACTTCGCGGTGCAGTGGAATTGAGAATAAACTGCTCCACCGGTTCCTGCTTGATATCAATTTCTCGTTTTACAGTCGTCGAGCCAGTCTCAAATTTGAATGGCCATTGAAGCAGGTTGCGGCAAGCATCGATAAAGAAGAACTGTTCTCGAAATCTGGTTGCCTTAAAGAAATCCTTAATCGAATTGAACTTCACTGCCTTGTTAGTCAGTGTCTCATTGAAATCGGCCATTACGAGGCATTGCTCGTCGCCACTGCTTACACTTTCGAGATTAGTTATCCCGTGACCGGAAAAGTAAAAAAAGAAACGATCCACCTCTTGCTGGTCGCTTATTTTTCCAAGTTCCGGGATAACCGTAAGCAACTCATCAGCAATGGCATCACGATGTTTGACGCCCGCGGGGATCAACACAGGGCTGGGACGAGTCAATAGAAAAATATTTTCCGGAGGGACGTGGCAATCAGTCGAGTTCACCAACCATTCCAACATCCGCATAGCGTCGTTGACGGCGCCCTTTAACTGTCGTGAGGGTTCCCAGTATTGATTGATCCCGATTATCAGCGCCCAATTTGCCATACAGGCTCCTTGTACTTCTCGACGTAATATGAAGATGGAGGGATGATCTGGACCAGTTTACAACCGGCCAGATCATCCCTTTGGGGTATTCGACGCTGCGAGCTTCAGACTACTTTAGACATCAGGCTCAATAAAGACCGGAGTGAATGGACTATCGGTGGTTAACATCTCAGGCTCTTCGCCTTCTCCTACCGCTTTCATCCCTGTCTCAGTTGCGCCCACGGGCTTAGCTTCAACAAAACGACCGGCCTCAAAGATTAAACGAATAGCTTGAAAGCCAAAAACCAGAGGGACGTTCCCTTCATAGGTGACCTTCGATTGGTTGCTCCCTTCGGATTTTACTGAAACGCTTCCGCTCATTGCATTCTGAATGACTGGAACGTCGACGCCTACCGAAACACCGCTGGAACCTTTGGCCTCAGTAGTGAATTTCTTGCTCTTGATCGTGCTGGTCACGACGTAGACTTTATCGGCTTCAACCAGCTTTGCCGGCGGCCCCACAGCCTGGTCAATCGTGGCATTCGTCAGGAACCTACTCAAATCGAGCCGATCAATTTGATTCACTTTAACGTCATCAAACTCAAACGACAGAGCGCTCGCTTTCTTGTATCCGACGTTGAGGCCAAGTGTGCCGCCGCCGAGTGCGCCGATGATTCCGGAAAGAATTGAGAGTCCAACGCTGATATTCAAATCTCGAGAGCGTTGGCCATTTATGAAGGCAGCCTGCTCATCCGGCCCGATTACGGGTAAGGGGCCGTTGGGTCCGGCCTTGAACAGTTTAGGAATCTCTCCCAGAAAGACTAAATCGTTATCCTGCTTTTCAAAGAGTTGCAGTGGCCGGATGTTAGTTCTGGGTAAGCGGACAACGTTGTAGCTGAAATTTTTTAAGAGACTTAGTACGGGGTCTGAATTTCCCATTGTGTTTCTCCTCAAGTGCGGGATTGAAGTCCATTTGTGCTTAGATCGTCCTCTACTTGTTATGTAAAATTCTCAAAAAATATTTCTTGAGGGCGCCATAATTGTCAGGAACTTCGCGAAGTTCGGGGCGTCTAACTCACATCATGAAGCGGTTGCTTCTCCTGATAGCGACCATCACTCTCGTAGGATGCGCCCGGCCTGGTGACCATCCCGTCAGTCAAAATTGTGTCTGGAGTGAACAGGACACCCATTCATTGGATCTGACAAAACTATCCGATCGACGGCATCTGCGCTTCGACGCTGCAACCGCCGAAGACATGTCGATAAGGTGGGCTGACACGCACTTCGGCCATCGTCCGGAGTGGGACCGGAAACAGGGTGAGTGCATGCAGACGCTATTTCAAGGCATCGCCAAAGATCATGGCATCGATGTCGCGGTCGTTTATCAGTCCGGTGTGGAGCGGGATCCTTTCGTTGACGCAGCGGTAATCTTCAGCTTCGGTATTCTGTACGTCTTCGTCGCCTATATCGTTACTGAACGCATCCGTAGACGATTTTACGGCGAGGATTCGAGCTACTGGATAATGACGCTTACTATGGCGATCGGTGTGAGTCTTGTCGCAGTAATGGTTGGGATTCTTGGATCCATCGTCATAGAAACACTTCGACTGAACAGCGTGCACCTGAGCTACAGGATGAACCGCATTCCTTTCAGACAGCATTGGGCCATGCTGTTTGGCGGTGGGTTAGTTATCTTTGGATTAGTGGCGTTGAGACGTTTCCGGATCAGATAAGTGCATTTACGAATCGCGTTTCAACTCATCCTTTGCGAACTGCACCCACTTACCTGACGAATTCTTTGAAAGGTCCAGTGAAATAACCATAAGACTTGTTTGACTTGTCTTACCGTCTCTGTCGCAACTGCTTACGGATCCAAAGAGGATCTCGCCGTAAATCTAGAACGGCATAGATGTAGACTACGTCGTCTTCCACCTCATAATAGATGCCGAATGGAAATCGCTTCGATAACATTCGATGAAACTCAAAATAGATCGGATGGACTCCTGCGAAGAGAACCAAAGAGTCAAAATCAGAGAGGATTGAATCGAGAAAGTAATCGCCAACTCCAGTCGCGCACGATTCATAGAATTGCGCACCCGACTCGAGGTCCTCAGCGGCGTCCTCAAGTATTACAACGGTCACGGTTCAGATCTTCGTAGGCGGGATCTGAGTTGGTCCAGGGTTAGAAACTTTGCTTCTCCGCGCTGCGCTCGCGCTTTCCTATCAACCAAAACGTCCTGATGCCAGTCCGGTGAAGGTATCTCATCGTGGCGATTCAGTGAGTCCCACAGTTGGTCGATTGCCTGCAGCCTTTCGGCCACTGACATTCTTTCTATCTGGGAAGGTTCAAACATGTCGTCACCTTACCACTGCGGGGTTTAGTCCTGCAAGATAGAGCAACCGCACACCAGAGTCGTGACGTTACTAATTCGATTTGGCATTACTATTCGCCGCGCGGATCTCACTATTCACCCACCTCTCACTGGTGACGGAATAACTTCTTCGGTTGAATCGTCTCCAGGTATTCTCCAACTTCACGAATCAAATCATTGTCTTCCTTCTTTTCAGCGAATAACACAATGCCTATGTAATGCTGAAGATGCAGCGTAACGATTCTGCCTCTAATCTCAATTTCCCAATACCTTTCCTCCAGACCGTCAAGCCTCTCGACCAGCTTGCCCTTGAACCTTCTAAGAATGGCGTCAGCGACACCATTGAACAACATCCAATCACTATCATCCGAAATGGCNGCCTCGCATCGCTCATCATTCCAACTGTAGACAACTTTCATGTGTGGTTNGAGAATGTCTGTCAGATTTCAGCTAATATATTAACTGCTATATGNGATTTGAAGTCATTGCCGCATTTGTGATTGGTGTGCTTCTGCCGGTGNTGGAGACGGGGCGGCGCGGCATCAGTCATTGGGCCATCAACTTCACTACGATGTTTGAGGATTATTTGGCGGGTGCACTATTGCTTGTCGGAGGGTGGGCTGCTTACCGGTCGAAGTCGTGGGGTGCGCTGTTTCTTATTTTGGCGTGGGCCTACTTCTCAGGACTGATGACTAGTAGTTTTGTGGGCCAGCTTGAAGAGACCTTACGGCAGACCGCGTCCGAACCAGGCAATATGCTCGTGTTAGTCGTTAAGTTTTTATTGTGGAGTGTTTGTGTCGTCTCTTTGGTGCTTTCCTTCCGCACTGCAATACGAAGTCGAATAAACCACGACACGCTATGCCCTTGATTTGCTCTTATCCGTTGCACGTCGAGGCTGAAGGCAAAGCGTTGTTTGTCACTCTTTTGGACCACCTCCTCGAGTTCCTCCCGGGTGAACGAGTGACCATGACGCGCAGCACCCGCAAGCAGATCCTCAACGTCCACCCAACCTTCCGCGTCCAGCATTACGCCAGCGGCAGCCGGATTGTGTCGTAGCACCAAACTAAGGTACTTGCTGATACTGGTGGCACGTTCCTTTTCGATCAAGCCATTCCCCCATAAGATTTGGGCCACGAAAAGGCACAAAAAGCACAAAAGAAAAAAGTTCCGCGTTCAGTCTTCAGGCTGCTGTCTCGGGCTGCAGGCGAGCAAGCTAAAGCTTGAACTCTGAACCTTTTCTTTTGTGCTTTTTGTGCCTTTTTGTGGCTAAGATCGAGTTTATTGGCCCTTGTCTTCCGCCGCTTTGAAACCGGTGCTGTTGATAACTTCGCGCAGCTTGGCTTCATTCAATTTCTGGTCATCGTACTTGATTACGGCCTCGCCCTTATCGGAGCTCACCTGCGCGTCTTCAACGCCGTCGGTAGCTTTGAGCGCTTTGGTAACCGATGCAGAGCACTTCGCACACTTCATTCCCGCAACCTTGATGGTGACGGTCTTGGTGAAAGCTGCGGCTGTAATCACGCCGAGGGTCAGAACGAGGACACCACTGACAACAAGACTAGTGATCCGATTTAGCATTTCTCTTCTCTCCTTCCAGGTTATTCATCAAGAGCGGCTTGATCTTTTCCTCGAATTCTTCGCGAAGAAGTATGCCGCTGATTATGTCATTTACTTTGCCGTCGCGATTTATGACGACGGTAAGAGGCAGAGTTTCCTCTGAACTAAAACGAGCTTTAATTTCACGTGTGCCGAGGATGATAGGGTAGTTAACTTTTAGGCTTCTGGCAAATCTCCGGACCCGATCCTTTTGCTCAGGCGGGTAAGTGATGCCGATGATTTGCAGACCTTGTTTGGCGTGCTCGCGTTGGAGTCGCACCAGGTCCGGCATTTCCGCGCGGCAGGGCGGACACCACGTGGCCCAAAAGTTAATAAGAACGACCTTCCCCTGGTAGTCGCTCAGGCGCACTGTGCGTCCATTGAGATCCTTGAGTGTAAACTGCGGCGCCTGGTCTAAACTCCTGCTCAGGATCGGAGCGATTGGTCCAATGCCGATGTATTTGTGCAGCCAGTTTGCACGGTCGATGAGTGGTTGAGAGTCATTGAGTTCGTGTCCTGTGTCATACCAGAGCGCGAGCTTGGGCTGGCTGGCGGCGTCCGCGTACCGCTTCATCGAAGCTTCATTGAAATACCGCTCAAAACGCGCGAACTGAAACAGGAGAGGTCTCGGCGCCGCATAACGCACATAATTGATCGCATCGAGCGAGCTGACAGTTCTGAAATAAGTGTCGAGCTGATCTTTAGGCGTGGTTTGGCGGAAATTCACGTAATCAGGATCTTCACTCTCCAACAATATCGTCGTCTCACTCGGTACGCCTGCCATCAGCACCGCTGTTTGCAGTCGTCTATCAACCGCCGACAGTATCGCGCCCCAATGAGCGCCGGAGCTATGGCCCACATAAGCGATGCGGTTCGGATCGACATCAGGCCGCGCGCGCAGCAAATCTATACCTCTGCGCAGATCAACTACTGATTGAATGAAATTATTCCGCACTGCTTCCGGCTCACTACCCGGAGCGCTGCGGCGCCACGGCGCGGGACGAACGTCAAGATCATCCACCAAAAGCGAAACTACACCAGCCTTCGCATAGAGTATCGCCTCGGGGAGAAACTCCGTTCGCGTGCCATACCCCCAATGACCAAAGACGACGCCTGCAAAGCGTCCTTTTTCAGCGGGCACGACGAGGTAAGCAGTAACCCGTCCGCTCTTCGGACTGGCGTAGGAAATATCATGTATGCGTACACCGTTCCGGTTTATGACGCCGGCTTCTTTGATATCAAGCGACGCATTCTGGTCATAATCGAACATGCGTCGCAGTTCATCAATCGATTGGTTCTGCGCGAATATTGTTTGACAAGACGCAGCAAGTAGAAGGAGTAGCCAGATTCTTTTCATCATACTTCTCCTACGTCGGATCGTCGTTCCACTTCTGCTAAATATTCCATCGCCGCGTCTTCGACTCTCTCAGCACTCTTGCGGGGCGTGAGGGAACGGTAGAGCTCAACGCAGGCTCGCAGAGCACGAAGACAGTCAGCGGCGTCGTGGGTGGCAACTGTTCGTTGCAACTCAATAGCAAACGCCGGCGCTATCGTCTCGATTTTTCGTACTCCCGTTGGGCGCGCGCCGGCACGAGCAAGCGCGAGTGGACCAAGAACGGCGCCGCGCAGAAACGCGAGGAAGTCGATCGCCTCAAACAATTCACCACGCGCGATCTTGGTCGCCGCGTAATGCACCCAGATCCAAAATCGATCTTCAATCCACTGCAGTGAACGCGTGGGATACTCCGCTTTGCCCTGCGCCAGCGCACTCGAAAGACGTCCATCTCTTTCCCAGAGAACAACAGGATCTTCGACACGCGTCGCTGCGTCGTCCAGACTTACAAACTTCAGATCGACATGTAACAAAGGCGCTTCATAGAGACATATGAGGACTCGTGGCTCTCCAACATGCTCGCCAGTGAACGCGGCTAAAAGCTTCCCGAGCGAAGCCGCAATGTTCATTCGCTCAGTCATGACCAAGGCCTGATGCGCGGGTTCGACGGCAATGATAAGGTCCAGGTCACTGAACTCGTCCATCGAATTAGTGATAAAGGACCCGCCCGCGGCCACACCCACCAAACGCTGGTCGTCTCCGAGTCGATCGACTGACCGTTGCAAAAACTCTCGGTGTGGCTTCGGCAATGAGCTTGGCGGTATTCTAAATACACGGTCCATGTTGTATTCGTCCGAAGATGCTGAGATACAGCAAACCGAAATTAACATCTTACGTACGTTTCATGCGATGGGCGAATTGACAGTTTAGTGAGTCAATTCGATTCGTTGACTTTTCTCCCATACAGGAATAACCTCCGGTCCGTTCTTAACAGAAGGCTTAATCGAGCCTGCGCGTCCTCGCAAACTTGCTAGCCTTTTCCACACTTAAGCCTCAGAGTTGTAATTGAGGTAGTTCAATGAAGAAATGCCTACAATGTGCCCGCACCTATTCGGACGAAAGCCTATCCTTCTGCACAGTTGATGGGAGTCCGCTATCGGCTCCTTACTATCCAGGAACAACCCTGCCGCTGCCTGGACTAACCGGAGAGCCGACCAAAACCACGCGTGGCAAAAAGCTTCGCATATATGCGACAGGCGCGATGCTGTTGATTCTCATCTCGCTCATGCTTGCCTGGCTGGTATTACGTAAAGACAACAACCCTAATGAAAAAGGTGCTGAAGGGAGAACGGTCCAAGTTAATTCGCCGCCGCAACCTTCGCTGGCAGTTAGTCCGGCTAATTCCGTGACAGAGTCGAATCAAATTCAGTTGGAGATCGTCGACTACGACGGAAGAAGTACATTCCTCTCAAATCCATCGATAGCTTATCCGGGTGGTTTTGGACCATCAAAGCTCAAAGAGGGGATCGCTGTCCGGCGCGGTGTGGAGGAGTCGGTTTTGTTGTGGGCAAGGATCCAAACACTTAGATTCAAGTCCAGGCAGGAAAAAAATGATAAAGGTGTAAACATCTGGCGTCACGCCGTCGAAGCAGTATTAAGAGACGGCAAGATTACAGAGGTCGAGTTGAAGGACGATTGGAACATGGCCTACATGGGAGGTGGTGGAACCGGGCTTTTATTTGGGCAAAGTGAGTTAGGCGAAACTCAGATTCCATTTTCAAAGATTTCCGTGCTGAAGGTACTAAGATAAAAGTTACCTGTTGCCGCTGGAGAGATTTCCTACCTTTGGCAGCTCGTCCAGACCGTTGACGACATAGTCGCAATCGTCTCTGCGAAATCGTCCCAGTTCGTGTTTGTGCTTCTGGTATTCTTCTTTTGGACCAACAAAGAAGGTTAGGAAATCTCTCTCAAAGCGCGAATTGTCGGGCTTTTTAGCACACCAACTGATGAGCCCGCCGTTTATCATTTCGTCAGACAGCGGCTTCTCATCGTTATCTGAATAATAGAAGTAGTTGGCACTCGCTGCGCCATCATTCAACGACGATGACGTTTGCAATAGTCCAGACGGAGGAAAGCGCTGGTACTCCCATGGACCAAAAAAATCTCTTTCCAGCTCAGGTGCGCCTTTGACATCGTATTCGATGCGCACCCAACCAATATACCCGTTTGGGATATAGACATTAGCGGGCCGCCGGTGCTCTCGCTCACATCCTGCGGTACACAATAAGAATAAGACTAGTAAAAGTAACCTGCCCTTCACCTACTGCTTCCAATCGCCGGCCTTAGCCTTTTTCGAAACCGGAAAATTGAAAATCTCTTCCTTATAAGCAACATTGAATCTGTATTTTGCTCGCTCGGTATCGCGACGCAGGAACCCGCGGCCCAGAGGCTCACGTGTGACGCGACGCGGCATCTGAATACCATCGACGTCGGCATAATCTTCAAACGTTATCATCTGTCCCATGTGTGCAGTGAGACCGGGATCACCGAAATACTCATCTGTAATCAGCTTGGCCGGCAAATGAGTCTTGCCATCCAGATAGAAATCGACACGAAGCTGGCCCACCTGAGTCTGAATCACGTCCTGTTGTTTTTTTCCTTTTCCCTCGGTGCGAGTGCTGACCGGCGTTGGCCGCACCCAATTTGTTTCCATCAGGTAAATAACCGGATCCTGGACCAATCGCTGCGACCAGATCGTAGGAACGCAGAAAGAAAGTGGTGGAACACTATGCATCGCACCAACCGGCGCCAAGGTGACCATGCAGAGATTTCGTTCCATATTGATGACTGTTGCTTCCAGTGATGTGTCGAAGTCAGCGGTGTATTCCCATATCCAGGCCTTGCCCGGCATCGCATACAGGTGCTCAGCTATCACATCGACACGCTGTGCAGGAGCGTTGACATCGATAGTCGACGAGATCACAAAGCTCTCGATGGAATGTAAGCGCGTGCGCCCGCCCTTCGCCTGGATTGCTTCTTCCCAAAGCATCTCGGCGCGTTCGCGATTAGCATCTACCGGCTTGTCATCTGCGAGGGTACTGGCAGCACAAAGAAAGGTTATCAACAGGCAAACTAAACAGCGGCTCATGGGCGTGAGGTTTAGCAAGCGGCATACCCACGAATTTTCAGGAAAAACTCGAGTGGCGCAGCAAAGTTTTTATTGCACCTGTCTGAAATGAACTGTTTTAGCCGCAAAAAAGGCACAAGAAGCACAGGAAAATCTTCGTGCTTTTGTGCCTCTTTGTGGCTCTGTTTAATTAATGACGCGAATGTCGTCTTGTATTCGTGGATCGACTTCGAAGTCGCTGGCAAACTGACCGCTGAATCCGGTGATCTGGACGGTCTGGCCAGGGCTCAAGCCACTCACATCTATGCCTGTCGAAGCGGCAACGAAGGAATGAATTTCGCCGGAGCCATCATTGACGAAGATAATGAATCCGAACGGTAGATCATTGACGATAGGTTGCGTGATCGTCCCGGTGATCGTTACCAGCGTGCCTTCAGTGTCTTCACCAACGTCGCCGGTTGCCACCGGTTGCGGATGCACTTTTGGACCACTGCCATGCGCTTTGACGTTAGTCACATCGACGAGCACGAGCAGTCCGGGTAAAACTGTATCGGCGAGTGTTCCGGTCACGCGCACCTGTTGTCTCAGCCCAAAACCGAGATTGTCGGGGGTGCTGACGTAGATTCCACCAGTGCGATCCTGGATCGCGAATCCCTGATCAAATGTGCTCGAGCTGAACGCGCCGGAAGGAACGGTGACCGAGCCGTCTATGGTCACGATTGTTCCGAGCGGCAGGCTGCGCGCTTCGGCAATGGTGATCGTTTTCGGCTCTGGTGATTGGGGGCTAATCGGACCGGGGATTGTGGTAATGAGTAAAGCTACGATTGTGAGTATGTGCAACATACTGTTTCTCCTTAAGAAAGTCTGAATCAGCTTGTTCGGGGGTGAGGAGACACTAAGCCACGCATTCGTTACTACTGTCAATCCGTTGAATTACGTAGAATGGGGTCTAACTTCGGAGGTGTTGATGAAAATTCGGCTTTGCTTATTCATGCTGTTGCTGTCGATAACCGGAGCAACACTCACTTACGCTCAAGGCGAGAAAAAGCCCAGGACAATTGCTGATTACCAGCCACGCACGTTGCAGCAATTGACCAATTTGCTGCCCGAAACTTTCCGCGCTGCGCTTGCCGCGCGCGGAGTTGAGGGCAACAAAGACATGAAGCAGATTGTTCATGGTGAATTATTTCCATCTCGCGTCAAGGTTGTTTACAGCGGCACGCAAAGAGCGCTCGTTGAAGACAAGCGAAATTTAATCACCAGTTGGGCCAACCAGTTCGCGGGCGTGCCGGAGTTTTACACAGTGCCTTATCAAACAGAGCTGCTGTTCACAGAAGGCGCTGAAAAATACTGGCTCGCCGTGCACAAAGATCTTTTGGCCCAGGACTGGAAGCAGGGTGAGTGGTTAGAGCTCTGTGTCATCAAGTTCGGCAACGTCCGAATTGGTGATGAGTTTGAGGCCGTGCTGCTGGTGGAAAAGGTTGTTCCGCGATAGTGGCCGCAACTATCTACTCTTCCACTCGACCGGAAACAGTTCCCCCGCCTTTTTGGGATCGAGCTTGATGCCCACGAGTGAAGCGGCGTAGGCCAATACAGGATCGTGATTGAGCCTCATGTCCTGCGCCGTCGGCAGCAGCAACTCATCCGGAGTGACACCAACGTGCTCAAGGCTTTTACCGTCAGACATGATGATATCGGCGTCAGTCGCGGAAATCGCGAAAGCGAGACCTTCCTTGACGCCCACATGTAGCGGGCGCCATATGCTCTGCATTACAAATCCAGCACTGCGGTCGCCGATTACCGTGCCGCGTTTTTCAAGTTGCATGACCCGCGCAAAAACCTCTGCGGCTGACTTCGACTCGCCATCGATCAGAACTATAAGCTGGCCTTTGAACACATTCACTTTCTGATTTCTGGCAAACACCGAATCAAACCCTTTCCGTCCACGCCGATCAGCAAGCTTCACCTTTGACTCAAAAAAGTATCCCGTCAATAGCTCGAGACTGCGGACGGAACCACCATAGTTGCCGCGCAAATCCAGGATCAAAGCTTTGCGTTTCCTGAACCTATCAAATGTGCGGGCCAAACTTCCTTCACCCAAGTCAAATTGTGGCATCTTCCAGACCAATACATCTTCACTAAGCTCCTGGAATCGATGCCGGGTCAAATGATCGTTTTCTTCTGCCTCCAGATCCCATTCAAGGCGGTTATGGTACGTGACGATCGGGCTTCCCTCGTCGATTTTTGCCTTGATGACGATTCGTTGCTGGCTCTTATCAGGCTTTTCAACTACGAGAGCCATCGATGATTGCGGGCGTAAGGTATTGTAAAGATAATCTGCCAGCCAAACCTTCGTGCGGTCCAACGGCCGGCCGTCAATCGACAGAACTTTATCGCCAAGCTGAAGGCCTTTCCCTTCCGCATCACTGCCTGGTCTTACCGCGCCCACGTAGCAATCCGCTCCGACGGGCCGGATTTGCCACCCGTAATCTACGCGGGTCAAGTTATACGGCGGTAAGAAGTAAGTATGCGAATCGTTCAGGTCGAGCAGAACCTGGGCCACGATTCCCACCAACTGGTCCAACGACTCGGCATTCTTCATCTTTTCATCAGCGAGCTCGAAGCGGGCGTCAATGTTCATGCCATGGAAAGTTGGATCGTAATAGCTGGACTTGAGCTCGCCTTTGACTATGCGCAAGACGTCGCGCCACTGTTCGATATCAAACTTTCTTGCTTTTTGTGCAGGGGTGTTAACTGCTGCGATCGAAAGTAGCGCCACTACCACAACGAGCCGGGGTCTGATTTTGATCATAGGCTTCTCTCCCACGGCGCATTATTTCATAAAAAGGGCGGTATCACTTTAAATGATTAACGAAAACAACAATCGCCGTTTACCTCGCGAGCAACACGCTCACGGTGTCGCTTTCGAGATTACTCGTGACCAGATCGAGCTTTCCGTCGTCGTTAACGTCGCCGAGAGCCAGGTGCCAGGAGCCTGGTCCAGTTCTTATCGCCGGGCCGGGCGCGAACCCGCCGCGACCGTCTCCAAGCATTACGCGCACGGCCTCGCCGCCCGCAGCTAGGACATCCATTTTGCCATCATGATTCACGTCGATGACGGCGGCATGAAAGGCTTTGCCACCAAAATCGAATGGCGAAGCTGTCGCTTCGACGAACCCGCCGCGCCCGTCGCCAAGCAGGACCGTTAACTGGTTCAGGTCGTGATGAGTCACGATGATGTCAGGCTTACTATCACCGTTGATGTCGTTGATAACAGCAAACCATGGCTCACCAGTACGCAGTGGCAGTTGCATGGAACGAAAGCCTCCGCTTCCGTCGGACAGGAGCAAGGTCAACGCACGGCTTAGCGGTAGTTGCTGCGATCTCAGGGGACCAGTTGCAGTCGCAGTCGCGACGATATCGAGCTGCCCATCGCCGTTGACGTCGCCTATCGCAAATGGATACGGGCTTGGGCCAACCGGAAAAGGCGAACGGGCGGCGCGAGTGAAGCCGCCACGCCCGTCGCCGAAAGCAACCGATACATCATTGTCTGTACTGTTGACGCTGACGAGGTCGAGCTTGTTATCGCGATTCATGTCGGCCAGCGCGAGGCCGTGCGTGTGCGGATGATCTCCGGTCCTCATCACAACCGGCGAGCCGGGAAACGAAACGAATCCTCCATTGCCATAGCCGCGGAACAACATGATGCCGTAGCTGTCGTGAGTGCCGATGGCAACGTCCAGCTTACCATCGAGGTCTACATCTCCGGCTGCGAGTTCGTTAGGAGGATGGGTCATGCTGATCGGGTTGACTGCGGCAACAAACTGTCCATTGCCTTTACCGAACAGAATCGTGACGCTCCGACTCCGTCCGCACGCCACGAGGAGGTCCAGCTTTTTATCGTTATTCACATCACCGACGATTACATTGCCGGGCCCGGGAGGTACTGAAATCGGCGAACCGGCGGCCGGCGTGAAAAAAGACTGTTGCGGCTCAGCGTTGGTGGCGCTTCCCGATTGGCATGAAGTAACAGCCAGAATAGTTGCTAACAGTATTGAGTATTTCACTACTGGCTCCTTTCAAGCATTGGACGTGCGAGAGATTATTTTTGTTCCGGCGGGATTTGTCACTTTTGTAAATCATCTTGACTCGCTGCAACTTTGTGCATAAATTGCGACTCGCGAACATACCACGCTGTCTACTCACAAGGAGACCAGAACATGTACAAAAAATTGTTAACTTCAGTTGCGCTGCTGGGCGTGCTCAGTGTTGTAGCACTGGCCCAGCAGCCAACTCCACCACATACAAACTTGAAGGTCGGAGACAAGGCTCCGGACTTCACGCTTCGCGCCACCGACGGCAAGACTTACAAGCTGAGTGATTTCAAAGGTCAGAAAAACGTCGTACTGGCGATTTACGTGCTCGCCTTTACCGGCGGTTGAACGAAGGAATTGAAGGCGTATCAGGCTGATATCGCCAAATTCGAAACAAACGAGACTCAGGTTTTCGGAATGAGTGTCGACAGCGTTCCCGCCAATCGCGAATTCGCAAAACAGCTCGGAGTTACGTTCCCCATTCTCAGCGATTTCAAACGCACCGTCGTTAAAGACTATGGCGTCTTCAACGAGGAGCAAGGCTTTGGAAATCGCGCCACCTTCCTAATCGACAAAGAAGGCATCATCCGGCACATCGACGAAGGAAACGTGGCGATCGATCCGACCACTGTCATCGACGCCTGTAACGTGCTCCAACATAAGAAGACGGCCACGCCGTAAGAATTCTCTGCGTAGTCTCTTGCGCCTCTGCGCCTCGGGCGGTAAAAAAGCATGTAAACCGCAGAGGCGCAGAGTACGCAGAGACTACGCAGAGTTTTTGTGCCTCTTTGTGGCTGGTTTCGCTTATACTCTGTCCAGGTTTCGCAGTTCAATCCCACCGCCCAGTAGGTACAGCCTTGAGTTTCAAAAGAAGCGGCCAGGTTTTTCTACTAACACTCTGTCTATTTCTTACTTCCCTTCCCATCAGCGCGCGGGGGCCGAGCGTCACAACGCCGAAGCCGAGCACGTTCGAGCAACCGGCGGACGAGAAGTTCGAGTTTGGCAAGGTCGACCAGGACCTGCTCAGCGAAATCAAACTGCTCGACGAGCGCTTCGAGAAGGAAGGCGTGGTCTTTCACGAGACCAATCTGGACGCTTATCTGAATCGTGTCGGGACGGCGGTCGTCGCTGACAAGAAACTCGAAAACGTCGAATGGAAGTTTCGCGCTTTGCGTGATCCGGTTCCGAACGCGTTCGCTCTTCCAAACGGCTCAATCTACATCAACACCGGACTGCTGGCGCTGCTGGATGATGAGAACCAACTGGCTGCCGTAATCGCGCACGAGATTACGCATGTTTCCGAACGACATACCTATTTACGGAATCGCAGCCTGCGAAAAATGATGCTGGCCCTGAACATCATCAACACGATTGGAAACTGGAACCCGATCGGTGGACCAGCAGGACTGGCAATCAGCTTGATCGCTTCAGTCTCGCCGTTCATGCTCGCCATCAGCGTACTCGGCTACAGTCGCGAGCAGGAGAAGGAAGCGGATCTGGAAGGCTTGAAGGCCGCGGCGGCCGCCGGCTTTGTGGCTGACGGAATGCCGAACTCCTTCAAGGCAATGCAAAGAGACGTCGAGGGCGAGCAGCTAAATTCCTTCTACAGCGATCACCCGAAACTCCAGGAACGAGTCAACTACACGAGCAGCAGCATCAGTGCCGACGCACGAAAGCTCACCGAAGAAGAGGCAAAAACCGCGAAAGGTGATTATCTCGCGGTGATGGAGCTCGTCGACCGGCACGATGTTGAGCTGGCCATTAACGAAGGTCGATTCCGCTCGGCGGTGTTTGTCAGCCAGAAGCTTGTGAGCCTGCATCCGGACTCATCCGAGAATGTTTTCTATCTGGCTGAGTCGTATCGCACGCTTGGTCCACGCAATGCCGAGCTCACCGATCAACAACGCACTTCCGGCGCGAAGAAAAAAGCCGCCAAGACACGTTCCAAACGCACGCTCGAAGAACAAGACGCCGAGCTCCTGAAAACTCCCGCGGGCCAGGAAGCATGGAAAACAAACAGTGAAAAGTCAGAGACGTTGTTTCTGCGCGCGCTCGAGTTGAATCGTTTCAATGCGAGCGCACATCGCGGTTTGGGTATGCTGTACGAACGGCTGAATCGAAAACAGGATGCCGCGGGCGAGTACGCGAAGTATCTCGAGTTAGCGCCTAATGCAATTGATACAGAAAGAGTTCGACGACGTCTTGCAGTTCTAAGAGAGTCGATGAACTAACAGACGGAGGAGAGCGAATGAAACTTCAGGTTCGTTTTGGCTTTTTGATTCTGTGCTGCGCGTTTGTTCACTACGGTGTGGCGAGGGTCGAGGCGCAGTATTTACATCCGAAGATCGTCGAGAAGAAAGTAACGATTCACAGTGCCACGATTCTTCCGGCCAAGGTCGAGATCGTTAAGGAGAGCGCGAAAGGCTCGGAGATGATGGTGGCCGAGTCCGCTAATATAAGCAGCAGTGTGATGGAAGCTGTCGGCAGCGCGCTGCAGCAAAAGAAGATCAGCGTCGTGGCAAATCAATTTGAACCGGCGTCGATGGATGATAGTCGCAAGTATCAACTCGCTGATATACAAACGCGCTACGATGCGTTGCTGCCGAAGCTTGTCGACAAATCAAAGGACGTGAAAAAGGCGCGCTTCACGCTCGGCGATGAGGTGATGCTGCTCAATGTGCACAAGGATGCTGATGTGCTCGTGTTCATTCGCGGGCAAGGCCGGATGTTTACTAAAGGCAAGACTGCTTTCTCGATCATCAATATCTTCGATCTCGATTTTCCGTTTGCGACGATTACTGTCGGGATTGTCGACGCGCGCAGTGGTGAGGTGCTGGCGTTCACCAAACCGATGTCGGCCAGTAAAGTTCTAAAAGATAAAAAAGCTTTAAATAAGATGATTGAGAAATCATTGAAGAAACTCCCCGCCACGCCTATTCCGTGATACATCAGCAGCGGGGG
>Ga0065712_10067893_pt1 | contig 22342 bp, 18 predicted proteins | sample MisRhiReplicate1_FD_59099 | JGI IMG/M metagenome (GOLD analysis project Ga0065712, IMG submission 59099) | Miscanthus rhizosphere microbial communities from Kellogg Biological Station, MSU, sample Rhizosphere Soil Replicate 1: eDNA_1 v3... | ecosystem: Host-associated > Plants > Roots >...
GATGGGACAGCTCGAATGTTGATTGTCCGATTGAGCTCATAACTTCGACTTCTTTCACACGCTGCTCAGCATCGCGCCGGGCCTGAACAGTTTCGAGTCGATGAATGGTGATCGCTAGCTGTTTTGCGAGTCCACGGATCAGCTCTACATCCGCTCCCTTGAAGTAATTTGGCCGTACATGACTCAACGCTAGATTGCCGTAGTACTTATCCTCAAATTCCAAAGGAACGACTACCAATGAACGAATCGATTCCTCGATTGGCTGCAAAGGCACTATTTCGAGTTCCGACTGACTCATGTCATAGATCACCACAGGCTCCTTAGTCCGTGCCACGAGGCCATTTATACCCTCAGTCACATTGATCTTTCTGAACTTAAGTTCACCCTGGACTCTCAATGAACGGACCAATTCCAGCTCTTTATCGTCTTCACTGTATCGAGTAACTATTATTTGACTTTCATTTTGACTGTCTGCTCTCCCCATGACGATATCGTATGCCTGGTCAAGACGGTTGACTTCAGTGATATGAGCGAGTTCCCAAGCGGTTCCGTACAGTTGTGAAAAACGCTGCGCTTCTCTTTCGGCTCTGCTGTAGTCACGAGCACTTCTAATTGCAATTACAGCTTGTGCTGCAAACATCTTTAAGAGCCCTTCACTGTCGCTGTCGAACGCTTCATGCGATGAACTCTGCAAGCTTACGATGCCGATCAACTCCTTTCTGAGTTCTCCGAGGTTAAGTATCAATGGGACAGCCACAACGCTATGCATGTTCTTGTCACCATCGTAAAACGGATCACTCTGCGCATCCCGAGTTGGCCTATAAAGTTCACGGGTTTCGGCAACATGTTCGACTATGCCCCTAAGCGGTTCTCCCTTCGGGTAATCAATCTTTTCAACCGATATGCCTCCATCGCGAGTACATTGAGCAACATACTTAGTCTTTACCATACCTTGTTCACAGAGGTGCAGGTAACCTCTTTCGCATGCATTTAAGATCACTGCACCTTCAAGGATAGCTCGCATAACCTGATCAGGATCTTCGAATTGTGAGATTATGCGCTGATCAATATCTCGCAAAGCAGCTAACTGCGCTTCGTTATTTGCGACTCGACGAAATCGCTCTGCATTCTGAAATGCGATAACTGCCATATCAGCCAACGCACTTAATAATTGTTCATCTCCCTGGCCGAAATGGTGTGGTTCGTGACTCTCGATGTTGATAACTCCCCAAAGTCTCTCTCGCTCATAAATTGGCACGGCCAATTCAGATCTTGTTCCATCGATTAAAGCAACATAATCGTGAGACCACCTGCGATCTAGGACATCCGGTACATTGAGAAGTTGTTTTTGTTTGGCAACCTCGCCAACAACCCCTTCACCTATTTGCTGTCGGTAGTTCTTTCGATGTTCCGCAACACCACGTTGGGCAACCATTTCCAAATCATTCTCTTTGGAGTCGAAGAGCATTAAATTCCCGGCAATAGCGTCGGTGATTTCTAAAGCTTTTTCCAAAATAGACTGACAGATCTCCTTGACATCGAGTTGATTTATGATTTGCTCGCTTAGAACAAACATCGCTTCCAATTCTTTGCTGATGCGACGCTGGCGCTCGTAAGCTTGGGCATTTTTCAAGGCTAACACAGCGCGAATAGCGAGCGCGTTCAGAAGTTGCACGTCCACCTGATCAAACGCTGCAGGCACCGTGCTCTCCATATTAATGACTCCGAGACCTTCGCCCTGGTCAACTAAAGGTATGTCTAACTCAGAAATGACATCGCTAGAAATCTGATAGTAAAGATCTTTCCATTGCGGATCAGTATTAACGTTATCTACTCTAATTGGTCTCTGTTCCTTGAAAGATGCCAATGTGATTCGTGTCGTCTCGTCAATGCGAATTACCTGATTCTGTCGCAATTCGATGTTTCGACCGAGTGCTGCTTTTGCTTCAAGCGACTTGGTCCTCGGATTGTAGAGTAGGATTGAGGCGTCATCCGCTTTGATCAATCTCGTTGCCAACTTAAGAATCGTTCCTAGAATCTCCTTCAAATCTAGTGTCTTGCCAATCTCATTCTCGAGTTCCTGTAACAACTCCAACCGTCGGATGTAATTATTGGTTTGCTCACCGTATTCGCGAATGTTCTTTATTGCAATAGCGGCATGATGCGCCAATGCTTGGATAAGCTGTTTTTGCGGATCGTCGAAACGCTGAGAGCGCCTGTAGTTTACAAAAAGGATTCCCACTGGTTCGTCCCGAACCAGCAGCGGAAGGGCTGCGGTGGAACGGACTGCTTCTCGCACTTCGAAATTTCCTTTGCGGGTACCAACGTCCCCAGTGTCAAGTTCCGAGAACAAGCGCGAAGTGTTTTTAGCAAAAACAGGTTCACCGCGGTTCAATACTAGACGCGCCACATCATCATTCCGTGAGTACCGTGGTTCGGGAAAATCTTCATCCCTCAGCATACCGCTCACACATCTCGGGAATTGAAAGTCCTGCGTTGCTTGGTCATATGGATACAGAACTACTAGATCCGCTCTTGTGACTGATCTAATCTGATCGACAATATTTTGAGGAACCTTCCAAGAATCCAGCTGTTTGGTGAGCAGCTGTCCCGTCTCGTTGATCGAAAGCAGACTATGAAAAAGCCGCAGATTACTGAGGGCTAAAGCCACATGGTTGGCCACGAGCTCTAGAACAGCTATGTCTGCAGAGTCATAGGCGTTCTTTCGCTGGCTCTGAACCGATAGAACTCCAAGAGAGACGCCTCGCAATACGAGTGGAATGAAAACCACCGACTCAGGGTCTGGCAAGGTACCGCCAGGGATCTCGATCAATTCCACTGGTAAATCCGCATGCTGTTTGCTGAATTGATTAATTAGTAACGGCTTTTGTTCCTCCATAACCCATCGGCATCCACCATCGAGAGCGCTTCCTTCTACGATTCTGGAGTTACCAGCCTCGATTAAATGATAGTCCAAGCTGTCATTCTGAGGTTGATAGACAGCCAGCATCAGACAATAACTAGTATCAACAATATCCCTTAGGTTGAGGTAGAGTTTTTGAAAGAGATCTTCAATCGTTTCGAGTTCGCTGTTGATCGCGTAGCCAATCTGGGCCAGGTCTCGGTACTTATCTAAAGGTTTGGAGGGTTGGCGTCGAGTTCGCGCTTTTGGAGGATGCTTGCCCATCATTCAGTGGGGGATTTGAAGGTATAGCTTGAAATATTGATGCGCCTCACAAGTGAGGTTCCTTGTTATCGTGCACTCAATGTTTCGAATGTACCATTGTAAGCGCAATGTTTCCGCAGTTCTCATTAATCATTTGTTGGTTACAGCAGCCGCTCGATTAGGCTCCTGACATGTTTCTCGTCGTCGCAGAAATTATGGTAATAATCGGCGATTTCAATTCCCTCAAGCCTCCTTTTCGGAGTTCAATTCTCTCAGCATCGAACAGAATGCCTCGCGTCCGCTTCTTGCAACAAAAACTCCGAGGACAGTTAATAGTCCGGTGTATGGCGCAAGCGCAGGCACTGCCGAGGCTATACCAGCTGTAATCAGGCCGACTACAACACCCAACTGAGCAAGGCTCTTGTTCTGAAGCTCGCGATATAACAAGTCATTATTACAAATCGCTATTTGCAATTGTTCTGACCACTTCTTCAAAAACAACTTACCAATACGCTCGAATGATTTGTGCTCAAAACTACCCTCATCACCCAATATCGCAGGACCAGAAACCCAATATTCTCCCCGACGTCCTTGTTCTAGCGTTATCTGTGGATCTTGTACTAATGAAAGGGAATGCATACCTAGTAGAGACAATAATTCGGCGTCGGACGCATTAGATAGTTCCTGAAAGTCAGTTCCCGACATGTGTCATTCCTCATCGCTTTTGAATTTCGTATCGGCATTTTTGTTACGAGTTCTAATTATCGTAAAAATGCCAGTTGAATGTCTGGCGTGCGGATTACTAAGCTGCGTTTGCCTTACGGCCTCCATTGCAGTCATGCCTTTTGCCAAAAAACTCATAAATAATTCTAGTTGTTTATTCGCTGTTTCGGGTGAAATCGGTCCGCGGTTGGCCCATACGCCTGCGGCCCCGGCCTTAAGAAAAGCGTTTGCATATCCATTATCAATGCCATTACAGATTCGAAGCATGACAAACGGAGAGCGCTTGAGAGTTAGCTTACTGATATCAGAGGGGGTGAGGTCGATTAGCTCTCCCGTCGACAAATGGAGGTGACATCCCTCTGCATGGGCAAATATGAAAACAATTCCTGTCGCCTCTTCCAATCTCTGGAGAATTTTTTCTTTTGTTCCAAGGTTTTTTAGTTCGCGGGCTGCTAACACTTCCACTCCATGTTGATTTGCAATCGTCCTCAGATTCGAGGCATAGGTTTGCCAATCGGAAAGCGGCGCCGAGGGCGTTGTCCCGAATATTGCTTGATAATCAGGTCTGGTTTCAGGGTATCCCATAAAACTTGTGAAGGTTTTGGGATCCATTTTCCTTTCCTGAAGCTCTGTCCAGCGTGTAAGCGCCGCGCCGATATCTTTAGAGCCTAATGTAATCGCGTCTTCCACATTGAAGCTTTGAGGAAGAAGACCGTAATAGAATAGATCCTGAAAGAAGACGGTCTTGTTTTTGTCAGAAGGGAAATCTTTAGGTAGCAATCTATTTTGCAGTTCGGTTCGAGCCGCCGCAGAACTTGGCTGGCGCGACATGTTCAATAAACCTTCGAAATCGCGCCCTGTTAATTTGTCGTCTGCTACTACGTCTACTCGTGGGCCACCAGTTGCGAGAGATTCAAACCGAAGCATCGCCACCCCGTGATTGGTCTCGACTGGCGCATAAACCACGACGTCGGACCGTCCCAGGCGAGTAAGCTGATTTTGAAGCTCAATCAGTTTATCAGCATCAACAGAGTTGATGGTAAATGCCTTCCCACCGATTGAGAACGATCGCTGTCCAATGAGCGCACGGCTCAGCGATTCGATTCATTTAGTGTCCTGTGCCGATACCGGAACTGTAACCGAGGGTATTGACGTAATAGAACCGAGGAACAACGTTAGGAGAATTGTCGCGGTAAGAAAAGAGGACCCGATCTTTTGCGTTTTCATTGTGACTCCTTTCGGACAAGCTATTGTCAGCCGATTCGACGTTAAAATTAGTACTCTCTTCTTCCGACCTCAGGCCGATTGAAGATTAACGCCGTTCCAACATCACACCACGTCTAGGTTATTGACGAGCTGAGTTCAAGCGAGTGTGCAAGGAAGCAGAGGCTCGTGGGAGTTCAGCCCGATGAGTAGCGGCTGGACTATATTCGTCAGTGTGCGGATTAGTCAAGAGGGGAGTCGAGGACAAAAGTGGTGGAGGAGAGGTGTTAGACGGATTCGGCGAGGAACAAATTTCGGTGAGGCGCAAGCCAGACCCAAGAATCTCCATCACACCTTTCGCTGGCGCGATGATGGCTTCAGGCATGAGAAGAACTATCGACCCGATAACTGTCGTTCTCAAAGATGATGCTCAGAGTTGCACTTTGCAGCAGTGGTGCCATCTGCTTCGCCGCGACCGAGATTCTGAACAAAGATTACTTGCGTGAGAAGACAAATTTATTCAACCACAAGTGTGGCTAATTGAAAGTGTCTCAACCAAGGGGTTCACCCCAAAAACTTGTGGCCAATTTGTGGACAGAATTCTCAGCACAGCACGGTGAGGCGCTGGTAGCGAATGGTAAAGAACCGCAAAACCCTTGATTTTCTTGGTGGCTGCAACTTTCGAAAGGGCAAATACTTAACGAATTGCCGGTTGTCTAATTCGCAATGCGGAGGTCAGGGGTTCGACCCCCCTCTGCTCCACCAATAGAATCAACGACTTACGGCAGGGCGGCCACCCTGCCTTTTTCATTTGTCACCGATTCGTCACTTGGTCCAATCGGTTTGGCCAAATTCTCGACTGCCCGACGCTTCGACTCATCCGTTGCATGTGTGTAACGAAGAGCCATTCGAACATCCGACCATCCGAAGATCTCAGCTAATGCGAACGCATCGGCTCCGCCGTCCGCCATTCTCGTGGCGGCAGTGTGACGCAGGTCGTGAAAGCGGAAGTCTCTGATTCCTGCTTCCCTCTTTGCCTTATCGAATCGAAACTTCACGTCGACGAGGCGGCCTTCCGTCCTCGGACTCGGAAAGACATACTCGCTTGTGCGCGGTAGTCCTTCCAACATCCTGCGAATCGTCTGATTGATCGGCACGAAACGATCTTTCCCGTTCTTTGAAACACGAACATGGAGCAAGCCTCGCATCAAGTCCACGTCGAACCAGGTGAGATCGAAAATCTCGCCTTGTCTCATACCGGTATTGATCGCCATCGTAATGATTCGCTGTACCCATTCCTGGCCTTCGAGTTTCTCGAACAACTTGGCTTCTTCGTCGAAGGTCAAATAACGCGTCCGTCGAGTGTCTGTGCGAAACTTCCGCACTCGCCGGCACGGATTGCTGTCAATCAACTCGGCATCGAATGCGAGCGAGAAGATTTTCGACAACACGCAAAGCTCGCGATTTACCGTTGCCGGATTCCGCTTGCGTTTGTACATCGTCTCACCTTCAAGTCGCTTCTGCTTGAACTTCTCGATCATCGGTGGACTGATTTCTGAAATGTTCAACCGTCCGAAAGTTTCGAAAAGCATGTTGCAGACTAGAACGTCGTCTGGGTACGTCCGCTTGTGTAATTCTGAGTAAGGCAGGAAATGATCTTTGACGAATTTGTCAAAGCGAACCTCCGGCCTCTTCTCAACCTTGTACTTGTTTTCAAAGAGCTTGTTCTGGATCACGCTCTCGGCTTTGATAGCTTGCGCTCGCGTGCGTGCCTTCTTTAATACTCGCTGCACTCGTCGGCCGTCGATCGTGATGTCACAGAACCAACTTCCCCTTCGTTTATAAACTGACATCGTGCTCCTTTCCGGTTGCAGCCATCACAGGAGCGGCGGCATTCTAGCACGCTCAGTTGCGTTATTCATGATCTGCAATCGGATTTTTTTGACTATCGAGTTGGCTCATTCCAGGCGAGAATTGCATCAAGACGAAAACGCAACAGACTACCTTTGCGCTCGTACGGGATTCGCTTGTCACTTACCCAGGCGTATATCGTTCGCGGTTTTACTTTCAGCAATTCAGCGACTTCTTTCAGAGTCAGATAAATCGGTAACTCTTTGGCTTTCTCGCTGCTCATACTTCTGCCTTGCTCTCATTCGTGTTCACGAAAGACTAAATTCCATTTCCTCGGTCTCGATCGCTTCGGCGGCGCGATCATTCGATTCGTTTATCGTGTCTTGCTCGAAACCTTGATCCCTTTCAAATGCTTTTCGGTTCTCAATGTCATAAGGCTTGTGATCGTCTTTCAATTCGTGTCGGTGCTCCGCGGTCTCGCGCGTAGCTTCCAACGCCGTCTTCTTATCAACCCGACGATCGAGCGCGCTCCTCAGCTCCTCGATCGAGTTCGTGTAAATGATCGCGTCTTCGCGCGCTCGTGAAACCGCGACGTAGCCCATGCGATCGTTGAGCAACATTTCTGATTCGCGCGTGTCGGTGTTAATTAGCACGCGATCAACTGTCGTACCTTGTGATGAATGGCTGGTCACGGCGTAGCCGTGATCGATGTGGCGAAACCGCTGCTGCATGAAGCTAAATTCGCGTCCACTATCGAGCCTCACACTCAATTCGTCATCGCTGATCTTTGTGATAGTTGCTAACTCGCCGTTCGCAACGCGCTGTTCCGTCAACGGAGTACGGAATTGAATGCGATCACCTTCTGCGAGTTCGCGTTGGGCTTCGTGATAGACGCTCACACCTGAAAGCCGCTGCGGGTTGTAGGTGAGTTGTCGCCCGTTTTCAAAACGTACTGTGATTTCATTCTCGGAGTGATTCTTTGCTGTCACGAGTGCATAGTCGCCGACGTTGACGCCATAGACCTTGCTGGCCCGGTTGTAGCGAATAATGTCCTCACCGGGTCGATAGGCATTGGCAAACGTGCGTTCGGTACCAGTCATATCCTGACGATTTACATAGACAGTCATCTGGTGATCAGCCTGGCCGATTCTGTTGTCTTGTTGTAGTTGCCGGTGAATGAGAGAGTTGAGCTGGACGCGCTCGCGGTTGCGTGGCGAAACGACAAGTGTGTTCTCAGGGCTCTCACAATATGCACTGGCTATGGACCGCAGCCGGTCCTTCGCGTCGGCAATCTCAACAATTCTTCCTTCTCGCTCGAGGTTGTCAATCGCAGCCCGCATTTCTCGTGCTGAGAGCTTTTCGACTGTGCGCTTCAGATCCGGCTTTCGTTGTCTGACGATTTCACTAAGCTTTACGGTAGTCATTCCGTGTTTCTGAAATTGCTCGAATGGTGTACCTGCTTCGACGGCTTGATGCTGACGGCTATCGCCGACAAGCAACACCTTGTCCTGCGCTTCCAGTCTGCTGAAGAACTTGTGAAGATTCCTGGTGCTTGCCAGTGAACTCTCGTCCAGGACGAAAAGCCGATTGTGATTCGCAGGTGGTCCCTCTCTCCGGCTCAGGAACTTCTGCAACGTTTCGCTTTTGATTCCACTCTCTGCGAGTTGCTTTGTCGCTCGCGTGGTGGGCGCAAAGCCTCGGACCTCATAACCTTCTTTCTCGGCTACTTCGCGCAACACTGATAAGACGGTGGTCTTGCCCGTGCCCGCGCCGCCTTGCAATCCGAAGATCTGGTCTCGACAGGTAAGGATCTGTTCAAGTGCTGTCCGTTGGTTTTCATTCAATCGGAGTTTGCGGTTTTCTGCGATAGCATCGATGGTTGACGGATTCTGGTGCACAAGAATCTGAGTAGTCGTTGATGATTTTGTCAGCACCTTCTGAAGGTTGGACTCTTCCATTTCCACCATGCGCCGAGTCGTTGCCTGTCGCGGTCCTTGCTCGCGCATGACTTCGATGAACTCGCCGCGTTCGACCCGTTGTCGCAGCTCTGTCATGACTGCGTCGTATGTAGTCAATCCGAGATTGCGACGTAACGCGTCCGCGGTAATCTTTCGAATGTCGGCAACAGCCTCGCGCTCCATCGCGTTGTCGCGAGCAAACGTCACCGCTTCCCGCGCTCGCTTTTGAATTTGGTCCTGTGACAACTCGAACCCGACGCGCTTGCGCGCTTGTTCGACGGTTAAGGCGGCTTGAGATCCATAACGAGCGTCCATTTCCAAGGCTCGATGTCGCATCTGCGCACGGTCGTAATGCTTGCTAGCACGGTTGGCGTGGGCTGCTGCTTGGTTCAAGCCGGCGCCTTCTTTCACTACCGCACCTTCACGTTCAAGGCGTTCTTTAATCTCCTGCGCTTCCTTACGAACCTCTTCACGGCGTGGACTGCTCTCTTGCAGATACTCTTTACTGAAACCTTTGATCTCCGGCGCTCCTGTTCGCGCGTCGATCTCGATCTCATAACCCAGCGTCTGTAGTTTGTCCGCCAGGTGGGTTCGATAGACCGCTGTTGCATATTGCTGACTGCGAAATAGCTCAAGCGGTTGCACGGATCTAATCTGACCGTTCTCGGTCTTAGTCATATTCATGATCACAACATGTGTATGAAGCTGCGGAGCTGCATAACCAGTCTCACGATCGGGCCGTGCTGCCGTATGTTCGAATTGAGCGGCGATCATCTTTCCTGTTGTGAGAGCGGGTTTGCTTCCACCTCCGCGTGCTTGCACATATTCCTCTATAGCTTCCAGTGCTTTGTTGACACTTTCACGATGCGCAACTCTTACGCGCTCATCATCACCGACGAGAGCGGCGAGGGAGACTGACTTCGGTGCACTGAAGGTTGCATCCCAACCGGCTCTGTGTTCACTAGTCGTAATCTCCTCGCCGAAGTTATTAACTGACTCTCTCGCCGGCACTGAACGAATCAGTTGCTCGCCTGTGTGCGGGTCTTGTCCCACGACGAGGCGAGCATATTGTTCGCTCGTTACCTCTCCTGTTAGTTCCCACTCCTGGGCCAAGCGGCCGAACCAGACTCCCTTCAACTCTCCTTGTTCGGTGTAGTAATCCTCGGTCTTGTTCGTATAATCCTGCTGGTAATAGGTCTCCGCTTGACCCGCGGACAATGCGCTGCTGATCGTCATCATGATTGGAACTAGAATTCGGTATCGACGTCGTCGATCATCTCGGTTGTGATCTCAGTAGGGTGCGCGCCGTTGCCGTTACTCGGAGTGGCAATCTTCAGTGTTTGTTCCTTCAGTTCTCTTTGAACAACAGGCTTGGGCGGTCGTGGAATGAACGATGGCGCAACCTTTGGACGGTTTACTGGCTCAATGCGGAACGGCACAACAGAGTCGCCGTACTTCCAATAACCATGCAGATTCGGCAAAGCCATGATCTGTTCTTTGCTTACGACGGATCGGCGCTCGGTGAACGTCGAGTAGTTGATCGAGTCTCTTCCATTCGCTTGCACTGTCGCAGTGGTGCCAATCCTCGGTCTTTCTTTTTCCTCTTCGCCGATCATGTCCGACACCCAGCGAGCTGATTCAGGTTCGTTACAGCGAAAGAGAATTTTCGTGTGTGATGACGCAAGCATCGTCGCGGCGGCGCCGCGACCGTAGTGCTCCTCAACTTGGGCTTTGTTTTGAGTTCCAAGAACTATTTTCACACGCTCCTTGCGGGCTTCCACGAGTGCCGTGCTAAGGATTGGTAGGTGTTTTAGTGAATGAACTTCATCGATGATCACCCAGCATGGTCGCTCGCCCGAGGCATCGGAAGTACTCAAGAGGTTTCCGAGCAGTATATTGATCAATGCCGCCTGCAATCGTCTTAACGACTCTCTGGTGCTATGAGTCGAGGTAATGAAGATCCGACCTTCACGTCGTCTGGCCCACCTGTGTAGGCTCAGCGTGTTATTGGACCCTTCCAGCGATGCAAGAAGCTTGAAAGACTCTCCGATCTCGGAGAGTGTTGCCAGCACCCCACCTCGTTGACCTTTGGCGTCTTTCGCAATCAGATGTGCGTGTTCGGTTCGAACAACGCAGTAATCAATCAAAGCCTCGTCGGACAGCATTTCTACGAGCCGCTCCGCCGTAGGACTAAACGTCAGCATCTGAGCAAAGATGCTACGGGCAGCCTTAATGAAGAACTGGGTGTTGGCTGCAGTATGCTCGGGACAAGGAAAGAAACTCTCGGCTATGAATTGCATCATGGAAGCGCTTCCTAAATCGTCATAGCAAGGCCTCCATTGCGGACAACGCAGGTCCAGCGGATTCAAAACGATGTCACGGTCCGGATCGAAGTGACGCTCGATGAACTCGCCTGCCGGGTCATAACAAATAACTGCCTCCTGAGGGTTACGTCTTGAGATGTTGTCTAGCAGCTGGTGAATGACCTGGCTCTTGCCAGTCCCGGGATCGCCGAGGATCAATAGACCTTCACTCTCTTCCGAGCGCGGCACAGTTAATTGATACGAACGCTCGCCGAATCCTAAGATTTCTCTCAATGTGCTAATCATGTTGACCTCCTAAGGTTTGTAGACCATCAATCCATATCCGGTGTGTTTGCGGTGTTCACGGACGTAAGCTTTTGGGGAGAGTTCGCGTGTGCCTCGGAGCGGTTCGCCCTTGAGATAGCGTTGTTGGGCAAACACGTCGAGAGCGGTTAAAGCAATGACTCCGAAACAGAAAATCAGAAGTGCACCTAACCAGGCCGGTCGCCAAATATCAGGAATGCTTTTGCCCTCGTAGATGAGGCGTTGGAACCATTCATAGGCGTCGATGTCGCGCAGGATGCCATGTGCCCACAAGTATTTCTTGTGCTCAACGCCGGCTTTCAGCAGGAGCTTCGGCCGACGATTCTGGTCAAACTGGATTCGTCCTGCTTCATCAAGCACTGGGATAACATCGTCATCCAGAACAGCAAGCGAACGGTCTCTCTTCGTTTCGGGATCCCAGACGATTCGCGCCAGCGTCGTGTAGTGCGAGTTGGAGTTCGTCATCAGAGAACTGCGATAGCTGCTCTTGAGGTATTGTTTGAAATAGACGCGCTGAAGTGTGGTGAGATTTTGGGATACCCAATAATAATGAATTGCGTATCCGCTGCCGCCTGCAATCAAAAACATCAGTGCTGCATAAGCGCTCATCCTCCGCGCTGCATTCTTGGAGCGTGTACGTCCTTCTTCAGTGAGAAAGCCTAAGGTAGTTTTCACAGGTACTTCGCCTTCCGTTAAGCCGTCATTAAGTAGCTGGGCTCCTAAGTAAAGTCTGCGATTCCCCTTTTGCACCTTCGACCTGCGCTACTAGACACACGCGCTTGCGCGTGTGCGCTCCATCGAAAAGCGCCAGATAGAATCTGTGCGCGCGCCATGCGAACGTGCCGGATCACAGGCAACCGGTTTATCGCTGCAACATCCTCGACCATCGGTTACGAGAACGTCGCGCAACCTCAATGCGCGAAGTCTCCCAGTCAAAAAGTGGGCCACAAGATTGGACCAAGAGTTCGATGAGAGATTGGTCCTATTTCTGCTTGCTGAGAGTAAACGCTTCGAGGAAACGGTGAGGTTTGCTAATTAATGTGGTAAAGGGCGGCTAAATAGCTGGCGATGGTAGACTTGGCAACTTGTTGTTGATTGAGGTGCGTGAGGTTTCCAGATACAGTTTGGGTGTCAGAATTTACAGCTAACATGATCGCGTTTGATGATGGAAACGCGCTCACGAACTAATGGGGATCTTTGATGACTGCCGGGATTTATGGCAACGACTGCTCAGGATTCAGGGCACCTTAGCGGCAACGCAAAGCAATCTCTGAATGATCTCATCCAACCTGTGACAACTTGAGTCGTTGACTTGGTCCAGGCCGCGTCTCGGCTGCATTGCGATTGAAGAGCAAGTTGAATCCGGACCCATCAGCAACCGTCGGAGCGGTCGAGTTGTGGGCTACGGGTCGGAATACTTATTACAACGTTGAAATGCGGGTACTAGACACACGCGCTTGCGCGTGTGCACTGCTCAATACAGGCTTCTTGAAAGATCGCGCTGCCCATCCATGTTTATTCGGGTCGGCTCGACTGGTCCTCATCGAAGATGTGGTGGGGCTTTGCCTAATTAATGGTGATTAAAATGGAAACTATCGTTCCTGCCTAACAATTAGGCTGGACTACTTCAGAAACTCTTCACCTTTGTAAAGAGCACGCGAAGGACCTGTTAGGTTGGCTTTCCAGACCCGCTTATGTTTGTCAAATTCGACCCAATAGGTCGTTTGAAAGTTACCCATCGACTGGGCATTGCTTAGTAGCAATGGAATGGTATTGACTTGTTCTATTGCCTCATTATCGTCAGATAAAACAATAATGGCTATCAAATCTTCGCGAATTTCGTAGATTATTACGACTGGAGTGCTGACACCGCTGGTAAGTTTTTCGGAGGAGATCTCAGCCTTGATTTTATCAGTGAAGTGCGTGACAACCTTTTTGCCCGCCTCGGAACCAACACTTTCCAAAAACGACTTCAGCAGAGTTGCAGCGCCAGCTCCGAAGATCGCAAATACTAAGAGACCGAGATAACTCCAAGTAATGCCACCTCCCCACGCCCCCCAACGCCCAGGTGCAGATCGCCTGTCTTCATGAACTGTATAATCAAACTCATGAATAAAATTATCTAATAATTCTCTTTCCGCTTTCGTCAGCGGGCCTAGATGACTGACGCGCAGCATTTGGTCCACCTAACAAGTCAGAATAAATTACGACGCGAGTTGAATTTCTGCCCCAAAAGTTTTTTCGATACCTAATTCATGAACTGACTGGATTACGACGCAGAGATTATGACACAGCACCTTACACAGCGCCTCATTGATCTGCGCGGTGTGCGTCCGACTCCGCAACCGTTGACCAAACTTACTCTTGATCATGTGGAACGTGGTTTCAACGTTCGAGCGTTTGTGGTAGTGCTGTAGAAACTCCGCGCGATTCAAGGCGTAGAAGTGGTACATGCGCGTCCACAATTCCGACTTCGGCGTGTAGCCCGACTGTGGCACAGAGTTAGTTTTGAATGGGATGTAAGGGATCGCACCGCGCTGCAACGCGGCGAGCATATTGTCGGCTCCGAGATAGCCCTTATCCGCACTAACCTCTTTCATCTGGAATCCCGCGTCTGCCGTCCGGTCTACAAGTCCCTTGAAGAACGGATAATCATGCGCGTATCCGTCGCTCACTTCGACGCTCGTGACAATGTTCGTTTTGACGCCCACCATTAAGTGTAGTTTGAGCCACTGGCGGCGATCTTCTTTCGTCCCGTATTTCACGTCCAGCCAACGCATAAACTGTCCGGTACTGAATCCTGAACTATCAACGGCGAAGTCTGACTCAATCGATTTGAGCGGCGCAGCACTGAGCGTGATCAGTTCGTTTAGGTAAGGCGTCAACGCTTCCGATTCAAGGTAGTTAAAGACGCTGTTGTAGTGCGGCAAGTGCGAGAGATAACCACGCTGCTTCGCTTCGCGGAGATCCGTTGCAAAGCGGCGACCGGATACGGTTGAGTAAATCTTGTAGGTTGACGAAAAGATCATATCGCTCAGAGGTAGTTGTGGTCTACCTCTGCCCTTGCGCTTCTCTGGCTCAGGGACGTTTCTGCAAAGCTCATAGAGCAACGCTTGCAGTTCTGACTTCTCGTGCGTCTGAGCCGTGTTATACGCTTTCCACGATTGGCTGTAGGTCTTACGTGTGACTTGGATCGTCTCGGTGACAACGGTGCTGCCGTCTGGTTTCTCTTCACGCATCAAAACATATTCGACCGCAACGATGTGTTTGCACCGAGCGTTGCGGAATTCGTAGTCGGGGCATGTGCAACGCGGCGCTTGTGGATCAGGGCGCACTTCGTACTCACCATGTCCGGCTTGTGACGGAACAAACCACACGTTCCCTTTTCGTTTGAGTTGAGTCTTAGCGGCGATCTGGAGTGCTTTGATTTCGCGATCAGAGATTTGACGTTCAGAGAGTGTTGACATTGTTGGCCTCTTGCCTTTTGGTTAGGCGATGACTCACAATGTCTGTGCTGGAGATCAGCGTGAGTAATCGCGTTTGATTTTCAATTGGCCCTGTCGGCTGTTACAAGCAACTGGCAGGGCCGTTACTTATTTTGGTACGGCCTTTAGTTTGAATTTGGGTGTTGGTCTACTTACGGGCGGCGGCGACATCGGGATCACATTCGACTCCATGTTAGGAACTAGCGCCATCACCAAGCCCACTAAGAGCGAATCAATTTCGGCTGTCGTAAATGCCAAGTCACGCGCAATTGCGCTTCGCGTGGTTCCCTCTGCGCGAAGCGTGGAAAACACTTTAGCGAAAATCTGTGACGTATCGCGCTCGACCAGTCCTTCCGGCTCACTGCTTCTATAGCCATCACTGCTCAAGCCGATAACTAAGGTTCGATACTGCCAGTCTTTAATGATTTTCAGTTTGTAAAGCCTATTGACCAATGCCATTGCTGATACACCCCAACGTCTCTTGAGTTGGATGATCGCTCTCCGTGTAATCATGCTTGATGGCGGCACGTGACCAAAGACATCACCTTGCGGCATCAGAAACGCACTTGCAAAACGGTCCGCTTCTAGCTCAGCCTCACGACTGCGCGGCACCGTATGCGTGTGCATAGTAAGGTGGCCCAGCTCGTGCGCCGCATCGAATCGGCCATGCTCTGCCGACTTCTTTGGATTCAAAAACACAAACGGTCTATCTCCATGCCAGAGCGAAAACGCATCGACTGCGCGACTGTCAACAGGCAGTGAAAACACGCGCACTCCGTGGACTTCCAACAGATGGACCGTGTTCTTAATCGGGCGCTCGCCTAAGCCCCACTCCGTTCGCAACGCATCTGCTGCCGCTTCCGGCGTTGCAAAACCACGGAGCGGCGGTACTGATGGCTCAGGCAAAGAGAATCTTTGCTCGATCCAATTGCATAGTTCCTTTGCGAACGTGCCAGCCGCTAACGCTGCGTCTCGCTGTGACGCGGGAAGTTTGCTCAACGATCTAAAACTGGCGGCATCAGGCATGATTTCTTCTATGTCTGGTCCAAAGAAAAACTCGACTGGCAACTTCAATGCTACTGAGAGTAGTTGAAGATGCTCATAGCGCGGTCTAGTCTCACTGAATTTATCTTCATAATTTGTCAGAGTTCTCAAACTGATCTTCGTGTTCGTGGCCTTATGCAGATCGGCCTTTGACATACCACGTCGCCTTCGGGCTAGTGATAGCCTTGTAGGGTTAAACGATTCCATTTTTAGGCACCTTGTTTCCGGGATTAACGTCTCTGCACAGGGACTTCGATCACGTCGCCGGGATCTTCACCGGAGTCGTCTGACAGCATCGGGATCGGATCTACGTCCAACGGATCAAGAATGATGCGATGTTTCCAATCTTCTACTTGACCAGCATCGCTAATTTCCCACGGCAACGAAAACTCTGAAAAGAGTGCGTCACCATCGCGGCGGCGCATAAGCATCCACGTGATCCGGTTTGCAGCGGCTTCTATCTTTGCCCGCTTCGCTTTCGCGTCCTCGTTCATTTCGGGAAACAGGTAAGGCGTCGAACTGTTTCGCTCAACAGCTTCGATTGTCATCGAGCCTTTTGTGTATTTCAGTTTCGGTTTGTCGTTAGGTCTGTCCGGATCGTATTTGCCCGTTAGATTGTCGCCTGTGCAAACGGCAATGGCCAACGTCTTATCAGGATTTACGAGAGTGGGATAATTGCCTGTATCATCTGCCGTCCATCCCTCTGTGCGTAATCTGCCCGATCTCAATCCCCTACGGTTCTGGCCCACGCTGTCATTCCCGGAAAGCCGCGTGGATCATCGGGAGTACACAGTGCCCGGTGTGTCTCCCCGAAGCGGATCGCTTCCATCAAATCTTCAGGAGTTAAGCCCAGCAACGCCAACTGCTCGCGCACGCCGACTTCGCCTGTCGTCACCTTCGCAAAAGCCTGCATTGCTTACCTCAAACTGGAGAATTCAAATACCCGAAAGCCCTTGTTGCCGATTATTCTCCCTCATTTGAGGGACAAAAACAAGCAATTTCTTTCTGTATACCGAAGATTTTTCACGACTTACTATTAGGATGTCTGGATTTCAGAAGGCGGGATTTCCCGGCACGACGTTCGCCTTGCGGCTCTACTCGAACTTTGTACGGTACGAGAGGAATATCCAAATCAAGAATACGACGGCGGCCAGAGCGAAGGCGCTAAATTGGACCGGTATAAGTCTATTCGTCCACCGTCCGAGGCTGTTTGTAGAGTCACTGAGCGCGTCGATCTCGGCTTCAAGTTTGTCAATCTTATCTTGAAGCGCGCCGTTGTCGACCTGTCCCTTTTTCTCGATCCGTAAGCGCACAATCCGGGCAGTCAGGCGCGCGTCATGAAGTCGCACGACAACGACAATGCCGCCCGCTATCAGCGACACCAGCGCCACGATCGCAGCCGCAACAAAGAACTTCGAATAGTACACGTGGGCTACTTCGCTGGATAAAACGATAGAACATTGCAGACCGAGCAGCGCGGCAGCGTATGTTAGGAATAGGGAGTTAACCGTGGAGCGATGTTCACGCGCATGTCCCTGCCACCGAACCATCTTGTCATGATCTGTTTCGCTCATGGCCTTCTCTCACTTACTTAAGACTTGCACAGATGAAACAATGTGTCTATAGTGGTCGGCCTCGCAAATGAAGCGGGCCGGAAAGTGTTACGAGCACTCGCCGACCCTACACAATCGACTCCTATATGAGAGGAAATCGACCATGCAAGACAATCCTAACATCACAGACGACACAGGCAGTAACACTCCGTTTTTCGAAATGGAACGCGAAGATTGGGAACTGGCCTTCGAACACCTTGAGGGCACAGGCTACACGGCGATCAAAATGGGACAGAATCTCAGGATGCTGTACCACTATCTTGACGCTCAACTATTCAAGCCACAGCCAGTCATGGAAGCCCTCGATCTCGCGATGGAAGTACTGTACCCATTAACCGAGTTTCAGAAAGTAGCCTTCGACTTGTTTCTCAAGTATACGGATTGTGAGCTCACCGTTGAAGAAGAACGGATGCTAAACGCGCTGGGAATTAAGGTCTAATACTTGGCGCTTGCCTAAACGTTCACCGTTTGCGAAATGATTTATTAGGCAAACGGAGGAATTTTTAGGCAAACGCGATTTATTAGGCAAAGCCATGTGGTGGGAAGCGTGTTTTATCAGACCCTCGGGCGTTTGTTGGAGCTTTCGAACGCAGCTAGCATTTCTGCCGCTCCAGCAAAACGATCTCTTGGATCCGACTTAATTGCTTTGTCCAATACTGCGGCCAACGCTTGAGAAATGCTCACGGCATGTTCACGCCAGCAGATTTCACCCGTTAGCGGATCATTCAGTTCGTTTGGTCTCTTACCCGTGAGCATAAAGATCGCAGTCAACCCTAGTGCGTACAAGTCGCTCGCAAAGATAGGACGACCAGCCGCTTGTTCGGCGGACATGTAACCCGGGGTGCCGGCTACTATGGAAACCGAAGAATTCGCAAATGTATCAACGATCGTTTTGGTGATTTCCTTTATAATTCCGAAGTCCACTAAGAATGGTTTGTCGTCTTCCTCGCGCAAGACGATATTCTCCGGTTTGATATCGCGGTGAATTACGCCTTTTCCATGAACACGCATCAATACGGCCAAGACACTCTTCACAATTTCGGTTACTTTTGATTCGCTGAATGGTCCACTATTAGCGATCTTTGCCGCGAGGTTATCGCCCGTTATGTATTCCTGGACTAGATAGAACTTCCCATTCTCTGAGAAATACGCAAACAAGGTTGGGATTTGATCAATTTCCCCAAGTCTTTCCAGAACGGATGCCTCCCGAATGAAGCGTGAAATCATCTCACCATCGCTTTTCGGATCAGATGAGCTATAAGCGAACTCCTTGATAAAGCATTTGCGTTTTGATGGCGAGTAATCATCCTCAGCTAAAAAGGTTTGAGAGAACTTTGTGGCTATAACGCTCCGTAAGATGCGATATCGACTATTAAGAAGTCTTGGTTTCTCAAATAAGAGAGTTGTAACTGACTCTAGCGCCTCAAATCGGTTGGCTGTAACTTCGGTGGATCGCGATTTAAAAACCTCAAAGTCACGGTTCCAGTATGTCTTTATCTCGTCGATCATAGATTTAAGAACAAAGCGCGCCCTCTTTAAACCTTCCACATAGGCAGTTCGCAGTTCTTCGTTGGTAGGAGCGGGTCCGGGTACACCGAGGCTATAGACTGAGATCGGGTAGTAGCTAACCGAACGTAGGTCTTCTAAGTGGCGGGAGCCGGGCTGGAATATGTTCTCAATTGCAACTTCGGCGTCTCTTTTCCATTTGTGGAATGCATTGGAGTGAGGGGGACGCTTTTTCAACAGATTAATCCTTTGGATTAGTTGCTGCAGTTGGGCAAGAGCTCGATTCTTCGTGTCAGTCCTACTGAAGCCACCACTCACGTCTAATGAGATCTCGTCGAGTAGTTTATCTGTGGCATCAATGACCTCACGCAGCTTCCGCGTTTTTGAGCCTGCACTCTGGACCATTTGGGGATGGTAAGGAGTTCCCGAACTCCAGCTCGTGGGTATTTCTTCATCCGCGTCAGCCTCTTTAATCACCAAAAGGTCAGAGCCCATACCCAGGTTTTTAGCTCTATTAAGAAGCTCGTTAAACTTCTTAACGTAATAGCTATGGTTGTCCCATCGCCTATTTTCATAGTCATCTTTTGCCGAGGCGAGTAGCCGCTTCACATCTTCATATAAGGATTGTGCGGTATGCTCGCTCATATATATTTTGCCGGAATCAATTCTGCGAAGGATGCAAGCGCACCTAATTGGGAACGCTCGTTACGGGAACAGATGGACGTGCTGATCATCATCATAACACCCCGTTTGCTTTTTACTCGGCTATGCGTCACGGAACAGCGAGTAAGAAGATCTGCTGGTGGTTTAATCATCGCCGGCGAGAAAGTAGCTCTTCCATGATCTCTTGGGATTTTTGATCGGCTTGAGCTGTGAGCTTTTTCCATGTAGCGGCTGTGTTCTCATTATTGTTGAAAAGCATCTTGAATCCGTGTCCCAAGAGAAACCGTAACAAAGCAACTTCCTGATATATCAGCCGTTCGTTGGTTGTGAAGGTGTGTCCCTCAGTAAGTCTGCTCAAAGCAGCTTTCCGGCACCAACCATTTGGCTCATCACCCGCGGCTGCAGCCGCTCTTTCAATTTTCGCGTAGTCGTCGTCGGATAATCTAAAAGCGATGTTCTTAGTTCGCTTGGTTTCACCCATTTCGATGTCTCTCCCGATCTCATCAGATTCTAGTGTTATCCATCAGCTCGTCTTGGACCGCAAGCATAATAATCCGGATAATCCCGCGTGTTAACAAAGTTCACGGCGGCGTTTACAGCGTAAACGTCGCCGCCCCGAATTCGGGGGTGACGTGTCTCATTCATTCAGGTGCGCAGCACCTTTTTTCTTCTTTTGTTGGAGTCTAGGAATCTTCGCGAGGCGGCGGGCTGGTACTGAAAGGTTCTTTCAGGGATGATCGCTGACGATCAGTACTGAATATATCATTGACGACGACCTTGACCTTGATGACGCCACAACGCCTAAATCTGCCAGTGCCGTTCCTGGCCCTAGGACTTCGGCGTGATCACATCGTCGCTTTATTTTGACTCGGATGCAGTAACCTTCCGACTAGCACGTTGCAAAGCATCGCGGTAGCTGTCTTGAGTAAACCGTTGACCTTCCGTGTCTAGGGCCACACTGTCCTCTTTTTCTTTTTCCACCTCTCCTCTTCTGCTCCATGTCGCCGTCATGAATAATCCGAAATGGATTAGCAAGCTGGCGAGAGAAACCAAGATTAATTAGGGACTGGAAATTCCCTCCAGGTTAAGGCAATATGGCGTTATCCGCAGAGGGCTCAGCCTCGGTGCGCTCCCACAAAGCCACCTCTCCAAATAACGAAGGCAAGCCAAACTGCGTTAATCAAGCAACAAATCAATTCTAACCTAAAGGTAGGTGTTAAACCTGAAGGTCAATTCATCTACCGGAGAAGTCAATATGCCCGCAAATCTATAAGAAGATGCCGTTTAAGCTTTTCAAATGTTACCTCGTGAACCGACCCTCGGATTTGATCAAAGGGTTTCGTTGCTTCAGACGCATTTGGAACCCATGGTCAATCGAGAGTTGATTCATCGCAGGCTAGCTAAAGATCAGGGTGGTTTATCGACCACGTTGGTTGGGTGGGTTGAATCAAATTAGCTCCCGGTTGAATGACAGGTTTGACCCTGCTCGGTTGGCAAACAAATGTGCCCACTACCCTGCTCTCGACCCATGCGGTCCTAGGAGTTTTGGGAATGGTGCGATGACATAGATGACTGGTTAAAGAAAAAGGAGCCTGTTCGAAGAAACGGACCAGCCGAATGTCGCTGACTGTGCCTCATCCGATCCAGCGCCGCTATCATGCGGAGCAACTTGTCCGCTTACGACGCGCGGACGAAGAGGAGCGTTATGCCGCTTCTCAGCGCCAGGGCAGAATTGATCCCAATCCTCATCAGATTGATGCCGTGATATTTGCCTTAAAGCGGATCACGGAGGGTGGCTGCATTCTGGCTGATGAGGTTGGTCTGGGAAAGACCATCGAAGCCGGGCTGGTCATCAGTCAGCTACGCGCGGAGGGCAGCGCATCACGCGTACTTCTCATCGTCCCCAAACCCTTGCTGGGACAATGGCAGGATGAGTTATTCCGGCTATTCGGCATCAAGGCTACCGAAGGGCAAATGGAACCAGGTGGCTTCGAGGGTAATGGCGTTTTCCTAGTCGGTCGTGAAAGTGCAGGCAGCGAGCGTGGCTCCAATACACTGCGTGACAGTGAACCATTCGATGTTTGCGTCATTGATGAAGCGCACGAGATCTTTGCCAACATCTACCGTCGGTTCGATAAGTTCGGCAACTATTTGGCCGATTCCCCCGAAGCCCGGATGGCAGATCGAGTCCGCAGCTTCTTACGAAAAACGCCAGTTCTTCTTCTGACCGCTACTCCAATTCAAAACAATCTGACCGAGTTGTGGGGGCTGGTTCAATACGTTGAGCCAAGTGGGACCTTGCTTGGCAACCTCCAAACGTTCCGGGATGTATTCTGCGAAGGCGACGATCGAACTCTGGTCCAGGGACAGGATTATGAGCTACGTCGTCGGATTGAAACTGTCGTGCAACGCACACTGCGCCGGCAGGCCCAGGAGTTCCTGGAGCGTCCATTCGTTGGCAGACGAGCTCAGATTTTTGAGTATTCGATGACTCCTGAGGAAA
>Ga0065712_10000193_pt1 | contig 22285 bp, 23 predicted proteins | sample MisRhiReplicate1_FD_59099 | JGI IMG/M metagenome (GOLD analysis project Ga0065712, IMG submission 59099) | Miscanthus rhizosphere microbial communities from Kellogg Biological Station, MSU, sample Rhizosphere Soil Replicate 1: eDNA_1 v3... | ecosystem: Host-associated > Plants > Roots >...
GAGATCAAGACGATCGACGCGAGTGCCTTGGTATACGCCCTCGTCAACGCGGTCAAGGAATTGTCGGCGCGGATCGCGGCGCTGGAGGCGGCGAGGTGATCGACTTCCCCGTTTCGCCATCGGTCGGCACGATCCACGCATCGGGTGCTGTCGCGTGGCAGTGGGACGGCGAGAAGTGGCTCGCCACGACCTCCACCGTCTTCCTGCTGCGCAAGCTGGCGACCAACCCATCGGCCGGTCCAGGTGCCGGGACAGCCATCCTCTACGCCGTGCAGGGCGCCGGAACGAGCGCCACGCTGCGGGTGCAGGCCGGCACCAGCGCAACCCCGGCCGATCTGCTTGTGAATATCGGATCAGGGTTTTGATGCGGACCATCTGGGCTGCGCTCTGTCTCTTTCCCAGTGTCGCTCTGGCGCAGGGCTGGCCGGCAGTCAATAGCCCGATCCCGGCCGGGCGACAGGCGATCTCGGTACTTGGTTACGTTGCTGGCAACGCCGAGCTGAAGGGGGTCGGCGGTTCCGATCATCCTGCCGGGGTGACACGCCTGGGCTTCACCGCACCGGGCGATGGAGGCGCGGCAACTTATTTCTGGTCGCCAGCCAACTGCGCGAGCGCGGATGACGGCGCGCAGGTGCAGCCAACCGGCATAACAGGTTGCTGGCAGGCCGATTTCTCGTTTTTCAAGCCCAACGTCAAGCAGTGGGGCGCCAAGGGCGACGGCACGACCGACGATGCCAACGCGATCAACACGGCGCTGAGTTCGGCGAACAGTCTCAGTCTCGGCGAGATGAACTTCCCGGCGACATCGGCTTTTTACGGGATCTGTTCCGCGCACATCAATTACGCCCCGAGCAAGGCATTCCACGTGCGCGCTCCCAAGGGCACACGAATACAAGTGCTGCCTGCCTGCGCTTCGCCACCCAACGAGGTGTGGTACACAAACGTCCTCATTCCTCTTGGATCGAATATCTATCTCGGTAACAATGTCATCGAAGGACTGACGCTCGACGGGTATTGCAAGACAAAGTATGTCCTGCATCACGCTACAGGACAGGGTACGACCTACTACAATATGTTGATAAGGAGCGCGGCCCCTGGAAACGTGATCGCCGGGAGTGCGGGCGCGTATTTTGCCAACGGTAATGAGCGCCGGATGGGTGCCGGCAACGTCATTGCCAATGAAAACCGCCTCGGAAACATATGCTACACGTCGTCGGCCTCGTTGCCGACCTACGGAATGCGCGATGAGGGAGGTAACGACGATTTTACTGGGCTTCTCGTCGTAAACGCCCAGATCGGCATATACAACAATGGCGGCGACAACTTTTATGGACCGGGCACCCATGTCTGGGGTGGGCTGGACATCGACGGGAGCGGGCAGGGCGTCTACAACCCCGTCCTCGACGTAACTACCGGTATCCACCTCGTATCCAACGGCTCGGTTATAGGAGCCGAGATCGACCAGGCGAAGTCGTATGCCGTTTTGCTGGATGGCGGCGCGGAGGGCAGCCTGGGCGGTATGGTGGCGGTTGGAGTAAACTGTCGCTATGCGGCCGGTGGGCCGTCTGCGTCACAGTATTGCGTCCACCGGACGGCGACGCCGACCCAGTACTACGTTGCCGGCACCAACTCCCCGCAGCATACCGGCACAGCATCATCGGCTATTTATGGCGGGGTTCACTTTACCTCGCCACACCAGTTCGATGGGTTGGCATTACAGAACAGCACCAACGCTGTAGCGGCATTGTCGGCGCAGGATACCGGAGGCGATAACGGCACTCTGGTTCTTAACAAAGCTGGGGTTACAGGATTTCGTTGGCAAGCCGACGGCACGGCGATCGTCAAAAACCTGCCGACGAGCTGCTCTGGCAAGCCGTCCGGTACAGTCTGGTTGAACGCAGGCGCAATGTCGGTGTGCCCATGAGCGCCCTGATTGTGGCGATGTCCCTGGTGATCCTGCATCGCATCGACGGGGGCGAGGTTCTCGTGGCCCCCGAGCACATCACCTCAATGCACTCGAAGGCCCCGACCAGCGCACAGAACAAGCTAGTCACGCAGGAAGCGCGCTGCATCGTATGGCTCGCAGACGGTAAGCAACTGGTGGTGCTGGAGCCGTGCGAGACCGTGAAACGGCTGATGGAGGCGGCGCGATGAGCGATCTGTCCAAGCGCGAAAAGCGAATACTGGAGCGCGCCTATTGGCTGTGGGAAGAGGCCGGACGCCCACAGGGCCGCGACCAAGAATTTTGGGAGCGTGCCGAACGCGAAGAGCCAGAGGAGGAAGAGTGATGTTTGGAGGAGGGGGTGGCTCTGCCCGCCCGCCAGATCCGCCGCCACCGCCTGCGGCCCCGCCCACCTATGCCTCGCAGGCGAGCGTGCGCCCGAATACCAACATTGGCCGCTTCGGCACGCTCAGCGACACGATCCTTACTGGGCCTCTTGGTGCAAGTGGTGGCGATGTACGGAATAAAGTCTTGTTGGGACAATGAGCGAAAAGTACCGTAAATACGCACAAGAGCGGATAGAGGCGCTCCGCACTGTGCGGATGACTTGGTATTTGCACTGGCGTGACCTATCCAGTTACATTCTGCCGCGCCGGTACAAGTGGCTCATATCCGCTAATGATAGGTCGCGTGGAGCGGACATCAATACAAACATAATAGACTCGACCGGCACACTTGCGGCCCGTACCCTCGCCAGTGGGATGATGAATGGGATTACCTCTCCAACCCGCCCGTGGTTCAAGTTGCGGATCGAGGGCTACGAGGAGGATTACGAAGTCCAATCATGGTTGAGTGACTGCGAGCGCCGCATGTTGACGGTGTTCCAGGCGTCAAACTTCTACCAGTCGATGGCTATCATGTACTTCGACCTGGTAGTGTTTGGCTCAGCGTGCATCATCATCTACGAGAACTATGACAACATCATCCACTGCTTCAACCCCTGTCTTGGCGAGTTCTTTTTCGACCTCAACAACAACCTCGAGGTCGGTACCGTAGCGCGCGAGTTCGTACTGACTTATGGGCAGATGGTAGAGGAGTTTGGGGAAGAGAAGGTTTCGCCGGAGGTGCGGCGCGGCTATGAGCAGGGTTCGCTGAAGTCTCAAGAGAAGCGGATCGGCCACATAATAGAGCGTAACACCGGCGATTTCGATCTAGTCCCAAAGAAATTTCCATTCCGAGAGGTCTATTGGGAGATAGGCTCCCCGAACAACCTTCTGTTGCGAAGCCGGGGCTTTTACGATTGGCCCTGTATGACCCCGCGATGGGACGTTCAGAGCAACGATCCCTATGGACGCAGCCCCGGAATGGATGCCCTTGGCGACATCAAACAACTCCAGAAGGAGACTTTGCGCAAAGCACAGGCCATTGACAAGATGGTAAACCCACCCATGCTGGCCGATGTCCAGCTCAAAAACCAGCCAATGTCCCTCCTTCCCGGCGGGATGACCTACGTGAGCGGTCTCGGTAGAGATAGGGAGGGCGCACGCCCGATCTACACCATAATGCCTCCCATTGCCGAGATGATGCAGGACATCCGCGAAGTCCAACAGCGCATCAAGATCACCTTCCACAACGACCTCTTTACCGGCATCACCGATCTCCAGACGGTGCGGACGGCGACTGAGATAGATGCGCGGCGCGAAGAGAAGCTGGTGCTGCTGGGGCCGGTGTTGGAGCGGATTGAGTCGGCCCACGAGGGACTCGGGAATGGGATCGACAGGGTATGGGGGATTATGTGGCGCGGCCAGCTCCTTCCTCCACCGCCCGCCTCGCTGCGTGGCACCCCCACCAACATTCAGGTAGACTACATCTCGATGCTTGCGATGGCACAGAAGGGCATTGCCACTGCTGGGATCGAGAAGCTGTGGGGCTTCGCAGGTAATCTGGCCGCGGTTATCCCGAACATCCTCGACAAGTTGAACCCGGATCAGACAATTGACGAGTACGCTGCGGCGCTGGGCGTATCCCCGAAGATAGTGGTGGGTGACGAAGAGGCGGCGGCGGCTCGCGAGGGGCGTGCTGCGCAACAACAGGCGGCTCAGGCCGTCGAGATGGCCTCGACCGCGGCTCAGGGAGCGAAGACACTCTCGGAGACAGATGTGGGTGGTGGGGCAAACGCACTCCAACTAATGCTGGGTGGTGGCGGTGGCTAAGACCAAGTTTACGCCCGAGCGGGTGGCGGAGATGCAGGCATTGGGGCGCTTTTTGGGCGAACCTGCCGGGCGTCGGTGGCTCTACCAGCTCATGACCGAGTGCAATGTATGGACAACCTCTGGCGTATCCAATGCCCTGAGTCTCGCCTTCCGAGAAGGATCACGGTTCGTGGGCCTTCGACTGCAAGCCGAAGCCATGCAAGCTAACCACGATATGTACCTCAAGATGTTGAAGGAGATGGAAGTTGAGCGACCAGGCGCAATTGGCACCCGAGGCTTCGGCACCGACGACCCCGACGGAGACACTGGAATCGACGCTGACATCTGAGACGCAAGCACCAGCCCCGTCGGTTCTTGGAACCGAGCCGGCGCCGGCGCCTGAGCCGTTCGACGCCGAAAAGATTACTCTTCCAGAGGGATTGTCGAAGGACGATGCCCTCTTCGGAGACTTCACGAACCTTGCAAAAGAGCATGGCTTGCCCATGCCCGTCGCGCAGACCCTGGTCGATCTGGCCGCGAAGCAAGTCCAAGCTGCCAACCAAAAGCTTCAAGCGAGTTGGGACAAGCAGAATGCGGACTGGCAAGCGGAGGTACGGAGCGACAAGGAAATCGGGGGCGACAACCTCCAAGGCGTGTTGCAGACATTTTCCAAGGTTGCAAGCGATCCTGAGTTGTCTGATCCGAAGTTTCGTGAGGCACTAGCGTTTACCGGCGCGGGAAATCATCCAGCGATAGTACGGACACTGGCACGGTGGGCAAAAGCCTTATCGGAGGGGGGTCCGGTACGTGGAACACCGTCCCAGGTAATGCAACGGCCGACAACTGTTGGCGAAGCCATCTACGGCCCAGGCGGGCCGCATACTGGCGGACCACGACTTCAATAAGGATCTGAAACATGGCAGTACTTGGAACAACCGTCCTAACCTACGCTGATTGGGCAAAGCGGGTCGAGGACGGATACCGCATCGGCACCATCATCGAGTTGCTCTCGCAAACCAACGAGATCCTCTTGGACATGCTCGTTCTAGAGGGCAACTTGCCCACGGGCCACAAGACGACGGTCAGGACCGGCCTTCCGACTGCAACCTGGCGCTTACTCAACTACGGTGTCCCTAACTCGAAATCGACCACCGCGCCGATTATTGACACTTGTGGGAACTTGGAGGCATACGCGCTGGTTGATAAGGACATCGCCGATCTGAACGGAAACACCTCCGAGTTCCGTGGCAGCGAGGTAGTAGCATTCCTCGAAGGGATGAACCAACAAATCGCCTCGACGATCATCTATGGGAACCAGGCGGTTAACCCGGAACGCTTCACAGGGTTTGCCCCTCGCTACAGCACGGTGACGGCGGCGAACGCACAGAGCGCGGCTAATGTCGTAGACATGGGCGGCACTGCTGGCACGAATACCTCCATGTGGATCGTCACCTGGGGCGCCAACACCACTCACGGCATCTTCCCGAAAGGCAAGATGACCGGCCTCCAGCACCGCGACATGGGTGAGTGGCCCGTCCAAGACACTGCTGGCAACACCTACCAAGCCTACAGGGATCACTTTAAGTGGGAGATCGGTCTTGCGGTGCGGGATTGGCGCTACAACGTGCGNCTCGCCAACATCGACGTGACGCTCCTGAANGGTGCGTCAGCGGCCAATCTGATCAATGGGATGGTCCGNGGCCTCTATCGCTTGCCGACCGCCTCGCCTTCGGCAACGGGCATCCAGACGTCGGATAGCCCGCAGATACAGGGGTCTATGGGCAACACCGCGATCTACTGTAACCGCGTCGTGCGGACGTACTTGGACCTCCAGGCGATGAACAAGACCAACGTCCTGTTGTCGCTGCAAGAGTTCCAGGGACGCGTCGTCACCATGTTCCGAGGTATCCCGATACGGACGGTGGATGCCATCCTCTCTACCGAAGCGCGCGTTGTTTAAGGAGCTATGAGATGATTGAAGATGGCGCATTGATATTCACCGGCACGCCCGGCTCGACAACCGCAAATTTCGACACGCCGACCACTGGCACCCAACAGTCAACCAACGTGATTGATCTAGTGAACCCGAGGGACATGGGCATCGGAGACGACCCAGCGCTCAAGCTGCTGGTCACGGTCAAGACAGCGTTCACTGCCGGCACCAGCTTGCAGGTGCAGTTCCAGGGGGCGCCCGATGCCGGCGGCGGAACGCCTGGCACCTATGTGACCTATGTGGAGAGCGGTGCGATAGCGGAGGCTGATTTGATCGTGGGCCGCTATCTGTTGCCTATAGACGTCCCGCGCCCGCCTCCCGGCGTACCACTCCCGCGGTTTTACCGTTTGCAGTACGTTACCGTCGGAACACACAGCACCGGCCAGATCCACGGCGCACTGGTCCTCGATCGCGCGGACTATGTGGGATACCCGTCGGGCATTACAGTACCGAACTAGGAGGAACCCCATGAAATACAGGTTGTTAGGACCGCACGTACTGGCCGATGGTCAGCAACTCGATGCGGGTACTGAGGTCGGCGACGACACCGACATTCCCTGGAAAGACATTGATGGGAAGGATATGGAGCCGACCACGCAGATGGAGGGGCTCGACGATGCCTCTCGCGACAAGGTGCGCGAGGTGCATCAACGCCTCTACGGGCAAGGCCCCTCATGGGAACGCGGACAGAGTGACGCCGCGCGGGAAGCTCACGAAAAGCAGGCCGAAGAGCAGCGCAAGCTCGATGAAGGCTCGGAGCCGGTCAGCGAACAGCAGCGGCTGGAGCGGGACTACGAGCGGGATCGTAAGGAAGGGAAGAGAGGCGAGGCCGCGATGGCACCTACGATCCCTCCAAGGGCGCCCGTGACCTCTCCGCCGGGCGCAGCACGCCAACCCTCGCACACCTCCGCAGCCTCGCCGACGCGCAGCGGACAAACGGCCCCAGCACCAGGTCCAGCGACGCCCAAGGTGGATAAGGACGAGGTACGGCCCACTAAGCCGAACGAGGAACAATACCCCAAAGGCTAACTCTCCGGCCTGAGGGTAGAGTCCGTCTCGTTTCCTGTCCCTAGCGGGACGGACTCGCATAGGAGGATACGATGGCAAAGTTTAGGCTGCTTTCAGCACACCAGTTGAGGAACACAGACCTCAAGGCGGATGTGCTTCTTCCCGGCGACAAGGAAACAGAGCATCTCGGGGAAGAGCGTGGAATGATCGTTGGAGACGGAACAACGTATCCAGTGATCCACGCTACCCTCGAGATGTTACCGTTGGATGAGGAAGCAGAGGCGATGTTGAATGTGGAGCGAGAACGACTGGTCCGCAATCACGCCTCAATGAACCCGGTAGATCAGCTCCCGGTGCAGGTTTTCGGTGGACGAGACGATTACGACGACCGATATATCCCCGGTTTCCCTGGCATACCTCGCCCTCAGCGTGGTCCGCACTTGGTTGAGGACAAGTAGTGATGCGCCATATCGCGCTGGCACTTGCCTTCGTGCTGGGTGGGTCGCTCGCGAACGCCCAAACCTTCGTGGCTCCGCTTAATCAAGTGGAAATTGACCAGCAAGTCAGCCCCGCCGCTGCTTCGAGCTTCCTGTTCAACAGCCCGAGCAAAAGCCTCGCCGCGCTGACCGTGGTCGCGGGCGCCAGCGCCGGGTACGCTCTGGTACTCGATGCGGCTACGCTGCCGGCAAATGGTGCCCTAACGGCGTGTGCGGGGCCAGCGACGGCCCGTCCCTGCCTGATGTGGTGCGCTCCAATAGCCGCGAACGGCTACGTCGATAAGCAGTGGAACTCGCCGATGTCCTTCAGCACGGGCGTGCTGGCGGCCTTCTCTACGACGGGCTGCGCTTCGCTTACTGCCTCCGCGACCGCACAAATCTTTGGACAGGCCCCGTAGATGAAGAAGCTCGCTATCGCTGTGCTTGCGCTGTGCTCCCTTGCGACTCCAGCCGGGTCGCAAAACGCGATAACGCAGGAGGGTACCGTCCTCCAGAACTCTCCGATGATGTTCAAGGGGAACAATCGGTCGCGCCAGGGAGCGACGGTCAATGGCGCCCCGTTCGGACAGTCGGTGACGACCGGCGACAGCGTGATCGGGGGTCGCTGCGACTACAGCGGCCCGACCGACGACCCGCTCGGCTATTACAAGCTGTGCATTGACGGGGCTAACGGCAAGATCATCCTCGATGGCACTCGCACCCCACAGCACAACCTGGTCTTTTCGATAAACGGCACCGACTACTCGTTTCCGGTTGGCGCGGTAGGTCCAGCCGGGCCGGGAGCGGGGATGAACTCGTCCGCCGCGTGCGATGGAACAACCGATGTCACCGCTGCAATGCAAGCGGAGGTTAACGATTATTCAAATGCGGGTGGCGGTGTCTACCACATTCCAGTTGGTAAGGGCTGTGTGGTCGGCACCACGACGCATCTGGAGATACCGTACAACGTCCAGTTCTCTTGCAGTATGACGGCTGGCGGCTACTGGCCCAGCCACAACTACCAGAACTACGCCGATTTCCTGGTCGATCCCTCGCACACGATCCGCACGGTAACTCCGACAGCGCCGCAGGGCGGGCGCAGCGGGATGTGGGGGTGCCTGGTCGTCAAAAAGGGTTTTGTTGGCGGCACCGATCTACGCGGTGTCCTTAATTCGATCAATGCGTTCGCAGGTACCGCCTTCGTATGCACTGGTTCCGGAGCTGTCGCTGGTCAGGTCGATGTTGAACTGCGCAACAACATGTTCATCGGCTTCCAGACCGCAGTGGTTACCTCGTGCGACAGGTTCCATTTTGTCGGCAACCGGGGCGATGCGACGAATTTCCTGTCGGTGCTGGTGTGCAACGACATTTGCGAGATCCACGACGACCACGCATGGCCGTTCGCAAGCAGTCCGTATCCAGGGTCGCTGGGTAATGGCGGCCAGGCGCAAACGACTAATGTAACCTCGGCGGTCATTTCCGGCGGCAATATACTAACCTTGGGTTTCGCCGCGCCGCCCGTCCCGTTCGTTACTGGCGACACGGTGGTGCTCGCCAAGATCGGTGGTGTCACCGGAGCGCAGTGGGGCCGGTTTACCGCGACAGTGGTTGACCCGACACACATCTCCGTGCAAGGCACGTTCAGCGGAGCGTTTACATCAGGCGGCACGATCCGCATCTCGTCGATGCGCCGGACAGGGACCGCATTCAACTTCGCGGCTGGCGGCGGCGGCGGGCCGCTGGCAAGACACCTAACGAACTTCGGGCACGACATCGGCATCCATTATGCCGGCGGCAGCGCGACGCACTGCGATGGGTGCTGGATTGATAACGATGTCAACATCGCAAACCTGGACCCGGTGCCGGTCGCGGTATTGTTGGACGGGGTATCCGGACTGACCAACTACTACCAGGGGTATCTCAATTCGCCGGGCAAGGCGGTCATGAAAAATGACGCCTCGATCTTTACGATCGGGCCGGGCACTCAGTTGGCCTCGCTGAACACCCTGGTCGGGACCAGCGTCGTACATGTGCTGAAGGGGTCGCTACAGGCATCTTCCGCCAACGTGTTCACCGACTTTGGTCAAGGTGTCGGGAGTGCGTTGTATATCGGCAGCGCGTCCAGTTCGGTCGAGATTTATGGCGGACCGCTGAGTGGTGGGGTTACGTTCGAGGGCGGCAACGCCGACTGCCCTAAATTGCGGGCCAATGGTTCGGTCGGACCCTGCACCTACACGCCGACCTACACGGGAGCGGCGATTGCCGGCACACCACTGCAAGCTCTGTGGTGGAATAATGGCGGGCGCACGACGGTGTACTATGTAGACAGCGGCAAGACCGTGAGCAGTCAGACCGCGGCGCAGTTCTCGATCAGTATGCCGACTACGGCGGCGTTCGGCGGGAGTTGTTCGATTGGCGCGCTGGCCGCGGCTATGACTGCTGGTCATACGCAACACGTTGCCAACATCCCGGCAACCACGAACCAGGCACGGTTTGCTCAGATAGCATCTGCCACTGGTGCCAACGATATTCTAGCTGGTACGGCACTTGGTTCTCCTAACCTTATCTCGATGATGTGTATTTACCAATAGGTGTTGCCATGCCGCTTTCAACCGACGAGTTCATCCTGACCCACCGGGTTGTGACCGGGGTGGTAGACCAAGAGCCAATCGCCGTCGCGATACGCTTCATTATGGAGGCGTCTCCGTGCGGTGACGATCCGGGCTGGAGTGATTTGGTCCTGGAGAACGGTGAGGAGTGGACCATCGCCACGCCGTTCGGCGAACTGGTGCCGACGTCCCGTGGCTGACCAGCTTGAGGTGGCACGTGAGGCGCTGGCCCAGATCGGCACCCGATCGAAGATCGCCTCGCTCGACGATGGCAGCGCGGAAGCGACGTACATCAACTTGCTCTATGGGCCGATCCGCGACTTCCTGTTGACCGATGGCGACTACGATTTCTCGCTGGTTGCAACCGAATTGGTCCCGATCACCGTTCCTCCGGCCCCACCGTGGCTCTACGGCTATGTCTACCCGGAGGATGCGCTGCGCATCCGCCAACTCTTTCCGAAAGACTACGAGCCCCTCGACCCACACCCGATCGAGTGGACGATCAGTTCGACCTTGGGGGTCCGACAGATCAGCACCAGGGCCGAAGCGGTCCAGGTCCACTACACGCGGGCCGTCTCCGAGGGGCTGTGGGACGCGATGTATCGCCAGGCATTTGTGCGGATGCTGGCGAGCGCGCTGGCCTTCGCGCTCGAGAACCGGATCGAGGCGTCGAAGGTCAAATTGGACGAGGCGCTGGGGTTCGCCGGGATCGCCAAGGTGCGGGACATGTGAGATGTCGGAATTTCTTGATAAGCTGCGCAGTGATGCAGATCGCGAACGTACTGAGGCATGGGATCGCTGGTACAAAACTTTGCCTGACGATCTCAAACGCAAACTATCGGTGCATGACTTTCGCCGTCTCGGAGAGTGCTTTCGCATCGCCTTTAACATTCCGAAGGTTCAACCTCCTGATGAGTGGAGACGTTGATCCATGTCGATCGAGAGTGTCATCAACCAGGCCCTTGACCGCATCGGGTACAAGCGCCACATCGGCTCGATCTGGGACGGCAGTCCGGCGGCGCGGGTAGCCCTCAACGCCTGGGCCGAGACCCGCGATGCCCTGTTGGTACGGACCAAGCCGGAGTGGGCGCGCGACGATGTGCCCCTCGAAGTGTTGAAGCGTGCCCCGCCCTATTACGACGAGCAGACACCATGGGACCCAGTGCGGCACCCGGACCTGCCGTGGCTCTACGAGTACGCACAACCAGACAACTGTCTGGTTCCCCTTGCGTTGAAGCCCCGGCCGCACACCTTGCCGGTCTGGCGTCCACACGCTATGCGCTTTCGGGTCAAGACAGACGAGAGCAACTACGTCCTTCTGGGGAACGATCCAGCCCCGATCCTCACATGCATAGTCCATACCCACGACCCCGATGTCTGGTACGAGGACTTTAAGGAAGTGATGATCGTCACACTGGCGAAGAAGTTCGAGGCGGCCCTCGGCCACCCGACCACGAAGCAGCAGGAGCCTAAAGATGCCAACGACGCCAGATGACATCGTTAATGAGGCACTGGATGAGATCGGGGTCGAGGAGATCGGCGACATTCATGAGGGATCGCGGGCAGCGAACGTAGCGCGCAGGAACTACGATCCGATGCTGCGGGCTATGCACGCTGCGGCACCGTGGAACTTCGCCCGCAGGCAGCGTCAGATCGACATGCGCGGCGACGCCTCCGGAGAGTACCACACCAATCGCTCGGTACCACAGCCGTGGGCCTATATGTACGAGTGGCCCAACGACTGCGTACATGCGAGGTGGGTGCTTGGACTAGACGCTTATGCGCTGGACACGAGTGGGGCGCCGCTGAACGCGATGCCGGCGTGGAACCGTCCAGCTCCCTTCATTGTGACCGACGCCCCGCTTCCCAACAACATCGAGAGCGATTGGAGCCAGACCGAGGGCCACAACCCTGAGTCAACGCGAGTTATTGCAACCAACCAACTCGGGGCGATGCTCGTCTATACAGGGCTGGTCATGTACCCAGATGCGTGGGACGCCGGCTTCCGGCGAGCGTTCGTCGCAGCGCTCGCCGCCCGCCTTGCGATACCGTGCATCGAGGATAAGGCGCAGGCGCGGGCTATGCGCAGCGATCAACTCCAGATAGCGCGGGAGGCGCTGATCGAGGCGAGGGTCCGCGACGGTAACGAGGGTTGGACCATGACCGATCACACTCCCGATTGGATTAGGGCACGTACCGCGCATGGCTGGTGGGGAGGTTGGCACGCGCATGGGAGTGGCTGGTCCAACTACCCATTCGTCGAGGACGCAGGAGGAGTATACTGATGATTGTTAAGCTCAACTTCACTAATAAGATGACGGTTCCGGTACTGGTCCGAAGCAACATGGCGAGTGGACAGCCGCTTGCTCCCAACCAACAGCTTGAGATGACATTCGAGATGCAACCTGGTGAGGACGGTGTTGCTGATCTGACCATAATCTGTGAACCGGATAACTGATGCCCGACAGGGAAGCCCCAGTCAGTTTAGCGCAGCATAGCTTCGCTACCGGCGAGGTCAGTCCCGGTTTCTACGGTCGCCAGGACATCCAGAAGTATGGGAGTGGCTGTGCGGTCCTACGTAACTTTTATGTGGATCCTCGCGGCGGCGCAACGGTTCGCCCTGGCACCCAATTTATCGGCTACCCAGCCACACCCGGCTACTGCCGCCTGATACCTTTCCAGTTCTCGCCGGATGTCGGTCAGAGCTATGTGTTAGTGTTCAGCGCCGGTCACATCCGTTTCATCAAGAACCCCGGCACTGCTTCGTACCCAAACGGCTCGAATGCCGGCTTCATCCAGAGCGGCGGCGTCGCTTACGATGTGGCGACGCCCTACACTGAAGCGGACATCCGTGAGTTGCACTATGTACAGATGGCCGATGTTATGTGGCTCGTTTGTCGCAACCGCACGCGGAAGAAGCTGTCGCGCTTTGCCGACGATAATTGGACCCTGACCGAGGTGTCATCTACTCCGAGCATTGCCGCGCCAGTGATGTCGAGCGTTACTGTTAGCGCCGCAGCGACGGGGGTGACGCCGGCTCCGGCGGTAGAGACTCGTTATATGTACGCAGTCAGCGCGGTAAGTGCGGATGGCGATGAGAGCCTGCCGTCGGTGCCGATGGTCAGCGATGCTGGGATCAACATCGGGGTCACGCAGGGCACGGTGACGGTGCGGTGGAACGCAGCCCCTGCGGCATACTTCAAGGTCTGGAAGGCTTTGCCGGCGCACGGCAACCGCGTTCCACTGCCCAACGAGCAGTTTGGCTTCTGCGGATACAGCTACGGGGTCGAGTTTACTGACTCGAACATCGTAGCCGATTTCGCACAGGCACCGATCTCGGCATCAGATCCGTTCGCACCGGGCGCGCTTACCGGCTACGCCATCTCGAACGCTGGGTCAGGGTATATGCCGGGTGCAACGACGATCACGGTCAACGACTCCACTGGCACCGGGGCGGTAGTGTATCCGGTAATGGGTAGCAATATAGCGGGAACAGGGGGCGGCATTGTTGGCCTCTACATCGCCAACCCAGGCCACAACTACACCGCGCCGACCGCAACCGCTGTAGGTGCTGGGACCGGGTTCGCTGCTACCTTTACGGTTGGGCCCTCACTTGGCCTCGATCCAGGCACAGTTGGCATCTTCCAACAACGCCTGGTTTATGCCTCCAGCATCAATAAGCCGATCTCTTTGGCCGCATCGCGCCCCGGAGCGCCGGACGATTTCCGAGTTAGCAACCCTGTGACAGATGGCGATGCCTTCCAACTCGATATATTTGATCAACAGGTATCGCGGATCTTTTGGCTTCATTCGCTACCGGGTGGCCTCTTGATCGGTACCAACTCCCACGTCGTCCAGCTCACGGGCGGCAGCAATAACGTCGGTAATCCTGTCGCGGTAACGCCTACCAACGCGGTTGTAGTACCGCAGTCACAATTTGGTGCGGCGGATGTTGAGCCGATTGTGATAGACCACAATGTGCTCTACGTTCGCACTGAGGGTAGTATTAACGAACTCAGCTACAACTTCTATGCCAACATCTACGCAGGTAAAGACATCACAATCCTGTCCAACCACTTCTTCAACGAGATGCGGGTGCTCGATTGGGCCTACGCAGACTCGCCAGGTAAGATAGTGTGGGCGGTGCTCGATACTGGAACGTTGCTGTCCCTTACCTACGTCAAAGATCAGGAGATAGCAGGGTGGGCGCGGCACGACACCCCGAACGGTATTGTTGAGTCTATCACTACGATCCAAGAGGGCGAGGTCAACGCGGTCTACTTCTCGGTGCAGCGGTTTGGGTCACGGTGGATAGAGCGGCAAGCTCAACAGCACTTGTTCCAAGCATCGGATGCTTGGCAACTCGATGGGGCACTGTCAATCGCCTCGAACTTTCCGAATGCCCAGCTGGATATTGGCGGGCAGACCGGACGACAGCTGGCAGTAGCTTCGGCTCCCATTTTTCTTCCTGGGCACATCGACTATTACCAGATACACGCGGTCAACTCGAGAGGCACTATTGTCGAGTATTTTAGTCCTACACAGGTGATGGTTGAAATCGACTCGGCGCGACCGTTCTTTGCTCAATCGTTGTATCCGGGGTTGTGGCGCCTGGACCCGGTGCTGAGCACCGTCACTGGGCTCGCCCATATGGAGGGTACCACTGTTTACGCGCTGGTGGATGGTGTAGCGCAGGGGCCGTTTACGGTGGTGGGCGGCGCAATCACCCTGACGACGCCGGGATCACAGGTGGTAGTTGGCTATCGGTACCAAGCACAGCTACAACCACTCTATATCGAGACGCCGGAGGCCGCTACAATCCAAGGGAAGCGAAAGAAAGTCGCTGCCGCGTCGATCCGAGTACACAATACTGTTGGCCTTAAGTACGGTCCCTCTTTCACCGCTCTACAGCCGTGGACTCAGGGCACCTCCTCGACCGACGAACAACCGCTCCTACCATATTGGGCGCTTGGCCTCTATAGCGGCGACCAGAGGATTTGGCTCGATCAGGTATTCTCGGTTGGAGGGTGGGTGTGCATACAGCAGGATAACCCGTACCCGGCCACCGTAATCAGCATCATGCCAGAATTGGCTCAAGGAGATGTGATGTGAACATCACCTTCAGGGATGCGGAGCGCCGCGACGCACTCGCCATAGTACCGTACCTTCGGGAGAGGGATCGCCTCAACCTGGTGCGACAGGGCAACCCGGTCGAAGTGATTAACGAGGCGATGTCAACGAGTATCTCGAACTATGTGGGCGTCGCCGAGGGTGTTCCTGCGGTTATGTGGGGCCTTCGCGCCGCCCAACTCCTCGATGACAGTGCATATGTGTGGATGCTTGGCACCTCCGTAATCGACGACCACCCAATCCACTTCCTGCGATACTCACGAGCCGCCCTCAAGTTGATGCGACAACGCTACCGAGTGCTTTATGGAGAGATCGAGGTGGACTATAAGGCGTCGCAGCGGTGGCTACGCTGGTGTGGGGCGGAGATAACTCCACATGAGCGCCACTTGATGTTCGTGCTGCGCAATGAGTGAGAGGGGGCTTAACGCCCTTACGCTTGCAGTGGTAGTGGCGCTGATCATGATTATGGTGGGGATGGTGGTATGGGCCCTGAGGTAATGCTTGGCACACAGGCGGCTAGTACGCTATTCAGCGCAGTAGGTGGGATAAAGCAAGGTGCAGCGGCAGCAGGCGCAGCCAAATATCAGGCACAGGTAGCACGGAATAACGCCACCATTGCGCAACAGAACGCTGAGTATGCCTCACAGGCTGGTGAAACCGCGGCGCAAGCACAAGACCTTAAGGCGCGGTCGGCCCTTGGCTCGATACGGGCAGCGCAAAGCGCAAGCGGTCTGTCGGTAGACAGTCCTTCACTGCAAGATGCTTACGAGGGGTCGGCGCAAGTATATCGGCTCGATACCGCGAACATCGTGCAGAACGCAGCGCTGCGGGCGCGCGGATACCAAGCGCAAGGAGCCGAATATCTGGCCGAGGCCGATCTTCAGGATCGTAAGGCCAGCGACTCGCAGAGCGCCGGGCTTCTGAGCGCTGGTGGCTCGTTGTTGAGCGGGGCCTCGAGTTTCGCCGATAAGTGGGCCAGATACAAGCCAGTGCAAGGAACCGTATAGTGCCTCTTCTTCCTGCCAGTGGCTACGCGACGCCTGCCGCACCAACGATTGAACCCTCTCCGGTTCCATCAACGCCTTATCAGCGCATCGACGCGCCAGTGGGAGCCTTTGGTGGCGCAACCAGCCAAGCCCTAAGCGGCTTCGGTAAATCGCTGGGCGAAGCTGCCGGCCACCTCGAGAACATCCAGCAGTTCTACGACCAAGTGGTCGTAGACGAGCAGAAGAACTCTTACGAAACCAAGGTCAACAATAAGCTGTATGGTGATCCCTCTATGCCGGGGGACACTGGGTATATGGGATCGCAAGGCAAGAATGCCCTTGAGGGACGTGAAGGGGTACGTCGGGACATCGACGCGATGCTCTCGGAACACCGCTCAACCCTGAAGAACGCCAATCAGCTTCGGCTTTTCGATCAGGACGCCTCGCGCTATCGAAATGTGGTCCTGAACCAAGTGGGGCGGCACTACGATGAGCAGTATAACAAACACGCTGCCGCTGTTGCAGACGATACCCTCAAACTCAAACTTCATGAGGGCGCAGTTGCTGCGAACAACAATAACTTTAACCAGCTTAAAGGGTCGTTGGAGTCGGCCCTCGTTGCAGATGAACAAGCATTGCGTCTGCGTGGAGCCGATGATGTCACGATCAAGAACCATAAAGCAGTCATCATTCAGGGTTTCACTGCTACCTGGGCTGAGACTGCAATAGAGCGCAATGCGCCGGAGGGCAAACAGTTCGTCCTCGATCATAAGGACGAGTTGGGCGACAAGTACGACAATTTGCTGCACAAGGCCACCGCGGCGAGCACGCAGTACGATGTAGAACGGATGAAGAATGGGCTGCCGCCGGTAACGTCGCAGCCCAATTTGGTAAGGGGTGGGGCGGTAGGCGATGCAGTCGATAAATTCCTCGATCTTACCGCACAGCATGAGAGCGGCTGGCGCAACATCCACCAGGGACTCGTTTCGCCAACGGTGAGTACAGCCCAGGGCTATTACCAGATAACTAACACAACATGGAGGTCATTTGCGCCAGGGGCTGGTGTGGACCTCGCTAAGTATCCTACTGCGATGACTGCACCTCCGGAGATGCAGCGGCAAGTGGCCCGACATATCGTCACCACTAGCGGTGTACAGCATTGGACCGACTACAATCCGACTCTGCGTTCATCGGCCTTGAGTGTAGGACTTCCTGTATCCGGACCTATTAGTGGATCATCGACCGCCCCGGCGCAGCCTTCGCCAACTGCGGGAACCGACCAACCACCAGGAACTCTTACGCCTCCCAGCGCCCCTCCCAGCGCCCCACGCCCAGTCACGGCGATTGGCGACAGTCTCACCCAACACCTCGTTAACCAGGGCGGCGCCCAGGGTAAAGGCGACCGCTCCAAGATAGGGAACTATCGTCCTGGCGACACCACTGTCAGTGGGTTCAACTCGCAGCAGATCCTCGACACGGTGATCCCTAACTTGCCAGCAGAGCTGGTCAAGGGCAAGGACGTAACGTTTTCGACTGGCATATCCAATTACAACAACGACAAGGATATGCAGAACTCCTTGCGAAACATCATCCCGGCACAGCTAGCTGCGTTGCATGAGCAAGGCGCAAAGAATATAGTAGTGATGGGGGTTGGTCCAGCAGAGAAACTGAAAGGGGTTAATGAGGCTCTGGCGGCGATTGCGGCCAAACATGCGGACTGGGGCGTCACATTTGCGGGGCCGCAGCGCGCACCGAACCCTGGCGACCCAGAAAAGCTGCACTCCCGCGATCAGAAAGCGGAGATGGGTGCGGTACAAGCGGCACTCGCAACGCGATACGGGCAACCTGCGTCAGCAACGACTGCGGTGTCCTCGACGCCCGAGGCAGGTGTGCAAGCTACCGCTAAGGATTTGCGTGCAAAAGCTGCAAGCGATGGTGCACCCCTCACTATTCGCACCTTAATGCCAGAAGAGGTTGATAAGGCAGTCGCCCATACCGGCTTTGGCCCTGACCAGCCCCTTGACCTTGCCAACCCGCAGGTGTTAGCAAAGACCCTCGAGGCTATAACCCTTACCAAAACAGGAAAATTGACCTCGGCCGATAAGCAGGTTATAACGCGCGCGGTCAATATGAAGCCGGAGGACGTAGCGACACAGACTGTGACGCAGGTGCCCGGCGCGCCGATGCCCTCTCTACCACCTAATGAACCTGGCGAATTGCCCGACGGCGAAGTGCCCGGCCTCCTCGAGAAGTTGAAGCAGGGCGCAAAGCTCTTGCCGCCCGGCGCTAAGCCAGAGGTGTGGAACGCTTATGTGCGCTCGGTGCGCCAGGACGCGAATATGGCGTACAACCAGCAAATGCACGCTGAGCGCCAACATGCTATAGCTCAAGCAAAAACAGATAAAGAGATAGGTGGTCAGTATTATGAGCGGATGGTACCTGGCGGGACCAACCGGCCATCGGACGCTGAGATAAGGACCGACAAGCGGCTCAGCTTGAAGATGCGAGAGAACCTGATTGGGGCATTGAATGCGCCTAATCATCCACAACCGAACCAAGCTGTGTCCGAGGCTAATCGGGTGGAAGCGTACCAGCGGTTAGGAGGAGAAGTGAATGGCAAACCACAGCTTAGGACCACAGACGAGATAGCTGCACTGATGTTTCATCCAGATGTAAACCAACGCATCACTTGGAACCAGTTTCAGTCTCTCGATGAAGTGCTTCAAAGGAAGAACCACGCGAAGCGTCAAGACACACAGCCACACATAACCCAACTCCTCAAAGACGCAGAACGGGTAATATTCCCGCTCAAACATATGAAGGATGGAGTAGGGATTAAGATGGATGAGGAAGGTCCGGTGCGCGAACGCCGGTACCAGAATTTCATAGAGAACACTGTAAACGACTATATAACTGAAGGGAAGGACGTGCGGAAGCTGTTTGATCCTGGGGCGCCGGACAAGCCCAACCCTGAGTATTTGGGGAGCCGCGCTATCTTAGATAGGTTTGGTGCGGGGGCGAAGCCATTCGGGAGAGGACAGGCGAACACTGTGTACCCGACTGAGGGTGAGCTTAAGGATAATCCCTCGATAATGAAGGCGTATAGAGAGGGACGATTTGGTGAATTTGGGACAGCAGAGGCCATTGAAGCAGCCAAACAGTACTCGATTAGGGCAGGGCTGGGGATGCGTAAACAGGTTGTGCCGGAGAGCGGGGTGCCGGTGCGATGAGTGAGCTACCGCCTGTACCAGAACAAGAAGAAATACCCGTTAATCCGCAAGCAGAGCGGAGTGGACGCGGTATTGCCTCCGTTGTAACGAGTGCTGTCGGAGCGATAACACCGGACCTCTCGCCACTTCTTCCAAACGTCCCTAGTGCCTTCAACGCGCCACTGCCCGATGTCGATGATGTGTTTGGGAAGCTGCCAGATGTCGATGAGGTGTTCGCTCCACCGAAGCCGTGGTACAGCAAGTCCCCAGCGCTGAGCCATTTCGCGGCGGAGTATAGCCGGGTTTGGGATCAGGCGATGACTACGGAAACTATTCCTGGTCAACCTGTGCCGACCCGTAAGCAGCTACAAGACGCTGGGGTGTTTGCGCAAACGGATGCTCGGATGCGTACCATCACCCAGCAATTCAACGAGATGATGTATCAAGCCATTATGGCCTCGCAAGCCACGATTATGGGCGCGGCTGGGCTTTCGGTGGAAACGGGAGTGCCACGCGAAGCGGTGGGTGCGGTGCTGGAAGTGTTCCCCGCAGGGCGTTTGACCGGCCTTCCTCGGGTGGCAGGTGCACCACTCGGCGCGCCAACACCTTTGATGAGACGAGCGCTCGAAGCAACCGAAAGAGTGACGCCGCTGCGCCGGGAGGTGCCCCTCGACCTGGATGTAGCTGCTGATCTCGGAGTGTTCGGACGCCGCTCGTCCGAGCTTACTGCATCGGAGCGGTTCGCGCCCAATGCTGATGTGTCGCTTACGGTGCAAGGGCGGACTGCGGAAGCCCCGATAGTAGGCGAGCCGGTTGCGGTTCAAGGCGAGGCGCCCGGCGCATTCCCGCCGCGGCCTCCTGAGATGCCGCCATTCACGCCTCGCGAAATAGCTGCCACCCTCGATCCACCACTCTTCGAGGCATACGATAACTTCACCGCGATGCACGCGGAAACGCTGCGGTTGATCAACGAAGAGGCCGAAGCCCGCCGCAACCACCCAACAGCGGTGGCTGCCCAGGAGTACATCGACCAAACACTGGCAAAGGTGGGCGGGGTCGAGAGCCGGTTGACCAACGCCCAACGGACGCGGCTCACCGAGACACGAGAGGCGTTGGATAGTTACCTGCATGAGGATACGCCGGCGATGGCGTTCCTACGGCAACGCCTCACGGAGGCGAACGAAGGGTTGCGGACGCTGGGACCACAGGTAGGAGCCGCTATACGCGATGCGACGGAAGCTGCGCATGGCCCTGAGCCAACGGTGGTTGCGCCACGCGGCGTCCAGACTACTATCAACCGCCTGCCTGGTGGTGGGTTTGAGGTCGTCGTAGACACGCCGGAAGGTGTGGGACGACTGGCCGCGGTTACGCCAGAGGCGGCTGCGGCTCAAGAGGCGCGCCTCAAGGCAGCTTACGCGCAGCGATCGGCCATCCTGGCCGCGAAGACGGATGCAGAAGCTGGCAAGCCGTTGCCGTATCGGGTCAACAACGCTGGCAACGTGTCAGTAGTGATGGATGGGGAGCGGATCCGACTCAACCTAACGGGTGAGGAGCGGGCGGCGCTTCGCAACGCAGAGCAGCGACGGAATGCTTCTGTTAGGGCAGAGGATGTGGCGCGGAACGACGCCGATGTGCAGGCGATCCTGCGACGCGGGGTGGACCGCTTGCGCGCCGAGGCATTGCCGATTAGGCTCGAGGAGAAGCCGGGCATAGCGGCGGCATCGGCGCGCCTCGAGCGCGAACTGACCTCGACCGGCATCCTATCGACGAGTGACATTCAGCGTGATTTCGCGGTAGGGTTTACAGAGGCCAACCGTATCCGAGATCGGATGATCGCAAAGAATGCCGAGAAGTTGCGGACGCTGTACCAGCGCAATGGCACCATCTCGACTGACGCAGCCCAGAAGCTGATGCTGGCGGGCCGCCCAGAGGCCGAAGCGAAGGCCGCCGCCCGTATCCTCCAGTCGATGTACGAGGCACACGCTGCCAGGTTCCGTGGGGAACTCGGAAGTGCATGGGACATTTATCAGCGCGAAGCCCCGAATGTACGAGGGCCGGGACAGCGCGGCACGGCCCGCGAAACGGGAGTTACGCTCGAACAACCGGCACGGGGCAAGATACGCCTCGCCGATCCATCCGACCCGCGCGCCGCTCGATCCCTCATCACCTTTTTCAAGAACGCCGACGCCTCCACCTTTATGCACGAGACGGGCCACGACTGGCTCGAGCGCCTGTTCCGCGATGCCACGCACGGCAAAGCTCCGCGCGATCTCGTCGAGGATGTGGCGGCGATCCGCGAGTGGTTGGGAGTGCGGGAGGGCGAAGCGATCTCAACGGCTGCCCACGAACAGTTCGCGTCTGGGTTCGAGCGCTACTTGCTAGAAGGAACTGCACCGTCGAAGGGGCTAGCGCGGGTGTTCCAGCAGTTCAAGGAGTGGCTCACTAGCATTTACCAGGGTGGAATACAGGCTGGGGTGCCGATCAATGACCGTATCAGGCAGGTCTTCGACCGGATGCTCGTTCCCGAAAGGGAACCGATCATTGCGCCGGAGCGTCCGACACCCGTTGATCCTGCCACTCAGGCCCGCGCCACCCCACCACACCTCGCGGCGCAGAAAGCGGACGATGTGCTCGCGGAACGCGAGGCAGCAAGTACGCAACTGAGAGCGGAGATCCTCGATGGACGACGAGATGCAAGACGCGGCCCAGCGCGAACTAGGGTATCTGATGGAGGTGCAGA
>Ga0065712_10000215_pt1 | contig 22266 bp, 18 predicted proteins | sample MisRhiReplicate1_FD_59099 | JGI IMG/M metagenome (GOLD analysis project Ga0065712, IMG submission 59099) | Miscanthus rhizosphere microbial communities from Kellogg Biological Station, MSU, sample Rhizosphere Soil Replicate 1: eDNA_1 v3... | ecosystem: Host-associated > Plants > Roots >...
CCGAAGCAGCCGGACGACTGTCAGCGCTGTCGGGATTGGCCCGCTCGTTCTTCTGCAACAGCGGCACCGAGGCCAACGAAGCGTGCCTGAAGTTCGCACGCCGCTACTGGCATACGAAGGGCGCCACCGATCGCGTCGGGTTCGTCGCCGTGGAGCACGCGTTCGGCGGCCGGACGATGGGCGCGTTGTCGATCACTTACGACGAGCACTATCGCGGCCCGTTTGGTCCGTTGCTCGGCCCGGTGACGTTCGTGAACCCTGATGCGCCGGACGCACTCGCCGCAGCCGTAAACGATCAGACGGCGGCCATCATCGCCGAGCCCATCCGGGGCGAGGGCGGTATCCGACCACTGCCCCGCGCGTTCTCGGACGCGATCATGGATGTGTGCCGCAAGACCGGCACGCTGCTGATCGCCGACGAAGTCCAGACGGGTCTTGGACGAACCGGTTATCCGTTCTACTCACAGGCACTCGGCTGGGAACCGGATCTCATCTCGGTGGGGAAAGCACTCGGCTCCGGCGTGCCAGTCGGCGCCGCGCTCGTGTCGGAAAAGGTCGCGTCGACGATCTCCGCGGGCGATCACGGCAGCACCTACGGCGGAAACCTGCTTGCCACTCGCGCTGCGGTCTTCTTCCTCGAGCAGTTGATGGATCACGGCCTGCTCGCCCATGTGAAGACCGTCGGTGATCATCTCGAACGCCGCCTGCGCACGCTCGCGCTGAAGCATCCGGTCATTCGTGAGGTACGCGGTGCGGGTCTGATGCGTGGCATTGATCTGCGTATCGACGCGGCACCGGTGATCGACCTGGCGCGGCAGCGTGGCCTGCTCGTCAACCGCACCGCCGAAACCGTCGTCCGTCTGTTGCCGCCGCTGACGATCGACGCCGCGGATATCGACGCCGGCATCGATGTACTCGATGCGGTACTCATGACTGTCGCCACGGAGGTGCCCGCATGAGGGTTGCACAGACCACCAGCCCCGTTCGCGTCTTCCGTTCACGCCGAGCCGCCATGCGGCCGGCGCGTTCCCGCAAGCGCGTCAGCGCGACGCGTGAGTCCGTGATCCGGGCCGCATCGGCCGCAGACGTGCATGCGATTCACAGGTTGATCCAAACACACGTCGCGGACGGCCATCTGCTGCCGCGTCAACGCGATGAGATCGCGGCGCACATCTCGCGGTTCGTCGTCGCCGTGCAGGGCCGGCGTGTGGTGGCATGCGCCGATCTTGCGCCGCTCAGCCGCGGTGTCGCTGAAGTGCGTTCGCTCGTCGTGGATGATTCGGTCCGTTCGCGAGGCGTCGGACGCCAACTGGTGGACGAGCTCGCCTCTCGCGCGGCCGAGACGGGGTTCGACACGTTGTGTGCGTTCACACACCTGGCTGGCTACTTCGTCCGAATGGGATTTTCGATCGTGCCCCACACGTGGCTACCCGAGAAGATTGACGCCGACTGCCGCTCGTGCGCGCACTTCCGTACCTGCGGTCAGTACGCGGTGATGCTTCCCTTGGTCCGCGCACAACAGCCGTGCGTACCGCTGACGTCGCTCCATGCCTGAGACTTCCACTGTGCGCGACTTTGTCATTGCTCCCACGACCGGCGGTGTCACGGCGCCGCTGGGCTTCCGTTCAGCGGCGCTGCACTGCGGCATCAAAGCCAAGGCCGGCGCTCTCGATCTGACGGTCCTGGCCGCTGACGGCAACGCGTCTGCCGCGGGCATCTTCACGACCAATCTCGCGCAAGCCGCGCCGGTCATTCTCTCGAGACGTCATCTCGAGCGTAGCAACGGCGTGGCCCGCGCGATTGTCGTCAACAGCGGCTGCGCCAACGCCTGCACTGGCACGCAGGGCATGGCCGATGCCGATCGCATGGCGACAGAGGTCGGCACGACGCTTGGGTGCAGTCCGGAGCACGTGCTGGTGGCGTCAACAGGCGTCATCGGTGTCAACCTGCGAATGGACAAAGTGGTCACCGGGATTCAGGCAGCGGTACCGGCCCTGGCGCGTGGCAAGGGTAGCGACACCGCCCGCGCCATCATGACGACCGACCCATTTCCGAAAGAGTGCGCCGTCACCGTGGAGACGGGCCGAGGCACGTTCATCGTCGGCGGCACCGCCAAGGGCTCCGGCATGATCGAGCCGATGATGGCGACCATGCTCGGATTCCTGACGACCGACGCAACGGTTCCACCTGCCCTGCTGCAGCGGGCGCTGAAAGAATCCGCACGCGATACGTTCAACGCGATCACGGTTGATGGCGACGGATCGACCAACGATTCGCTGTACGCGATGGCGTCAGGCGCCAGCGGCGTGATGATCGATGACGAGTCATATCCCGCCCTGCTCGAGGCGCTCCTGACCGTGTCGCGCGAACTTGCGATCGGCATCGTGCGTGGCGGCGAGGGTGCCACGAAGCTGCTCGCGGTGAACGTCCTCGACGCACAATCACGAGACGATGCGCGGAAGGTCGCCCGGACGATCGCCAATTCACCGCTGGTGAAGACTGCGGTGCACGGCGCCGATCCCAACTGGGGCCGCATCGTCGCCGCGGCCGGTCGATCGGGTGTTGCCTTCGACATGAATCGCGTCACGGTGCACGTCGGCGGCATTCTGCTGTTCGAAAATGGTCTGCCCCGCGACGAGAACTCACCGCAGGCCGGCGAGTACTTGAAGAACGCGGACCTGCGCGTCGACGTCAGCCTCGGCACGGGTGGAGGCGCAGGCGCAACGATCTGGACGTGCGATCTGAGCGCGGAGTACGTGCGAATAAACGGGGAGTACCGCTCGTGATCGACGCAGCAACGCCGGTGGCCTTCGCCAAGGACTTCCTGTCGATCCTCGATCTGTCGCCGGTCGATCTCGATCGGCTGCTGACGATCGCGGCGCAGATGAAGGCCGATCGCCGCATCGGCCGCCAGACAACACCGGCACTGGCCGGCCTGCACGTGGCGTTGCTCTTCGAGAAACCGTCGCTCCGTACGAGGTCCACGTTCGAGATCGCCATCCGCGAACTTGGCGGCGACACGCTGCACTTGCCTGCCCAGTTTGCCGAAGGTGTTCGCGAGCCGCTCGTCGATATCGCACGCAACCTCGAACGTTGGGTGCGCGCCCTGGTGATTCGGACGTTCGCGCAGGAGAAAGCCGCGATCATTGCCGACGCGGGACGGCAGCTTCACGTGATCAATGCGCTGACTGACGAAGAGCATCCTTGTCAGGCGCTGGCCGACGCATTTACGCTCCGCGAGCGATGGGGCGACTGCCGCGGCCGGAAGGTCGCGTTCGTCGGCGACGGCAACAACGTGGCGACGTCACTGGCACACGTCACGTCGATGATGGGTGTCACATTGCACGTCGCTTCCCCCAGCGGCTACGAGCTCCCTGACCAGGTGATCGATGCCGCGGCGCGAATTGCACGCGACGGCGCAGAGGTCAGGCGCTTCACCGATCCGCGGCAGGCGGTCTCGGGCGTTGATGCGGTCTACACCGACGTGTGGACATCGATGGGCGAAGAGGCTGAGGCCGACGAACGTCGTCGCACCTTCGCGCCCTATCAAGTGAACGGCGACCTGATGGCGGCGGCGAACTCGAACGCCCTGTTCATGCACTGTCTGCCCGCGCATCGGGGGGAAGAAGTGGCGTCTGAAGTCATCGACTCGCCGGCGTCGGTCGTGTTCGACCAGGCGGAAAATCGCCTCCATACACAAAAGGCACTCCTTCAGCGTCTAATCGGCCGGTGATGAACGGGTAAAATCCCGTTCGTGAAACCCTGGCTGACGCAATACGACTCCGACGTCCGTCCATCGCTTTCACCGTATCCAGACAAGACGCTGCTGGACTACCTGGCCGCGCTGGCGCGCGACAACGGCAACGCTACTGCGTTGTTGTTCAAGGGAAGCACCGTCTCATACGGTCAGCTCGATCGGGAGAGCACGGCGTTTGCCGCAGCACTGTGGGACCTGGGTGTCCGCAAAGGCGATCGCGTCGCCGTCCTGCTTCCGAATTGCCCGCAGTTCTTCGTCGCCGAATTCGGCATCTGGAAAATCGGCGCCGTCGTCGTCGGCGTGAACCCGACCTATAGCGAGCGCGAACTCGAACAGGTCCTCGAGTCCACGCGTGCCGAGACGGTCGTCACAATGACGCCGTTCTACAACCGGCTCAAGTCGGTGCAGGGTCGGACAGGTGTCAGGCGGATCATCGCAACATCGATCAAGGAGTACCTGCCAACCGTACTGCGTCTACTGTTCACGTTGTTCAAGGAGGCCAAGGAAGGGCATCGCATCACACTGGCGAAGGACGATCTCTGGCTGCAGGATCTGTTGAACGCGCATCAGGCCGCACCGCGGCCCGCTGTAACGGTTACGGGCGACGATCGCGCCGTGATCCTGTCGAGTGGCGGAACGACGGGAACGCCGAAGGGTGTCGTCGGATTGCATCGCCACTACGTGACCGCGGGGCTGCAGCTCTACGAGTGGACGAAGTCCGCCAAGAAGCCGTGGTCCGACGTCATCATGCTGCCGCTTCCGCTGTTTCACGTCTACGCCAACGTCGGCGTGCAGCCGCTCGCGTTCGTCGGACCGAACCCTCTCTCGCTCATCCCCAACCCACGCGACATCAACGACGTGTTGAAGACGATCAAGCAGGTCAAACCTGCATTCTTCAACGGCGTGCCCACCCTCTACAACGCGATGTTGAATCATCCCGATGTGAGGGCGGGCAAGGTGAACCTGCGATCGATCCGGCTCTGCCTGTGCGGCGCGTCGGCGCTTCTCGCCGAGACACGCCGGCAATTCGAGCAGCAGACGGGAGCGGTGATGCTCGAAGGCTACTCGCTCACCGAAGCGATGATGGCCTGCTGTCTGAATCCGGTGCACGGCAAGAGCAAGATTGGATCGATCGGTGTGCCTGTTTCCGATGTGGATGCACGCATCGTCGATGTTGAGGACGCGACGAAGCCGCTCTCGACTGGCGAGACCGGCGAGTTGATTCTCCGCGCGCCACAGCTGATGCTCGAGTACTGGAACAATCCGCTCGAGACTGCGGAGGCGCTTCGCACATACGACTCGGGTGGACCGTGGCTGCACACCGGCGACCTTGCCTACATGGACGGCGACGGCTACATCTTCCTCGTCGATCGCAAGAAGGACATGGTGAAGACGAGCGGCTTCCAAGTATGGCCGCGCGAGATCGAAGAGGTGATCGCCGCACATCCGGCCGTCCACGAAGTGGGTGTGGCCGGCATACCCGACGCCGCCAAGGGCGAGGTTGCGAAGGCGTGGGTGGTATTGAAGGCCGGTCAGACGGTGACCGAGGACCAACTGCGCGCCTACTGCCGGGAACGGCTCGCACCGTACAAGGTGCCGGCGCGAGTGGAGTTCCGCAAGGAACTACCCAAAACGATGGTCGGGAAAGTGCTGCGGCGGATGCTCGCGGCTGAAACTAAAGCGGCGCCCTGACCTGAATACCGGCGTCGCTGAGTGCCTTCCGAATTCGCGACGCGAGTACCGCGGCACCTGGTGTGTCACCGTGCACGCAAATCGTTTGCACGTCGAGAGCGACTGGCGTTCCGTCCGCGGCGGTGACCGTACGTTCGCGCGCAATTGAGACAGCGCGACTCACGACGACCTCCTCGTCGTGGATCACCGCTCCAGGTTCATGACGAGGCACTAGTGATCCGTCGCGGCGATACGCGCGATCGGCGAACGCTTCGCTGACAGCCTGCACCTGTCGACGCTGCGCCGCCTCGAGAGACTTGGAACCCGGCAGCCCAAACAGCTTCAGGGAGGAATCGACACTCGCGATGGCGCGGGCGATTGCGTCGGCGAGATCCATGTCGCGAGCCGCCATGTTGTAGAGAGCCCCGTGCGGCTTCACATGCGCGAGACGGACGCCCTGCGCGGCCGCAATGCCGGCGAGCGCACCAATCTGATACGCGACCAGATCTTCGACCTCGCGCGGTGTGGCTTTCATCTCGCGGCGCCCGAACCCTACGAGATCGGGGAATCCCGGATGAGCTCCAACTGCGGTTCCATGTTCGCGGGCCAGCGCGACCGTAGCGCGCATTACTCCCGGATCACCGGCGTGGAAACCGCAGGCAATATTGACGGACGTCAATATGGGAATCAGCGCTGCGTCATGGCCTATCTCGTAGGCACCAAACGACTCGCCGACATCGCCATTCAGGTCGATCTGCATGGAACGAACGTTTCACGAACAGCCGTGTAATCCTTCCCACATTGTTGCCCCACCCAAAACGTGCAACTTGCGAAATGTCGAAGGAAAAAAACCGGCATGGTGCTTGCGATTAAGAGAGGACGTCGGCCTGTGGTTTACGGCAGGGCGCCGTAAATGCTGGGGGGAGCCAGGCCGGCATTTCAGGATGGGGCACCTTCGGGGGCTCCATCCTGTATTTTTTTCGGCCCAGAAATTTTCCGTCAGACGCCCGCACCCTCCGGGTACTCCAAAGCCAACTTCAATTCTCGGGCGAGCGAATCGACCGTGGTCCCGGTCTTCTTCCACACGCCCTCGCTTTCGAACCGCATGTTGCCGATGCGACGTCCCCATGGGGCGATCACGCGGCCAATCGCTCGGAAGTCGCTGCGATCGGCGTGCTCTTGATCGAGCCTGCGTACGACGTCGGGCGCGACGCGGATGAATGCGCGCAGTGCCGTCGCTGACTTGATGCTGTATTTGCGGCCGCCCCACGCGGCGTTGAACACGACCGACACCTGCTTGAAGTAATTCACAAAGAACTTCTTCGAGTCGTCGCGGAAATCGGCCGATTTCTTCGGCCCGCCGAACGCATCGCTCGCGAACAGTTTCTTCAACTCCTGCGCGATCGGCGCTTGCGCAACACGACCATGGCCGACGCCGAGCAATTTGATCTCACCGTGGAGCGGAGAGTCCTCGCGATCGTTCAGCGCGCGCACCACATCATGCGCCGCAGCCAGCGCATCGTCTTTGTACAGCTGACGGCCTGAGAGGCTCACCAGGTGCGACGCATTCAGGCGCGTGTGCTTGGCGTTGATCGTCACAAACATCTGAACGACGTGGTCTTCCGGCAAGCGATCGAAAATGATCGCGGGCACGGTGAACTCCTCGTCCTTCATGTTCTCGATGTCAGCGTGTAGCGCCAGCAGGCGATGCTGTCCGTCAATCGCCCGAAGAATGCCTTCACGCTCCGGCACCTTGAGACGTCCAACCGACGATCCGGCTTCAACTGGTTCGAACGTAAGCTTTTCGTCGCACGAGATGATGACGGCGCCGGCGATCGATGGAAGGTCCCGCGCCTGCCGGCACTGTTCGTAGTACTGAACGAGTTCGTCGATCTTTCGCCTGATGATCTGCCGCTGATAGGCCTTCTCGCTGGAGGCGATACGGCGTTCGAGCAGATCCCAGTTCACTTTCGACGGCGTCTTTTTGTTGCCGCCCCGAACCGGTTGTCCAGCCTCGCCGTAGCTCAGTACTTCGAATCGAACCAGCTTATCGATGTCTTCAGCAGTAAGAGAGGCCTGATAGAACCGAACCCCAAACTGCTGCATGCGGATTGCGGCCACGTTAATCATTCAGTTTTAGTCCCGGCAGAGATTGCCCCACGCACAGAAGAGGCGAATTGTAGCGGCCTGTCCCCTTGAATCTCAACCCGTTTCTCGCAGGCGACCCCGAAAACGCACGCAAACGTAGCCTCTTCAACCCCGCAGCTAATCATAGACACGACAGGAACTTAATAATCCTTTTGGATCACCTGGCCGTCCTGATTCGAGCGCCCCTTTGCCCGATTTTCGTGCAGGGCCGCGCATCAGGCTCAGCAGTTTGACGGCAGGGTTTGGTTGATGGGCGCCCGGACGTCAGCCTTACTCCGAAAAGATGGAGTACGTAGTGTCTAGACGGAGATGGGCGATTTGCTTCGGCGACGAGGGGCGAGGACTCGATCCTTCAGTTTGACCAGCCCGTAGAGCACCACCGTGAACAGGGCAAACGCGGCGAGCGCCTGCTCGAACGTCAATCGCCGGTGGATCGGCCAGGTCAGAAACCCGTAGACCATCTCAACGTGGATCCAGTAGACAAACAGCGAAGCGATTCCCAGCTCCTGAATCGGTGAACGGCCGCGAACGGTCGTCGTCCACGCATAGGCGATCGGAATCGCGGCAACCAGCACCCCCACACGCAGCACGAAGAATGTGGGTGAGCTCGTCCAGAAACTGGTCTCGCGGTAGATCGGCGGTAGCAGCGATAACCCATACCCTGTCGCGACGAGCGCCGGACCGAGCAGTGCCAACCAGACAATCACGCGCCGTTCGTCGCGCGGTGTACGAGATTGATCGAGCCACAGTCCGATCGCCGCACCGGCGAGCACAAATCCGCCCCACGGGAGCAACGTGAAGCCGGTGTACGCGGGGATTGGCTTGAAGTACGCCTCGATCGGATCCGGAAGCCAGGCGAGCGCGTTCGTCACGCGAACGATCGGCGTCAGCATTGCCGCGGTTACCGCCGATGTCACGAGCACCGCAGCTCGAGTTGCGGTACTCCGGGCAAGCGTCCACAAGACTGCCGTCCCGAGCATCGACAGTCCCATCACGTTGAGGATGTCTACCTTCAGGAAGGAACGAACACCGCCAGCGCCAAGCACCGCCGACTGCAGACGGAACAGAAACGCCAGCCCGAAGATCTCCCAGCCGCGTCGTCGCGCACGCGCTGACGCTTCGGCCTCGCTCATCCCCTTGTCGATACGGGAGCCGGCGGCTAGCGCAAGCGCAACGCCGGCGAGGAACAGAAAGGTCGGCGCGCCGAATCCGCCGACCACGATCGCCCACTTGTAATCACTGCGAGCGCGATCTGCGGCATGAGTCCACGAATCGAGCGTGTGCGCCTCGACCATGATCAGCACGGCGATGCCGCGCAGCCAATCGAGGTACACGCGCCTGGTCACTGTGTTCCTGCCGTGTCCGCCCTCAAGCGGACGGCGCGACGTCGAAGGACGTCGTCAGTTCGATGTCCTGGCGCATGGAGTGCCACACCGAGCAGTACTTATCGTGCGATAGCTTGATGGCGCGCTCAACCGCCGCCGACGGTACGTCGCCCCGGACGTGAAAATGGAGTTGTGCGCGCACGACTCGTGTCGGATGTTCCTGCGCCCGCTCCGCTACGATATGCGCGCTGAATCCGCTTAGCGGGTGACGACCCTTTCGGACGATATCTACAACGTCGGCCGACATACAGCCGGCCAGTCCGATAACAAGCATTTGCACCGGCGAAGGCCCTGCGTTGCTGTCTCCGTCCACGACGGTCGTAATGCGTGCGCTGGTCGCGTCGAAACGCAGCGCTTCAGTCCAGACGAGGTCAGCAACGACCGGAGGCTTTGCCATACGCGGGAAATTGTAGACTCACCGCCGCACAACAGCTGGGGACTCGGCGTCAGCGAGGAAGATGGATGAGGGACTGCCGCCGTCGATGGCGATCGTCCAAATGTCGGCGCGACGTACCGTCGCACTTGCCGAATGGCCGACGGCGTAAAGGATATGCCCGTCGTCCAGCCATTCGATTTGATCGTCGATGTGCTTGGACTCCGGCAGTTGACGCACGGTCATCGTCGCGAGTTCGAGGACAGCCGGTTGCCACCAGGCGTCGAATCCTTTTCCAAACCGCTTCTTGAACGCGATGTGCTTCTCGTCCGGGGAGAGCGACGGACATTCGATGTCTTCGGCGATCACGCGAAACTCGCGCGCGGTGACATCACCCTCGACCAGCAGAATCCGGCCGCCGGTCCCCAACGTGGCATAGATGCGATTGGGATCTCGTGTAAACGTCGCTCCCCAGAAGTTGAAATCGATGGAGTGGAATTCCTTGCCGTCACGAGACACCGCAAAAGACTCCAGATCCGCGACATCGTCACCGGTTGGCACTTTCACGATTCGTGTCCGGGTCGAAAGGCCGACAGCGAGATACGAATCGCCCGCGACGAAGGACGTGTACGCAGCAAATTGACCGTTGCGCGCAACGCGAGCCCGGCTTGGCATCCCGGGCAGATTGATCGACTGAATGATCTTCAACTGATCGTCGAGAAGATGTCCAAAGAAACCGACCGGGGCCGTGCCAATCGTCAGACAGAGCCCGTCTGTCGCGCTGAAGTGCAGTCGATTACACGTGATCGTCGTGCCAGCGCGCTGCGTGAGGTTCTCGAGGGATGAGAACGTCAGACGCCCGTACGTTGGGCCGGGCGTCAGATCTCTGAACGCGACGTGTGCGCCTTTTCGAATCCTGGCAACGGCCTGCATCTGTGCAGCCCTGTCCGGTGTGCCAGTCTCACCAGTTGACGCTGTGGATGACTCGACGCGAGCAAAATACAAGTAGGCACCAGCAGCCACAACGATCGCGGCGACGACTAACGTGAAACTCCTGAGCCGTGACGCTGTCGTCATGCTGTGCCTGTTTCGATCGGACGATCGTTTGTCGTGCTGAGCATATACGCGCTCAAGACCAGCCCGGCTATCGACGCGAACAGAGCCATCGTCACAACTGTCCCTGGACCGCGCCAGCTCCAGATCACACCCACGATGACCGAACTCGCGAGGCGCGTCAGGCTGGTCGCAGTATTGAGCGCGGCGAGTCCGCTCGCGCGAACCTCAGATCGCGTCGCACCACTGACGAGCGCGGCGATGACTCCGTCGGTGGCTGCGTAGTACGCACCGTGCAGCAGAAGAACCAGGCCCAGCGTCCAGAGCCCGACATCCAACATCGCCACTCCAGCGTAGACCAGCACCATGCATGCCTGCCCGATGACGAACACCCTCGAGCGCCCGACGCGATCGGCCAGGCGGCCGAGTGGCGCCGCAAGCACGAGGTACGACGTGGCGGTGCCCGCATACAGCAGCGGAATCGTTTCTGCGCCGCTTCCCCGTTTCCACTGCAGCAGGAGATACAGAAACGCGTCGCTCACGACGACGAAGCTCGTCAGGGCGGCCACTGTAGTGATGGCGACGAACGGGCGGTTCCGCAGAAGACCCGGCAGGTCCACCGTGAGATGGCGCTCGCCGGCGACGTCGCCCCTGCGATCGTCAACCAGCAGGACGAGAGCAGCGATCCCAATTAACGCGATTGCGAAGCTGACGACAAAGATCGCATCGAAGCGATTGGGCATCGATAACAGGATCCAGAAGGCCAGCAGCGGGCCGACGAGGACGCCAACGGTATCCAGAGCGCGATGGACACCGAATGCCGACCCCAGATCCTGCGGACGCGTTGCGAGCGAGATGAGAGCGTCGCGAGGCGCAGTACGAATTCCTTTGCCGAGCCGATCTGCCGAGAGGATTGCGGCGACGGCCGTCCACGCGCTGCCAGTCACGAGCAGCCCTATCTTGCAGATCGCGGAGAGGACGTAGCCCAGCGTCGCCACCAGTTTGTACTGCCGCCAGCGATCGGCGATGACTCCACTGGCCAGCCGCGCGACGGCCGTCACACCTTGGTACAGGCCATCGATGACGCCGAACTGCACAGCGGAGAGCTGCAGGTGCACGAACAGATACACCGGCAGAATGCTCGAGACCATTTCCGAAGAGATGTCTGTGAAGCAGCTAACCAGACCGAGCAGCCAGACTGTTCGCGGGATGACTGGACGCGCTGAGGCGCGTAATCGTCGATCTAGGAAGCTGCGGAGGCCGGCGACATCGATGGGGTACACAACTAAGTGCGAAGTCTAAAGGGTAAAGTGCAAAGTAGCTTCCAGTTACTTTGCACTTTGCACTTTGCACTTCGAACTTATCGCGTGGCTGTCTGCTGCACCGCCGGCGGAACGCTATTGCGCTTGCCGCTGAAGAGTGCCGCAAATAGCAACCAGCCCAGAGGCAACGCCAGCAGCGCGTAGCTAAGGATCTGGCCATAGCGACCGTCCGGTCCATACGGCTCGGTGGCCCAGTGCAGTGGCTCGCTATACGGGAAGATGTTGGCTTCGGTCAGCTCGTGGAACCCATAGATCAGGAGCTGCACCACGAACACCGACAAGAACAGCGCGGTCACCTGGAAGAACAGGGCCAGGTTGACGCGATGGCCGTAGCGAGACCACAAATACGCGACGAACGCCGCTGACACCGTTCCGCCGATCGCGCCGATCAGAATGTTTGTTCCTGCTTCCTGGAACAGCAGCGTGCCCATCAACAGCGCCGTCTCCATGCCCTCGCGCGTGATCATCAGCAGCGTAAACAGGAAGACGCCGATCAGGGCTTTCGACCCGACCTTCAGCGCCGACGACTCGAGATGCGTCTCGATGTCCTTCTTGATGCGCTTGGCGTGCTTCCACATGTGCACGATGAGCGACGCCACTAAGACCGCCGCGGTCAGCGCGAGAAGACCTTCCCACAACGCTTGATTGTTCGCGCGTTGAAAGAGGACGGCCGCGCCGATGCTAAGTAGCACCGCGACGCCGATACCCCAGTGCACGGCCGACACGAGTTGCGGTCGCCCCGTCTTGCGGAGATACGCGAGGCTGATGGCCACGATGAGAAAGGCCTCAAGGCCCTCTCGAAGAGTGATGACAAAAGCTTGCAGCATGGAATCCCCGTAAATGAGAACGAGTCTCAATACGAGTCTATACCAAGTCAATTCCGAACTCCCAATGGCCAAAACTCAGCCATTCCCACGCCCCCAATTCCCAAGTCGAGTTGGGAGTTGGAGGCTGGGCGGGGTTGGCAGATTGGCGGTTGGGAACCGGGACTTACTTGATAGGAGTCGTCCAGAAGTAAACGGTGCGGCCGTTCACGTTGAGCGTCTCCTGCGGCTTCGCATCGCCCATATCGAACGCGTGCGAAACGATGCGCGTGCCCGGCTTCAACTCTTTGTTCAACTTCGGCAGCAGCTTCAGATTGAGCGACGGCAGCAGATACAGCGTGACGACGGTCGCCTCGCTGATGTCAGTCGTGAACAGGTCCTGGTTCAGGAACTTCACGCGATCGCCAACGCCGGAGTTCTTCAGATTCTCCTGCGCTTCCTTGATGCGCTGCGGATCGATGTCGATGCCGACGCCGCGCGCGCCATACGTTTTCGCCGCGGTGATCGGAATGCGACCGTCGCCAGAGCCGAGGTCATAGACGACGTCGTTCTTGGTGACCTTCGCCAGCTTGAGCATCGCATCGACGACCTCCTGCGGCGTTGGTACGAAGATCACGTCGGGTGAGCGAAGCGGCTGCTGGGCTGATGAGGGGACGACACAGGCAGCCAGGATCGCCAGACAGAGAACGATGCGGCGAGCAGTCATGAGCCTCCTTCAACGGCGAAAAAGCGGATTATATGTGGATGGCAGTTGTCGTTCAAAAGTACGGGGGCAGCAGCGTCGCCGATGTAGACAAGCTGCGAAGAGTCGCCGAGCGCGTCATGGCCACGCGCAAGCTCGGCCACGATGTCGTCGTTGTGGTCTCCGCAATGGGAGACACGACCGACGAACTTCTCACGCTCGCAAAGAAGATCTCTGCGAATCCCGACCGCCGTGAGCTCGACATGCTGCTCTCGGCCGGCGAACGCATCTCGATGGCGCTCCTCTCGATGGCGATTCGCGAGCGAGGCGGTGACGCGATCAGTTTTACCGGCAGCCAGTCCGGCATCATCACCAACGACCGCCACATTGATGCGCGCATCATCGAGGTCCGGCCGTTTCGCGTCCAGGACGAGCTCTCGCGCGGAAAGATCGTCGTCATCGCAGGGTATCAAGGCGTCTCGTACAAGAAAGAAGTAACAACGCTCGGTCGTGGCGGCAGCGACACCACAGCGGTGGCAATGGCGGCCGCCCTCGACGCAGAGTATTGCGAGATCTGTTCCGATGTCGATGGCGTGTATTCGGCCGATCCACGCGTGGTGTCCGGCGCGAAACGTATCGGAACGCTGTCCTACGAAGAGACGCAGGAAATGGCTGAGGCGGGGGCGAAAGTGCTGAACGCACAGGCCGTCGAGTTCGCTAAGGAGAAGGGCATCGCGATCTACGCGCGCGCCACGGAAGGCCCATTGCCCGGACCCGACCCGTCGAGCGACGGAACGGTCGTGCGCCGCAGTCCGCCGCGCATGCCGGGTACCGTCGTCGGCGTCGCGAGCGAGAAGGACATCGTCATGCTGGACGGCGAGAGTGCGCCGAGTGAGCTCATGACGGTCCTGGCCGAACGACGCGTGCCGGGGAAACAGCTTCACGTGTTCGGCGATCGCACCACCGTCGTGATCTCACGAGAGAACCTTCACGATGAAGACCGGCTTCGCGACGCGCTGTCAACAAGACTGGGAAAGACCGCCCGGTTGATTGACGGTCTGGGGGCGGTGAGTGTCGTCGGTGCAGGGATCAACGCGACCTACGAGAACGTGCGCGCTGGCACCACGACTCTCGCGGGATTAGGCATCACGCCAACGGCTCTCGCGACGTCGTCATTCCGGATCACGTGGATGGTGCCGCGCGATCGGACGGCTGACGTCGTACGCGCGTTACACGCACGCTTCATCGAGTCGCAGCGTCCGCTCTTACCGACGGAATAAAAAGGCCGGTCCCAGAGGACCGGCCCCACGAGATGTTTGTAGGGCACGTCCTGTTGGACGTGCCTGCGTTTCTTACGGAGTTCGCGATGCGCGGCGCTCGCGGAATTCAGGCGCGACGCGCGTCAGCCGCGTCCACAGCGCACGGCTTGGCTGCGTGAGGAACGCGTGCCAGGCCGCCTTCTGAGCGGCCACGTTCTGGTCGCTCGCACGTCGGCCCTCGGGGTGTCCGAACTCGTCGCGGTATTCCGACGGCGACGCCACGATGGCGGCGATCTCCTGGATGGTGCCGCCTGCACGCCGGTCGCCCTGCGGAAACAACCGGCAGAATTCATCCACCGTGTCCACTGGGTCCAAGTCAACGGCCAACGCATAGGTGCGAATCCACGCACGCGAATACAGGCCCTTCGGCCATTCCGAGAGATCGTTCGCTTCGAAGGCCGCGATGATGTCGGGCTTGATACGAAGCGAATCGGCAATCTGCTCGATCGAAACGCGGGCGCGCAAACGCTGCCGGCGAAGGCGAGTAACGAACGTCTCCTGCGGGGTCATGTGATCTCCAACGGTGCCTAGGGAGCCACAGCAATTCCTGGGCCCTGACGGCTGAGATCACACTGTTCGTGCTTTTGCTTGAGTCAGCACGATTTAGCAGCTGTGCCTTATTGGGAAATGTCTTGAAATAAGCCTGATAGTTACAGTTTTCTGCCTTTTTTGGTATCTGCCTTTTTGACCGGTGCCAATCTTGGGGATGAGCCTACATACTCTGCCCATCTGCCGGGCTAAGAGATCGGTCGGCGCCGGCTAAGTACTTACCCTTACTCGAGGGTCGGAACCGTACCGCCAAGGAACGCGGAGAGCTGCGTCGGATTGAATTGCAGACCTGTGTAGAACGGTCCGAACTCGGCGAACTTTGCGCTCGCCTCGTCGAAGCGCATCTCGTAGATCAACTTCTTGAAGACCAGCGGATCCTGCGCGAAGAGATCGACGCCCCACTCCCAGTCGTCGTAGCCGATTGAGCCGGATATGACCTGCGTGACCTTGCCCGAGTAGTGACGCCCGATCATTCCGTGCTCGCGCATCATCGACGCGCGGCGCTCGAAGGTTTCCGAGTACCAGTTCTGCGTCTCGCCACGCTTCTTGTTCATCGGGTAGAAGCAGACGTATCGCCACTTCGGGATCTCGAGAAACAGCCGGCCCATCACGCGCTGACGCTGCGACTCCATCTCCGCGTCGAACGCGCGATCGAACTCCTCACTGCCCGGCTTGTGCTTCGCGCCGAGTTGCTCGTGAATCTTCGCCGTCATCTCGTACATGCCAAGCTCGACGATCGACACGTACGAAGTCGTCGCGTCAAGGTGGTCGTGAAGCTCGGTACGCGACAACGCGAGTTGTGCTTCCGCCAGCGCCTCGAAGCCGCGGCGGAAGCAGATGAACATCAGATCGCTCTTGTGTCCCAACATCTGCACCGCCGCCGTGGCCCCCGCGTCAGGAACGGCCAACGCACGGTTGGCTTCATCGGCCATTCGCTGGACGTCGGCAGACGACTTCGCGCGCAGACGGTCCCACCTGACGCGGTACATCAGGTGGAGGACGCTCCATCCTTCAAGCGACTCAGGGACAAACGGATTGTGCATCACCGCATTATGGCTCCGTCGCCGGTCGGCCAGCAGGGAGGTGGACGTGGTCGGCTTTCTCCTTCTTCGGACCGAACAGCTTGACGCCGAGCCAGTCGCGCGAATCCGCGAGAATCTCGTACACGGTCGGAATCACGAGCAGGGTCAACAGCGTCGACGTCACGACACCGCCGATCACCGCGATGCCAAGCGGGGCGCGGAAATCCCCACCTTCTCCACCGCCCATCGCCACCGGCACCATGCCTGCCACCAGCGCGAACGTGGTCATCAGGATGGGCCGCAACCGGACGCGGCCCGCCTGAATCAGCGCCTCTCGCCGCTCCATGCCCTTCTCCTCCGACCACTTCGCGAAGTCAATCAAGAGGATCGCGTTCTTGGCCACGATGCCGACCAGCAGGATGATGCCGATCATGCTCATGATGTTGAGCGACTCGCCGGTGATCATCAGCGCCAGCATTACGCCGATGAGTGACAGCGGCAACGACAACATGATCGACAGCGGCTCGAGGAACGAGCCGAACTGGACGACGAGCACGAAGTACATCAGCATGATCGCCACGCCGATGGCGACAAACATCTGCGTGAAGATCTCGACCTGATCCTTCGTCTGACCGCCCTGGCTCATGCCGTAGCCGGGAGGGAACTGCACTGATTGTGCGACGCGCGCAGTCAAGTCGTTGACGACCCCCGACAGCGGGCGGCCTTGGGTGTTGGCTTCAACGGTAATGACGCGATCGCGATCGAGGTGATCGATTCGCGCCGGTCCGATGGCCTGAGAAATCCTCGCCACCTGACCAAGCGGAACGCTCGCTCCGGGATTGTTCGGCCCGCCCACCGGCAGCGGCAACGATTCGAGGTCACTGACGGTCGTCCTCGATTCAGGCGCGAGCCGGATCCTCACGTCACGGGTTTCCCCAGACGGATCGACCCAGTCGCCCACATCGATGCCTGCAAACGCCGGACGGAGTGCCTGCGCCACCTGTCCGACAGTGACGCCGAGCGAACCGGCGAGGCCGCGATCGAGCTGCACATCCAACTCAGGCTTCTGCCCTTTCGTAGACAGCGAGATGTCCACCGCGCCGGGCACCTGGCCGAGCTCGTGCGCCACTGCCTGCGCCAGACGCGTCAGCTCCTTCGCGTCGGTGCCATAGACCTGCAGCTGGATTTGCTTTTCACCGGGATTCCAGCCGACGCTCAACGACACGCTCACGCCGCTCAATTTGGTCAACGCCGCTCGGAGATCGGCGGTGACGAGCTGCTGACTGCGCACCCGTTCGTTCTTGGGGAGCAGCTTCACAAACACGATGCCCTCGTCCACGGCATCGCCCTGGCCGCCGACGGTCGCGTAGGTATAGGCGACTTCAGGACGTTGGCGCACGATGCGCGCAACCTCCTGCGCCTTGACACGCGTGTAGGCGAGGTTCGAACCGGCGGGAGTCTCGAGATCGATCTGGAACTCGGAGTTGTCCATGTCAGGCACCAACCCCGCGCCGATGATGCCCATCGCCGGCAGCGCCAAGGCCGCAACGAACGTCAGCATCGCCAGACCCACCATCGACACCCGGTGATCGAGCGCCCAGGCGATCACGCGCTTGTACCCTTCGGCACGGCGATCGAACCAGAGGTTGAAACGCCCCAGGAGCCGCGAGAAGAACGGACGCTCTTCCAGCCGCTTGTGTGGATCCGGCCAATACGCCGAGAGCATCGGGTCGAGCGAGAACGAGACGAACAACGAGACCAGCACCGACGACACGATGGTCAGCCCGAACGGCTTGAACCACTGCCCGGCAAGACCACCGAGGAACGCGATGGGCACAAATACCACCACGATCGACAGCGTGGTCGCGGTGACAGCCAGCCCGATTTCGTCGGTGCCTTCAAACGACGCACGTAAATGGCCCTTCCCCATCTCGACGTGCCGCACGATGTTCTCGCGCACCACAATCGCATCGTCGATGAGGATGCCGATGGCCAGCGACAGGCCCAGGAGCGACATCGTGTTCAGCGTGAAGCCGAACGCCCAGACCGCGACGAACGAGGCGAGCACGGAGACGGGCAGCGCAAGTCCAGTGATGACCGTCGAGCGCCATGAGTTGAGGAACAGGAATACGACGGCAACCGTCAGTGCCGCGCCCTCAATGAGCGCTTCCTCGACACCAAGCACCGAGTTCTCAACGCGAACACCGGAGTCCTGCACAATGCGCAGGGTGACTCCCGCCGGCAGCGTGCGTTGGATCTCGACGATCTGGCGCCGGACCTCATCGGCCACCGCCGTCGTACTGAAGCCGGTGGATTTCAGTATGTTGATGCCGACCGCTTCCTGGTCGTTGAAGCTGGCCGACGATCGCGCCTCCTCGGTGGCGTCGCGCACATCGGCAAGATCGCCAAGTCGCACCACGCGGCCCTGAGACTGCGTGACAACGAGTTGCTTGAACTCGGCGGGCGACTCGAGCCGCCCTTTCAGCCGAATGGTCCGCTCCTCGACTTGCCCTTCGAGCCGCCCGACTGGCGAGGCCAGGTTCTGCGATTGCAACGCCACCACCAGCTGACCGACGCTCACGCCCGCCGCCTGGAGATCCCGCGGACGAATCTCGACGACCAGCTCACGTTCGATGGCACCGGACAGATTCACCGATGCCACTCCGGCGAGGCCGCGAAGCTTGCGTGTGATACCCGGATCCACGATTCGGGTCAACTCGGCACCGGACAATCCCGGCGACGTCAACGCGAGGGAAAGGATCGGCCGATCCGCGGGATCGAACTGCGTGAGGATCGGTTCCTCCATCTCAGTCGGCAGGTCGTTACGGATCTCCGAGATCTTGTCGCGAATCTCCTGCGTGGCCAGCCGTGGGTCTTTGGAGAAATCGAACTCGACGATGATGTTGGCGAAGCTGTCGAGCGAGTTCGAGCGCATGCGATCGATCCCGCTGATTCCGGAGATGGCCTCCTCGACCGGATCGATCACTTCTCGTTCGACGACGTCGGGCGATGCGCCCGGATACGGAATCGCGACGACAACGACCGGCGCGTCGATCTCGGGATACTCGTCGGTGTCGAGCTGAAATAGCGCGACGATGCCGAACACCACGAGCATCATCATCGCGACGATGGTCAGGACGGGGCGTTTGATGGCTGTATCGGAAATAAACATGGGTCGCCTACTTCGTCGTACTCACCTTCACGGGTGTACCCGGCGTAATACCCTGTGACGCGCCGCGCAGCAGCACATCGCCTTCGTTCAACCCAGACGCAACATTCACGACCTCGGAACGCGGATCGCGCAAGCCGAGTGTCACGTCGACGCGCTCGGTCTTTCCGTCGTTGACCCGAAGCACCCACGGCTTCGCGGGATCAGCGGTGTTGACCGCATTGCTGGGCACCACAATGCCGCTGGCTGACTGACTGACAACACGCCCCTCGGCGAAGAGCCCCGCCACGAGCTTGCCGCCGACGTTGGGGATCGCCACGTAAATCGGGACCTGCCGTGTGGCCGCATCCGCCTGCGGCGCGATGCGCTCGATGCGGCCCTGAAACTTCGTGTCGTATCCGCGCACGGTGAATTCGACGATCGCACCGGCGCGCAGCGCGCGCAAATCATCGGACGGCACCGACGCCTCGAGTTTCATGGACGAGGGATCGATGATCGTGAAGAGCTCAGTGCCGTTGCTGACGACGTCGCCGACGTTCACGCTGCGCTTCGACACAATGCCCTGGAAGGGCGAGCGGATTACCGTGTCGCCTAGCGCACGATCGGCGCTGGCGAGCTTGGCCTTCGCATCCGCGACCTGCGCTTCTGCGCTCGACACGGTATTGTTCACGACGTCGAGGTCGCGGGCGGCGAGTGCGCCGGCGCTCACCAGCTTCTCGGTTCGCTCGGCTTCGCGCCGCGCCACATTCAATTGGTTCTCCGCCGAGCGCACGGCAGAACTCGCCGACTGCTTGGCGTCTTCGAGCGTGCGCGTCTCGATGCGTCCGAGGACCGCGCCTTTCTGAACCGGCTGCGCGGCGAGCACGGCGACTTCCACCATTGAGCCGCCAACTTCCGCGCGAATGGTCGCTTCCTTTTCCGCTTTCAGCTCGCCCGAGATGATCGGTCCCACGACAACGGTGCCCTTCGTCGCGGGCACGACGTTCTCGGATCCGACTTGCACGACTTCCGGAGCTGGCGCGGCGCTCTTCTCCGCTTCCGCTTTGCAGCCGCTGGCGATCAGGGCCAGCACCGGTAGCGAAACGGCGAAGACGAGCGCCGCAGTTCTCGAGTGTGGAGTGTTGATCTGTGAGTCACGAACGAATGTCATTGCAACCCTACCTGTGGCTGCGCTCCCTGCGCGGACGCGTTTCGAATCTGACCGCCGTTTTGCGGTTGTGGTGATGCGGGCACCGATGGAGACTGCGGCTGCGTCACAGGCGGCGGCGCAGCATTGAATCCCCCCGGCGTCGACACCGGAAGGTTCGGCAGCAGCGCGACACGGGCACGCGCGACTTGCAGATCGCGCGCGGCCACTGTCCGATTCGCTTCTGCCTGCTGGAGCGACAACCGCGCATCCGAGAGTTCAAGCTGTGTCGACACACCGTTGGTGAAGCGCACGTTGGCAATCTGATACGCGCGCTGCGCCTGTTGGACGGTGCCGGCAGTGGCTTCCCACGCGACGCGAGAGGCGATGAGTTCGGCCCACGCGGAGCGGGTATCGAGCGCTGCCAGTTCCTGAACTTGCTTCTGTTGCGATTTGGCCTGCGCCAACTCCGCGAGCGCCACCGCTTCGTCACCGCGCTGACGGCCTCCGGTCAGAATCGGCAGGGTCATGCTCGCGCCGATGGTCCAATTCGCTCGGTTGAAGGTCGGGATCAGATTGTCGGGATACGCAATGCGGCCGTAGCTCGAATTCAACGAGGCGCTCGGCTTCCTCTGCGCCTCGACAAGCTTCAATGACGCCTCGCGCAGACGGACTGTGGTCGCCGCTTCGTCAACGGCGGTTCGTTCAGGTAACGACACGTTGGCTTCAAGGACTGCGTTTGCCGCTTCCGCATCGCGGAGCGTCTTCTCGACGGTCACCACGCGTTCAGCGAATGACGGCGGTGGAGGCAGCGCCTCGTCCGCGAGCCCGTCTGCCAACTCCAACGGATAGTCGGCCGGCAGTTCGAGCAGCTGCTTCAGACGAAGAAACGCGACAGCACGATTCGCGCGTTGGCGAATGAGCACCGGCGACTGGTTGTCACGCGAGACTCGGGCGCGAAGCACCTCGAACTCGGGCTGTGTGCCTGCATCAAACCCGGCCTGAGTTTGCTTGAGCGTCGCGCCGGCTTGTTCGAGCGTCGCGGCGGCAATGGCGACCAGTCGATCGCTGAGCACTGCGTCGTAGTAGGCCTGCGCGACCTCGTACAACAGCTGCCCACGCGCGGTCGTCAATGCGTGACCCGCCGACTCGTGGCTCAGCGCAGCCACTTGCTGCTGCGCACCATTGCGGCCGCCTGAATACAAGTTCTGAGAGAAGTTCAAAGTTGCGCGGAACGTGTTCTTGCGGCCGAACGGGAGATTGTTCAAGTCAGTTGAGCCGCCGAAGAACCCACTGCCGACCGCTCCGCAGTCGATGGCCCGCTCGATCTCAGCGAGGCGCGCGTCGATGGGAGCCGTCGGGTTGAGCGCAAATGGCGGACACGTCGGGCCCGAGGTGTCAAAGACGCCTTCGAACTCGGACGCGAGCGCGCGGTCGTAGCTGGCTGTCACCGAGAGTTGCGGTAATTCACCGCTGCGCGCGCGAATCTGCTCACCTTCAGCGCGGCGTATCCCCGCTTGTGCGATCGCGACCGTTTCGCTTTTCGGCTCAGCAAGGGCCAGGACCTGTTCAAGCGTCAAAGGCCCGGGGGGCACAGCCGCCGGCGTCTGCGCGTACGCGGCTACGCTCGTGATGGCAAGCAGGCACACAATTCCACCTGCTCGCAAAAACATCCCTCGTCTATTGGGCATTGCTGATTCAGTCCTCTGTGAACTGGCGTGTGCAGAGTGTTGAGACGCCGAGACCCGCACAAACGGCCCCGGCGCGCTGTTTCCCGGAACGCCCTGGCGGCGTTCGTCAGTGACACAAGTCATTCCCGCATCTCCCGCGCTACAGGGCGTGCGGCGGCCCCGCGCCGCCGTCGCG
>Ga0065712_10067894_pt1 | contig 22238 bp, 18 predicted proteins | sample MisRhiReplicate1_FD_59099 | JGI IMG/M metagenome (GOLD analysis project Ga0065712, IMG submission 59099) | Miscanthus rhizosphere microbial communities from Kellogg Biological Station, MSU, sample Rhizosphere Soil Replicate 1: eDNA_1 v3... | ecosystem: Host-associated > Plants > Roots >...
AAGTTCAGAAAATCTCCGATACCCGACTGGGCCGAAGCGCCCGCCACTTTAGCAATGGTTATCGGTCCACTCAAGTTTTTTACCGAGAGCTCACCGAACAACATTTTCTTGAGTGAATCCAGCGTCAGCACGCTCATGGTCCAGGTGCGCTTCACGCCCTCCGCCATGGCAGCGAAAGGACCGTAGCTGACCTCGCGGACCATTTCGGCTGGCCAGTCTACACCTTTGACGCCTGCACCCAGATATCCGGCTGCAGCCTTACCTTCACCGCGCGCGGCCAGAGTGACAGGAATATCGAGCTGTGCACCATCACGTTCGATACGCAACGCAACCTTTGCTCCAGGACGCTCACGCACCCAGTCGACAACCTGTTGCCACTCATTGAGTGGCTGACCATCCACCGAGATCAGACGATCGCCCATTCTGAGACCTGCTGCCTGGGCAGGCCCCTTCGGATCAAGCTCTTCCAGCACAGGCGGCAACGCAGGTCGCCACGGACGAATGCCGAGTGATTTGATCGGATCGGGCTCTTCTGCGCCTTTCAGCCAGTTATCCAGAACCAGTTCGCGCGGAGTATCAGCCGTTGAGCCCGGCTCTCGAAGCATCACGGCGACCGTGCCGCTTTCGCCCAGACGGCGGACCAGCTGCAGATTGACGGATGACCAGCCCGAAACTGGTTCGCCGTCGATGGACGTGATCTCCTGCCCCGCAGCCAGACCTGCGCGCTGGGCGATACTCCCGGCTTCCACTGCGCCAATGACAGGGCGAACCTGCTGAGTGCCCAGCATGGCCAGAACCCAGAAGAATGCGATGGCGAGAAGGAAATTGGCAACAGGACCTGCCGCGACGATGGCGAAGCGCTGATAGACCGTCTTGCGATTGAACGACTGGTCGGCGAGCTCGGGCGGTACATTGCCTTCGCGCTCGTCGAGCATCTTTACATAGCCACCCAGAGGAATGGCCGCGATGACGTATTCGGTGCCCTGGCGATCATGCCAGCGCACCAGCGGCGTGCCGAAGCCTACGGAAAACCGCAGAACCTTCACACCACAGCGCCGCGCCACCCAGAAGTGACCGAACTCGTGAAAAGTGACCAGCACGCCCAGCGCAACCAGGGTGCCGACAATCATGTATAACGCACTCATCGACTTTCTCCGGGTACCGACTCATCGGCCAGTGTGTTTATCATCGCAGACCGTTTGGACCTGCACGTGACGCACCACATCGATCCCTTCACTCACTCTTGCAGCGTCAACGACCGTGTCGCTCCAGCCACTGAGTGGCAAGCATTCGCGCCCGGCCATCTGCTGCGAATACCGCTTCGAGGTCTTCGACCGGAATGGCCGGCTCCAGATTCAATACATCATCAATGACAGCGGCAATCTCCAGATAACGAATACGCCCGTCCAGAAACGCAGCCACCGCAACTTCGTTCGCTGCATTGAGCATCGCGGGAGCACTGCCGCCCGCCTCCGCCGCCTGACGGGCCAGTCGCAGGCACGGGAAACGCTCTTCATCGGGCTCCTGAAAATCCAGCTGACCGATGCGAAACAGATCCAGCGGCGCTACGCCCGATTCTACACGCGCAGGCCAGGCCAGCGCATTGGCGATTGGCGTACGCATGTCTGGATTGCCAAGCTGGGCGAGCACCGAGCCATCGACGTAATCCACCAGCGAGTGGATCACACTCTGCGGATGAATCACGACCTCCACCTGAGAAGGACGAGCATCGAACAGCCAGCAGGCCTCGATGAGCTCAAGCCCCTTGTTCATCATGGTGGCGGAGTCGACGGAAATCTTGCGCCCCATGGACCACACCGGATGGGCGCAGGCCTGATCGGGTGTCACATGGTGCAGTTGGTCCAGAGGCGTCTGACGGAACGGACCGCCCGAGGCAGTCAGCATGATGCGCCTGACACCGACCGCCCCCAGACCGCGGGCAAAATCCGCAGGCAGGCACTGAAAGATTGCATTGTGTTCGCTGTCGATGGGCAGCAGGACCGCTCCGCTGTGACGGACCGCTTGCATGAACAGCGCGCCGGACATGACCAGCGCCTCCTTGTTGGCCAGCAGAACCTTCTTGCCCGCCTCGACAGCCGCCAGTGTCGGGCGCAGACCTGCTGCACCGACAATGGCTGCCATGACGGCATCGACCTGAGGATGAGCCGACACTTGGCAAAGCCCCTCTTCTCCCACCAGCACGCGCGTATCGAGCCCGGCAGCGGCGAGATCATCCTGCAGCTTGCGCGCCGCGGCCTGCTCGGGCACGACAGTAAATTGCGGCGTATGCCTGACGCACAACGCCAGCAGTTCGCTCAGACGCGTGAAACCCGTCAGCGCAAACACCTGATAAAGCGACGGATGACGAGCGACCACATCCAGCGTACTCAACCCGATGGAGCCGGTCGCACCCAAAACCGTGATCTGTTGCACACGACTCACATGACACCCCAGTCGGCAGCCCAGAGCAGCACTGCAAACACTGGAATGGCCGCGGTCAGACTGTCAATACGGTCCAGCACGCCGCCGTGGCCCGGAAGCAGGTTGCTGCTGTCCTTCACACCCGACTGACGCTTGAACATGCTCTCGGTCAGATCACCGATCACCGAAATGAACACCACAACGGCAGCGCCCAGCAGACCGCCAATGAACTGAGCAACCGTCCAGTCGCGGGAAATACCTACTGCCGCCGTGATACCAAGACTGACTGCCAGGCCGCCGTATACGCCTTCCCAGCTTTTACCCGGACTCACCTTGGGTGCCAGCTTGCGCTTGCCGAATGCCTTGCCCGAGAAATAGGCACCAATGTCGGCTGCCCATACCAGAACCATCACCGCAAGGATCAGCCAGTTGCCCAGCGGCCACTGCTTGATCAGCACCAGCCCCTGCCAGGCAGGCAGCAAAATAAGAAGACCGATCACCAGCTTGCAGGCGGCGCTGGCCCAATGCTCGCTGGAGTCGGGGTAGGTCAGCACCAGGAAGGTGGCTACCGCCCACCAGATGACAGCAGCAACCAGAACCCAGGGCTCAAGCCCGGGCAGCAGGTACATGAGAAAAAGCAGCACAGCCACCACGGCGGCGTAGCCGATGCGCATCGACTGAGCGGCAAAGCCTGCAAGTCGAGCCCATTCCCATGCGCCCAGTATGACCACGAAACCGATGAACAGCGCGAAGTACGCACCGGTCAGCAGAAAAAAGCCGCAAAGGGCGATCGGCAACAGAATGAGTGCCGTGATGATCCGTTGTTTCAGCATTAAGCCCGGGCTCCAGCTTCTACCTGTTCGCTCGTTTTACCGAAGCGACGTTGGCGGGAAGCGAAATCAGCCAGCGCAGCGCGCATGGCATCGTGTTTGAAGTCCGGCCAGAACAGGTCGGAGAAATACAGCTCGGCATACGCCAGCTGCCAAAGCAGAAAATTGCTGATGCGGTGTTCGCCACCTGTACGGATGCACAGGTCCGGCAGAGGCAGATCACCTGTCGCCAGGCAGGTCTGCAACAGGTCCGGTGTGATGTCTTCGGGCTGGAGGTGACCGGCCTGAACTTCACGCGCCAGGCGCTGGGCGGCCTGGGCGATATCCCACTGGCCACCATAGTTGGCAGCGATCTGAAGAACAAAGCGATTATTGCCGGCCGTGCGCTGCTCGGCCTCACGCATTGCTGCCTGAAGCTCGGGATGAAAGCGTGAGCGATCGCCAATGATTCGCAGGCTGATGTCATTTTCGTTCAGGCGCTTGGTCTCGCGACGAAGCGCCGTAAAGAACAGCTCCATCAGCGCCCCAACCTCATCGGCGGGACGCTGCCAGTTTTCACTGGAGAACGCGAAAAGTGTCAGCACTTCGACCTTGGCTTCCGCGCAAACCTCGATAACGGCACGCACGGCATCAACGCCCGCCTTGTGACCGGCAACACCTGGCAACAGGCGCTTGCGGGCCCAGCGATTATTGCCATCCATGATGATCGCAACGTGGCGCGGCACCGAGGGCGATGCAGCCGGTTTTATCTTTTCCATGAAAGCGTCCGAAACCTTATACAGCCATCAGATCTGCTTCTTTCGTCTTGGTCGCCGCATCGATATCTGCTTCAGCCTTGTCGGTCAGCTTCTGGATATCGGCAGCGGCACGACGTTCTTCGTCTTCGCTGATTTCCTTATCCTTGACCAGCTTTTTCAGGTCACCCAACGCATCGCGGCGAATGTTGCGCACGGCAACGCGAGCGTCTTCAGCAGCACTGCGCGCCTGCTTGGTGAAGCCCTTACGGGTCTCCTCGGTCAGGGCCGGCATGGAGATCAGCAGCATCTCACCAAGGTTGGTCGGATTGAGATTCAGACCTGCGCTCTGGATCGCCTTGTCGACGGCTGCGAGCATGTTGCGCTCGAAAGCCACGACCTGCAGGGTACGAGAGTCTTTCACGGTGACGTTGGCCACGCCGCTCAAGGGGGTGTCGGCACCGTAGTAAGGCACCATCACGCTACCCAGGATACTTGGGTGGGCCTTGCCGGTACGAATCTGGCCAAACGCATGGCTCAGGGATTCGAGCGATTTCTGCATGCGCGCCTGAGCATCTTTCTTGATTTCGTTGATCATTGTTGAACTTCCTCGATCAGGGTTCCTTCGGCGCCACCGTGGACAATATTCAGGAGGGCACCGGGTTTGTTCATATTGAAGACACGCAACGGCATCTTGTGGTCGCGGCACAGGCAGATTGCGGTGAGATCCATGACGCCCAGTTTGCGATCCAGCACTTCATCGTAGGAGAGGCGATCGAACTTCTCGGCATTGGGGTCTTTGAACGGATCTGCGGTGTATACGCCGTCAACCTTGGTTGCCTTGAGCACCACGTCAGCGTCGATTTCGATAGCACGCAGACAAGCAGCCGAATCTGTCGTGAAGAACGGATTACCCGTACCCGCAGCGAAGATCACCACTTCCTTGGCGCTCAGGTGACGCATGGCCTTGCGGCGATCGTAATGATCCGTCACGCCTACCATCGAGATGGCGGACATCACGATAGCGGTAATGTTAGCCCGCTCCAGCGCGTCGCGCATGGCCAGCGCGTTCATCACAGTGGCCAGCATGCCCATGTGATCGCCGGTGACGCGGTCCATACCGGCAGCACTCAGTGCCGCACCACGGAACAGGTTGCCCCCGCCAATGACCAGCCCGACCTGAACACCAATACCGACCAACTGGCCGACTTCCAGCGCCATGCGGTCCAGCACCTTGGGGTCGATGCCGAACTCTTCCGAGCCCATCAGGGCCTCGCCGCTGAGCTTGAGTAGAATGCGTTTATAGCGAGCCTGATAACCACTGCCCTGCTGAGCCATTGCGAATCTCTCCTGCGGCGTTTTCTGAAAAAATCTGTGCGGGGCTATAGGGAGCCTGCGCTTACTCTAGCCTGACGCTCCGTGAGCGTCGGGAGAATGCAGCCTTGTGAGCCGATTCTCAAAGGAAATTATTCCTTTTCTCTTTCGACAAAGAGGCCGCACGCGTGAGCGGGCAGCCTCTTTGGGGCGACGTATGGAAAACCGTCTTACTTCTTGCTTGCAGCTACCTGGGCAGCTACTTCTTCAGCGAAGTTGTCGACCGGCTTCTCGATGCCTTCGCCTACTTTGTAGTAGGTGAACGATACGATTTCGGCGCCCGCTTTCTTCGCCAGAGCACCCACGGTCAGCTCAGGGTTCTTGACGAACGCCTGCTCGACCAGGCTTGCTTCAGCCAGGAACTTGGAGATACGACCGGCAACCATCTTCTCGACGATTTCAGCAGGCTTGCCTTTGATCTTGTCTTCGTTCAGTTGCAGGAAGACGCCCTTCTCGCGCTCGATCGCTTCGGCCGAAACTTCCGAAGGCAGCAGGAACTCAGGGTTGCTGGCAGCAACGTGCATCGCGATGTCTTTGGCCAGCTCAGCGTCGCCGCCTTTCAGGACAACCACAACACCGATCTTGTTACCGTGCAGGTAAGCATTGACCACGTCGCCTTCGATACGAGCCAGGCGGCGGATGTTGACGTTCTCACCAACCTTTGCAACCAGAGCGGTACGCTCGACTTCCTGAGCTTCGATCAGCGGAGCTGCGTCGGTCAGTTTGTCAGCGAATGCTTTTTCGATGCTGCTGGTCACGAAGTTCTTGAAGTCGTCCTGCAGAGCCAGGAAGTCGGTCTGCGAGTTCACTTCGATGATGACAGCGGACTTGTTGTCTTCAGCAACCTTGACAGCAATAGCGCCTTCAGCAGCAACGTTGCCTGCTTTCTTGGCGGCCTTGATAGCGCCGGAAGCACGCATGTCGTCGATTGCCTTTTCGATGTCGCCGCCAGCCTTGGTCAAGGCCTTTTTGCAATCCATCATGCCTTCGCCGGTACGCTCGCGCAGTTCTTTGACCAACGCTGCAGTAATCTCTGCCATTTCAAAATCCTCTTGGATAGGTCTTCAACCATTCCACCCGACTGAACGGGCGTGCAATTCTTGAAAATTCAGGGTGGCAGCGGCACATGACACTAAATCCATGCTCGCCCACCAACCAATCATTTCCTAGGTGGCAAAAAGGGGGCTAAGCCCCCTTTTCGCGTACTGAGTAAACGCCAGGCGTTTTTACTCAGCCTTCTACAGCTGCTGCAGCTGGAGCTTCTTCGACGAATACGTCGGTGCCGCCAGCAACATTGTTACGACCACGGATTACAGCGTCAGCCATCGAACCCATGTACAGCTGGATGGCGCGGATTGCGTCATCGTTGCCCGGGATGATGTAGTCAACGCCTTCAGGGCTGCTGTTAGTATCGACAACGCCGATGACCGGGATGCCCAGCTTGTTGGCTTCGGTGATCGCGATGCGCTCGTGATCAACGTCGATAACGAACAGAGCGTCTGGCAGACCGCCCATGTCCTTGATACCACCCAGGCTGCGATCCAGTTTTTCCAGATCACGGGTGCGCATCAGGGCTTCTTTCTTGGTCAGCTTGGCGAAAGTACCGTCTTCTGCCTGTACTTCCAGCTCGCGCAGACGCTTGATCGACTGACGGATGGTCTTGAAGTTGGTCAGCATGCCGCCCAACCAGCGATGGTCGACGTACGGCGAACCGCAACGTGCTGCTTCTTCAGCGACGATCTTGCCAGCGGAACGCTTGGTGCCGACGAATAGAATCTTGTTTTTGCCCGACGCCAGGCGCTCAACGAAAGTCAGAGCTTCGTTGAACATCGGCAGGGTTTTTTCAAGGTTGATGATGTGAATCTTGTTACGCGCACCGAAAATGTATTTACCCATTTTCGGGTTCCAGTAACGGGTTTGGTGACCGAAGTGGACGCCGCACTTCAGCATATCGCGCATGGTGACTTGGGACATGATAGTTCCTTGATAAGTCGGGTTAGGCCTCCACGTATCCCAATGACCAACCAGTGGCATGAGCCAAAGGCACCCAGGTCATCGTGTCGACACGTGTGTGGGTTTAAGCTTTCAGGACGGACCTTGGAAAGCGGCGCATTTTATATCACAAAAGGAAAGAGAACGGAACTCCAATCAAGTGCTTGTTTCGCCACGCCTTTGCCGCCGTCTCGCGTGCATATAAAGGAAGCGATGATCACTCGCCGCGCGGCGGTCTGGTAGAATCGCGCCTTTGCGCACAGAACGCGCACACGACATGCCGAGAGACCCTGTATGACTATCACCCTCAAAACCCCGGAAGACATCGAAAAGATGCGCATTGCCGGCCGTCTGGCCGCCGAGGTCCTGGAAATGATCGGCCCTCACGTCAAGCCCGGTGTCACCACTGAAGAGCTGGACCGCATCTGCCACGACTACATCGTCAACGAACAGCAGGCCATCCCCGCACCGCTGAACTACAAAGGCTTTCCCAAGTCTATCTGCACCTCGATCAATCAGGTCGTCTGCCACGGCATTCCGAGCGAAAAGCAGCTCAAGAGCGGCGACACGCTGAACATCGACGTCACGGTCATCAAGGATGGCTATCACGGCGACACCAGCAAGATGTTTCACGTGGGCACCGTACCGCTATGGGCCGAGCGCCTGTCGCAGGTCACGCAGGAGTGCCTGTACAAGGCCATCGAGATCGTGCGCCCGGGCACCAAACTGGGAGACATTGGCGCCGTCATTCAGAAACACGCGGAAAAAAACGGCTTTTCGGTGGTTCGCGAGTTCTGCGGTCACGGCATCGGCAAAGTGTTTCATGAAGAGCCGCAGATCATGCACTTCGGCGACGCGGGCACCGGCATCGAACTGCTTGAAGGCATGACCTTCACCATCGAGCCGATGATCAATCAGGGCAAGGCCGACACAAAAATTCTCGGCGATGGCTGGACGGCGATCACCAAGGACCGCAAGCTCTCTGCGCAGTGGGAGCACACGATTCTGGTGACTGCCGATGGATACGAGATTTTCACCCTGCGCAGCGACGACACCATCGCGCACAAATCGCCATGAGTGATCGATAGCCCCGTCCAACCGTCCGACACGAGGAAACCCGCTCCATGCCGCAGGTAGATCCTGATTTGTTCGACCGCGGCCAGTTCCAGGCCGAACTGGCACTGAAGGCAAGCCCCATCGCTGCCTTCAAGAAAGCCATCCGCAACGCGCACGACGTGCTGGACGCGCGCTTTCGGTCGGGACGCGACATTCGTCGCCTGATCGAGGATCGCGCCTGGTTCGTGGATAACATCCTGTGCCAGGCGTGGGACCAGTTCGACTGGAGCGAAGACGCCGACATCGCGCTGCTGGCGGTCGGCGGCTATGGGCGGGGCGAACTGCATCCCTATTCCGATATCGACCTGCTGATCCTGCTGGACAGCGCAGACCACGAAATCTTTCGCGAGCCCATCGAGCGATTCCTGACCCTGCTGTGGGACATCGGCCTGGAGGTCGGACAAAGTGTACGTTCGGTGGACGAATGCGCGCAGGAAGGCCTGGCCGACCTGACCGTCATCACCAACCTGATGGAAAGCCGGACCATCGCCGGCCCGGAACACTTGCGCCAGCGCATGCTTGAAGTCACCAGCCCGCGTCACATGTGGCCCAGCAAGGATTTCTTTCTGGCCAAACGTGCCGAGCAGAAAAGCCGTCACCATAAATACAACGACACCGAATACAACCTTGAGCCGAACGTCAAAGGCTCGCCCGGTGGCCTGCGCGATATCCAGACCATCCTCTGGGTGGCCCGGCGCCAATACGGCACCCTGAACCTGCATGCCCTGGCAGGTGAAGGCTTTCTGCTGGAGAGCGAGAACAACCTGCTGGCCTCTTCCCAGGAATTCCTGTGGAAGGTCCGCTATGCCCTGCACATGCTGGCCGGACGCTCCGAAGACCGGCTGCTGTTCGACTATCAGCGCAGCATAGCCAGCCTGCTGGGTTATGAAGACAGCGACGCCAAACTCGCCATCGAGCGCTTCATGCAGAAGTACTACCGCGTGGTCATGAGCATCGCCGAGCTGAGCGACCTTATCATCCAGCACTTCGAAGAAGTCATCCTGTCGGACGACGACAGCGGTACGCCGCAGCCACTCAATTCCCGCTTCCAGCTGCACGACGGTTATATAGAAGCGACACACCCGAACGTGTTCAAGCGCACCCCGTTCGCCATGATCGAGATTTTCGTGCTGATGGCCCAGCACCCAGAGATCAAGGGCGTGCGCGCCGACACCATTCGCCTGCTGCGCGAACACCGGCACCTGATCAACGACGACTTCCGCAACGATATTCGCAACACCAGCCTGTTCATCGAGCTGTTCAAGTGCGAAATCGGTATTCACCGCAATCTGCGTCGCATGAACCGCTACGGCATTCTGGGCCTGTACCTCCCGGAGTTCGGCCACATTGTCGGCCAGATGCAGCACGACCTGTTCCACATCTATACCGTCGATGCGCACACGCTGAACCTGATCAAGCACCTGCGCAAACTGCAGTACACCGAGGTGTCGGAGAAATTTCCGCTGGCCAGCAAGATCATGGGCCGTCTGCCAAAGCCCGAACTGATCTACCTGGCCGGCCTGTATCACGACATCGGCAAGGGCCGTGGCGGCGATCACTCCGAACTGGGCGCAGTGGATGCCGAAGCCTTCGGCGTGCGTCACCACTTGCCGGGCTGGGACACCCGCCTGATCGTCTGGCTGGTGAGCCATCACCTGGTGATGTCGACCACCGCGCAGCGCAAGGATCTGTCCGATCCACAGGTCATCCACGATTTCGCCCAGTTCGTGGGCGATGAGGTTCATCTGGATTACCTGTACGTGCTCACCGTTGCCGACATCAATGCGACCAATCCCACGCTCTGGAACTCGTGGCGCGCCAGCCTGCTGCGCCAGCTGTACACCGAGACCAAACGTGCACTGCGCCGTGGCCTCGAGAACCCGGTCGATCGCGAGGAACAGATCCGTCGCACGCAGATCGCCGCACTGGACATTCTGGTGCGCAACGGCACTGACCCCGATGACGTCGAGCAGCTCTGGTCGGCTTTGGGCGATGACTACTTCCTGCGCCACACAGCAGGCGACGTGGCCTGGCACAGCGATGCGATCCTGCAGCAGCCCGCCGATGGAGGCCCGCTGGTGCTGATCAAGGAAACCACGCAGCGGGAATTCGAAGGCGGCACGCAGATCTTCATTTATGCACCAGACCAGCATGACTTCTTCGCCGTGACCGTGGCAGCGATGGACCAGTTGAACCTGAACATTCACGACGCACGCATCATCACCTCCAGCAGCAAGTTCACACTCGACACCTACATTGTGCTGGACAATGAAGGCGGTTCGATCGGTGACAATCCGGTACGCGTTCAGGAAATCCGTGAGGGCCTGACCGAAGCCCTGCGCAACCCGGATGACTACCCGACCATCATCAAGCGGCGTGTGCCCAGGCAGCTCAAGCATTTCGCCTTCGCACCGCAGGTCACGATCCACAACGATGCACAGCGTCCGGTCACCGTGCTCGAGCTGCTGGCCCCGGATCGTCCGGGCCTGCTGGCGCGCATCGGCAAGATTTTCCTGGAGTTCGACCTGTCGCTGCAGAATGCAAAGATTGCGACACTGGGTGAGCGGGTGGAGGACGTGTTCTTCATCACGGATGCCGACAATCATCCGTTGTCCGATCCGCAGCTGTGCAGCCGATTGCAGGAGGCGATCATCAAGCAACTGAGTGTCAATTCGCAGCCAAGCGGCGAGATGCGACTCAGTATTTAACCTTCGACGCAGTCCTTGAGAGCCTTTACCTCATGAACAACGCCATGCAACTGCTTCAACCTTATCCGTTCGAGAAGCTCCGTGCCCTGCTCGGCGGCGTGACGCCCAACCCGGAAAAACGTCCGGTTGCGCTGTCCATTGGTGAGCCCAAGCATCGCTCTCCCGACTTTGTCGCCAAAGCGCTGGCCGACAACCTGGACCAGATGGCGGTCTATCCGACCACACTGGGCATCCCGGCACTGCGCGAGGCAATTGCAGGCTGGTGCACGCGCAGGTTCGACCTGCCCGAGGGCTGGATGGACCCGGCGCGCAACGTTCTGCCGGTCAACGGCACTCGCGAGGCGCTGTTTGCCTTTACTCAGACCGTGGTCAATCGCAGCGACGATGGGCTGGTCATCAGCCCCAACCCGTTCTATCAGATCTACGAGGGCGCAGCTTTTCTGGCCGGCGCACAGCCCTACTACCTGCCTTGCCTGAGCGAAAACGGTTTCAACCCGGATTTCGATGCGGTGACGCCGGATATCTGGAAGCGCTGCCAGATTCTGTTTCTATGCTCACCGGGCAACCCGACCGGTGCATTGATTCCAGTGGACACGCTGAAGAAGCTGATCGCCCTGGCTGACGAACACGACTTCGTGATCGCCGCTGACGAGTGCTACAGCGAACTGTACTTTGACGAGCAGACGCCACCGCCAGGCCTGCTCAGTGCCTGCGTGGAATTGGGCCGCAAGGATTTCAAACGCTGCGTGGTGTTCCACAGCCTGTCCAAGCGCTCCAACCTGCCCGGCCTGCGCTCGGGCTTCGTGGCTGGCGATGCGGACATTCTCAAGGCCTTCCTGCTGTATCGTACCTACCACGGCTGCGCCATGCCGGTTCAAACCCAACTGGCGAGCATTGCGGCCTGGAACGATGAAGAACACGTTCGTGCGAACCGCGACCTCTACCGTGAGAAGTTCGATGCCGTACTGGACATCCTCGCCCCCGTGCTGGATGTGCAGCGCCCGGACGGTGGCTTCTATCTGTGGCCGAACGTCGGCACCGACGACGCGGCCTTCTGCCGAGACCTGTTCGTCGACCAGCATGTGACTGTGGTTCCCGGCTCTTACCTGTCGCGTGAAGTCGATGGCGTCAATCCGGGTGCCGGCAGGGTTCGCCTTGCGCTGGTTGCGCCGCTGGCCGAATGCATCGAGGCCGCCGAACGCATTCGTGATTTCGTGCGCAAGTAAGCCTGCCACTGCGCCGCGCGCAAAGTGCGGTGCAGTATTTACTTAACACCTGTCCTCTTTTTCAGCTGGCTATCTTCGTGGTCCATTTATTGCGCATCCCGACAGGGAAGCGCCTCACACGAAGATGACCCGCATGCCCGAATCACAAACCCGAGAAAACCTGCCACTGCTCTGCTCGATGCGCGACGCAGAGGACTATCAGGCGTCCTACGAGACCGCCATTCGCGAAAACCCGGCCAACGCCTCCATTACACCGACGTATGAATCGGAAACGGGCTACGCCTCGGACGTCACCGGGCGCGAGCCTCGCATTCTGATTTCGTTCAACAAGTACTGGGCACGTGGCCGAACCTTGAAAATCGAATTCCTCAAGAGCCCGCCTGCCCCGCTGACTCAGCCGATCATCGATGCCGCCCGCAAATGGCTGCCGCACGTGAACCTGAAGTTCGAATTCGTGACCAGCGGCCCCAGCGACATTCGCATTGGGCTCAATACCCACCTGAACTGGAGCGAACTGGGCACTGACGCCCTGCTGGTCGCGCAGGACAAGGCCACCATGGAGTTCAATTTCGGGGAGATATTCGAGAGTGATCTGCGGCCCAAGGCCGAACTTGAACGTATTGTTCTGCATGAGTTCGGGCATGCACTGGGCGCTGTTCATGAGCATCAGCATCCGGATGCCAGGATTCCGTGGAACGAGCCGGTCTTGCGTCGCCTGCTGGTCCTGGCAGGCTACAGCGATGAACTGGTAGCCAAGAACTTCCTCGATCAATACGAAGCGGCTGACTTTCACTACTCGGCTTATGACAGGGACTCGATCATGCACTTCGATATTCCGAACGCCCTGACGCTGGGCAATTTCGAAATCATCAATACCGGTAAGACACTGAGCGCAAAAGACATCGAGCTCATGCAGTCGATCTATCCTGACCGCAGCAACTCGAAATTTGAAAAACCGTAACGCAGTTTGAAGGTGTACCGAGTGGCGCGCCACAGTTTGCCCAAAGCTTACGTGACGCGCCTCTCAGAGAACGCCTAATCCCGAACTCTCAACGTTTCAGCAATCCAGCCCACAGCCCAACTGACAGGATCATGGGATCGCATGGGCAACAGCGGTTTTCCTTCCCGCGCCGCCATCCGTCCTTCTATCTCAGCCTGGCTGTGTATCCAGATTGTGTTCTGCTTGAAGCCTTCCGCGCGTTGACGTTCCCTGTAATAACGTTGTCGGATAAGCGCCGCTTCCCTCTTCTTTTCCTGTTCAGACATAACGCACCCGATCTTACATGTGGTACATCATCATTACTCTTCACCGCCCATCGCTCAAGAGTAAGACGGGTGAAATGTTCTTCACTTAAAGTGGTCCGGTTACCGGTTCCAGACAGCCAAAGCGCGAAATGCGCTGACGTGGCATAATCACCGGCCAAATTTCACGGGAGGCAACAGGGAACATCCGGCAACGCCCGTCTCCCTGCACAATTCAATGACTTACACCCTGTTCGGCATCAAAGCCTGCGACACCATGAAAAAAGCACGGACCTGGCTCGACGAGCATTCCGTCAGTTACGATTTTCATGATTACAAGACGCAAGGCATCGACCGCGAGCACCTGACCCAGTGGTGCAACGAGCACGGCTGGCAAGTGGTGCTGAACCGGGCGGGCACGACTTTCCGCAAGCTCGACGATGCGCAGAAAGCCGATATCGACCAGCCCAAGGCCATTGAATTGATGCTCGCCCAGCCGTCCATGATCAAGCGCCCTGTGCTTGATCTGGGCGACAAGACCCTGATTGGCTTCAAACCCGATTTGTATGCAGCGGCCGTTCAGTAAGCCGGGACGCTACTGACAGCCCTTAGATAAGTTACGAGGTATTCGCATGTCCACTACCCTGTTCAGCCTGGCCTTCGGCGTTGGCACTCAAAATCGCGAAGGCGCCTGGCTGGAAGTGTTCTACGCACAGCCTGTGATCAACCCTTCGGCCGAGCTGATTGCGGCCATCGCGCCGGCGCTGGGCTACACCGGCGGCAATCAGGCGATCACGTTCAATGTTGATCAGTCCTACAAGCTGGCCGATGCCGTCAAATCGATCGACGCCACCCAGGCTGCATTGCTCAACCGTCTGGCCGAGAGCCACAAGCCGCTGGTTGCCACGCTGCTGGCTGAAGATGCGCCGCTGACGTCGACCTCTGAGGCGTACCTCAAGCTGCACCTGCTGTCCCATCGTCTGGTCAAGCCGCACGGCCTGAACCTGACCGGCATTTTCCCGTTGCTGCCGAACGTGGCCTGGACCAGCCAAGGCGCAGTGGACCTGAGCGAACTGGCCGAGCGTCAACTGGAAGCGCGCCTGAAAGGCGAACTGCTGGAAGTGTTCTCGGTGGACAAGTTCCCGAAAATGACCGACTACGTCGTGCCGAGTGGCGTTCGTATCGCTGACAGCGCACGTGTACGCCTGGGCGCCTACGTCGGCGAAGGCACTACCGTGATGCATGAAGGTTTCGTCAACTTCAACGGCGGCACCGAAGGTCCGGGCATGATCGAAGGTCGTGTGTCGGCTGGCGTCTTCGTCGGCAAGGGTTCCGACCTGGGCGGCGGCTGCTCCACCATGGGCACCCTGTCCGGCGGCGGCAACATTGTCATCAAGGTCGGCGAAGGCTGCCTGATCGGCGCCAACGCTGGTATCGGTATTCCGTTGGGCGATCGCAACACCGTGGAATCGGGTCTGTACGTGACGGCCGGTACCAAGGTTGCCCTGCTCGACGAGAACAACGAGCTGGTCAAAATCGTCAAGGCGCGTGAGCTGGCCGGTCAGAACGACCTGCTGTTCCGTCGCAACTCGCAGACCGGCGCTGTGGAATGCAAGACCCACAAGTCGGCCATCGAGCTGAACGAAGCCCTGCACGCTCACAACTGATGCCGTGTGCGGGTTCGGAACGCCGCGTTCAGAACCCGCTTCACCCAGCCGGATGAATCATGCCCCTCCTTTCCCCCTGGCGCGCTGACTTTCCTGCCATCGCCGCCCTGCAACGGCAAGGCCAGACCTATCTGGACAATGCCGCCACCACGCAAAAACCCCAGGCATTGATCGATGCCCTGACTCATTACTACGCCAACGGTGCCGCCAATGTGCATCGTGCGCAGCATCTGCCCGGCGCCCACGCCACCCAGGCATTCGAAGACAGCCGCAGCAAGACAGCCCACTGGCTCAATGCGGGCGACTCGGGACAGATCATTTTTACCCACGGTGCGACGTCGGCACTGAACCTGCTCGCCTACGGTCTGGCACACGAGTTCGCGGCGGGTGACGAAATCGTCATCAGTGCGCTGGAACATCACGCCAACCTGCTGCCCTGGCAGCAACTGACGCAACGTCTCGACCTCAAGCTGGTGGTTTTGCCGCTGGACACCAACGGCGTTATCGACTGCGTGGCCGCCGCTCACCTGATCGGGTCCCGCACGCGGCTGCTGGCGATCAGTCAGCTGTCCAATGTGCTCGGCACCTGGCAGCCACTGCAGCGGCTCATTACGCTAGCCAAGGCACAGGGCGCTCTGACGGTCGTGGACGGTTCACAAGGCGTGGTCCATGGCCGTCATGACGTTCAAGCGCTGGGCTGCGACTTCTATGTGTTTTCGAGCCACAAGCTGTACGGCCCGGAAGGCCTCGGCGTGCTGTTCGGCCGCAACGACGCGCTGCCCAGCCTTGCGCACTGGCAGTACGGCGGCGAGATGGTGTTGACCGCCGATTATCATCATTCGAAGTTTCGCCCTGCCCCGCTGGGTTTCGAAGCCGGTACGCCGCCTATCGCCAGTGTGATCGGCCTCGGTGCGACGTTGGACTATCTCGATAGCCTGGACCATCAGGCGGTGGCAGAACATGAACTCAAACTGCATCGCCGCCTGCTAGAAGGTCTGCAACAACGTGACGGCATTCAAGTGCTCGGTTCCCCCGACCTGGCGCTGGTCAGCTTCGTGGTCGAAGGCGTGCACAATGCCGATCTGGCGCACCTGCTGACCGAACAGGGCATTGCCGTGCGTGCCGGTCATCACTGCGCCATGCCGTTGCTCAAGAGCCTGGGGCTGCCGGGCGCCATCCGGGCTTCGCTGGCGCTGTACAACGACTCCGATGACCTTGTCCATTTTTTTAACGCACTGGATCAGGCACTGGAGCTGCTCAGATGAGTCTTCCGCCGCTTGCCCGGACCGCACTCGATATCTTCAGCCAGCAGCAAGGCTGGGAGCAACGCGCGCGCCTGCTGATGCAGTGGGGCGATCAACTGCCATCGTTGAGCGATGACGAAAAATCGGACGAGCATCTGGTGCATGGCTGTGAAAGCAAGGTCTGGTTGAACGGCGATGTCGACGCCGGACACTGGCAGTTCCGCGCCAGCAGCGATGCGCGTCTGATACGCGGTCTGGTTGCGCTGCTGCTGGCAAGAGTGAACGGCCTTTCGGCAGAGGAGCTGCAGGCTGTGGACTTGCCGGACTGGTTCAGTCAGTTGGGGTTGAGCCGTCAGCTGTCACCCTCGCGCAGCAACGGCCTGAACGCCGTACTGCAGAAGATGCGAACGCTTACTCAAGCCTGATCGGAAACTGCCGCGGCAGCTTTGACCCGCTCCGATGGACGACGGGTACCCGCCACCAGTTTGTCCACAGCGCGCGTGGCGGCAATCATGCCGAACGATGCGGTGACCATCATCACTGCGCCAAAGCCGCCCGCGCAGTCGAGCTTGACCCCTTCACCGACAAACTTCTTCTCAAGGCAAATGCTGCCATCCGGCTTCGGATAACGCAGTTGCTCGGTGGAGAACACGCACGGAACGCTGTAGTGGCGGTTCGGGGTTCGCGAAAAGCCATAGTCGCGGCGCAGGGTCGAACGCACCTTGGAAGCCAGCGGATCATTGAAGGTACGGTTCAGGTCGGCGATCTGGATCAGCGTCGGATCGATCTGCCCGCCTGCGCCACCGGTGGTGACCATCTGGATCTTGCGCCGTTTGCACCAGGAGATCAGCGCCGCCTTGGCGTTGACGCTGTCGATGCAATCGATGACGAAATCCAGCTCCGGCGTGATGCACTCGGCCATGGTGTCGCGGGTCACGAAGTCAGCCACCGCATGCACCACGCAGTCCGGGTTGATGGATCGAATACGCTCGGCCATCACCTCGACCTTCGCACGACCCACGGTGCTGTCCAGCGCATGCAACTGGCGATTGGTGTTGCTCACGCAGACATCGTCCATGTCGAACAGCGAAATCTCGCCCACACCGCTGCGCGCCAGCGCTTCCGCCGCCCACGACCCCACGCCGCCGATACCGACCACCGCCACGTGCGCGGCACGCAGACGCTCCAACCCCTCGATGCCGTACAACCGGGCGATGCCTGCGAAACGTGGATCTTCTGCGCTCATGACCAATACCTCAAAAACCGGCGCGCATTATAGGGGTTTGCGGGCAATGAGACACCTACCACCTTTACCCGACACCGCAAGTAGGCACGTCGCCCGACAAACACCTGATGGGGCGAGCATCGACGAATGAAGGCAACACTGCTGCGAAGGGCCCGCCGGCAGAACCGACGGCCCCCTCGTTGACTAAAATCAATAAACAAGGATGAACCAGGCAGGAAGCCTCAGCATGAAATGCACCTCACCAAGGGACCTTTATCGTCTCAAACTACGTACGCTAGCGTCTTCACTATTCAAGAAAACAATAGAGGGCGTCCCCGACTGGCCCGACACTCTATATGGTTTTTCGTACGCACCTTATCGCCCAGGCCAAGACCCCTATAAAAAGATCTTCCCCACACGCGAACAAATAAAAGAAGACCTTGTGTTGATAAGGCCACTGGCACGTCACATCAGAACGTACTCCGTCGAGGGAACGCTCGCTGATATTCCAGAGATTGCTGAAACTCTGGGTATGCAAGTGACGCTCGGTGTCTGGATATCACAAGACTTGATTCACAATGCAAATGAACTGGCGACGGCCATTGATATCACCCGACGGTCGAAAAATGTCGAACGCCTCCTCGTGGGTAACGAAGTTCTGCTTCGCGCGGATGTATCCATCAGTCAGTTGATGACCTACCTGAAGCAAGCGAGGCAGCAGGTCGAGGTTCCGGTATCCACATCTGAGACTTGGGTGCAATGGCATGAAACCCCCGCACTGTCAGAGCACACCGACTTTATTGCCGCGCACATTCTGCCTTTCTGGGAAAATCTGACGCCCTCTCAAGCCAGCAGCTTTGTTATTGATCGCGCCGATGAGTTGAGGCAGTTGTTTCCTGGTAAGCCATTGTTGATGTCCGAAATAGGCTGGCCCAGTCGTAGCAGCGCCGCCACCAGAGTGAGGACATCGGTTGCGGAGCAGTCACTCTACCTGCGCACACAGATTGCTCAATTCACAAAGCGGGACGATCAATACTTCATCATTGAAGCATTCGACCAACCGTGGAAAATGGGAGAAGGTCTGCCAGGACCTCATTGGGGCGTTTTTGACGAACAACGTCGGATCAAGGTGCAACGTTCAGGGCCGTTGGAGATACCGGTCAACTTGGGGAACATTTACCGAGGCTTCATTACAACATTACGGCCTCTCTCCTGGCAGCGCGCAGCGTTTCCAGCGGCCACCGCTTACTGTCTGTTGGTCTGGGCAGGTATTGCAACGGCCAAGGCAATGACGCTATTGGCACTCATACCGATGAGTATGGTCTGGGCCGCTTGCTTCCTGACAGGCATGGCCGTAGAAATCCATGAATATCTGGAAATCCAGTGGGTGCCCACGAAAAGGCGAATTTTCAAACCTCAACGTCAGCAGATCACACCTTTACCAAAGGTCTCCGTGCATGTTCCGTGCTGCAATGAACCTCCCGAAATGGTCGAGCAGACACTGAAGGCCCTGAAAAATCTCGACTACCCTGATTATGAGGTTCTGGTCATCGACAACAATACTCAAGAACAGGTTGTCTGGAAGCCCGTTGAGCAGACGTGTCAACGCCTGGGTAAACGGTTCAGGTTTTTTCACGTGGAGGCAATGCCTGGCTACAAGGCTGGCGCGTTGAATTACCTGATGGAGAGAACCGCGCCTGATGTGAAAGTTATAGCAGTTGTCGACGCCGATTACTGCGTTGACCGTAACTGGCTGAGGCACATGGCGCCTCACTTCGAGGCGCCGAACATCGCTGTCATACAGGCCCCTCAAAACTTTCGAGACAGTCACGAGAGTCTCTTCAAATACTGTTGTAATGCTGAATACCGAGGATTTTTCAACATCGGTATGGTTATCCGGAACGACCATGACGCGATCATTCAGCACGGAACAATGACACTGGTTCGTCGTGATGTCTTACAACGGCTCAGGTGGTCTGACGGATGCATTTGTGAAGACGCAGAACTGGGGCTTCGCATACTGGAGAACGGATTATCTACGGGGTATTCGCCTATCAGTTATGGCAAGGGCCTCACACCTGACACGTTCATTCACTTCAAGAAGCAACGCTATCGCTGGGCTTATGGCGCGGTTCAGATAGTCAAACAACACGCCAAAAGCCTGTTCAGTACACGTGGCAAGACCTTGACTGCGATGCAGCGCTATCATTTTCTTGCAGGCTGGGTTCCTTGGGCTGCAGAGGGATTGAACTATCTACTCACGCTGGCGGCACTGAGCTGGTCTACTGCGATGATCATCGCACCTTACATAGTCAAACCGGTGCCGTGGCTTTTTTCGACGTCACTATTGTCAGCGCTGCTCTTCAGAACACTCAAGGTCATACACCTGTACAGGTATCAGATAAGCACTGATATCAGGGAAGCACTCGCCGCGATACTGGCTGGCATGGCGTTGTATCCCACCATCGGCAAAGCAGTATTGTCCGGTACTTTCACCTCGCGACTGCCCTTTTTCCGCACACCCAAACAAACCCAAGGAGATTCAAGTGGCAGAGGTCTGATAGAGGCCAGAGAAGAGCTATGCATGGTAACCCTCTTCTGGCTTGCGATAATCGGGCTGCACGCAAGCAACGCTGCCAGCGATCCAGATTTGTGGTTCTGGAAAGCCATGCTTTGTGCACAATCTCTACCTTATCTGGCGGCGGTCGCCATGGCTGTACTCTCTGGAAAAGCAAGCCGACAAGAACGTCCTATTGAATGACACATGTGAAACATCTAACGAACGACGGCCTCACACCGTCGTTTGATATAAGATAACGGCCTTTTCGCGCCCACCAGTCTTGCTACCGGAGTTCTGTACATGACGGCCCCTTTCGACCTTTCGCCTACCCTGCAGCTTGCCTGCGACCTGATCCGTCGACCGTCGGTCACACCAGTCGATGCCGATTGCCAGACCGTGATGATGCAGCGCCTGGGCGATGCCGGTTTCAAGCTTGAGCCGATGCGTATCGAAGACGTGGACAATTTCTGGGCAACCCATGGCAACCACGAAGGTCCGGTGCTGTGTTTCGCCGGTCACACCGATGTGGTGCCGACAGGTCCGGTCACGGCCTGGGAGAACGACCCGTTCGATGCGCTGATCGACGAGCACGGCATGCTATGCGGACGTGGCGCAGCGGACATGAAGGGCAGTCTGGCGGCCATGCTGGTGGCGGCCGAGCGTTTCGTGGCTGACCATCCGGACCACCGTGGTTCGGTTGCATTTCTGATCACCAGCGATGAAGAGGGTCCGGCGCATCACGGCACCAAGGCGGTCGTCGAGCGTCTGGCGGCGCGCAAGGAGCGTCTGGACTGGTGCATCGTCGGCGAGCCGTCGAGCACCACACTGGTGGGCGATGTGGTCAAGAACGGTCGTCGCGGCTCGCTGGGCGCCAAACTCACGGTGCGCGGCAAGCAGGGTCATGTCGCCTATCCGCATCTGGCGAAGAACCCGATTCACCTGACTGCGGGTGCGCTGGCCGAGCTGGCTGCCGAGCATTGGGATAACGGCAACGATTTCTTTCCACCGACCAGCTTCCAGATTTCCAACCTCAATTCCGGCACCGGCGCGACCAACGTGATTCCGGGCGATCTGGTGGCGGTGTTCAATTTCCGCTTCTCCACCGAGTCGACCGTCGAAGGACTGCAGCAACGCGTAGCCGCCATTCTCGACAAGCATGAACTGGACTGGCACATCGACTGGGCGCTGTCCGGCCTGCCATTCCTGACAGAGCCGGGAGCCCTGCTGGACGCCGTGTCCGCGAGCATCAAGAGCGTGACCGGCCGCGACACCAAGGCCTCGACCAGCGGCGGTACGTCCGACGGGCGCTTCATCGCGACGCTGGGTACTCAGGTCGTGGAGCTGGGCCCGGTCAACGCGACGATCCATCAGGTCAACGAGCGCATTCTGGCCAGCGATCTTGATGTATTGACCGAGATCTACTACCAGACACTGGTCAAGTTGCTCGCCTGATGCTGACTTGTCCTATCTGCTCGGGGCCGCTCGCTTCGGCCGACAATGGCGTGGTCTGTCCCGCCAATCATCGCTTTGACCGTGCGCGGCAGGGTTATCTGAACCTGCTGCCGGTGCAGCACAAGAACAGCCGCGACCCTGGCGACAATCAGGCGATGGTCGAGGCGCGGCGTGATTTTCTCAACGCGGGCCATTACGCACCGGTAGCCCGCAGGCTCGCTGAACTCGCGGCTGAACGTATGCCCGCTCACTGGCTGGACATCGGCTGTGGCGAGGGTTATTACACCGCGCAAATTGCCGAAGCCCTGCCAAGGTCCGACGGGTATGCGCTGGATATCTCCCGCGAAGCCGTGAAGCGCGCCTGCCGCCGTGATCCGAAGGTGACGTGGATGGTGGCGAGCATGGCCCGCGTACCGTTGCCAGACGCCAGTTGTCAGTTTCTGGCCA
>Ga0065712_10067896_pt1 | contig 22138 bp, 19 predicted proteins | sample MisRhiReplicate1_FD_59099 | JGI IMG/M metagenome (GOLD analysis project Ga0065712, IMG submission 59099) | Miscanthus rhizosphere microbial communities from Kellogg Biological Station, MSU, sample Rhizosphere Soil Replicate 1: eDNA_1 v3... | ecosystem: Host-associated > Plants > Roots >...
GACCTTGAAGTAGTCGACGGGGACATCTTTTAAACTGATGACACGATCTTCTCGTGCCGCCTGGCCGACAATACCTTCATCGCTATGAATGGTCTGATCGCGCTCTTCCTGTTCGCGGGAAAAACCGTAAGAAGCCACGCGGACCAGGCCGCCGTGCTCCTGACGCACATAGACCGCCGCCACCGAAGCCCCCAGATAGCGGGCCAGAAACTGCAGAATATTGCGGCCCAGCATGCTCAGGGTCAGTTGCCCCAACACATGCTCCGCCAGCTCGCTTTGCCCGTTGCGCAGCCACGCGACCTTCTGCAAGCGTTCAGCATTGATTTCCTGCTGCCTGAGGTTCTCGCTGTAAGTGTCGGACAGCGCCATCAGGTCACGACGGCCGACCCAGGCCAGGATGCCACTGACGATAACCACGAAAACCAGGTACAACGCGACAGACATGACCGTACTGCGGGTGACCTCGGCGTTGCGGGTCAGGCGCAGTTGCTGCTCCATCTCCACAGCCTGATCGTATTCGGTACGTATCTGGTCGGTGATGCGCTTGCCCCGTCCGGCCAGGACTGGCGTCTGGTAATCACCGTTTTCACGGCGCAGCTTGATCATTTCAAGGGCAAAGGCATTCCACTCTTCCTGCAGGGTGAGCAGGCGGCGAAAACGATCCAGCTGAGTCGGATTGTCTTCCACCAATGCCTGAAGCCCTTGCAGTTCTGCCGTCAGCAAAGGCTTGGCCACTTCATAGGGGTCGAGAAAATGCTGATCACCGGTCAGCAGAAAACCGCGCATGCCGGTTTCCATATCGATGGACAGCTTCATCGAGCGATTGGTGTTGTTGATGACCCTATCCGTATGCTCGACCCATTGAATGGCCGACAGCAGATAGCTGATCAACAGAATAAAGAAAACTGCGCTTAAAACGCCGACGCCCAAAGGCAGGCCGACGTTACGCCCAAGCAGTTTGCGGAACCGTTGTTCATCGATAACAGACGTCCGATTCATGAAAAATCCCTGACGGTTGGATCAAAACCGTAGAGTTTGCCGTAAACCCGTGAAAAAGACTCTCATTTCTCACATAGAGGATTGAAATTTCACACATAAATCGGCGATAAGCTCCTGCGCATCAGCAAGCATGGCTCTTACGCCATAGATTGCTATGCTGGTGTGCGTGGAACCGCGACAGATTGAACTTCTGCATGCATTTTATTTACTGATACAGGGACTGTATTAATAGCGGGCACGTCAGGGTCACCGACCTTGAAATGTCCGGCAAGGCGCATAACGTTCTGCGCTCTTTGCACCACCTTTATCTTCAGGCTTTAAGGAGTCAATCATGCCGGACGCAACCAGCACCATTCTTGTGGTCGAGGATGACACTATCGTGCGCATGCTGATCGTCGACGTTCTCGAAGAGCTGGAATACACCGTGCTCGAAGCCGAAGATGCAATGACGGCGCTTGAAATCATCAAGGATGAAACAAGAACCATCGACCTGATGATGACCGATCAGGGCCTGCCCGATCTGAAAGGTACAGAGCTGGCCAAGAAAGCCAGGGCGTTGCGCCCGGAATTGCCGGTGCTGTTCGCCAGCGGTTATTCGGAAAACATTGAGGTGCCTGCGGGCATGCACTCGATCGGCAAGCCGTTTTCCATCGATGACTTGCGCGACAAGGTAAAAAGCGTTCTTGACCAGCACTGATACCGGCACAGTCAGCCACACCTCTCCGCCTGCCGACAGCGCCAGTCAGCGACTGTTGATCATTGGTTACGTCTGGCCCGAGCCGCGCTCATCTGCGGCCAGCGGCCATGTGATGCAATTGATTCGCTGCTTCCTCGAGCATGGCTGGCAGATCACGTTTGCCAGCCCTGCCACAGAAGGCGAACACCGCGCCGACCTGGTCAGCCTGGGCATCGCCGAAGTGCGCATCGAACTCAACAACAGTAGCTTCGATACGTTTGTCGGCGAACTTCAGCCCGACGTCGTGCTGTTCGATCAGTTCATGATCGAGGAACAGTTCGGCTGGCGTGTCGAACAGCAGTGTCCCGATGCCCTGCGGGTTCTGGAGACTTCCGACCTGCAGAGCCTGCGCCACGCGCGCCATCAACGGCTGAAGGACCTGCTGAACGACGAGTCCGGCAACACACCCTCAGATTTATTCGAGCCGTGCGATGCCGAGCTGTTCAGCCTGATGGCTGGCGGTGATCTGGCCCAGCGTGAAATCGCGTCGTTGTACCGGTGCGACCTGAACCTGATGACCTCGGACGTGGAAATCAATCTGCTAACCGAATCATTCGGCATGCCTGCATCGTTGCTGCACTGGTGCCCGCTGATGCTCGATGAGCCGTCACAGACTGCCCGACCGTTCGACCAGCGCGCGCACTTTCTGAGTATCGGCAACTTTCGCCACGCGCCGAACTGGGATGCGGTGCTCTGGATGAAAAACGCCATCTGGCCGCTGATTCGCCAGCAGTTGCCTCAGGCGCAACTGCATATCTACGGTGCCTACACACCCCCCAAGGCGACGGCGTTGCACAACGGGGCGCAAGGTTTCCACATCATGAACTGGGCCGAGGATGCGCTTCAGGTCATGTCCAGCGCACGTGTATGCCTGGCACCCTTGCGCTTCGGTGCGGGTATCAAAGGCAAGCTCATCGACGCCATGCTGTGCGGGACACCATCGGTCACGACACCGATAGGTGCCGAGGCCATGAGCGGCGGACTGCCATGGCCCGGAATGATCGAGACCGACCCGGTGCAGATCGCTGATGCTGCGGTCCGCCTGTATCAGAGTCGAGCGCTGTGGTCAGAAGCACAGGCCGCTGGCCGGGCACTCTTGAAAGCGCGTTACCGCCACGAACAGCACTGCGCCAGCCTGATGGAACGCATCGACACCCTGCGCCGAGATCTGCCAGGCCATCGGCTGGCCAACTTCACCGGTTCGATGTTGCGGCATCATCACCACAAGAGCACCAAGTACATGGCGCAGTGGATCGAGGCGAAGAATCGTAAGGTTTGAGTGCTACTGCCACCTCTGACGACATGGACCTCACCGCTCATGCCCGAGCTTAGGGCGCCAGAACGCTGCAGTCTTGGTGCCCTAGTTCATGCCCCGCCTTTCGTACCCAATTGACGCGCCATCCACGAGTGACTGCCCAAGACACCTTCCAGCAGCGCTGGCACATACAGATCAGCGTCCAGTTCAGGAAAATGTAACCCAAGCCCGCTCGGGCTGACTTCAATGTTGTCCAGTTGATCTGGACGCACATCACTGAGCCCTTCGACCGATCCTGGGGGGATAGCCAATTCCACGCCTGAATTCAACACGATGATGATTCGGGAAACTCTGCGGTCGTAATGTGCCTCTACAGCGTACGGGCCTGTTTTCAGGCGCTCGTTCATACGCCCTTCAGCCTTCGCAATAGCTTGTTCAGTTATAGAATCCATGTATTTTTCCCCACGGTCTGCACATTTCGTCCAGAGAGGCCGGGTGCCTGCCAATGCCAATGCCAATGCCAATGCGCTTGATATCGGCGCTCATCCCTTTAGTGCTTAAGGCCTGTATAGCGGCCCGAATGCGATTTGGTAATAGCGACAATTCCCTTTCTTTCGTATGAAGTTTCCGAGAAAATCCTGACCGCTTGCGCGTGTCGATTTGCGGCTTTAAGGTGCGCCGTCGCTGCAGAACAGTGACCGGATTTGACGATCCGAACCTTCATTCGCAATCGCGCTGCATGTTGCCTTTGCACTTCCTGTGTTCAAGGTGACTTCATGGCGGCTGTGCGTCGGAGACTTTCGGGTCTGCCGGTGTGCTTGAGTGAAGGCCGGTTCGTCAACCTTCGCACAGCTGCCACCCACTGCGTTTGACGACGCCGGGCAGCTCTTTTACTCAAAGGAGCTTTCACTCATGGACCTGCCACACCCCGCCTCCCCTTGCACCGACTATCTCGAACCCACGGTCTTCATCCGCCATCACCGCATGCTGCGCGCCGTCATGATTGGTGCTCAGGCCTGGTTTCCGCTGTCAGACCTTGCCCGCCTGATGGGCAAGCGGCTGGACGAACGCTCTACGCTCAAGCTTGATGCCGATCAGTCCCGCACGGCGTGGCTGCAGACCCACCAGCAGTGGGAACGCTGCCTGCTGCTCAGCGAATCCGCTGTGTTCGCCATGCTCGTCCACCATTACGTCCCCGAGAACCGTGCCCTGCGTCAGTGGCTGGTTCAGGACGTGCTTCCTGCCTTGCACGCCCGGCATCGCGAGGATTTCGACCACCCGGAATCCTGCCAGATGCGTTGGCAAGGGCGCCCGCTGAGCACACTGCAATGGCACGACGATCTGTGGATCAGACTGCGCGACGTGCCTGAACTGGTTCAGGTGCAGACTCATTCGGGCTCAGCGCCTGTGAAAGGTCCCTGGTGGAAACGGTTGATGACGCAATCCGCGCGATTCAGGGCCTGAAGGCTGTTGTTCCTTGAACGGTCAGTCTGTGGTCTCCGTCGAGGAACACGGTCTGCGCAACAGATACGTATCCATCACCCATCCCTTGCGCTGCCGGGCCTCGGCGCGCAGTTGTTTGATCTGCTCGCACACATCATCGAGCCTGCCTGACACTCGTATCTCGTCCGGGGTGCCGAGGTAGGCGCCCCAGTAGATATCCAGCCCTTTGCCGATGAAACGATCGAACGTGCAATGGGCATCCAGCATCACCACCGCATTGTCCGGTGCATCATCCAGACTCGCTGCGAGGCGACGGCCTGTGGTGATCAGCACCGGTTCGCCGATGCGGTTCAGCGGTATGCGGTGACTGGCGACCAGCGCCTGCACGCTGGTGATGCCGGGGATGACCTGATACTCAAAGACCTCCCTGCCCCGCGCCAGCACCCGGTCGAGAATACGCAAGGTGCTGTCGTACAGCGCAGGATCACCCCAGACCAGAAACGCGCCTGTCTCGTCCTTGCCAAGCTCATCGGCGATCAGGCGCTCGAACAGGATGGCGCGCTGCTCGTGCCAATGCTCGACGCCGCGTTCATAGCCGCTGGGATCGTCTTCGCGGCGCGGGTCCTGGACCTGCACCATCCGATAGTCGGTGTGAGTGATGTAGCGCTCACACATCGCCTTGCGCGATAGCAGCAGATCGTCGTCGGCGTAGCCCTTGTCGAGCAGGAACACTGCGTTCGTCCGGTTCATTGCATTGATGGCCTGAACCGTGATCTGCTCGGGATCGCCGGCCCCCATGCCGATCAGAAGAATCTGTTTCATCGCGTCCCGCTCCTGCAATGACTGCTGTGAAGAGTGACTGATCCTAAGCGTTTTTTCGGCGTCGGTCGGGCAATGATCTGAAAAATGAGGCACATTAACGCCCTGGCAACCACTGCAAACGGCCACGCCATGAGTAAAACAACAAGAATTGCGGATCCTTCCTATGAATTGATGGACGACCATAACGGCCTGTCGATCATTTATCGCGAGCACGGTTTTCCCTGCCCGCTGGTGCGCTGGCACTTTCACAAGGAATACGAGTTGCACCTGATCGTCGCCAGTTCCGGCAAGGTCTTCGTGGGTGATTACATCGGCAACTTCAACCCGGCCAGCCTGTTCCTGACCGGCCCCAACCTGCCGCACAACTGGATCAGTCAGATCGATGAAGACGAAGTCGTGCCCAAGCGCGACATGCTGGTCAACTTCACCGACGAGCTGCTGGAAAGCGGCAATCAGGTCTTCGCCGAACTCAGAACCCTGGCGCCGCTGCTGGAGCGTGCCCGGTACGGTATCGAGTTTCGCTGCAAGCGAACGATTCGCCAGGCCATGAGATTGATGCAGCGAATCGCCGACTCCAATGGCATCACCCGTCTGGGCCACTTTTTCATTCTGCTGGAACTGCTGGCGGCCAGCGATGACTACCAGTTGCTCTCCGGTACGGCGGTCACTCATTCGGCGGACGAGCACAGCGTCGACCGCACCAACCGGGCGGTGGATTACATCTTCGCCAACTACAGCCGTGAATTGCCGCTGGAAGAAGTTGCCGAGTACCTGGGCATGAAGCCTACGTATTTCTCCAGAGTCTTCAAGCAGGCCACTGGCCGTTGCTTCGTGGAGTTCGTCAATCGCCTGCGTATCAGCAAATCCTGCGAGCTGCTGGCCGATGGCGACAAGCCTGTGACCGACGTGTGCTTTGAGTCCGGCTTCAACAACATTTCCAACTTCAACCGGCGTTTCCAGCAACTCAAGGGCATGACGCCGTCGCATTACCGGCGCCTGGCCGTCCAGCGTCTGACCGAACAAAACCTGTACTGATTCGCCCCGCCTCCTCGCCCATCGTCTACGCTCAAACATCGCCAACGCCTGTGACTGGGCGTTCGCGGCGCAGGCACGCTTGCAGACTCACTGCAAAAAAGTATCAGTGGCAGTGCGGTGCAGGATTTGTCTTTCATCGCGAACGCCGTTGTAATCAGTGCACATCTTCCTTCCTCCGGAAGAGACAAAAACAATAACCTGCCTTCTGCAGCTCTCTGGGCGTGGAAGAGGAGTGATCAATGAAGACCTCAGCAAAAGTTCTGCTTGCCAGTACCGTCCTCAGCACCTGTTTCATGGTCAGTGGCACCGCCACTGCCGGAACCGTGACCATCGCCACGGTCAACAACAGCGACATGATCCGCATGCAGCGCCTCTCCAAGACCTTCGAAGAAAAGCACCCGGACATCAAACTCAACTGGGTGGTGCTTGAAGAAAACGTCCTGCGTCAGCGCCTGACCACTGACATCGCCACCAAGGGCGGTCAGTTCGACGTATTGACCATCGGCATGTACGAAGCCTCACTGTGGGGTGCCAAGGGCTGGCTGCAGGAAATGAAAGACCTGCCCGCCAGCTACGAACTCGATGACGTATTCCCTTCGGTGCGTGACGGTCTGTCGGTCGACGGCAAACTGTTCGCTCTGCCGTTCTATGCAGAAAGCTCGATCACCTACTACCGCAAGGACCTGTTTGAAAAGGCAGGCCTGACCATGCCCGAGCGTCCGACCTGGACCCAGATCGCCGAGTTCGCCGGCAAGCTGACTGACAAATCCAAGGAACAGTACGGTATCTGCCTGCGCGGCAAGGCCGGCTGGGGCGAGAACATGGCGCTGATCACCACCGTGGCCAACTCGTTTGGTGCGCGCTGGTTCGATGAGCAGTGGAAACCGCAGTTCGATCAGCCTGAATGGAAGAACGCGCTGAATTTCTACGTCAACACCATGAAGCAGTCCGGCCCACCGGGCGCGTCGAGCAACGGCTTCAACGAAAACCTCGCGCTGTTCAACAGCGGCAAGTGCGCCATCTGGGTGGACGCCAGCGTGGCCGGTTCCTTCGTGACCGACAAGACTCAAAGCAAGGTTGCAGACACCGTTGGCTTCACCTACGCGCCACATGAAGTGACCGACAAGGGCTCATCCTGGATCTATTCGTGGTCCCTGGCCATTCCTGCCAGCGCCAAGAATGCCAAGGACGCCGCCGAGTTCACTCAGTGGGCAACCTCTAAAGAGTACGCCGCGCTCGTGGCCGAGAAAGATGGCGTCTCCAACGTGCCACCAGGCACCCGCGCTTCGACCTACAGCGATGAGTACAAGAAAGCGGCGCCGTTCGCCAACATCACGCTGGAATCGCTCAAGGCCGTGACGCCCAAGACACCGACCCTCAAGCCAGTGCCTTATGTCGGCATCCAACTGGTCACGATCCCCGAGTTCCAGGCCATCGGCACCAGTGTCGGCCAGCAATTCTCGGCCGCGCTCATTGGCCAGACCTCGGTCGACGCCGCCTTGAAAAACGCGCAGACCTCCACAGAGCGCGACATGAAGCGCGCGGGCTACCCGAAGAAGTAACCGCACGCTGCAGGGCGGGAGATCCATTTCTCCCGCCCTTGCATCAAGACTCTGTGACATCCGATGGGAGCCCCCATGAAAACCTCAGCCATTTCTGATCGTACGGACGCGTCCGGCGAACTGCCCCCGATCAAAAGCCGTCGTTTCAAACCGGGCTGGTTTCTGGTCAGCCCTTCCGTCGCGCTGCTGCTGGTGTGGATGATCGTGCCGTTGGGCATGACCATCTATTTCTCGCTGATTCGCTACAACCTGCTGTCCCCCGGCGACAACGAATTCGTCGGTCTGGAAAACTTCGAATACTTTGTCACCGACAGCGGCTTTCTGCCCGGCGCAGGCAACACCCTGCTGCTGGTAGGCAGCGTGCTGGCGATCAGTGTGATCCTCGGCGTGCTCATCTCGGCGCTGCTGGAAGCCAGTGAGTTCTTCGGTCGCGGCATCGTGCGGGTGCTGTTGATCTCACCCTTCTTCATCATGCCGACGGTCAGCGCGCTGATCTGGAAAAACCTGATTTTCCACCCGGTTTCCGGCGTGCTGGCGGCGGTGTGGAAGTTCTTCGGGGCCGAGCCCATCGACTGGTTCGCCCATTACCCGATGCTGTCGATCATTATCATTGTGTCCTGGCAGTGGCTGCCGTTCGCCATCCTGATCCTGATGACCGCCATGCAGTCGCTGGATCAGGAACAGAAGGAAGCGGCACGTCTCGACGGCGCAGGCCCGATTGCAATCTTCTGGCACCTGACCCTGCCGCATCTGGCGCGCCCGATTGCGGTCGTGGTAATGATCGAAACCATCTTCCTGCTGTCGGTGTTCGCTGAAATCTTCACCACCACCAACGGCGGTCCGGGTTTTGCCTCGACCAACCTGGCCTACCTGATCTACATCCAGGCGCTGCTGCAGTTCGACGTCGGTATGGCGTCAGCAGGCGGACTGATCGCCGTGGTCATCGCCAACATCGCAGCGATCATCCTGATCCGGATGATCGGCAAAAACCTCACCGACAAATCATGAGGGCCTTGCCATGATGACGCTCAAACAATCACGCCGCCTGCAAAGCCTGTTGCTCGGGACGCTGTCCTGGCTCATCGCCGCGCTGATCTTCTTCCCGATCTTCTGGATGGTCCTGACCAGCTTCAAGACCGAGATCGACGCCTTCGCCACGCCGCCGCAGTTGTTTTTCACGCCGACGCTGGAAAACTACCTGCACATTCAGGAGCGCAGTGACTACTTCCACTTCGCCTGGAACTCGGTGCTGATCTCGTTCAGCGCGACGATCCTGAGCATGCTGGTGGCCATTCCGGCGGCCTACTCGATGGCGTTCTTCGAAACCAAGCGCACCCGCGGCACGCTGCTGTGGATGCTCTCCACCAAAATGCTGCCGCCCGTGGGCGTGCTGATGCCGATCTACCTGCTGGCCAAGACCTTCGGCCTGCTGGACTCGCGGCTGGCGCTGATCATCATTTACACGCTGATCAACCTGCCGATCGTGGTCTGGATGATCTACACCTACTTCAAGGACATTCCGGGCGAAATTCTCGAAGCTTCGCGTCTGGACGGCGCCAGCACCCGTCAGGAAATCTTTCGCGTGCTGATGCCGATCTGCAAGGGCGGCCTGGCCTCCACTGCACTGCTTTCGCTGATCCTGTGCTGGAACGAAGCGTTCTGGTCCCTGAACCTCACCTCGTCTGCCGCTGCGCCACTCACTGCGCTGATCGCATCCTACTCAAGTCCCGAAGGGCTGTTCTGGGCCAAGCTGTCGGCTGTCTCGACGCTGGCATGCGCGCCGATCCTGATCTTCGGCTGGATCAGCCAGAAACAACTGGTTCGCGGTCTTTCGTTCGGCGCCGTCAAATAGCCCCGGCCTACAGAATAAAAAGGAGTCCATCATGGCTAACCTCAGCATCAGAAATCTGCAAAAAGGCTTCGACGGTCACCAGATCATCAAGGGCATCGACCTGGATGTAAAAGACCGTGAATTCGTGGTTTTCGTCGGCCCGTCGGGCTGCGGTAAATCCACCCTGCTGCGCCTGATCGCAGGCCTGGAGGAAGTGACCTCCGGCACCATCGAGCTCGATGGCCGCGACATCACTCAGGTGACCCCGGCCAAGCGCGATCTGGCGATGGTGTTCCAGACCTACGCGCTGTACCCGCACATGACCGTTGGCAAAAATCTGTCGTTCGCTCTGGATCTGGCTGGCGGCAACAAGGACGAGATCAAGAAGAAAGTCGATGAGGCCGCCCGAATCCTGGAGCTGGGTCCGCTGCTTGAGCGCAAACCCAAGCAGCTGTCCGGCGGTCAGCGTCAGCGGGTCGCGATTGGCCGCGCCATCGTGCGCAACCCCAAGATATTCCTGTTCGACGAACCACTCTCCAACCTCGACGCCGCGCTTCGCGTGCAGACTCGTCTGGAGCTGTCGCGCCTGCACAAGGAGTTGCAGGCAACCATGATTTACGTGACCCACGATCAGGTTGAGGCGATGACGCTGGCCGATAAGGTGGTGGTTCTCAATGGCGGTAAGGTCGAACAGGTCGGCTCTCCGCTGGACCTGTACCACCACCCGGCCAACCTGTTCGTGGCAGGCTTTCTCGGCACGCCCAAAATGGGCTTCCTCAAGGGCAGGATCGGCCGGATCGACAGCGGCAGTTGCCAGGTCGAGCTGGACGCGGGCACCACGGTCAGCATGCCGGTCAGCCGCGCGGGTCTGGCGGTTGGCGCTCAGGTGACGCTGGGCATCCGCCCCGAACACCTGGACATCGCCCAGAACGGCGATTGCCAGTTGCAGGTGATTGCCGATGTCAGCGAACGCCTGGGCAGCGACACGTTCTGCCACGTGCGCACCCGCTCGGGAGAGGCGCTGACCATGCGTATTCGCGGTGATCTGGCCAGCCAGTATGGCGAGACGCTGCACCTGCATCTGGACAGTGCCCATTGCCACCTGTTTGACGCTGATGGTCTGGTGATCCCCAAAGCCCTGCAGACCGCTGCCGCCTGAGTCCTGGAGAGTCCTGTCATGAAATTGAACAAACAGAACCTGTCGCGCCTGGGTGCCGACATCGACGTACCGGCCTATTCCGCGACCGACACCCGTCAGGGCATCGCGCACATCGGGGTCGGCGGTTTCCACCGCGCCCATCAGGCGTTTTACACCGATGCACTGATGAACACCGGCGAAGGCCTGGACTGGAGCATCTGCGGTGTCGGGCTGCGTCCCGATGACCGCGCGGTGCGCGACGCCCTCGCGCAGCAGGATTACCTGTACACACTCTATGAACTGGGCGACACGCCCGACACCAAGACACGCGTCATTGCGTCGATCAGCGGCATGCTGCTGGCCGAGGACAGTCCGCAGGCGCTGATCGACAAGCTGGCCAGCCCGGACATCCGGATCGTGTCGTTGACGATCACCGAAGGCGGCTACTGCATCGACGACAGCAACGGTCAGTTCATGACGCATCTGCCGCAGATTCAGCATGACCTTGCCAATCCCGCCACGCCGAAAACCGTGTTCGGTTTCCTGTGCGCCGCACTCGCCCGCCGCCGCGCCAAGGGCACGCCTGCGTTCACGCTGATGTCCTGCGATAACCTGCCGCACAACGGCGCGGTCACACGCAAGGCGCTGCTGGCCTTCGCCGCCCAGCGCGACGCCGATCTGCACGACTGGATTGCTGACAACGTCAGTTTTCCCAACGCGATGGTTGACCGCATCACGCCGATGACCAGCGCCGCTCACCGATTGAAGCTGGCCGACGAGAAGCACATCGACGACGCCTGGCCAGTGGTCTGCGAACCGTTCGTGCAATGGGTGCTGGAAGACAAGTTCGTCAACGGCAGGCCAGCCTGGGAAAAGGTCGGCGTGCAGTTCACCGATGACGTGACGCCTTACGAGGAAATGAAGATCAAGCTGCTCAATGGCAGCCATCTGGCTCTGACCTATCTGGGCTTTCTCAAGGGCTATCGTTTCGTACACGAGACCATGAACGATCCGCTGTTCGTGCGTTACATCCGCGCCTACATGGACCTCGACGTCACGCCGCAACTGGCGTCAGTGCCCGGCATCGATCTGGAAGGCTACAAGGACACGCTGATCGAGCGTTTCTCCAATCAGGCGATTGCCGACCAGTTGGAGCGGGTCTGCTCGGATGGCTCGTCGAAATTCCCTAAATTCACGATTCCGACCATCAACCGGTTGATTGTCGATCAGGGCAATCTGGAACGGGCATCGCTGGTGGTTGCCGCCTGGGCCTTGTACCTCAAAGGCAAGGATGAAAATGGTGCGGTTTACAGCATTCCTGACCCACGCGCCGATTTCTGCAAAGGCCTGGTCGCCGACGATGCACTGATCACTGAACGCCTGCTGCAGGTCGAGGAAATCTTCGGCCTGGCCATTGCACAGTCTGCACCTTTCGTGGCGGCGTTCGAGCAGAACCTGGCCGATCTGCGCACGCTGGGCGTCAGCGGCACCCTGGAAAAATTACTGGCCAAGAGCCTCTGAGGGACACCCATGTTTCTTGGAATCGATTGCGGCACCCAAGGCACCAAAGCCTTGCTGCTCGATACACAGACAGGCCGCGTGCTGGGCGAAGGCTCGGCACCCCACAGCCTGATCAGTGACCATCACGGACGTCGCGAGCAGGACGTCCAGCAATGGCTCACAGCCCTGCAGCACGCGGTCGGCGAAGCGCTCGCCCAGTCCGGTGTTTCAGGACAGGATGTGAACGGCATCGGCATCTCCGGACAGCAGCATGGGCTGGTCCTGCTCGACGCGCAGGGCCAGGTGCTGCGCCCGGCCAAGCTTTGGTGTGACACTGAAAGCGCTCCGGAAAATCAACGTCTGCTGGACCATCTGGGCGGCGAAAAAGGCTCACTGGAGCGCCTGGGACTGGTCATCGCGCCGGGCTACACGGTGTCAAAGCTGTTGTGGACCAAGGAGCAACACCCGGAACTGTTCGAGCAGATCGACAGGATCCTGCTGCCCCACGACTACCTGAACTACTGGCTGACCGGCCGCTGCTGCACCGACTACGGCGACGCCTCGGGCACCGGTTATTTCAATGTGCGCACGCGCGAATGGGATTTGCCGTTGCTGGCCCATATCGACCCGAGCGGACGCCTTGAAAAGGCACTTCCGCAGTTGCTGGACGCTGAACAGGCGGTTGGCACATTGCGGCCCGAGATTGCCCAACTGCTGGATCTGAACCCGCAGGCGCTGGTGTCCAGCGGCGGCGGTGACAACATGATGGGGGCGATTGGCACCGGCAATATCCAGCCGGGGTTGATCACCATGAGCCTGGGTTCCTCCGGCACGGTGTACGCGTTCGCCGATCAGCCTGCGGTCAGCGAGCACGGCTCGGTTGCGACCTTCTGCTCGTCGTCCGGCGGCTGGCTGCCGCTGATCTGCACCATGAACCTGACCAACGCCACGACGGCCATCCGCGAGCTGTTTGCGCTGGATATCGCGGCGTTCAATACGGCCGTTGCCAGCGCACCGATCGGCGCTGAAGGCGTGCTGATGCTGCCGTTCCTGAACGGCGAACGCGTCCCCGCCCTGCCCGACGCCACCGGCAGCATTCGCGGTCTGGACAGCACCAATCTGAGCCAGGGAAACCTGTGTCGGGCAGTGGTGGAAGGCACGACGTTCGGCCTGCGCTACGGGCTTGATCTGCTGCGCGCCAGCGGCATCAAAAGCGAGAGCATCCGCCTGATCGGCGGTGGCTCGAAAAGTCCGGTATGGCGGCAGATCGTGGCCGACATCATGGATACGCCAGTGATCTGCACACGCTTGGCAGAAGCCGCTGCGCTGGGCGCGGCGATTCAGGCAGCGTGGTGCTGGTCGACGGCCAAGGGTCAACCCGACAGCCTGCAGGACCTGTGCGAGCGTTGCGTGAGCCTGGACGCTGCCAGCGAGACACGACCGATTGCGCAGAACGTCGTCGCCTATCAACAGGTCTACCAGCACTACCAAGATCAATTACGAGCAGTTTGAACCTGCCTTTTTCACGGAGCACCTATGTTTCTGGTTTGCGGCGAAGCCCTGTTCGACATTTTCACCCGCGCCGAGACTGGCAGCGCGCTCAATAAGCTGGGGTTTGACGCCATCGCCGGCGGCTCACCCTTCAACGTTGCCATCGGCCTGCGCAGACTGGGTGTGGAATCTGCCCTGTTTGCCGGCCTGTCGACGGATTACCTGGGTCGCCGCCTGCGCGCTGTGCTCGATGACGAACAGGTCAGTGCCGAGCATCTGATTGAATTCGACGCGCCCACCACGCTGGCCATGGTAGCGGTCGGCGCCGACGGTTCGCCCACCTACAGTTTCAGAGGCGACGGGTGCGCCGATCGCCAGTTACGCCTGGAACATTTGCCCAGACTCGACGACAAGGTACGGGGTATCCATGTCGGCTCGTTCTCGCTGGTGGTGCAGCCGATTGCCGATACGCTGCTGGCCCTCGTCGCCCGGGAAAGCGGCAAACGCCTGATTTCTCTGGACCCGAACGTACGCCTCAATCCGGCGCCGGACATTGAACGTTGGCGCTCCCAGATCGCGGCATTCGCCGAGCATGCGCACATGATCAAGGTCAGCGATGAAGACCTGCACCTGCTGTACCCCGACCGCGACCCCGAAACCATTGCAAAAGGCTGGCTGAACCGGCACACGCACCTGGTGATCGTGACCCGTGGCACGCAAGGCGCAAGCATCTTCACCCGCGAGCACGGCACCTGGTCGATCCCGGCAAAGAACGTCGTGACGGTGGACACGGTGGGCGCAGGCGATACATTCCAGGCAGCACTCCTGACCTTTCTGACTGAACGCCAGCTGGATACGCCAAAGGCGCTGTCTGAGCTTACGAAGGACATGCTGGACCAGATGCTGGATTTTGCAGCGAGCGCAGCGGCGCTGACCTGCACACGGGTCGGGCCGGACCTGCCCTACCGGGATCAGTTGCGCTGAGTGGGGACCAAGGTATCAACAGGTGATCAGACCCAATGGGACGCAGAGCGTCCCGGGCGGCATGCCAACGCGGAGCATTGGCACGATCAGTTTCAGTCACGCCTCTCAGGACGCTCCGCGTCCCGGTTCCACGCGCAACTACCTGAACGCCCAAAACCCAGGCAAAAAAAATCGCGAGTCAACTCTCACGCGTACGTGAAAGCGAGCCGGCTCGCGAAATCATGGGTGCAACCTTTCGGGACGTCAGGCCAACAAACCGGCCTTGATGCCCCGGATGCGCGTATTGATGTCATCCGCAACATCGTTCTGCTTGTCCTTGAGGGCGTCCTGGACTTTCTGGTCGATCGTCAGTTGATCCTCAGGCTTCATCGCGGTGTATTGCTGCTGGGTGATGCCAGTCAGTTTTTCCCGCACTTTCTCTTCGGCCGTCTGCTTCAGGGTGTCCATGAATTTCTGGACCCCCGTCGCAGCGCCATCGGCAGCGCCGACACTGGCAGCATTCGCGCCGGTGACGCCGTTATCGCGATCAGCAGTCTTCTCGGAAAGCGACGTATCCGCCCCGCTCTTGAGATTGACCATCATCCGTGCAAACGATTCGTTGTAGCCACTGTTGCTCTGCGCGTCATCCGTGGACGCAGCGTTGGCGGTTTGCGAGGTGACCGGAAACGCCCCGTTGCCAAGGCCCGCTGCGGCCATCGCACCGAACGAATCCTGCGACACCTCGCCCAGCGTCTTGCGCCCTATGGCTCCTACAGCATGGGAAACCAGCTGTTCGAGCCCACTGTTGCCAATAATCATCTTTCACCTCCTGATGACGTGATGCGCCTGTACACCAGCAAGAGCGGTGCCAACTACCGATATCACCCTAAGCCCATGATTTATATGGCAATGGCGACTAAAGGCAGCGGCAGAAAGATGACGTTTACCCGCCAGCCCTTCCAAATCACGTCAACCGCGGCAACGCGTTGCCGTCAATGGGCGTCGGATCCTGAGCGATCTGCAACTGCTCCAGCGGCAACGGGCCTGCAAAGTAATAGCCCTGGGCCTGACCTGCACCCATCTCGCGCAGCAATTCCAATGTCTGCCGGTCCTCCACGCCTTCAGCCACGACGGTCAGATCCAGTGATTCGGCCATCCGTACAATCGCCCGCACAATGGCGCGACTTCGATCACTCGTCATCAATTCAAAGATAAAAGACTTATCGATCTTCAAACCGCTGAAATGGTACTGGTGCACATAGCTGAGCGAGGAAAACCCGGCACCGAAATCATCCAGCACCACTGACATGCCCTGGTCGGCCAGCTGCTTCATGGACAGACGCGCCTGTTCGGGATCCGCCACCAGCGCGCCTTCAGTGAGCTCAAGACACAATCTGGCCGGGGATACGCCGTACTCTGCGAGCATGGAAAGCACTTCGCCTGCGAAAGCCGGTCGGGTAATGCTGTAGCTGGAGCAGTTCACATGAACTGGAGGCAAGTGTGCGTTGGCAGGATCGGCCAGAATCGCGATGACCTGCCTGAGCATGTACAGGTCGAGACGGCCAATCAACCTCAGGCCCTCCAGCGCGGGCAGAAAGCACTCGGGCGTCAGCACCTGCCCGTCAGGCTGACGCCAGCGAATCAACGCCTCCAGCGCCAGCAGCCTGCCGGTTTCCAGGCAGGTGATGGGCTGGAAATAGGGAATGAGCTGATCAGTGCGTTTCAGCGCGGTCCGCAACGCGCCTTCCTGATCCATCTGATCCGAGACCTGACGGCGCAGTGCCTGGTTGAAAACTGCACAGCCATCACGTCCGCCGTTCTTCACTGTGTACATTGCCGTGTCGGCATCGCGCAACAGATCAGCAGGCTCCTTGTGGAACTCACCGTCAGCCCCGACGACGCCGATACTGCAGGAGGTGAAGACCGTGTGTTCGTCAATCACAAAGGGCGATTCGAACGCCGTGAGGATCCGTTGAGCGATCCCGACCCCCGTGCTCAATCGCGCGCCAATCCCCAGTACGGCGAACTCGTCGCCGCCCAGGCGGGCCAGCAGGTCACCCACGCGCATGCAACTGCGTAGACGCTGCGCCGCCTGAATCAGCAACAGATCGCCACAATGATGCCCGAGGCTGTCGTTGACGATCTTGAAGCGATCCAGGTCGATGAACATTACCACCAGCGCACGCCCCCGGCCGCAGAACTCCTCCCAGGCCACCTGCAATCGTTGCTGCACATTGCTGCGATTGGGCAAACCGGTCAGTGAGTCATGAGCATTTTCGTGCTGAAGTCTTGCATTGAGCTGATCCAGTTCGCGAGTCCGGTCGAGCACCCGCGCCTCCAGACGCAGGTTGGCGGTATGAATCGCCTCGGCAGCGCTGCGGCGCGAGAGGGCCGTATCAATATGCCGGGAAACGAAGGTCAGCAGGTCCTGATCGCGCAAGGTGTAGCTGACGTGGCGAGAATAGCTCTGGACGGCCAGGACACCCCGCACTTCCTCCGCCTCGAACAGCGGAATACCCAGCCAGGAGGTCGATCGGTTGGTCTGGTTCTGTACTTCAATCTCGCCCGCAGCTTCCAGCCTGAGCGCGTCTTTGCTGTCGATCAGACATGGACGGCGCTGGCGAATGACATATTCGGTGAACCCGCGTTGACCACGCCGGGGCGCAGGTGACTGCGTCAAACGCTCGTCAATGTAATAGGGAAAGGTGACCTCGCCCGTGCCTTTGTCATAAAGCGCGATGTAGAAGTTGAGCGCCACCAGCAGTTCACCCACGATCATGTGCAGGCTCTGGAACAGCTCGTTCATATCTCCGGGACGGCTGGACAGTTCGGCAATCTGAAACAGCGCACTTTGCAGGTGCTCGGCACGCTCGCGCTCGGCCACTTCCAGACGTAGCGCATCGTTGGCGGCGGACAACTGCTGGGTGCGTAACAGCACGGTCTGCTCAAGGTGGGCGCGGTGCAACAGCCTGTCCATTGCCATGGCCACATGCCGCGAGACCACTGAAAACAGCGCCCGGTCCTGAACGCTGTACACACGGGACACATCGTAGACTTGCATCGCGACCATGCCGAACACTTCATCCGACGCGTTCTTCAGCGGGGCGCCCATCCAGAATTCCGGACGACGCCCCCTGCACGTGAAACGGCCGGCCGCTTCAGCGTCTTCGATACCTGCTGCATCCAGAAACATCGACTGCCCCTGGGTTAGCACATAACCGGTCATGGATATATTGGCGGGTTCAAGGTATTCGAAGGTTTCAGGGGCCATCGCCTCATCGTCGAAACGGTCGATGTAATAGGGATAGGTGATCTTGCCGGACTGGCTGTCGTACAGCGCCAGGTAGAAATTCTCGGCGTCGATCAGCGTACCAAGCTGTTGGTGAATCCCTTGCAGCAGCGTGCCTCGCTCGTGGGTCGAACTGGCCAGCAGGCTGATCTCGTACAGTGCGCGCTGGGTGATCTGCGCCCTGACCAGTGCAGCGCTCTGCAACAGAGAGCCCAGTCTGACGGCGAGATCCGCCAGTGCCGGATTGTGCTGTTCAGCCAGCGGTGCAAGTAGCCAGCCCAGCGCCTCTTCACCCTGGCCTGTCGCCCACCGATGTACCTGACCCTCGTTACAGAACGACTCAAACTGGCCAACGGGAATGTGCTCTGGCCAATCGTAATGAAGCGCGCCCTGCCCCAGCAGACGCTTCTGCTCGCCCGCCACATAGAACGCCCAGGGCACGCCGGGGACCTGTTGGCGTGCCACAGCCATTAACTCATCGATGGCCTGATGACTGGACAGCCGGTCACGACGGTCGCGCAGCGTATCGCCGGGAGCGCCGCTGTCGTTGGTCTGGCGCAGGCAGGAGGCCAAAGGGGGTACAGTCATGTCAACACCAGATCCAGAAACCGACGGCGAATATAATTGACGCTTCCGGCCAGAGTTGGCAGTGCGCTGTCACATTAAAGCAGCAATTGTGATGCAAGGATTGTACCTGCAAGTCGGCATGCTGGGCGCGCCGAACATCGCTGTGAGCGCGGCACTATTTCATGGTTTTTCGGGTCAGAGAGTGTTCCCGCAGCAGGCAACATCGTCTTTTGCGCACTATGCTGGCCTGCGCTTTCTTCGCCAAACACATACTGGACAGGTGATCGCAATGATCAAGACTTACAGCTATGCAGCCCAGGCTGCCACCGACAAGCTCGCACCTTATCAATTCGAACGACGCGCTCCGGGCGCCGACGATGTTCAGATCGACATCCTGTACTGCGGCGTCTGCCACTCTGACCTGCACACTGCGCGCAACGAATGGCACAACACGCTTTATCCGTCGGTGCCAGGCCATGAGATCGTCGGCAAGGTGACTGCCGTGGGTGCCAATGTCACCAAATTCAAGGTAGGTGATCTGGCGGGCGTCGGCTGCATGGTCGACAGTTGCCAGGCATGTCAATCCTGCGAAGAGCATGAAGAGCAGTACTGCGAAAAAGGCTTTACCGGCACTTACAACGGACCCGTCTTCGGCGGTGAGAACACCTTCGGCGGCTACTCGGACAAAATCGTCGTCAAAGAGAAGTTCGTACTGCGCATCGCGCCCGACCAGAATCTGGCAGCCATTGCACCGCTGCTGTGTGCGGGCATCACCACCTACTCGCCGCTGAATCACTGGAAGGTCGGTCCAGGCAAGAAGGTCGGAATCGTGGGCCTGGGCGGTCTGGGTCACATGGGCGTAAAGATTGCCCACGCCATGGGTGCTCATATGGTGCTGTTCACCACGTCACCCAAAAAACGCGAAGACGGCCTGCGTCTGGGTGCAGATGAAGTCGTGGTTTCAAAAGACCCGGATGAGATGGCCGCCCACACCAACAGTCTGGATTTCATCCTCAATACCGTTGCAGCGCCTCATGACCTGGACGCCTTCCTTTCCCTGCTCAAGCGCGACGGCACCATGACCTTGGTCGGCGCACCCGCCGAACCGCATCCTTCACCTGCGGTATTCAACCTGATCTTCAAACGCCGCAGCCTGGCAGGTTCGTTGATTGGCGGCATTCAGGAAACCCAGGAGATGCTGGACTTCTGCGCCAAACACAACATCGTGTCCGATATCGAAGAAATTGCCATGCAGGACATCAACGAAGCCTACGAGCGGATGCTCAAGGGCGACGTGAAGTATCGTTTTGTGATTGATATGGCAACCCTCAAACAGGAAGCTGCTGCAGCCTGACCCTCACGGGCGGTCCGGCTGGTGAAGTGCCAGCCAGACCGACCCTGTCAACCTGATGCCTGTCATGATGCGCACGCTTGTCCGACCTGATGACAGGCAACTGCCCGGCGCTGCAATTCCGCGCACTCCTTCCATTCACGCCTTCGGATTCCTTACAGTTGGGAATGCAAACGAACGTCGTCGAACCTTTCGTCTTTAGCTCTAAGCAGCTCGTCCCCAGAGCGTTGACACGCACTTTTTTGGGGCGCGAAATAGTTGCTCGATTGAAACGCGCCAACTCAATGGACGGAGAATGACACATGGCTAATATCAAGATTTTAGCGGGTGATTTTCTTCAAGGTGATGGGGAATACCGTGCTGGCACCATCACTCTCGTTACTCCCCTCTTCCCCTGGCCGGGTATCAGCTTCAAGCACAACGATATCAAGTCAGTCGAAATGGCCAGCCAGGCATCCAGTAAAAAAATCGACGGCGCTATCGGCTACGGTCTCGCGGGCGCGCTGGTGCTCGGGCCTGTAGGCGCGGCAGCAGGCGTCATGCTGGCCGGCGAGGAAAAGGAAATAACGTTTCTGACCACGTTCAAGGACGGCAGAAAAATACTCGCAGCCGCAGACGACAGGACCTATCAAAAGCTGTCGCAGCATATCGCTACACGAGGTCTCGCCAGGCATCACTGAGGCCAAGGGGCCGAGAACTCAATGACTCGGGCGATCGGCCCCTCTTCAACTACGCTTAATTCATGGCACTGATTGTGCTTTATTCATTTAAATGAACTTTTTATTACAATTTAGTGACTACCACTGACTGCTTGCCGGTCTCAAGTTCATGAAGTCCTTGCAGATATTGATGGTGAGGGACGCTTAAAGGTGAACGGATATGAAAGAACGAGCGACAGTCATCTGCAAGCGAGACGGACAGATCCTCTACGTGCGCAAACCGAAATCCAAATGGGCCTTGCCGGGCGGTAAGGTCGAGCCCGGAGAAACCCCTGCACAGGCAGCAGTGCGTGAGCTAAACGAAGAGACAGGCCTGGAAAATCTGGAGCTGCGTTATCTGGCCGAGTATGAAAAAGACCGGGTGACCCATCATGTGTTCATCACTTTGGTGCCGGACTCCAGTGAAGCCAAACCGCAAAACGAGATAGCCGCCTGCAAATGGCTCGCCCCCAAGAACGTCAGCGACCTGAAGGCTAGCCCGGCCACCAAGTCCATCGTCAAATCATTTGCCCGACAAGGGTGAACGCAGCCTTCAATGCGTCCAGCGGCTGGCGCATTGAAGGCAAGCCCTTGCCCATCTCGGAAAACGCGCACACAAAAAAGGGCGACCCTTTCGGATCGCCCTTTTCGTTACCGCCCAGCAGAGCGGATTTTGTTTGGTAGGCGCGATTGGACTCGAACCAACGACCCCCACCATGTCAAGGTGGTGCTCTAACCAACTGAGCTACGTGCCTGCTGTGGGTCGGCATTCTACGGATATTCAGATGGGTGTCAATGGCTTTTTTTGCAGTAACTCTCTGAATATGCGGATTATTTGACTGATCAGTCTGCACGCTCGTTTCGTCATCGTTCTGATCACCCTGTGTAGCGAATCGAGCGCTATGCCCTTTTTTGATGGCTGGAGGCGGAAACCGCCCCTGGCTGGCACTGACTATCGGATTTAACAGTTTCGGTAGAGCGGCCACCTCTCTAATGTTTATGCAGGTAACAAGGCGGGGCGCACCTCGTCAGGTGCAGCCATTCCGGCAACGCACCGGGACCGCCATTGGAAGAGAGCTGATCATGAAAATATTCGTCAAGGTATTGACCGGAACCAACTATGAACTTGACGTTGAACCAAGCGATTCGATTGAAAACGTCAAATTGAAAATCACAGATAAGGATCCGTCAGTACCCACTTCAAAACAGCGGCTTATCTTCTCTGGAAAGCAACTTGAGGACGGGCGAACACTGGCTGATTACAATATTCAGAAGGAATCCACGCTGCATCTGGTGTTAAAACTTTGAAACGAAAAAGGGCGACCCTCTCGGGTCGCCCTTCTCATTACCGCCCAGCAGAGCGGATTTTGTCTGGTAGGCGCGATTGGACTCGAACCAACGACCCCCACCATGTCAAGGTGGTGCTCTAACCAACTGAGCTACGTGCCTGCTGTGGGT
>Ga0065712_10067897_pt1 | contig 22137 bp, 18 predicted proteins | sample MisRhiReplicate1_FD_59099 | JGI IMG/M metagenome (GOLD analysis project Ga0065712, IMG submission 59099) | Miscanthus rhizosphere microbial communities from Kellogg Biological Station, MSU, sample Rhizosphere Soil Replicate 1: eDNA_1 v3... | ecosystem: Host-associated > Plants > Roots >...
ACAGTCCGTGGTCGCAGCAAGACTCGGGTATAACGCTGAGCACAAGCATGGGCATGATCGGGGTGCTTGAGATCACGCAGATCGTTCCTACGCTCCGCGTGGGAATGCCGCTCAGGACGCTCCGCGTCCGCTCTCGAATGTGGCGCAGATGTGTGCCCAAGCTCCAGCGTTATTCACGTCATGCGTTCGGCTCACTGAGTCCGCAATCCGTGCCATTTGTGACGCGGAGCGTCACGGACTGCATGCCCACGCGATGGGCACGATCATCATCTATCTCAGCGCCGCCAGTATGTCATCCGGTGCAAAGCCGCGAATAAGCGTCCCGTTGACGTCGATCAACGGGATGCCACGTCCACCCAGTGCCTCATACGCCTTGCGCCCTTCCTCGGATTTTTCGATGTCGTATTCCTGATAGGGAATACCCTTGCTGTCGAGAAAACGGCGGGTCTGTTTGCAGTAGCCGCACCATTCGGTCGCGTACATCACCACCTTCGCCTGGCTGTAGCTTTGCGCAACGCTCGCAGGCGGTGGATTGATGACGTTCTCGATCCTGCCCCAGTTCTGATAGATCACCACCACCAGCATGATCAGGGCGACCTTCTTGAGCGTGCGCATCAGCATGTCGGTTACCGCCGCTTCAACTGATCGGTCAGTTGGGTCGGCAGGCCTTTGATGATCAGCGTGCCTGCCGTTTCGTCGTATTCGATCTTGTCGCCCAGCAGGTGCGCTTCGAAACTGATCGACAGGCCTTCGGCGCGGCCGGTGAAGCGGCGGAACTGGTTGAGGGTGCGCTTATCCGCCGGGATCTCCGGTGACAGACCGTAGTCCTTGTTGCGGATGTGGTCGTAGAACGCTCGCGGACGCTCTTCATCGATCAGCTCGGACAGTTCCTCCAGACCCATCGGTTCGCCCATTTTGCTCTGGCTGCTGGCGTAGTCGACGAGCGTCTTGGTCTTCTCGCGAGCCGAATCTTCGGGCAGGTCTTCGCTTTCGACGAAATCGCTGAAGGCCTTGAGCAGGGTTCGGGTTTCGCCCGGCCCGTCGACGCCTTCCTGACAGCCGATGAAATCGCGGAAGTACTCTGAAACCTTCTTGCCGTTCTTGCCCTTGATAAAGGAAATGTACTGCTTGGATTGCTTGTTGTTCTGCCACTCCGAGATGTTGATCCGCGCCGCGAGGTGCAACTGGCCCAGATCAAGGTGGCGCGACGGGGTCACATCCAGCTCGTCATTCACGGCCACGCCTTCGCTGTGGTGCAGCAGGGCGATGGCCATGTAATCGGTCATGCCTTGCTGGTAGTGAGCGAACAGAACGTGACCGCCAACCGACAGGTTGGACTCTTCCATCAGCTTCTGCAGGTGCTCCACGGCTACGCGGGAAAAGGCAGTGAAGTCCTTGCCGCCTTCCAGGTATTCCTTCAGCCAGCCGCTGAAGGGGTGCGCCCCGGATTCGGCGTGGAACAGTCCCCATGCCTTGCCTTGTTTGGCGTTGTAGTTCTCGTTGAGGTCGGCCAGCATGTTCTCGATGGCTTGGGACTCAGCGAGTTCGGAGTCGCGTGCATGAAGAACAGCGGGCGTACCGTCGGGTTTCTTGTCGATCAGGTGGACGATGCAATGACGGATCGGCATGGGCTTCTCGGCTGAAAAAAGATGAAGAGCGTGCAGCTCGGTGCAAGGCGGTCAGTGTAACGCAGGCTTGCGTGCTATGGCCTTGATGGGGCTGGTTTTCGCCGTACTGGCCCTGCGGCTGGTCAAATACTGCACAATTACTGTTAAAAGCTGACCAAAAGGATAGGTAGAGGCGGATATTTACCCGGCTCTGTGCTAGTTTTGCGCGGTCTTGCGCACCTTAGCGCGTCAAGCATGCAGATTGTGTACGCGTAGGCCGAACCAATATCCGGTTTCAGTATCTACATTTCGCGATTAATCGTGGCTGCTAGCGGGTGGCCAGGTTCATTGCCTGGCTACTGGCCGACGTTGCGCTCTGCAATCCAAATGAATTTGATAGGGAAGGAACACCACCATGGCTCTTACTAAAGACCAATTGATCGCCGATATCGCTGAAGCTATCGACGCGCCAAAAACTACCGCGCGTAATGCTCTTGAGCAATTGGGCCAAATCGTTGCCGACCAGTTGGAAAACGGCGCAGAAATCACCCTGCCAGGCATCGGCAAGCTGAAAGTCACCGAGCGTCCAGCTCGTACCGGCCGCAACCCTTCGACTGGCGCAGCCATCGAAATCGCTGCCAAGAAAGTCGTCAAGTTCGTACCAGCCAAAGTGCTGACCGACTCGATCAACAAGTAAGCACACGCTTGCTGTTGAAAAAGCCGTGCACCGGATAACCGGGCACGGCTTTTTTGTGGGCGTATGGAATGCATGGTTGATCGTTCTCGCGCCGCTGCGCTCATCGTTATATGCAAGTCATCTGGTTATCCAGTAAGGCAGCGGCACTCATGTGCTTTTGTAGCGCGGTAGTAAGAACACCGCAGATCGCGACGTGGGTGAAGGCTGAGTCCTGGCGCTGATTCGGGGGGCAATCGGCATGGATGCCGATCGAGCTGCACTGGGCCATGGATGGCCCATTCGCAGCGACCCCCGAATCAGTATCAGGACGAAGGAACCCCGGCGAAGCCGGGGCCGGAACCGGAGCAAAGGCTTTGCTTACTTTGGCCCCTCAAAGTAGGTCGCCGAGGGGCGAAAAGGTGACTGGAGCCATGCGCTCGGCTCACTGAGTCCGCAGTCTGTGCCATTTGTGACGCGGAGCGTCACGGGAGGCATGCCCACGCGGAGCGATGGGCACGATCAGTGTTGAGGCAGACCTGTGTATCCCTGATAGCCACGCTCCTGCGTGGTGACGCGCCAAGAACGCTCCGCGTCCGCTCTTGCTATTCCACGCACTTCAAGCCGCAGGCAACTCCGTCATTGCGAGGCAGTCGTCTGCCGCCACGCACTCTGCTGCGCCTTGTCCAGAAATGTCCAGGCCACAAAGCGGCTCTGTTTCTGCCCCTGACCCATCTCCACCACCTTGACCTCCAGCGCGCCGGCTTTCTTGAGAGCGCTTTGAATCGGTGGCAGGTTGGAGGCTTTGGACACCAGCGTACTGAACCACAGCACCTGAGTCGGGATCAGTGCGCTTTCCTGGATCAGTTGAGTGACAAAGCGGATCTCGCCGCCTTCGCACCACAGCTCCTGGGATTGCCCGCCAAAGTTGAGCACCGGCAGTTTGCGTTTCGGGTCGGCCTTGCCCAGTGCGCGCCATTTGCGCTGACTGCCACGCTGCGCTTCTTCCAGAGAAGCGTGGAAGGGCGGGTTGCAGAGGCTCACGTCGAAGCGTTCGCCGCTGTCGAGCAGCCCTGAGAGGATGTGCTTGCGATTGGCCTGCAGGCGCACGCTGATGGCCTTGTGCAGGTTGTTGGCTTTGATGATGGTGGTCGCTGCCGCGATTGCCGTGCTGTCGATGTCCGACCCCACGAAGTGCCAGCCGTAGTCACTGTGCCCAAGCAGCGGATAAATGCAGTTGGCGCCGGTGCCGATGTCCAGCGCCTTCACGGAGGCGCCACGCGGGATCTCGCCGCCATTGCCCTCGGCCAGCAGGTCGGCCAGAAAGTGCAGATAGTCCGCACGGCCCGGAATAGGCGGGCACAGGTAATCCGCCGGGATGTCCCAATGGGCGATGCCGTAGAACGCCTTCAGAAGCGCGCGGTTGAACACCCGCACGGCCTGCGGGTTGGCGAAGTCGATGCTTTCCTTGCCATAGGGATTGAGGATCACGAACGTCGCCAGCTCTGGGCTGGACTTGATCAGCTTGGGAAAGTCGTAGTGCCCCTGATGACGGTTGCGCGGGTGCAGTGTGGCTTTTTCACGGGGTGGCGCAGGCTTGACGTTGCGCTGGGGCTTTTTGCGGGGAGGTTTGGATTTGTCAGGCGTGGTCATGGAGGGCGTTGCTCTGAGGGTGCGAATGCCGAGCCCTGCAGGAGCGTGCAAGCGTGCTCCTGCAGGTTTCAGCTCAACCAGCCCCTTGAGGCTGGTGGCCTGCGTTTACAGACTGGCGATACGTGCGTGTTGCTCGGCCAGCTTGCCCAGAGCCTGTTCGGCTTCGGTCAGCCTGGCACGTTCCTTGGCGATGACTTCAGGCGGCGCCTTGTCGACGAATGCGGCGTTGGACAGCTTGCCGCCCACGCGTTGCACTTCGCCCTGCAGCCGCTGGATTTCCTTGTCCAGACGCGCAAGCTCTGCGTCCTTGTCGATCAGGCCGGCCATGGGCACCAGCACTTCCATGTCGCCGACCAGCGCAGTCGCGGACAATGGCGCTTCGGCACCGTCTGTCAGCACGGTCATGGATTCCAGCTTGGCCAGTTTCCTGAGCAGGTAATCGTTTTCGCTCAGGCGACGCTGGTCTTCGGCGGTCACGTTCTTGAGGAACAACTGCAAGGGCTTGCCCGGACCGATGTTCATTTCCCCGCGAATGTTACGCACCGCCAGCATCAGGCCCTTGAGCCACTCTATGTCGTCTTCGGCGACCTGATCGATGCGTGCTTCGTTGGCCACTGGCCACGCCTGCAGCATGATGGTCTTGCCTTCGACGCCTGCCAGCGGCGCAAGGCGCTGCCAGATTTCTTCGGTGATGAACGGCATGAACGGATGCGCCAGCCGCAGCGCAACTTCCAGCACGCGCACCAGAGTGCGACGTGTGCCACGCTGACGCTCGACCGGTGCGGTTTCGTCCCACAGCACAGGTTTGGACAATTCCAGGTACCAGTCGCAGTACTGGTTCCAGATGAACTCGTACAGCGCCTGCGCTGCGAGGTCGAAGCGGAACTGGTCGAGTTGACGGGTCACTTCGGCTTCGGTGCGTTGCAGTTGCGAGATGATCCAGCGATCCGCCAGAGACAGTTCGACGGCTTCGCCGTTCTGGCCGCAGTCTTCACCCTTGTCGAGCACGTAGCGGGCAGCGTTCCAGATTTTGTTGCAGAAGTTGCGATAGCCTTCGACGCGGCCCATGTCGAACTTGATGTCGCGGCCGGTGGACGCCAGCGAACAGAAGGTGAAGCGCAGGGCATCGGTGCCGTAACTGGCGATGCCGTCAGCGAACTCCTGGCGGGTCTGCTTCTCGATCTTCTTAGCCAGTTGTGGCTGCATCAGGCCGCTGGTACGTTTCTGCACCAGGGTTTCCAGATCGATACCGTCAACGATGTCCAGAGGGTCCAGCACGTTGCCCTTGGACTTGGACATCTTCTGGCCCTGGCCATCACGCACCAGACCGTGCACATAGACGGTCTTGAACGGCACTTGCGGCGTGCCGTCCTCGTTTTTCACCAGGTGCATGGTGAGCATGATCATCCGGGCGACCCAGAAGAAAATGATGTCGAAACCGGTGACCAGCACGTCGGTGGAGTGGAAGGTTTTCAGCGCTTCGGTCTTTTCCGGCCAGCCAAGCGTGGAGAAGGTCCACAGGCCCGAACTGAACCAGGTGTCGAGTACGTCGTTGTCCTGCTGCAGCGCAACGTCCGGCCCCAGATTGTGCTTGGCACGCACTTCGGCTTCGTCGCGTCCGACATAGACCTTGCCCGACTCGTCGTACCAGGCCGGAATGCGATGGCCCCACCAGAGCTGACGGCTGATGCACCAGTCCTGGATGTCGCGCATCCACGAGAAGTACATGTTTTCGTATTGCTTGGGCACAAAGGCGATGCGGCCGTCTTCGACCGCAGCGATGGCAGGCTCGGCCAGTGGCTTGGTGGACACGTACCACTGGTCGGTCAGCCACGGCTCGATGATGGTGCCGGAGCGGTCGCCTTTCGGGACTTTCAGGGCGTGATCGTCAACGCTGACCAGCAGGCCTGCGTCGTCGAAGGCAGCCACGATGCGCTTGCGGGCTTCGAAGCGATCCAGACCTGCGTATTCGGCAGGCAGGGTGCCGTCAACGGTGTCGTTCAGCGTGCCGTCGAGGTTGAACACCTGAGCGGCAGGCAGCACGGCGGCGTTCTTGTCGAAAATGTTCAGCAGCGGCAGGTTGTGGCGCTTGCCGACTTCATAATCGTTGAAATCGTGGGCCGGGGTGATCTTCACGCAGCCGGTGCCGAATTCAGGGTCGCAATAGTCGTCGGCAATGATCGGAATGCGACGACCGACCAGAGGCAGCTCCACGAACTTGCCGATCAGCGCCTTGTAACGCTCGTCCTGTGGATTGACCGCAACGGCAGCGTCACCGAGCATGGTTTCCGGGCGGGTGGTGGCGACGATCAGGTAGTCCAGACCTTCAGCGGTTTTTGCGCCGTCTGCCAATGGATAGCGCAGGTTCCACAGATGGCCTTTCTCGTCGTGGTTTTCCACTTCAAGGTCGGAGATGGCGGTGTGCAGCTTGGTGTCCCAGTTGACCAGACGCTTGCCGCGATAGATCAGGCCGTCTTCGTGAAGGCGCACGAAGGCTTCTTTTACGGCCTCGGACAGGCCGTCATCCATGGTGAAGCGCTCGCGGCTCCAGTCAACGGACGAGCCCAGGCGACGGATCTGCCGGCTGATGTTGCCACCGGATTCGGCCTTCCATTCCCATATCTTGTCCAGAAACTTCTCGCGGCCGATGTCATGGCGGCTCACGCCCTGGGCTTCGAGACGACGCTCAACCAGCATCTGCGTGGCGATACCGGCGTGGTCGGTGCCCGGCTGCCACAGGGTGTTGCGACCCTGCATGCGACGGAAACGGATCAGGGCATCCATGATCGCGTTATTGAAGCCGTGGCCCATGTGCAGACTGCCGGTGACGTTCGGCGGCGGGATCATGATGGTGTACGAGTCACCCGCGCCTTGAGGAGCGAAGTAGTTCTCGGACTCCCAGGTCTGGTACCAGGAAGTTTCGATGGCGTGCGGCTGGTAAGTCTTGTCCATGCGCGGCGGGAACCTGTGGCATTGATTCGGAAACCGGCAAGTATAGCCCTGTGGGCAAGGGACAAGCCACAGCGCTGGGTGACTGGTTGAAGGCTTGCCTCGTAGATCTGTCAGTTAACGGCGGATGGGCAAGGGGTGATAATCAGGTTTTCAGCCTCTGATCGCGGGGTCGACGACACCATGAACGACGCTCCTGAAATCGCACACGTGCTGTGTCGATACCGCTATGACGCGATGGATCGTGTAGCTGCTATTGATCCCGGCGCTCAGGACTCGATGTCGCGCTTCTATCAAAAAAGCCGTTTGGCGGTCGAAATACAAGGCGCGGTGCGTCGCCGCATTTTTAAATGTGGAGACCATTTGTTGGCTGAGCACAGCACGGAGGGTTCCGCTGCACGAGTGGAAATGCTCGGAACTGACGCACAACACAGCGTGCTGCATGCTGTGACTGCGCAGGAACGGCAGTCAATGGTCTATAGCCCTTATGGCCATCGCTTGCAGGGCAGTAGCGTTTCAGGTTTCAACGGAGAGCGTGCGGACCCTCTCACCGGACACTACGCGCTGGGTAATGGTTATCGTGCCTTCAACCCTGTCCTGATGCGTTTCAATAATCCTGACACGCTAAGCCCGTTTGGTCGGGGCGGCGTGAACGCTTATGCCTATTGTCTGGGGGATCCGGTTAACCGGAGTGACCCAAGCGGGCATAGTCCTGCAATTTTTTCTCTGGCTCATTTTCCTGATGAGATTCTGGAACAGGTGTTCAAGCACCTGCGCGGAGAAGACCTGGTCAGTATGAGCAGGACGTCTTCCAGGATGGCCAGGGTTGCATCGGGATTGCCAAATTCGGGGGTCTCAAAAATTCCCACAGTTGATACCCAAGCTCCACAGGCGCTACAAACAATTAAAGGCGACCTGAGTGGCGAGGCGCTAGGTGTTTTGCCTTCAGCGCTAAAGCGCAACGCGTTATATAGAGCAAGGTTTGAGCGAGCGGCGGTAAACACTCAGGAAAGGATGAGTCGTGAAATTGGAAGGGTTCACAACCAAAAACAGTTACTGCTTGATCGCGTTGCAGACCGGACCAATGCCAGTTACTCCGCATTTGAGGCGCAGATCATTCGTGATCGGCAGCGTCACGCTGACAGTGCTGTTGCGTTACGGGGTGTTAATCGGGCAATGAGCAACTATCGTGAATTGGATCGCCTCGAAAACTCGCTCATTCATGAGCAAGCAGACTTGGGGCGTCTGGCAGACGACATACGCCGCAACCTTGACCCTCGATAGCAAAATACCGGCATGAGCCCGAGCTATACATCGAGCGCCCACCTTACTTCTGCTGCTGCGCCAGCAACCGCTCCAGTCTCGCCTCGAGCCGACGCTTGATCTCGGTCTCGATGTGCGGCGCGAAGTCGTCGATCACGTCCTGCAGGATCAGCTGTGCAGCGGAACGAAGCTCGGCATCCAGATGCAGCAGGGCGTCCGGATTGGGCAATGCTTCGATCGGTGCAGGTGCCTGAAGCAGTGGCGCGGCAGGTTGTTCTGCAACCACGGGCGAATCCGCAGTCAGCGTCGGGATGTTCGCTTCGTCGAAATCATCGTCGTCATGCGAACTCGAATTTTTAGTTCCGACCACGTCGAACAATAAAGGAATCTGTCCTTCGCGGTGGACGGTATCGGTCAGCAGCGGGGGCTGAAGGGAGTCGTCGCCGAGCAGTTGACGGATAGACTCGAGGTCGTCCAGCAAGTGCGCGGATTCAGCTTTTTTTGAAGTGTCCATCGTGTCCTCAAAGACGCTGCAGTCGGTGATCCTGCGGAGGATAGCCCTGTTCGCGGTAAGAACGGAAACTCTCACGTGCGGCAAGACGTATGGCCGGGTCTTCGACAACCACTTCTGCCACACGGGCGAAGCGTTTGAAGAAGGACGGAATGCGCAGGTCCAGATTGATCAGCAGGTCGTCATGTGTACCAGCGTCATCGCCCAGGCCCATGACAACGGGTGCATCGTGGTCGCTCTCGGCATCGCCATGGGGCAGAAAGACTTCGCCCCGGAAACGCCAGAGGCGGGCATCGAGGTCTGCACGTTGCGCCGCATCGCTGCAGTGCAGGTAGACCTTGTGGCCCAGGCGCCAGGCTTTTTCGGTGAGCTTGCAGGCGAAATCCAGACGAGCTGCCGGATCCGGGCTGGGAAGAATGTAGAAATCGACTTGGGTCATGTCTGTTCCGCAAGGTGCGGCGTATCGATCAGTGATCGATACGCCGCAGCGCTTTGCTTAAGCCCCGACGCGGTCGAGCAGGTACTGGGTCAGCAAGGGAACAGGACGGCCGGTGGCGCCTTTTTCCTTGCCGCCGCTCAGCCATGCCGTGCCAGCGATGTCCAGGTGAGCCCAGTCATACGCCTTGGTGAAGCGTGACAGGAAGCAGGCTGCGGTGATGGTGCCGCCTTTCGGGCCGCCGATGTTGGCGATGTCGGCGAACGGGCTGTCCAGTTGCTCCTGATACTCGTCGAACAACGGCAATTGCCAGGCGCGATCGTCAGCCAGTTTGCCCGCGTCGAGCAGTTGATTGATCAGCGCGTCGTTGTTGCCCAGCAGACCGGAGGTGTGGCCCCCCAGTGCAACCACGCAGGCGCCGGTCAGGGTCGCGATGTCGATCACGGCCTGCGGCTTGAAGCGTTCGGCATAGGTCAGCGCGTCGCACAGCACCAGACGGCCTTCGGCGTCAGTGTTGAGGATTTCGACAGTCTGGCCGCTCATGGTGGTCACGATGTCGCCCGGACGGGTTGCGGTACCGCTCGGCATGTTCTCGGCGCAGGCCAGGATGCAGACCAGATTGATCGGCAGCTTCAGTTCGAGGACGGCGCGCAGGGTGCCGAACACACTGGCGGCGCCACACATGTCGAACTTCATCTCGTCCATGCCAGCCGCCGGCTTGATGCTGATGCCGCCGGTGTCGAAGGTGATGCCTTTACCGACCAGCACGAATGGCTTGTCGCTTTTCTTGCCGCCCTGGTAGTTCATGACGATCAGACGAGGTGGCTGGGCGCTGCCCTGTGCCACGGCCAGGAAGGAGCCCATGCCCAGCTCGGCGAGTTTCTTCTCGTCGTGGACTTCCACTTTCAGATTCTTGTGTGCCTTGCCCAGCGCCTTGGCTTCTTCGCCCAGGTAGGTCGGATGGCAGATGTTCGGTGGCAGGTTGCCCAGATCACGGGTCAGGGCCATGCCGGTGGCGATTGCCTGAGCGTGGGTGGCGGCGCGCTCGACATCGGCCACACTGACCTTGGCGGTCAGCAGGGTGATTTTCTTCAGCGCGCGGACTTCGGCCTTCTGGGTCTTGAAACGGTCGAATACGTATTCGCCGTCAGCCAGGGCTTCGACCAGCAGGCGAGCCTTGCCATAGGTGTCGCGGTTCTTCACCGACAGATCGTCCAGCACGAGGGTAGCGTCAGTGCCGCCCAGGCCTTTGAGTGTCGAAAGCACGCTGCCAGCGATTTTCTTGAGCTGGCGATCGGTCAGTTCGGCTTCCTTGCCGACGCCGACCAGCAGGACGCGTTCGGCTTTCAGGTTCGGCAGGTTGTGCAGCAGCAGGCTCTGGCCGACCTTGCCTGCCAGATCACCGCGTTTGAGAACGGCAGCGATGGCACCCCCGCTGAGGGTATCGATGTTCTGTGCGGCATTGCCCAGCACACGGTTCTCACTCACGGTGACAACCAGCGTTGCGGTCTTCAAGGTTTCTGGGCTTACGCTTTTAACAACCAATTCCATGTGGGGTCCCCGGGTGAGCGATGAGATTCGCTATACGAATAAGGTACGCGGCATGACTGCGGTCTTTTCAAGGACGATGCCTGCGACAAGTCTCGCAGTTTGACCCCGGCGCATGACTGCTGACAACCCCGTAAAGCCGCTTGTCGGCTGTGTCTGTACGAACTATCCCGAGTGCGCAGTGACAGAAACGTACATTCACAGGATAATGCCGCATATTTTTGGGTGGCCTGCGTTTCTGCGGGCGTGAATATCCGGTTGCCGTGGCTCACAATTTTCCTTGTTTGGCTGCCTGAGCCTGACAACTCTGGAGTGTCTGGTTTGATTGTCTTTCGTTATCTGTCCCGCGAAGTGCTGGTTACCCTGAGTGCAGTCAGTGCTGTGCTGCTGGTCATCATCATGAGCGGACGCTTCATCAAATACCTGGCCCAGGCCGCCTCGGGCGCGCTGGATCCAGGTGTACTGTTCATGATCATGGGCTTTCGCCTGCCAGGGTTTCTGCAACTGATTCTGCCTCTGGGGCTGTTTCTGGGCATCCTGCTGGCCTACGGTCGTCTGTACCTGGAAAGCGAGATGACCGTGCTTGCCGCCACCGGCATGAGTCAGCAGCGACTGCTGGCCATTACCATGGCCCCGGCTGCACTGGTGGCGCTTCTGGTGGCGTGGCTGAGTTTCAGTCTGGCCCCCCAGGGCGCGACGCAGTTCTCGCTGCTGATCAACAAGCAGGACGCCATGACCGAGTTCGACACGCTGGTGCCAGGCCGTTTTCAGGCGCTGCGTGACGGTACGCGTATCACCTACACCCAGGAAATGACGGAAGATCGCTCCACGCTGAGCGGGGTCTTCATCTCCGAAAAGCGTTTGTCCACGGACAAGAGCAAGGATCGCGGCATTACAGTACTGGTGGCCGAGAAGGGGCGTCAGGAAGTACGGCCTGACGGCAGTCGCTTTCTCATTCTGGAGAACGGCTACCGCTACGACGGCAATCCGGGCCAGGCCGATTATCGTGCCGTCAAGTACGACACCTACGGCGCACAGTTGCCCAAGCCAGACATCAGCAACGATGTCAGTGATCGTGAAGCGATTCCCAGCTCCGAGCTTTTTGGTAACGACACGCCACGGTATGTCGCCGAACTGCAGTGGCGCATCTCGCTGCCGATTCTGGTTTTCATCGTGACGCTGATGGCTGTGCCGCTGGCCCGGGTAAACCCGCGTCAGGGCCGTTATCTGAAATTGTTGCCCGCGATTCTGCTTTACATGTCGTACCTGACCATCCTCATCGCGGTTCGCGGTGCGCTGGAAAAGGGCAAGCTGCCGCTGGCGCTTGGTATGTGGTGGGTCCACGGTCTGTTCCTGCTGATCGGTCTGGGGTTGTTCTATTGGGAGCCGATGAGGCTGAAGATGGCGAGTCGCCGTAGCGTTGCGGAGGTGGCTCGTGGTTAAGCTCGATCGGTACATCGGTAAAAGTGTTTTCATGGCGATCCTCGCGGTACTGGGGATCATTCTGGGACTCGCTTCGCTGTTCGCGTTCATCGACGAGATGGGCGATATCTCGGACAGCTATACGCTGATGGATGCCAGCAGCTTCGTGTTGCTGACCGCGCCACGACGTGTCTACGACATGCTGCCGATGGCGGCACTGATCGGCTGTCTCATCGGTCTGGGCAGTCTGGCCAGCAGCAGCGAGCTGACCATCATGCGGGCGGCAGGTGTTTCCGTCGGCCGTATCGTGTGGGCGGTCATGAAACCCATGCTGTTCCTGATGGTGGCTGGTGTGCTGGTAGGCGAATATGTAGCGCCTTACGCCGAGAATCAGGCTCAGGCCAATCGTTCGCTGGCACAGGGCACGGGCGACTCGCAGAGCGCCAAGCACGGCCTGTGGCATCGTCAGGGTGATGAGTTCATTCACATCAACACGGTCCAGCCCAACGGCTTGATGTACGGCGTGACGCGCTACCGTTTCGACGACCAGCGTCACATGCTGACGGCGAGCTTCGCCCGCCAGGCCAACTTCAAGACCGATTATTGGGAGCTGAGCGACGTCGCTACCACGTATTTCCGTGAAGGCAAGACCGAAGTCGTCAACGCGCCGCTGGAGCGCTGGGACGTTTCCCTGAGCCCACAATTGCTGAGCACGGTGGTCATGCCGCCCGAGTCGCTGTCGATCACCGGGCTGTGGAGCTATTCGCACTACCTTGCTGATCAGGGGCTGAGCAACGGCCGTTACTGGCTGGCGTTCTGGACCAAGGTGTTGCAGCCGTTCGTGACCGTGGCGCTGGTGCTGATGGCGATTTCGTTTATCTTCGGTCCGCTGCGCTCTGTAACGCTCGGTCAGCGTGTGTTCACGGGTGTGCTGGTGGGCTTCACGTTCCGCATTGTGCAGGACCTGCTGGGGCCCTCCAGTCTGGTGTTTGGCTTCCCGCCACTGTTGGCGGTGCTGGTTCCGGCAACGGCCTGTGCCATCGCCGGTCTGTGGTTGCTGCGCCGCGCCGGTTGACGAGCCGAAGCATCGAAAAAGCCGACGCGATGTCGGCTTTTTTGTGGGCGACTGTTTTTACGTGCGCCTGGGGATTCGCACCAGCCGGGTGCCGGAGAAGCGGTCATGCCAGGTCAGACGCTGTTTGTCATACAGGCTCCAGATGAAACCGAGCCCGACGCACAACCAAGACACAATCGCGCTGAAAAAACGCAGCAACGCCTGCATCAGGGAAATGGCTGTGCCGTCAGCGTTCTGTATGCGTATGCCCCACACCTGCATGCCGAGGGTCTGACCAGCGTACGTCCAGAACTTCGCGAAAAAGGCGAACGTTACCACCAGCAGAAGTGACGAAAGCAGCGGATCGCCATCCAGTGCGCCAGACTCGGACAGTTCGCGCAGGCGTGCTTCGCCGATAAAGGCCATCTGCGACAGCTTGTAGAGGAATGTTGTAATGAGTTGCAGTGCGAGGATGAGCAGGGCGTCGTAGCTGATGGCTGCCAGACGGCGGGGCAGGCTTGCAGGCGGGAAATCGCCCTGTGGCCGGAGTACGTGTCGGGGCATCTGGCGGCTCTCATCACGATGATTGTCGCGACTTTACCTGCAAAAAAGCCTCTGACATTGCTGCCAGAGGCTTTCGGGTTTCGCTTAGCCTTCGGCTTGAACTTCGTCAGCCTGCATGCCTTTTTGGCCTTGCACTGCGATGAAGGTGACTTTCTGGCCTTCTTTCAGGCTCTTGAAGCCGTTACCCTGAATAGCGCGGAAATGTACGAACAGATCCGCACCGCTTTCTGGAGTGATAAAACCAAAACCCTTCTCGTCGTTGAACCACTTGACGGTACCGCTCTGACGTTCAGCCATTTTCTTATTTCCTTGACGCTTGAATTGATGACAGTCCCTTTCAGGTGAAAGAGTACTGGGGCTGGTTGCAGGAAGTAAGAAGCGTAGAGCGGGTGTAGCAAACCTAAAGCTACTGCCCAGGTCCCGATTCAGCGACCTATGCAAACACAGTTCAGAAACTCTACGCCAAGTCTCGTTACAAAAACAAGCCCCCGCTTGACACCCTGTTTGCAGGGGGTTGAAGCCTGCAGGGCACTGTTTCCCTGAATCAGTGCAGTGAATGTTTTGCAGCGTTTTTCTGCACTTCGTCGGTGCATTTCCGAGCCATCCAGACAGTCGTGCGCACCCTCGAAAGAGGGTGCGTAAACAGTCCCTGATACACTTTTTATAGTGGCTGTCTTTTGACGCCTGCATTTAGCCGCGGAAGTAACGCTGTGCAACAAAAGGCATTTTTGCGACGAGCATCGGAACCTTCTTGCCGCGCACCATCGCCCAGACCGGGGTGTCCAGGGCGGTGTATCGGCTGTCGAGATAGGCCATGGCCAACGGACCGCTCAGGCTCGGGCCGAAACCACCACTGCAGACTGTACCGATCACAGTGTCCTCTGCATCGACAATGTGTGTGCCTTCGCGCACTGGCGTGCGTTCCTGTGGCAAGAGGCCGACACGTTTTTTGTCTACCCCGGCTTGCTGCTGGGCGAAAATCTGCTCGGCGCCCGGGAAACCACCGGCGCGTGCGCCGTCAGCACGGCGGACCTTGGAAATGGCCCACAGCAGACTGGCCTCAATGGGTGATGTTTCGGTGTTCATGTCGTGCCCGTAAAGGCACAGACCGGCCTCCAGACGTAGCGAGTCACGCGCGCCGAGGCCGATGGGTGCAACTTCGGGCTCTTCCAGAAGGCGACGGGCAAGCGCTTCAGCCTTGTCGGAAGGCACCGAGATTTCATAACCGTCTTCGCCGGTATAACCCGAGCGACTGACGTAGCACGTCACACCCATCAACTTGACGGTGGCGAACTGCATGAAGGTCATGGTCGCCACTTCAGGGGCCAGTCGTGCCAATACCGTCACCGCCTCAGGGCCTTGCAGGGCGAGCAGGGCGCGTTCCTCGAACAGGGGTTCGATCTTGCAGTGACCGGCCAGGTGTTTGCACAGATGAGCGAGGTCCTGATCCTTGCAGGCGGCGTTGACCACCAGCATCAGCTGTTCGTTGCTCAGGTTGGCGACCATCAGGTCATCAAGAATGCCACCGGTTTCGCTGGTGAACATTGCGTAGCGCTGCATGCCGACCGGCAGGTCGATGATGTCCACGGGGACGAGGTTTTCCAGCGCCTTGGCGGCATCGGCACCGGTGAGGCGAATCTGTCCCATGTGCGAGACGTCGAACAGGCCGGCCTGAGCGCGGGTGTGCAAGTGTTCTTTCATGACGCCTGCCGGGTATTGCACAGGCATGTCGTAACCGGCAAACGGCACCATCTTTGCGCCCAGTTCACGGTGCAAAGCGTGCAGTGGTGTAGTCAGCAGGGATTCTGTGGACATGTTCGATTCCTTGTAGAACGGGCCGTGCGGGACAACACTGCCCGTCAGCGCGGGCAGTGTGCGGGCATGAGTGATCAGGCTTCCTGATAACTCTCGATGGACGGGCAGGCGCAGACCAGATTGCGGTCGCCGAACACGTTGTCCACGCGGCCAACCGGTGGCCAGTACTTGTTCTCGATCAGCGACGCAACCGGGTACACCGCCTGTTCGCGGCTGTAGGGATGCGTCCACTGACCGACGATTTCGGCGGCGGTGTGCGGGGCGTTCTTCAGCGGGTTGTCGTCCTTGTCCAGCGTGCCGTTTTCCACTGCGCGGATTTCTTCGCGGATCTTGATCATGGCGTCGCAGAAGCGGTCCAGCTCTTCGCGGGATTCGCTTTCGGTCGGCTCGATCATCAACGTGCCGGCCACCGGGAACGACATGGTCGGTGCGTGGAAGCCGAAGTCGATCAGGCGCTTGGCGACGTCATCGACGCTGATGCCGCTGCTGTCCTTGATAGGACGCAGGTCCAGGATGCACTCGTGCGCGACCAGGCCGTTGCTGCCCGTGTAGAGCACCGGGTAATGATCTTCCAGACGGCGGGAAATGTAGTTGGCGTTGAGGATCGCCAGCTGCGAGGCGCGCTTGAGGCCTTCGCCGCCCATCATGCGGATGTACATCCAGGTGATTGGCAGGATGCTGGCGCTGCCGAACGGCGCTGCGCAGACCGCGCCTTCCTTGCGTTCCATGCGAGCGTGGCCCGGCATGAAGGGCGCGAGGTGGGATTTCACGCCGATCGGGCCGACGCCGGGACCGCCGCCGCCGTGCGGGATGCAGAAGGTCTTGTGCAGGTTCAGGTGCGAGACGTCACCGCCGAACTTGCCCGGAGCGCACAGGCCGACCATGGCGTTCATGTTGGCGCCGTCGATATACACCTGACCGCCATTGTCATGAACGATGCTGCAGATTTCGCGAATGCCTTCCTCGAACACGCCGTGGGTGGACGGGTAGGTGATCATCAGCGCGGCCAACTGGTCGCGATGTTGCAACGCCTTGGCGCGCAGGTCTTCGATGTCGACGTTGCCGCGTGCGTCGCAGGCCGTCACCACCACGCGCATCCCTGCCATGTTGGCAGTTGCAGGGTTGGTGCCGTGAGCCGAGGACGGGATCAGGCAGATGTCGCGGTGTTCATCGCCGCGGCTCTGGTGATAGGCGCGAATCGCCAGCAGCCCGGCGTATTCGCCCTGTGAACCGGCATTGGGCTGCAGCGAAATGGCGTCGTAGCCGGTCGCCGCGCAGAGCATCGCTTCCAGCTCGTCGGTCAGTTGCTGATAGCCCGCGCTCTGTTCGGCAGGTGCGAACGGGTGCAGGTTGCCGAACTCGGCCCAGGTGACCGGGATCATTTCGCTGGCGGCGTTGAGTTTCATGGTGCACGAGCCCAGCGGGATCATGGTGCGGTCCAGTGCCAGGTCCTTGTCGGCCAGTTTGCGCAAGTAGCGCATCAGCTCGGTTTCCGAGTGATAACGGTTGAACACCGGGTGGCTGAGGATCGCCGACTCGCGGGTCAGCGCAGCAGGCAGGCGCGATTGAACGTTGGCCGACAGCTCGGCGAAGTCCGGCACGCTCTGGCCGTCGGTCGCGAAAATCGTCCACAACGTTTCAACGGCGGACGGCGAGGTGGTTTCGTCGAACGACAGACCCAGGTGTGAGTCGGTGATTTCGCGCAGATTGATGTGCTGGGCACGGGCCGCAGTGTGCAGGGCGGCGGTTTTGCTACCGGTCTGCACGGTCAGGCTGTCGAAAAAGTATTCCTGCTCGATCGTATAGCCCAACTGCTTCAGGCCGTCGGCGAAAATTGCGGTCAGGTGATGCACACGGTTGGCGATCTGCGTCAGGCCGCGCGGTCCGTGGTAAACGGCGTACATGCTGGCGATATTGGCCAGCAGCACCTGCGCGGTGCAGATGTTGCTGGTGGCTTTCTCGCGGCGGATATGTTGCTCGCGGGTCTGCATGGCCAGACGCAGGGCCTGCTTGCCATGACGGTCCACCGACACGCCGACCAGACGGCCCGGCATGTCACGCTTGAAGGCATCGCGGGTCGAAAAGTAGGCGGCATGCGGACCGCCGAAGCCCAGCGGCACGCCGAAGCGTTGGGCGGTACCGATGGCCACGTCTGCGCCGAACTCGCCCGGAGGCGTCAGCAAGGTCAGGGCCAGCAGGTCAGCGGCGACGGCGACCAGCGCATTGGCGGCGTGGAAGCGCTCGACCAGCTCACGGTAGTCAAACACGTCACCATTGCTGGCCGGGTATTGCAGCAGAGCGCCGAAGTAGTCGCTCACGTCACCGAGTTCGGCTTCATCCGCCACGACAACGGTGATGCCCAGCGGCTCGGCACGGGTGCGCAGCACGTCCAGTGTCTGCGGATGGCAGTGGCTGGAAGCGAAGAACTGCGTGCTGCCCTTGTTCTTGCTCAGGCGTTTGCAGAAGGTCATGGCTTCGGCAGCAGCGGTGGCTTCGTCCAGCAGCGAGGCGTTGGCAATCGGCAGGCCGGTGAGGTCGCTGATCAGGGTCTGGAAATTGAGCAGCGACTCCAGACGACCCTGGGAGATCTCCGGCTGATACGGGGTATAGGCGGTGTACCAGGCCGGGTTTTCCAGCAGGTTGCGCAGGATTGGCGCGGGCGTGTGGGTGTTGTAGTAACCCTGACCAATGTAGGTCTTGAACAGCTGGTTCTTGCTGGCAATGGCCTTGATCGAAGCCAGCGCGTCGGCTTCGCTTTGCCCGGCTGGCAGATTGAGCACGCTGGTGCCCTTGATGCTCTCCGGGATCACGCTTTCGCTCAGCGCTTCGATGGAGTCAAAACCCAGAGTCTGCAGCATGGCCTGCTCGTCATCCGCGCGTGGGCCGATGTGGCGGGCGATGAATTCGTTGGCGGTGCTCAGTTGAATACGGTCAGTCATGGCTCGCTCCTCAGGCTTCGGCGTTGGCTTTGATCAGACGGTCATACGCGTCTTGATTCAGCAGGCCGTGGATGGCGTCGGCGTCTTGCGGGATGAAGCGAAAGAACCAGCCGGCGCCGAGGGCGTCTTCGTTGACCAGTTCCGGCGTGGCGTCGAGAGCCGAATTGATGTCGACCACTTCACCGTCCAGCGGCATGTTGATGCTGCTCGCGGCTTTTACCGATTCCACCACTGACACTTCAGCGTGTTGAGTGTAGGTCTGCAGTTCCGGGAGCTGTACGAATACCACGTCCCCAAGCGATTCCTGCGCATAGGGTGTGATGCCGACCGTGACACTGCCATCGGCTTCGGCACGCAGCCATTCGTGATCGACAGTGAAGCGCAACTCGCTCATAAAAACTCCTCGGGACAGATTCTCACGCTGGGCGCGACGTTATCCCTGAAGCCAAGCAATTTCGTTGCCACTTTGTATTTATTGTTTTAAATCAATGGTTTATATGTTTGAGAATTTTATTTTTGGCGTGCAGGTGTAGCGAAATCGCTACAGCCGTCCTGCCTTCGAAAAATCCTGTCCGATCAAAGCCTTGATTGCATGGCGTCAGCCTAGAGTGGAATGAAAACGTTACGATGGAATGAAATCGTTACGTCTGGTCGCGCGCACACCCCTGTACGACGGTGCATTCGATTCATGCAGGGTGAAGCTGCCTTGAACGCAAGTAAGTTTCCAGTTCTTTGAGAGGCAACGGTTTGCTGACCAGATAGCCTTGAATCTGATCGCAGTGGTTCTCGGTCAGGAAGGCTCGTTGCTCAGGGGTCTCAACGCCTTCTGCAATAACTTTCAGATCCAGGCTGTGCGCCAGTTCGATGATCGCTCGGGCAATGGCGGCGTCCTGTGGGTTGCTGGTCACTTCACGAATGAAGGCGATATCGATTTTCAGCTTGTCGATGGGGAACCGGCGCAGGTAAGCCAGGCTCGAGTAGCCTGTGCCGAAGTCATCGATGGAAATTCTCACGCCCATGTTCTTGAGGGTTTGCAAGGTCGTGATGGTGTGCGAGGTGTTCTCCATCAGCGAACTTTCCGTCAACTCGACCTCCAGCCACCGTGGATCGACCTTGTGACGTTCAAGGGACTGGCTAATGTCAGCGATCAGGCCACTGCCTGCGATTTGCTGACCGGAAACGTTGACCGCCACCTGAAATGATCCCAGTCCTGAACCTTGCCAAAGGGCAATCTGGGCGCAGACGCTGTCGATCATCCAACTGCCGACCTCACTGATCAGGGCCAGATTTTCCAGCACAGGAACGAAGACGGCGGGCGAGACGCCGGGTTGGCCCGGGCGCGGCCAGCGCAGTAAGGCCTCGAGTCCGCAGATACTGCCGTCTTCGAGGCTGACCTTGGGCTGGTAGGCGATTTCGAAAGCGCGTTGCTGCACGGCCTCACGCAGGGCGTTTTCAAGGTCCAGTCGCTCTGCGACTTCGGTGTTCATCTGAGCGGTGTAGAACCGGTAGCCATCCACTCCCTTCTTTTTAGCATTATTCATGGCCGTGTAGGCGTGGCGTACCAGTTCGCGGGCATCCTCGCCGTCCTCGGGAAAGAGCGCAACGCCGATGCTGGCGGTCATGACCACACGCTGGTCTTCGATCTGGAAGGGCGTGCGCAAAGTAGTGCGGATGCGTTCCAGTATCTGATGGGTGTCGGCCTGGCCCTCGCGGATCATCAGAATCAACGCGAATTCGTCGCCGTCCACCCGGCCAAGCGTGTCACTGGCATTCAGGCACCGCGCCAGCCGTTTGCTGACTTCGAGCAGCGTCTGGTCGCCGAGCACGTGGCCCCAGGTTTCGTTGATGTTCTTGAAACCGTCCAGGTTGACGGTCATCACCGCCAGCTTCCAGCGGCTAATGGCGGCCTGGGTCAGCCCCATCTGCAGACTGGTGTAAAACAGGTCGCGGTTAGGCAGGCCGGTCAGGCTGTCGTAGTGCGCCATTTTCAACAGGCGCTGATCGGACTCCTTGCGCCGGGTGATGTCGTGCACGATGCCGACGATGATCCAGTCGTCGCCCGCCTGGTAGGCCTGGCGGTGGATTTCGACCGACACATCCCGGCCACTCTTGTCACGGATCATGGTTTCCAGCGGTTCGCTGGGGCCTTTGCCGGCAATGATCTGGTCGTAGACCACTTCCAGTTGTTCCATGGAACTCTCGCCCAGCTCCGCGGGCGTCTTGTGCTGCAACTCGTCAGCGGTGTAGCCCAGCAACTGGCAGGCCCGTCGGTTGAATTCGATCAGGCTCATGGTGTTGCGGTTGATGAGAAAAATCGCGTCATCCGATGCGTCCATCACCGAGCGAAAGCGCTCCAGGTCAATGGTGCGCTGTTGCAACTGATCCTCAAGGATCAGGTTGTGGCCCTTCATGTAGTCGCCGAACGACTTTAGTCGCAACAGGTTGCGCACCCTCAGCCACAGCTCGCCGCTGTCCACCGGTTTGTTGAGGTATTCCTCGGCACCCGCTTCCAGACCGGAAATGCGCGCGCTGCGCTCGTCGAGGGCCGACAGCATGATGATCGGGATATTGGAGGTGGCCTTCCCGGACTTGAGCCGACTGGCGACTTCGTAGCCGTCCATGCCCGGCATCATGATGTCAAGAAGGATCAGGTCGGGTGCCTGTTTCTCGACCATCTCCAGCGCCCGCTCGCCAGACTCCGCCGTCTGCGTCCGATAATGCTGATTCTGCAGGAGCACTTCCAGCAGATCGCGTACATGGACGTCGTCATCGACGATCAATATCGTTGCGTTGGTTTCGGACATGACGAGCACTCAGGTGGTTGGCCGTTCGGGCGGATTCTTTTCCAGCAAGGTCTCGATGACCCGGTACAGTTCCTTGTAACTCAGCGGCTTGGTGATGTAGGCATCACAGCCGGCCAGACGGATTTTTTCTTCGTCTTCCTTCATGGCCATGGCGGTCAGGGCGATAACCGGAATGGTCGCGGTCCTGGCATCCCCCTTGAGCACCGAAGTTGCTTGCAGGCCATCCATTCCAGGCAGATGAATGTCCATCAGGATCAGCTGCGGCTGACACTCCTGCGCCAGTTTGAGGCCGGTCTCGGCGTCGGTTGCAGCGAGCACGCCATGTCCAGCGCTGGACAGCAGCAATTCGGCGAGACGCATGTTGGCCGGGTTGTCTTCGATGATCAGGATTTGGGCCACGGCGCCTCCACAGGTGTATGAGCACGAATCGGCAGCCAGACTACAAAGCGTGCGCCCAGGTCCTTGACGCTGGCGACCGCGACGCTGCCGCCGTGCAGCTCGGCCAGCTGTTTGACCATTGCCAGGCCCAGCCCGGTGCCTTCGAATTTACGTGACAGGCTGCTGTCGATCTGGCTGAAGGCCTTGAACAGTTTGCTCATGTCGCTTTGTGCAATGCCGATCCCGGTGTCGCTGACGCTCAGTTCCAGGAACTGATCATGCTCGCCGGCGGGCAACTCGAAGCCATGGGTTGGCCAGTCGCCCTTGATCGTGCCGGCCAGTGCACGAGGCACTTGCCTTACAGCCAGCGTGACCCAGCCGCCGGGCGAACTGAATTTCACCGCGTTGGCCAGCAGGTTATAGACGATCTGTTTGGTCTTGCGCCGGTCCAGCTCCATCAGGCCGTAATCGGTTTCGGAGTCCAGTTTGAGCTGAATGCTCTGCAGCGCGGCCTGCTCGCG
>Ga0065712_10000246_pt1 | contig 22122 bp, 18 predicted proteins | sample MisRhiReplicate1_FD_59099 | JGI IMG/M metagenome (GOLD analysis project Ga0065712, IMG submission 59099) | Miscanthus rhizosphere microbial communities from Kellogg Biological Station, MSU, sample Rhizosphere Soil Replicate 1: eDNA_1 v3... | ecosystem: Host-associated > Plants > Roots >...
GCCAAACTGCCCGTTTGGCGGCGAGAAGAACAGCGGTCTGGGCCGTTACAACGGACAATGGTCCATAGAAGAGTTCACCACTGTTCACTGGATCTCAGTGCAGCACGAACCGGTTCAGTATCCATTCTAGCCAGGATCGGCGACACGACGCACCTGATGCCACGCACAACGCCTAACGAACGCACCCACGGGGAAACACATGGCGCCGAGCGCGGGCTGAACCGCTTTGAGGGGTTCAGCGACGCGGTTTTCGCAATCGCGCTAACCCTCCTGATCGTCGAGATCAAGGTGCCCGGATCTCCCGAGGGCCCGCATGGCTACAGCGATCTAGCAAGGGCCATCGCCGAGCAGTGGCGCGAACATCTCGCGCTGGTTCTCTGCTATCTCGTGATCGGTGCCTACTGGCTGCAACACCATTATTCGGGCCGCATCTACGCGAAGACCGATCACTGGTTCAGCGCGATTAACCTACTGTTCCTGCTGGCCATCGTCGTCATTCCCTATCCAATCCGCGTCTGGTGCTTCCACCTCGGCACACCGTTCGAGTCCGTCGCGTCGGCGACGCTGGTTGTTGGCCTCGCGCTGACCGCCTGCACCTGGATGGCCAAGTGGTTCTACGGAATGCCGGGCCGCCGGCTAATGGACGAACGGCTCGCGCCCGATTTCCTCCAGCAGATGACGCGCCGCTACGGCAGCGCAACGCTGATCCAGATCGCCGCAGTTCCGGTCGCGTTCGCGGCGCCGCGCGTCGGAGTGGCCATCGCCCTGCTGTGCGTCACCTTCTTCCTGCTGCCTCAGCCCAAGCCGCGCTACAAGTCCGGAGAGGAGCCGACCGAGACTGAGAAATTGAACGAGTAGCGGGGTGCGTAACCTCGGCCTTATCTCTGGACAAATGCAATTGAAGCCCAGATTCCCGATCAGATGTAAAAACTCCACCACGGATTACGCGGATCGTAAATCCGGATTTTTTCCGTGTCATCCGTGGTTAGTCTTCCTTAGCTTCTTCGTCCCAAATAAGTATAGACGGGTCGGCACTGGGGTTGCTTAAGGCCCGGTGTGGCCGTTAGCGTTCAGAGAGTTGCCGTTCATTCCGAAGCCGCCGACACCAACTTCACGGGCTTTGTGCGTGTGCGGGGTGCGCGGGAGCATAATCTCAAGAATATCGATCTGGATTTGCCGCGTGATGCGCTGGTTGTGTTCACGGGCGTGTCTGGTTCGGGGAAGTCGTCGTTGGCATTCGGTACACTTTATGCCGAGGCGCAGCGGCGTTATCTCGAATCTGTTTCGCCTTACGCGAGGCGTCTCTTTCACCAGATGGCGGTGCCAGACGTCGACCGGATCGATGGTCTGCCGCCGGCCGTAGCACTCCAGCAACAACGTGGCTCGCCAACCACGCGCTCGTCTGTCGGCAGCGTCACGACGCTCTCAAACCTGCTGCGGATGTTGTACTCGCGCGCCGGCAATTATCCGCCGGGCCAAACCATTCTTTACGCCGAATCGTTTTCGCCAAACACCGCGGAGGGTGCGTGCCCGACGTGTCATGGACTCGGTCGAATCTACGAGGTAACCGAGCAGTCGATGGTGCCCGACGACTCGCTCACGATTCGTGAGCGCGCGATTGCCGCATGGCCCACTGCCTGGGGCGGACAGAACCAGCGCGACATCCTAACTACGCTCGGCTACGACGTAGATCTTCCATGGCGCGAATTGCCGAAGAAGGACCGCGATTGGATCCTCTTCACCGATGAACAGCCACGCGTGCCTGTCTATCCGGGCTACGATCGAGACGAAGTGCGACGCGCGCTAAAGCGCAAGGAAGAGCCGAACTACATGGGAACGTTCACGAGCGCGCGGCGTCACGTGCTGCACACGTTTGCCAACACCCACAGCGCGCTCATGAAAAAACGTGTGGCCCAGTTTATGGTGGGCACCGAATGCCCGACGTGTCACGGCAAACGCCTTCGTCCCGAGTCGCTCTCAGTAAAATTTGCAGGTCTCGACATTGCTGAAATCTCGCGGCTGCCACTCAAGCGTTTAGCGACTGTGATACGCCCGTATGCTCACGGCACTGCGCAGAGATTTGGAAAGCTGAAGACAGACCATCCGGAGAAGGCGATTGTGACGCAGCGAATCTGCGAAGACCTCGCTGCACGGCTCACCGTGTTACTCGATCTCGGTCTCGGTTATCTCTCGCTCGAACGCAGTACGCCCACGCTGTCGCCCGGTGAGTTGCAACGCCTGCGACTCGCTACTCAAGTTCACTCCAATCTGTTTGGCGTCGTTTACGTGCTCGACGAGCCATCCGCGGGTTTGCATCCAGCAGATACGGAGGCNCTCCTCGCGGCGCTCGACCAGTTGAAGGCTTCCGGNAACTCGCTCTTCGTCGTCGAACACGAGCTCGACGTGATTCGTCATGCTGATTGGATTGTCGATGTTGGACCAGAGGCTGGCGAGCACGGAGGCGAAATACTTTACAGTGGACCAACCGCGGGACTCGAGCGCGTAAAAGAATCGCAAACCCGGCGACATCTTTTCGGTGAAGTCTCACTTCCGTTCCGTGAACCGCGCACGCCCAAGTCATGGTTGAAATTGAAAGGCGTCACGCGCAACAACCTGCACGATCTCGACGTCGAGTTTCCGTTAAGCGTGTTCACCACCGTGACCGGTGTGTCGGGCTCGGGCAAGTCGAGCCTCGTGAGTCAGGTCTTGGTGGAACTGGTCGCGGAGCAACTGGGCCATCACCTCCAGCCGGATGAGGACGAAGGTGAAACACTCGAAAGCACGGCGGTGGCGACGCTCGGCGGCCAGATAACCGAGGGTATAGAAGCGATAAAGCGTTTGGTCGTGGTGGACCAGAAACCAATCGGTCGCACGCCACGCTCAAATCTCGCTACTTACACGGGGCTCTTCGATTACGTTCGCAAGATCTTTGCTGAAACCAAAGCGGCGCGAGCGCGTCGTTATGATGCCGGACGTTTCTCGTTCAACGTCGCGAAAGGCCGTTGCGAAAATTGCGAAGGTGAAGGCTGGGTGATGGTGGAGCTGTTGTTTCTGCCGAGCGTCTATGCGCCTTGTCCGGTCTGTCATGGCGCGCGATACAACGCGAAGACTCTCGAGATCAAGTATCGGGATAAGAGCATTGCCGACGTGTTGCAAATGACGGTAGACACTGCTTGGAAATTCTTCGCTGATGAGCCGCATGTTCATCGTTCGCTCGGTGTGTTGCGCGAGGTCGGACTCGGCTACATCCGTCTCGGCCAGTCGGCCACCGAACTTTCCGGCGGCGAGGCGCAGCGAATCAAGCTTGCGACTGAACTGCAACGAATACAGCGTGGCAACACTCTTTATATCCTTGATGAACCAACGACCGGACTGCACCCGGCAGACGTGGAGAAGCTGATGGTCCAACTCGATGGCCTCGTCGAAGCCGGAAATACCGTGATCCTCGTTGAACATGATATGCGCGTGGTTGCCGGGAGCGATTGGGTAATCGATATCGGACCGGGCGCCGGTGATGAGGGCGGGCGAGTGGTGGTTGCGGGAACGCCGGCCGACGTAGCGAAATCAGCGAAGAGCCGGACTGCGCCTTATCTTGTTAATTCTGGAAATCTTGTAATCCAGTGAAGCGTTTAGACAGAATGTCAGGATTTTCAGGATGAACAAGACTCACCCTTAGAAACTTCATCTTCGCTGCGTGCGTACCACCACACTGATGCGAGTCTGTTTGAGTATTTGGCGGAACGTATGTACTGCGAGAGCTGGCTGTCGAACAGATAGAAAAGGGCGCGGCTAGGATCGCGTTACTCACTGTAGGATTTGGCTCATGTCGCCAGTGCCGTGGCTCCGAGAGAACGGCAATGCCACAACTTGACGCATCCGCATGTTTCAGCGGCAAGCGTCATTGATGGAAGCGGGGCCTCTGTGAAAAATAGGGCCTGTGGACAAAGGGGTACAAAAAGGGGTACATTTCGTTCCACCTCTTTGAGAACCGCGTTTTTGTTAGGTTTTCTTAGAAAGCGGGAGTAGCTCAGTGGTAGAGCATCGCCTTGCCAAGGCGAGGGTCGCGAGTTCAAGTCTCGTCTCCCGCTCCACGAATCAGGATGAAGGCGGGCGGATGAAGGACGAAAGCTTTTGGGCTTTCAAGCAAGTGCTGCTTCATCTTTCCGCCTTCATCCTTTATGCTCCGAATATGGCGGCGTAGCCAAGTGGTAAGGCAGAGGTCTGCAAAACCTTTATTCATCGGTTCGATTCCGATCGCCGCCTCCAACTTTCACTTACGACAATCTCGGATACGAATTGTTTATTGTGGGCTCCAGGCTTCGAGTTCCGTCAGACGACTGTAATTATCCGGCGAGGCATTCGTCAGCACACGGATCTTCGTCGTGCTGAGCGGCGCAAACTGGAATTGACGCCATACCTTGTTATTGCCGCTCACACTTCCACCGGGCACCGTTACCCAATTCGCCCCGTCCCAGTACTGCACGTCAAACCCAAACAGCGTGAACAGACTGTTCGTCATCTGTAACGTCGGTGGTGCCGGATTCTGATAGTTGTCCTGCACCATGAATACATCGATCTCGTTGATGCTGCGCGTTTGTCCGAAATCGATCTGCAGCCATTGCGGCTGTGACTGGTTGCTAATCCAACCATTGAACACCCCGCCCGTGGTCGAGTTGGCGCCCGCGCGCTCCCCGTTATTTACCGTACTCGGCAGATAGTTCGCTAACAGTGTCGATGAGGCACTCGCCACGCCTCCGTTCGCCGGCAAGGCCACGTTAATTGCCGGTGGCGGTGGCGCGGCGCCACTCCACGCTTCGACTTCCGTCAGACGACTGTAATTATCCGGCGAGGCATTCGTCAGCACACGGATCTTCGTCGTATTAATCGCCGCAAACTGGAATTGACGCCACACCTTGTTATTGCCGCTCACACTTCCTCCCGGCACCGTTACCCAATTCGCCCCGTCCCAGTACTGCACGTCAAACCCAAACAGCGTGAACAGGCTGTTCGTCATCGGTAACGTCGGTGGTGCCGGATTCTGATAGTTGTCCTGCACCATGAACACGTCGATCTCGTTGATGCTGCGCGTTTGTCCGAAATCGATTTGCAGCCATTGCGGCTGTGACTGGTTGCTGATCCAACCATTGAACACCCCGCCCGTGGTCGAGTTAGCACCAGCGCGCTCCCCGTTATTCACCGTACTCGGCAGATAGTTCGCTAACAGTGTCGATGAGGCACTCGCCACGCCGCCGTTTGCCGGCAGGGCGACGTTGATTGGCGATGGCGGTGGCGCGGCGCCGCTCCACGCTTCGACTTCCGTCAGACGACTGTAATTATCCGGCGAGGCATTCGTCAGCACGCGGATCTTCGTCGTGCTGAGCGGCGCAAACTGGAATTGACGCCATACCTTGTTATTGCCGCTCACACTTCCACCGGGCACTGTTACCCAATTCGCCCCGTCCCAGTACTGCACGTCAAACCCAAACAGCGTGAACAGNCTGTTGGTCATCNGTAACGTCGGTGGTGCCGGATTCTGATAGTTGTCCTGCACCATGAANACNTCGATCTCGTTGATNCTGCGCGTTTGTCCGAAATCGATTTGCAGCCATTGCGGCTGTGACTGGTTGCTGATCCAACCATTGAACACCCCGCCCGTGGTCGAGTTGGCGCCCGCACGCTCCCCGTTATTCACCGTGCTCGGCAGATAGTTCGCTAACAGTGTCGATGAGGCACTCGCCACGCCTCCGTTCGACGGCAGGGCCACGTTGATTGGCGCAGTTGTGAAAATCAGATCATCATGGTCATCGAAACTACTCGAACCGGTACAAGGTATTACTACACCCTGGTCACGGAACCTGGCCCGTACGGCTTGTGAGCCGGCCACACTCGGAAGTGTAAACGTGGTTGATAAAGTCTGATTACCCGAAACAGTGGGTTCCAGAGTAGCAAGGTAAGTCCAACTGGGATTGCTTGCATCGGCGGTGTAGAACACGTCGAGATGATCAATTGTCGGACTAAAAACCCAAAGAGTGACATCGATTCTTACCGTTTTACCGGGCGCGAGATTGGAGCCATCAAGTGTCGAGACATGGATCCTGTCGATCGATTCGTCCGAGTGGTAACTGCCGGCAGGTCCGTCAGGACACGAGTTGTTAATCGTATTTGGTTGATTAGGCTCCGGTCCGAAAGCGATCGTATCGCGACCATTGAGGAGCGCTCCTGAGTCACAACTACTACCAACTTGCACACACTTTGGCGCCTTCAGCGTCGCGTCATACGTAGCCACATTCTGCGCAAAGTTTGCGGTTTCTGTGATTGGACCATTCATCGTAACGTTCGCCGGATTGGCAAACCCGGAAACTGATCCGAAACCGCTTCCGTTCCAACCGACGAAGGTGAAGCCGCTGGACGGCGTTGCCGAAATCGATACGGTTTGACCGAAGTTGAACCAATTGCTTGCAGGACTAACCGTGCCTCCTGCCCCTGCATTCATAGTAAGGAAGTATTGCGTGGTGAAGTTTGCAGTGTAGGTTGTGTTGCTCGTCGGCGCCACCGAATGCGAAATCGCGCCGCCATCACTCCAGTTGACCCAGGCCACACGTATGCCGGTGGTTACATTTTGTGGAGAGACAGTGCTAATGGTGTGAGTCGAGCCTGAGTTCCACGTAAACGTTTGTGCGGTAGTGAAAGTAGCACCGTCCACCGTAAACACCGCGCCGGAAGAATTCGTTTGCACAGTGACTTGAACTGTCGGGCCAGTTGTCGATCCGGAAGCTGTTCCTGAATTGCCGCTCGTGCCGTTACCGTTGTACGCGCGAACACGATAGAAATACGTCGTGCTGGCATTGAGTCCCGTTACATTACGGCTCAACACATTGCCAACATCAAGATCCTGGTAGCCAGGAACGAAACTGGTAAACGTGCTGACAGTGGAAACGTCCAGGCGATAGCCCGTCGCCCCAGTCGAACTGCTCCAGTTCGCAATAAAGCTGTTGCTGGTCACATTCGTCGGCGACTGAACCACAGGTGCGGGCGGTGGACTACTATCCAAACTCCAGTTCAGCACGATGTTTCCAGATGCGCCGCCAAAACCATCTACTGCGATTCGATAGGTTGTGCCCGAGGTCGCGAGAAAGACCACACGACTACTTAGCCCGCCGATAACGGGATCGTCATCGTTGGCTGCGATTACCGTAAGTGAACTGACAGTGGATCCGGTATAAACAGCGAGCAACGTATCGAAATTGCTTCCCGTGGTTGTGATGGTAGCCGTTCCGTTGCTTGGCGCCTGCCAGCTATACCAGACTGATTTTCCACCCATGTTGCCCACATGATTCGGCTCTCCGGGCTCTTTTGTGGCGCCGGAGTTCGTTCCGCTGACAGTGCCGGAAGCGTTTGCGATTACTTGCGCATTAGCAAAATTGTCGTTGGGCGGCGCCGGCGTACTGCAATTATCTTCTGTCTGGTTCGTCGATGGGTTGAAACATATCGAGCCGCCTTCAAAATCACTGCGTCGTTTTCCGTCTGAAGAATACTCATCCGAGACTGGCAGGCCGTAGCTGCCATCTGGTCCGTTGAGTGTCTGCCAGCGCGCGCGAATCTGACCGTGTACCTCGAACGTCTGCCCATTCCGCGATCCGGAGCGATGCAAGACAAACGCGCCACCCTGAAATCGCTGGTAGTGATATGACGTTCCAAACGGTGAAACTAATTGAGCGTCAGTAAAACAACTGGCGTTGAAGTCTGAACAGTTTCGATCTGCAACGGGGTAACCGATCATGCGCGTATTGGCGCTGTTGTAGTCAGGTCCATTCAACTGGATGAACTTGTCCCACATGCCGCCGTAGAGCTGAGCGACGAAATTGGTGTTAGTGTCGGCGAGCATTAAAGCGTCATGAACGCCGAACGTGACGTCGTCGAAGTCCTGGATTAAACCTTTCCCCCAACTCGGATTGTTAGGATCGCAAATCGCGCAATTCCAGCGATGGACCGCAGTGGTCGGAGGTTGTTTAGCGAATTGCAGAAAGTTGTTGCGGTTGGCGGCGTTGATAAACAACTGTGGATTTGGAGCGCCCTGTCCAATGGTGAAGATGGTGCCGCAACTCGAGAGGCAGGTAGCCCCGCTAATCAAGTTGACAATTACATTCCGTGGTTGAGGACCAAATCCGAGAGTGAAGTTAATACCGGGATTGGGTGATAAGTGGCAATAACTCATGATCGTGCCACCCTCAGCCGGAATGGGAGCGCCGCTGCAACTGCCTTCGAATCCGAAGCCGGCCGCCGGAGCGCAGCCGTCGATGGCGGTCCCATTTCCGTTCCACACACACGCGTGTGTGTGCCGCGAGCCCATCAGGTGGCCCAATTCGTGGACGAATACATTTACGGACCAGGAGTAAGTTGGAACATTCGAAAACGTTGCGAAGATGCCGCTATAGCATTCGCGAAGTGGAGTGGTCGAGCAAAAGCCATTTATCGTTGCGGCAATACCACCATTCCCGCGTAACGCGAGGAGCTGTCCAAAATCTCCATTAAACGAGGTACGAGTTTGCTGAAACTTATTGAGCAAGTCCCCCGTGTTGGTTAGGCCTGCATACGGACTCTGGACATTCCAAACAAGAATTTCCGAGAGCGTGACTGGAATACTGTCGTTTGTGAAAAGAGTTGCGGATTGGTTGAAGAGCGCGGTTACGTAATTCACAGTATCTGTTACGCTGCCCTTATTCTGGAACAAGTCAAAATCGGCCTCGACATAAATGCGGATGCACGATCCCGGCACGCCTGATGGTTCCTGGAGAAGAGTATGGGGAACCGGCTGTGTACTAGTATCGCTTGTGTCACAACTCATCGTAGTGCTGACTTTTAGATCTGTCTCTGCGTAAACAATATGCGAGTCAGAAGGATTGTCTCCGCCCAATCTTCCGATCACAGAATTGCCCTCGGTTGCGGTGCTGAAAAAACCAATCATCTCGTTTTTGAAAACACTGATCGCGGCCAGAGACTGTTCGTTACCTTTCACGATGCCGCGATAGTGAACGCCGAAGTTGTCCGGGGTAGGTTCGGATGTGGGTGCGGCGGTTTTAACCGAAAAACCCGGAGCAAGAATATCTACCTGGACCAACTCGAGTTCGATTGTTCCGCCTCTGCCAGTCGGTAAAGAGAGTTCTAAGAATTTAGCTTTATCGCGGATCAGTTTTTCGACAGCCGGCTTGTCTAGATCGAAAACGACTCCGTCGTTTAGCACGGCTCTCAACTGTTGCTCGTTCGCTATCGCAGTGTTGCTGAATTGAAACAGGCGATTTTCATTGCGGACGAGCCCACGGCGCGCAAAAACTGCTCCCGCAGCCTTTGCGTTTCGGATCATTTTTGGAATTTCTTTTAGGCCCGTTTCTTCTGGATTGGTTGGAGAAGGGTTTTGAGGTGCTGGACTGTTTTGGGCTCGCGACGACTCAAAATTAAAAAGCGAGCAGAAGCAGAGCACAAGAATAATCAGCAGGAGGATTGAGGTGGAGGTTCTTCTCATGAGAGGGGTTCCTTTGTTTAATTTTTTCACAGCACTGCGGTAGGCCACCTCTTGCGTCTGATGTCGTAAACCGCCCGATCGATCACGCCAAATTCACCGATACATGATGAATCTAACTCGGGCCACGTGACTTCAGGCACTCCAAGGTGGGGGAGCATCATTAAAAGCCTTTCCCTTGCCTTCCGCACAGTTGATTCGGTACGACGCTTAGGTATGCGAGACTGGGATGTTCCTAAGAATCGTGAAGTTTGAAAGCGCTTAAGCGACGGGATTATACCCATCGGAATGTAGAAAATAAAGCTTTTAAACTACGAAGCGCCGGACCTCGAGCAGTGCGCGGCAGATTGTTACCGGCTTGGGGGGCAGCGGCCTGAGCAGCAACTGCAATGAGAATGGTTATATGACCAATAGATCTTTACTAGCGATGACAAGATTACATTGCAAATCGGTGCTTGTGGCATGTAACTAGTGACGTTACAATCAACCCAGTGATAAAGAGCTTTCGCCATAAAGGATTGAAGCGGCTCTTTGAAACTGGTGAACGAGGAGGGGTGACACCCGAACTCGCTATCCGTTTAAGAAGACAACTGGATGTTCTTAACCGTGCGCATACAACAAGGGATATGAACCTGCCCGGTTTTCGCTTGCATCAACTGAAGGGCAATCGAACTGGCACATGGAGCGTTACGGTTAGCGGCAACTGGCGGGTGACGTTCAGATTCGAAGGCGAAGATGCCTTCGATGTTGACCTTGAGGATTATCACTAGGATTAGAACAATGCCCAATAACTGGCTGAACAATCGAAAAAGACGGCCGACCCACCCCGGCGAGATCTTGCGCGAGGATGTTTTGCCGGGAGCAGGATTGACGCAGGATAAGTTGGCGCGCCTACTCGGTGTTTCGCGACGAACTATTAGCGAGATACTTCACGAGCGCAGACCGGTAACAACAGACATGGCGCACCGCTTGGCACGCGCCTTTGGAACGTCACCGGAAATGTGGCTAGGGCTACAGCAAGACGTCGATTTGTGGGATACACATCAAACTCGACGCAAAGAATACGACCGTATCAAGCGAGTTCCTGTTTCGAAAACGACGTAGGACACATTTCACATACGACCTAATAATAGCGTCTCGTCAGTAACGTAATAACTGCCACAAACAACGCGGAGCCGATGATGGACCACACGATTGGGAAGTGAGTGGTGCCGATCTGAACGGCAAAGAGCTCCGGCAGACCCATTGCTCGCGCCAGCCACATGCCCAGCACTGCGCCTACGAAACCAAGCGCGATCGATACCAGGCAGCCACCTCGCGAGAAACCTGTAATCGCCTGTCCGAGCGCTCCACAAACGCCCGCTACCAACAGCAAAATCAAAAGATCAAGTAATGTCATATAGCCCTCCTCGAGAACTCTAGTAAGCCACAAAACGGCTCAAAAGGCACAAGCTCAAGATGGTTGACAGTGTCCCACCCCGCTAGTACCGTCGCGAGTGTGGAGCATGTGGACGTGATAGTCGTAGGCGCCGGGCTGTCGGGAATCGGCGGCGCCTGCCATCTGAAACTCGAGTGCCCCGGCAAGACCTTCGTCATTCTCGAAGGGCGCGAAACGATGGGCGGCACCTGGGATTTGTTTCGATACCCAGGCGTTCGCTCCGACTCCGACATGTACACCCTCGGCTATCGCTTCCGTCCGTGGCGTGAATCTAAGTCAATGGCCGACGGCCCAGCCATCCTCAGCTACATCCGCGACACCGCTGCTGAATACGCAGTGGACAAGACGATCCGCTACAACCACCGTGTGCGGCGGGCGTCATGGTCGTCGGACCACGCGCGCTGGACCGTAGAGGCCGAGACCGAGAAGACAGTGGTCCAACTCACCTGCAACTTCCTCTACGTCTGCACCGGCTACTACGAATACGAGGCGGGGTATACGCCGGAGTGGACGGGCGTCGAGCGCTTCCGCGGAACGATAGTGCATCCGCAGAAGTGGCCCGAGGAGCTCGACTACGCAGGCAAGCGCATCGTGGTAATTGGTAGCGGGGCGACGGCCATCACGCTCGTCCCCGCGATGGCCGAGCGCGCCGCGCACGTCACGATGCTTCAGCGCTCTCCGAGCTACGTCGTCTCGCGTCCGGCGGAGGACAAGGTAGCGAACTTTCTCAGGCGAGTTCTGCCGGACCGCGCCGCCTACATGCTGACGCGCTGGAAGAACGTGCTTTCGGGTTCGTTCTTCTACAGCCTCGCGCGGAAGAAGCCCGAAGTCTTCAAGTGGATGGTGGCTAGAGGGGTGCGCCATCAACTCGGAGAAAAATACGACTCAAAGCATTTCACTCCTCACTACAACCCGTGGGACCAACGACTGTGCCTGGTTCCGGACGCAAACCTCTTCCACGCGATGCGCGAGGGCCGCGTCTCTGTCGTGACTGACCACATCAAAACCTTCACCGAAGACGGTCTCCTGCTCAAGTCAGGCAAACACCTGGACGCCGACATCATCGTGACGGCCACCGGACTCGTGCTGAGGATATTTAGCGGGCTGCAACTCGTCGTGGACGGTGCGCCCGTGGATCTTGCGAAGATGCTCGTCTACAAAGGAATGATGTTTAGCGATGTACCAAACCTCGCCTTCGCCATCGGCTATACAAATGCGTCGTGGACTCTAAAATGCGACCTCGCCGCCGAGTACGTGTGCAGACTCTTGAACCATATGGACCGTCGCGGTTATTCCGTCTGCACGCCGCGCCTAAACGACCCGGACGTCGGCGAGCAGCCGGTGATCGATTTCAACTCTGGATACGTCCTGCGCGCCCTGCACACGCTCCCGCGCCAGGGATTAAAGACGCCCTGGCGTCTGCACCAGAATTACGTCAAGGATCTTTCGATGATGCGATATGGTCGTGTTGAAGATGGCGCGATGGAGTTCAGTGCGAAATAGACAGGATTACAGGATTTTCAGAATTAACATGATTAATCCTGAAAATCCTGTGCATCCTGTCCAAAGAAGAATTTTACGAGGCGAGTGCCTTCTCGGCTTTGCTCCGCACAAACGCGTAGTTCAACTGCGGTAGCGAGTTAAACTTCGCCGCCTTCGTAAAGTTTTCCTTCGCTTTCGCAGTATCACCCTTGCCCTGGTAAGCCTGACCGAGTAGATAAAGCACGTCCGGGTTTTGTTGATTCGCCTGGCCAAACTCCGCTATCGCCGTATCGTAGTTCTTCTCCTCGAGCGCGATTCTGCCTGCCAGTTCGTGTGCTTGTTTCAGTTGGTTTGCATTCTTTGCGGCCTCCGCGCCCTGTCGAAAAGCCTGCGTCTCTGTCTTCGCAGCGGCTAAATCCTTTTTCGCCACGGCGACGCGAGCGAGATTGTAATGATGAAATCTCGCGGCGTTGTCTTTGACTCCCTGCGACAAGTTCGACTCACTCGTCATCTTCAGCGCTTGTTCATAAGCCTGCCTGGCGTCGTCGTATTTTCCCATCTCGAGCAGGATATTTCCCTTCAATTGCAGATCGCCCGCCATTGCGGCCACGTCATTACTCTTCTGCCCCAAAGCATATTGCTTATCGACTTCCGCCAAGGCCTGGTCCAACTTGCCACTGTCCGCCGCAACGACCATCTGTCCAAACAGTGCAGTTCGTCGTTCACCATCGCTGCGTGCTTTCTCGGTCATCTTTTGCAACTCCGCCTGCGCCTCACTCGTCTTCCCCTGGTATGTCAACGCAGCGGCGATCCCAAAATGAGAGTTGACAAAGTTGGGCTCGATCGACAGGGCCTTATTGTATTGCGTGATGGCCTCATCAAACCTTCCCATTTTCAGCAGCAACTCCGCATACGAATCGTAAGGATTCGGATCGTTGGGGATCAGTTCGATGTATTTCTTGAACGCGTTTTCCGCATCGTTGTAGGCCCCATTCTGTCGATAGGCATAACCGAGAATGTTGAAGGCGGTGGAATAGTCAGGCGCGATCTCCGTGGCTCTCTTGTAGTGCGAGATTGCCTGCGCGAAATCCTGCTGGCCGAAGTAATAACCGCCAAGGTTGAAGTGCGCACGCTCGTCGTTCGGATAAGCAGCGACTAACTTTTCAAGAATCTCTTTTTGTTTGGTCGGATTTCCATTGGCGCCTGCTTCATTTGCCTGGATTAGCATGCGCTCGCCGTCTGACGCTTTGTCAGCCAGGGCAATCGCCTTCTTCTGATGTTCGAAGAACTCTTTCGCGGTGGGCGAAACAGTAGCTCGAAGGAGTTCGGCAAGCGCGAAATTCGGATCGAGAGAGATCGCCTTGTCGAAGTGCGCGATCGAATCTGTGATACGAAGTTTTTCAGAGAGATCGCGTCCCGCGAGAAACTCTTTCCGCGCCTCCTCGGACGAAGTCGTGACGGGAATCTTGCCGCTTGGCGCGCTCGGCGCCGATGCGCCGGCGGAGTTGGCTTTGTTTGGCTCAACCGGTTCACAAGCTGAAAAGGCGAGTGCACTGATAAGCAGCGCAGCGTTGAGGAATGTAATCAATGTCCTTGAATGATCGTGTCGCATGGTTTAGCTGTACTCCTTTGAGCAGACGAATCCGGTTGTATGGGGAGAGTAAACAAACTTGTTATGGCTGAAGTCAGTTTCAGAGACGGGAGAATAAAGACGGTAGCCGTGGCGGTCAAGAGGTTTGGGACGAAATGGCCGTACGAATTCATGGACGATCCATTCTTCGGTACGAAACGGCTCAGGAGGTTGCCTACCAGCTTTGTTTGGGCTACTCTTCAAGCATTGGTCTAATGGTCACTCCAGCGTCGTGGTGACTCTCTCCTCAGTCCATCCGTCGTAAACAAGTCTTCGCGGAAGGAGTCTCACATGAAAAACGCATTCGCTACTCTAGTGTTGCTGCTACTGGCAACTTCGGTCATCGCACAGGAGAACAGCGCGTCTTTAGATCCACCTGATGTAATCGTGATCGAGAAGAGCTGGCACAAAGAGCCTCGCGGCGAGGGACGTAACTCCAATCCACTTGCTCCCAACGAGGCCCTAATCCAACAGACACGTGCAGAAAAGACTGAAATCAGAAATCAAGACTACAGCCTGCCGAACCAACCGACAGAACCAAAAACGCCGATCCCAGGAGCTCGACCGATACCGCCACCTGTGTCCGTGACAACCAGATATGTATATCAAATGAAGGTGAAGAACAACGGACCAAAGACTATCAAGTCTGTTGATTGGGAGTACCAGTTTCTGGATCCGAATAGCCACGAGGTGATGGGATATCGTCGCATCACGAGCAACACCAAGCTATCTCCAGGAAAGATCAAGGTGCTGGAGGGCCGGTTTACGCGACAACCCACGATACTCGTTAACGTCGATAGTCTTGATAAGCAATACAAAGATCAATTCACCGAACGCTTGATCATTCATCGAATCCAGTACGCTGACGGATCAGTCTGGCAGCGCCCGTAATTTGAGATAGGTCCTATAGGACATATAGGACCTATTGTCTCTTCTTTCTTTCTCGATAGAGCCGTTCGGTGAATCCGCCTTCCTCAAGGAAAGCTTTCTCCAATTGCCGTAGCTGCTGGTCCAAAAGGTAGTTGGTCTGATGAATGAGGCAGATCACAGTGTTAGCAGCAATCTCAGGCGAAGACTTCTCAATATAGGTCCTATAGGTCATATAGGACCTATCCTTTTCATACGCTAAGCGACGTACAACCTGGGCCGTCGTATGAGTCTTGCCCCACAGCAAAAGTCCTCGCTGTCGAAGAAAGTCTTCGTAGTCGAGTAGCAATTCTTCCAAGCTTGCTCTCGCGACGCCAACCAGCTTGAGCTCGGTCTTCTTCGAAGTTCCGGACGCCTGGCTGCCTTCCGCTATGTTTTGACGGCCACTGCGCGCCGCTTGCACCATTTGATCGTGCGTACGCGAGCGCCTATCGATAAATCGATCGCAAAACTTGACGGTTGCGTCATAGACTAACTCTGCATGTTGAAAGGATTTCAAATTGCGATATCCGCCGTGAGACGGAATGAGATTCGATTTGTTCGGGTGAGGTCGATTTTTGATCATGTGAGGATTCCTTTTTTTAGGGTTTATCTGTGACTTTCAGTTCCTTCACGGGCACGCCGTCGCTCCAGAGGCCCATGAAGCGCTGTTGCGGTGTGTTACCTAGCGCGTATTCGCGGTTCTTGTTGTAGAACGCTGCGTCGCATAAGGCGTCGAAGAGTTTCCAGGTACCGTAGAAGTCCAACGCATTTACCATCATCGTCTCCAAACGATCGCGCCGTCCGGTTTGCGGCGTGTCTCCGACACGATTCGCCGGAGTTCCTCCAACACCTTCGCCGCTGTCGTAACTCTTGTCGAACGCGGTTGGCGCACGATGACTCGCCACCAGCGCCGGTGTTCCGTGTGAGTCGGAAACTAGCGTGATGAAATCCTTGTTGCCGGCCGGGATGCGCGTCGATTCGTAATAAATTCTCTTTGCGTCCGTGTCGCGCACTAAAGTGTCGTCATCTCCGGCAAGCGCAAGCAAGAGCGTATCGGCAGGAATCTTTTTCAAGTCAGCAAGCGGAACGTTTATCGGTGCGTCGGTTATTCCCGGTTCGACAGACATCACCGCCGCCACGCGCGGCAGATTCGACTCGCTCGCTAGCGCAGCCACGTTCGCAGCCAGCAGGCCACCCAGCGAGTGGCCCACTGCTGCAAATTTATTCAGATCAGGGCTAACGTGACCTGGCTGAGTTTGCAAACGACTGATTGCGTCTTTAATAGCGTGCAGGGTGTTTGGCAGAAAGTCTCCAATCGGCGTCAGCAGATTCGTCTGATAGCGCGGATAGATCACGATATTTCCGCGCTTCACCAGATGGTCGAGCCACGCGCCGTAATATAGCGGGTTCATGCCGCCCCAGCCGTGCAGAAAAACGATCACAGGCGCGGAACGCGGCTTTGGCGAGCCAGGTTCGAAGATCCAATACTCCTGCCCACCTGTACCATAGCGGTTCTTAACGACGCTCGCGCTCACGTACTGCTTCCCGCCCGGACCAGTTTGCGGCTGCGTTGGCGGTGTTACATTTTGGGAAGAGACGACCGTGAGCGAGAGAAGTATGACTATCAAACTCAAAGCCGTCTTCCGCATCATCTCTTCACCTCGTTAAAAACACTAAGCTCGAACGGCAATTACTTCCAGATATTCCGAGTCAACTGCGGTCGTGCCGTCAGTCGCGCGGTTATGCTCGGTCCAAAGTTGTTCGAGTTCCTTTCGCAAAGCAGCTTGCGCGTTTTCCTCAAGCGTTCCAAACGCTTTGTTTGTCGGACCGTAGTAAGTTCGGAAAATCTCGACAGCACCCACGGGAGAGACCGGGAACTCGAACGTGATAATTTGAGGCTTCGTCTCCAGCTTTGAGATGCCTTCGCCAAGTCGCTCACGAACAGTTTCTTCTTTGCCCCACAGCACGGGAGACGGCATGCCTGCCGGAGGGGGAACCCGGGACGACATGATCTTGAACATTTGTCCGATGAAGCCGGTAGGGGTCCAGTTTGCCATGGCGATAAGACCGCCCGGCCGGCAAACCCGCTTTAACTCCGCCGCCACCAAGTCAGGGCGCGGCGCAAACATCGCCCCAAACATCGTTATCACCGCATCAAAGCTGGCGTCGTCGTAAGGCAGGGCCTCCGCGTCACCTTCGTCGAACTGAACGTTCAAACCCTCTCGCTTTGCATTCTCTCGCGACTGTTCGATTAAGTTCGGTGCGATATCAACTCCAGTCACAATTGCCCCGGCTCGCGCGGCCGGCAATGCGAGGTTTCCGGTGCCACACGCCACATCCAAAACTTTTATTCCCGGTTTCAAATTCAGTTTCTTAATAAACTCTTCTGCTCCCCTCACGTACGACTTCGCAATCTGCCCGAAGTCACCGGCGATCCAGGTCGCACGTAACCTTGTTTTTAGAGCGGTCAGCTCAGAAGTTGCCACACTCGACATTTTTGCGTCCTTTCTTTAGACGGAGAACGGCGGTTAATGGTCGTTTATTCTATCTATGTTGTGCCGCCCCATTAACCTCACTTTGGCACGGGTGATGCCGTAGCCTCGCGGGAGACCATCTTGCGTAACAAAAGAATTCACCAGCCGCACTAAGGCGCTGGGGAAAACCAGTCTTGCGTATGTTAACGCGTTTTCAGCTTCTGATTTGGGCCTTATTGATCACCTTTGGCGCAAGCACGTCCCTGGCCCAGGGCTCTATCGCAGAGTTTGAGAAGCTTCTCCAGCAGAAGGCGTCCTTCGAAGCAACGGATTTTGCTGCTTTACAGCTCGAGCAGCCGGTTGTTCGGCTCGTGCCCGTCTCGGATAAACGAGAGGTGGCGGTTTCGGGTTTAATAAACATCCGCGCCGGAGCCGATGAGTTTCTCAGGTCATATCGCGAAAGTATGACCCAGAAGAACAATTCCGCGATTCTTGAAATCGGCAGCTTCGCGAAGGAGCCTGCTTTAACGGATCTGCAAAATCTTACGATCGACATTCAAGATATCGAAGATTTAAAGGAATGCGTCGCCGGCGACTGCCAGGTGAAGTTATCGGCGGCGATGATCGAGCGATTCCGTAAGGAGATTGACTGGCAGGCGCCCGATTACCAGGTCAAAGTCACCAATCTTTTCAAACAGATGCTTTTGGACTATGTGCGTGACTACCGAAACCGCGGAGACGCAGCACTCATCGAGTACAACGACAAACGTAATGAAGTTAGTCTCGCCGCCGAACATCGCGCACTCACTTCAGCCCCGGGTTATATAAACGATCTTCTTGCCGATAAGAAGTCAGGCTTGCAATTTTCGGAAGACGCGATTGTTTGGTCCAAGATCAAGTTTGGCCTGAAGCCAGTCATTGCAATCAATCACATTACGATCTATAAGCGTAACGCCAGTGTTGGACCACAAGTGCTCGTTGCGTCGAAACAGATTTATGCCGACCATTATTTCAACGCTTTTCTTGCGTTGACGGCATTTGTCAGCGTTCCGGATAGCGGTGCTTACCTGGTTTACGAGAATCGTTCGCGCGCTGACGGTCTCGAAGGCCCGTTCAGTAAAATGAAGCGCGGCGTAGTTGAAAAAAAGGCGCTCGAGGGTTTAAAAAACATCCTGGCGCAATCCAAGGCAAGCCTTGATGGACCGAATTTGAGTCCGACTGCCGCGGAGTTTTCTTCACACTGGGGCCAGCGGTTGTTCGGGGGTATACGTCCGTTGTTGTGGCTGCTAATGTTGTCGGCGCTGATTGCGTTCGTCGCGTTGGGCAAACGACGCGGAGAGAGCACCGCCGGCAAAGCACTTAAGCCAGAGAGCGCTAAGAGTTAGTCCACCCTTCAAGAAGGAGCACAGCAATGAGAAAGCAATTCATAGCCTGGATTGTTGCCGTAGTGATCATCGGTAGCCTGTTATCGTATGCCACGGCACAGCATTCCGGGGCGAAGCATTCGGGACACACTGTTGAGTTGAAGAATGCGCAGGGCGAATCGGTCGGCACTGCCACCCTATTCGCTGCAGGCAAAGGAGTGAGAATTAAGCTGGATCTGAAAAATTTACCGCCGGGCCAGCACGCTATTCACATCCACCAGATGGCAAAATGTGAAGGGCCGGGCTTTGAAACCGCCGGGAGCCATTTCAATCCTGACTCCAAGATGCATGGGCTCAAGAATCCGAAAGGTCCGCACGCCGGCGATATGCTCAACTTCATGGTGAAGAAAGACGGTACTGCAAATGCGACGGTGACTGACGTGCGGGTGAACCTCGGGTCGGACAATCACTCGCTTTTCAGCAACGGCGGCACGTCTTTAGTGATTCACGAAAAAGCCGACGATCAGAAAACCGATCCGTCAGGAAACTCAGGCGCGCGCATCGCGTGCGGTACAATCACGCAGTGATCTGATTTGCGCCTCCGGTTCTTTGTGGCTGAAGTCTCTCTGTGTAGACTGTAGAGACTTCAGCCTACGGACGCCTTATGAAACATTTGCTGCCACTGATCGCACTCATCGCACTCGTCACCATTCACGCCAATCAGCAAACAATTAAGATCAGCCCTGGCTTCTTCAGCGCCAAAGATTATCTCGACATGACCGACACCGAGAAGCGCGCGTACGCCACCGGCGAGATCAATGGAATGCTCGTCGCTCCCTTCTTCGGTGCACCGGAGGAAAACGTAAACTGGCTCAAGACCTGCACCTCCAAAATGTCAGACGAGCAGATCGCCGCGATTCTCACGAAGTACATCAGCGACCAACCGAATCAGATGCAGACAAATCTCAACGTGGTGACATTCAACGCCATCCGAGACGCGTGTCGAAAACCATGAGTAGCCACAAAAAGGCACAAAAGCACAAAATGATGGCCAAAATTCTTTTTGTGCATTTTGTGCCTTTTTGCGGCTAAGAGTCGTTATTCTGGTTGGTCGGTTTCTTGCGGAGTTATATCGGGTACTGCTTTGAGGTAATGGTCGAAGTCTTCACGGCGGCCGGAGGCGACTTCGCGTTTTAAATAGTCAATCGTCATCATTACTGCGAGCTTTTCACCCGCGGCGCTAGCAAGAAACTGACTCACAGAATACCCCTCTTTGGCCGCTAGTTCTTCTATGCTCTGCTTTAAGGAATCAGGTATCTCAACAGTTAGCGTGCTCATGATTTGCTCCTGACGCGAACGCGCGGCAGCCACCAGGATGCTCGTGTCGATACTACTCTCACGTGGTAAGGCGACAGAGTACCACAGGATGACGTCCTGCAATCGTATCAATAATAAACAACGAAACTAAGAGCTGGTCTTGAACTGCGCTACGTCGATGCGATGTTTCTGGATAAGTTGCCAGAATGCGCGGCGGTTTTTCTTGGCGACCTGTGCGGCCCTGGTAATATTACCTTTGCACGCAGACAACAAGGCCTTGATGTAATCGCGTTCAAAGCGAGCAATCTCTTTTGCCTTCGCTTCCTGCAATGACGGTTGACTGCCGTTCCCGGCCGTAGCGGAGATCACCAGGTCGCGCGCCTCAAGCACGGTTCCTTCACACAAAACTATCGCACGCTCAATCACGTGCTCCAGCTCACGCACATTGCCCGGCCAGTGATGCACCATCAACGACTGCATTGCTTCCTCGGAGAAGTCCATCACGTCTTTATCCAACTCAGTCGAATACCGCTCCAGAAAATGACGCGCGAGCAGAGGAATGTCCTCCCGCCTCTCACGCAGCGGCGGCAGAATCAAAGAGATGATATTCAACCGGTAATAAAGGTCCTGGCGCACTTTGCCGTTAGCGACGGCTTCTTCCAGGTTGAGATTACTGGCAGCGATGATGCGCACGTCGGCACGACGAATCTTCGTCGATCCAAGTGGACGATATTCTTTCTCCTGCAAAAATCGCAGCAGCTTCACCTGAGCAAACACCGGCAGGCAATCGATTTCGTCCAGGAACAACGTGCCGCCATTAGCTTCCTCGATCAGCCCTGCTTGCAGGGTTGCGGCGCTCGTATATGCGCCACGTTCATGTCCGAAGAGCTCATTCTCGACGAGCTCCGCCGGTATCGCGCCGCAGTTGACCGGCATAAAAGGCCTGCCTACACGCGGACTTCCGTAATGAATCGCTCGTGCATAAAGCTCCTTGCCCGTCCCCGTTTCACCCGCAATCAAAACGTTCGCATCGCACTTCGCGATCATCGGGATCCTGCGTAACTGATCCAAAAAGATCGGACTTCTTCCGATGACTTTTTTGAATCCCGGGTGAGCTGTGTTTACCTGGCCCGCTCTCGCATCGTTTTCGACCGGCCGGATCCATTTCCATGCGCGAGGCAACACGTCAGGAGCTCGCAACGGTATGGTGACGAAGTCCACTGCTCCGGCTGAAAGCAGTTCCCCGAGTTGGTCCGGTTCACACGTCTCAAGCACCACGATGATAGGAATGTTCGACGCCGCCTGCCGGGTGGATTTCAACAGTTTCGTCGTCTCACCCAGCGAGTGAGGGACAACGATGAACACCACGTCAGGATTGAGGCGTTGCATGACCCGCTCGACATCACGACTCGAATTCGTCGGACTGGTTTGTTCTACAGGAACAATTTCGACACGAAAGCGATCCTCGAGGATCGCTTTCAATTCACCAGTCGGGTCAATCGCCGAGCTTCCAGCGCCCAGCAAGAGGGCTCGTTCGAAGGGAGAGTTTGGTTGTGACATACGCGGAAGTTTGATTAGCGCTTGCGCGAAAAGTCCTGAGAGCAGTTAGGAAAAGAAAATATTTCGCGCAAAGACGCAAAGGGCGCAAAGAAAGCCCTTGAGCAGGAAGTTGTTGGCCATCGGGGGAACCAGAAAGCTATCAAAAAACGCGGGGCCGAAACGCTGGAGCAACGAACGTCGCACGGACCAGCGAGGCCTTTCTGAAGAACTCAGCGAGTATCGGGGCCGGAAAGATAATCCCGAGTCCCGCAGAAGTCAACAAATTAATTCGTCGTTGAACAATTCAGGGCAATATGAACTTGGGTAGTGTCTTACTTTGAGTTTTTCTCTGCGGTCCTCTGCGTATCTTTGATGTTATGAAGCAAGCGGGTGCCGCTTTCGTTTACCCGTAAGTGGTTTAGACTCACGGTTGACATGAAACTGAAAGGAGA
>Ga0065712_10067899_pt1 | contig 22104 bp, 20 predicted proteins | sample MisRhiReplicate1_FD_59099 | JGI IMG/M metagenome (GOLD analysis project Ga0065712, IMG submission 59099) | Miscanthus rhizosphere microbial communities from Kellogg Biological Station, MSU, sample Rhizosphere Soil Replicate 1: eDNA_1 v3... | ecosystem: Host-associated > Plants > Roots >...
ATGAACGATGACATGTTTTTCCTGACATACCGCGTCGACCGAATCGCCGGCAAGCCGCCTCCCACAGTCAGGGGTTTGCTGCTGGACAGCGCTACGTCGAAGACGTGGTGGCGCGTCTCACATGAGATCGCCGTCATTCAATAAGCGCGTGCCTGCCAGCCACTCACACCACGACCATCGACAGTCCCCTTCACGCCACCACCGGAAACAGACCATGACCCACCGGACCACTCTGGTGACGCTCACCTATGGTGATCGTTTCAACTATCTGCACACGCTGGTCAGCCGTTCGCTGGAAAGCCCGCTGATCGAGCGGGTCATCATCGTCAGTAACGCTTCGGTCGCGCCGCTGCAGAATCTGAGCAGCAAGTGGCCCGGTCAGGTCGAGGTCATCCGGCTGGAACACAACACCGGTTCGGCACACGGCTATTCGGTCGGCATCCAGGCGGCGCTGGATGCCGGGGCCGAATACATCTGGCTGATGGATGACGACAACGCACCTACCATCAACGCCATCGAAGTGCTTCACCATCATCTCCACCAGCGAGAAGTGATCGATGGCCGGGACAAGACGGCAGTGCTCGGGTTTCGTCCCACGCATCAGGCTGACATTGCAGCCGGCGTACCCCGACGATTCGCCGTTCAACTGAGGTCCAGCTTCTTCGGTTTTCACATCGCCCAGCTGCCTTACAAGATCTGGCGCCGTCTGCCCTGGGGCAAGCCTGCGGCCGATCACACTGTGCCGCAGACCGTTCAGTTGCCCTTTGCCACCTACGGCGGATTGCTGGCCCATCGCAGCCTTTACATCAAGATCGGCCTGCCGCTGGAAGCGCTGAAGCTCTATGCCGATGACAGTGAATACACCTGGCGGATCACCGCCGGTGGCGGGCGGATTTATCTGGTACCCGAGGCGCTGCTCGATGACCTGGAAGACTCCTGGAACATCAAGGCACGCACCCGCAATGTCTACGAAAACTACTTGCTGGCCGGCTCGGATCTGCGCGCCTATTACGGCGCACGCAACCAGGCCTGGTTTGATAAAAACGTCTGGGCGTCGTCCCCTCTGCTCTACCGACTCAACCGCTGGGTGTTTTTCTGCCTGCTGCGCGTGATCGCCAGGCGTTGTGATGCCGCGCAGCGCCTGAGCCTGATCGAGCAGGCCATCAACGATGGCGAGGCTGGCGTGCTGGGCCTCAACAGGTCATATCCTCTATGAAAATTCTCTTTATCAGCAGCCTCTACGCACCCGACATCGGCGGCGGCGCGGAAATCATTTTGCAGCGCACCGTAGAAGGCCTGCAGAAACGCGGCCATAGCGTCGCCGTACTGGCCACCACCGATCAGCCGGGATTGCACATGACGGCGGTCAACCAGATCAAGGTCTACCGCGCCGGTCTGCATAACCTGTACTGGCATTTCACGGCGCAGCGGCCCGGCCGTCTCATCCGGCTCGGCTGGCACCTGCGGGACCGTTACAACGTGGGCATGCGCGAGTACGTCAGTCAGGTCATGGAAATGGAGCAGCCGGACCTGGTGGTGTGCCATAACCTGACCGGCTGGTCGGTCTCGGCATGGGATGAAATCACTGCGTCAGGCCGCCCCATCGTTCAGGTGCTTCACGACCTCTATCTGCTCTGCCCCAGCAGCACCATGTTCAAGAAAGGCCACAGCTGCCAGCGCCAATGCGTGATGTGCAAGCAGTTTCGCAAGGGCCATGACGAGCGTTCAGCCCAGGTCAGCACGGTGGTAGGCGTCAGCCAGTACATGCTCGACACCTTGCAGGCCCAAGGCTATTTCAAGGGCGCCAAAGGCTACGTGGTGCACAACGCAAGCCCCATCCCGTTGGCCCTGCCACAGCAGCGCATTATCGATCCGCAAACGGCAGAGCCGACCAACGCGCCATTGCGCTTCGGCTATCTGGGCACCCTGTCGGATTCCAAGGGCGTGGGCTGGCTGATCGATCAGTTCCAGCATCTGCCATTCAACGCGACGCTGCAGATCGCCGGACGCGGGCAGATCAACGATGAGAAACGCTTCAAGGCAATGGTGACTTCACCGAACATCAGTTTTGTCGGTTACCAGAAGCCCGAAGCGTTCTACAGCCAGATCGACGTGGCGGTGGTGCCGTCCATCTGGAACGAGCCTTTCGGCATGGTGGCGGTGGAGGCCTGCGCCTATTCCCGTCCGGTCATCGCCAGCCGCATGGGTGGATTGACGGAAATCATCCAGGACCAGCTCAACGGTCTGTTGTGCAGCCCGGACGATCCCGATTCGCTGGGGCTGGCGATGCTCAAGCTGCACCAGCAGCCCAGCCTGCTGGCGCGCCTCAGTGCCCAGGCGCGCAACAGCGTCGCGTCACTGCTGAACCTGGACCTGATGCTGGACCAGTACGAGACGCTCTTTGCCCAGACCGTGCTGGACAGCATCACAACGCCCGACCAGCGTCAGTACAACCCTGTCTAGGGTCGGGCCATTCCCGGCGCAGTGACCTTCATCGGCACGTGCTCCGCCAGACCCTGCGGCGCAGCGTGCTTCCCGACTGAGACAAGACATGTCAAAGCCACCCGCACCCCGTCGACGACGATCATTGACGGTCTTTCTGCTGGGGCTGTTCACCAGCCTTTTCGCTACGGGCGAGCAACAATTCATCATCGGCGTCGACACGCAACTGATGAGCAGCGACCGCCTGCCGACGCAGGCGCTCGATTTGTTGGAGCGCGCAGGCGTCAACTCGGTACGCGACAGTGCCTACTGGACCCATGTCGAACCCAGGCGCGGCTTTCTGCGCATCGGTCCGGTCTGGCAGGCCTACCTGAACAGGGTTCGCCAGCATCACTTGAGGCCGCTGCTGATGCTGGGTTACGGCAGCCCCTTTTATGACAACCACGCAAAACCGCGTCATCCCGTCGTGCGCCAGGCATTCGGCAACTACGTGAGTTTCGTCACACAGGAGCTGGCCAACCGGGTCGATCTTTACGAAATCTGGAACGAGTGGGACCGGGAAAACCCAGTCGATGCCTGGGCGGCCAAGGACTACAGCACGCTGGTCGAGGAAACCGTGGCGCGCATCAGAGCACAGAAAAAGCCGGTCACGATTCTGGCGGGTGCCGTCACCAGCCTGGGGATGGAGCTGGGGTTCGCCGAGCAGCTGATCCAGAACGGCCTGCTCAATCAGGTAGATGGTCTGTCATTGCATCCCTATGTGCACTGCCGGACAGAACAGCGCCACACACCCGAGCGCTGGATTGCCTGGCTGCGCTGGGTCGATGCCGACCTGCGCGCACTGGCGACCCGTCCGGTGCCGTTGTACCTGACCGAGATGGGCTGGCCGACCGGCACCAGCGAATGCAGCGTCAACGAACAGCACCAGGCCGCCTTTCTGGCGCGCAGCTTCTTTCTTGCCCGCACGCTGCCGGACATCAAGGGGCTTTGGTGGCACGGACTGATCGACAGCGGCACTGACAGTGAAGACTCGCAGCAGAACTTCGGCCTGCTCAGGAAAGACCTGAGCGCGAAGCCTGCCTACGCGACGCTCAAGGCCATCAGCAGGACCTTGCTGGATTACCGGTACGACGCCGAGAGAAGCCAGGAAATGGATTCGACGTACCTGCTCAGGTTCAACCGCGGGCAGGAGCAGATTCTGGTGGCCTGGACCACCGGCGCGCCGCGCCTGACCCATGTCGAAGCCAGCAGCGTGCAGCGCGGCAACGTTGAAATGATCGACAGCGGTCGGCCGGAAAAGGGCCGCTTCGAAACCGATACGCCCTGGAACTGCGCCGGCGGCCGCTGTTCGGCCCAGGTCCGGATCGACGAATTTCCAAAAATCATCAGCCTGGGCATAAGGCCTGCGCTGTTCGCCCAACAAGAACGGGATCGAAGGTCGCAAGCCCTTCAAAAAAGCACCCGCATCCACCCTACATCACCATGACCTTGCAGGATGCTTGAGATGATCTTTATCAATTCACGGTTTCTCACCCAGGACGTCAGTGGCGTTCAGCGTTATGCCGAGCAGATCTGCATGGCGCTGAAAAAGCTGCGCAGCGATCTGGTGTTCGTCGCGCCTCACGGCATCAAATTGCATGAAAGTGCCAAAGCGCTGAACGTACAGTGCATCGGTCATAACAAAGGTCATCTCTGGGAGCAGATCGACCTGCCGCTGTACCTGCGGCGGCAGAAAAATCCGCTGCTGATCTCGATCAGCAGCACCGGCCCGATGTTCTACCGGAACCAGATCGCCACCCATCACGACATCAATTACGTACGTTTTCCGCAGAGCTATACCCGGCTGTTTCGTCTGGCCTACCGCACCATCACCCCAATTCTTCTTTCACGCATCAAAACCCTGGTGACCAGCAGCAGTTTCTCCAGAGGCGAGATCTCGCAGTTTTACGGGTTCCCCGAAAACAGAGTGCTGATCGTGCCGGCAGCGGTGAGCGACAGCTTCCGGCCACGCCCCGTGCAGCCCGATGCCCCGAAATACCTGCTGGCGGTGTCCTCGCCCGCCGCGCACAAGAACTTCAACCGCATGATCCAGGCCTTTCTCAGCCTGCGGGATCACAACGACTTGCAGTTGCACATTGTGGGCGCCGCCACCGGCATCTTCGCCGACCCCAACCTGCAACGCCTGGCCTGCCGTGATCCACGCATTCGGTTTCTGGGGCGGCTCAGCGACGCCGAACTGATCGAGCAGTATCAGGGTGCGACCGCGTTTGTGTTTCCGTCCTTGTACGAAGGCTTCGGCATACCGCCGCTGGAAGCCCAGGCGTGCGGCTGTCCAGTACTGGCCGCCAACGCTGCCTCGATTCCGGAAGTGCTGCAGGCCAGTGCGCTGTATTTCGATCCGCTGGACGTCAGCCACATGGCGGCGGCCATGCACCGGGTACTGGTCGACGCCCCGCTGCGCGATGCGTTGCGCCTGCACGGGCTGAACAACGTGAAACGCTTTTCCTGGGAATTGTCCGCGCACCGCCTTTCCCAGCGCATCGATGCCCTGATGGAACCCGAACCGGTGCTGCTCGGCAAACAGCGCATCAGTCCCGAATCCTCTTCAAGCAAACCCTGAACCAATAACAGCAACGTCAAGACGCGCCCTGTCGCGCCTGCAGTAGAGCGAGCGAATACAGCAAGGAATCTCCATGAGAATTGCGATCGTCCACGACTGGCTGGTGACCTACGCCGGTGCCGAGCGAGTGCTGGCTTCACTGATCAACATCTGGCCCGAAGCCGATCTGTTTGCCGTGATCGATTTTCTGAGTGATGAGGACCGCGCTCACTTGCACGGCAAGGTCGCCACCACCACGTTCATCCAGAACCTGCCAAACGCCAGAAAACGCTACCAGCGCTACCTGCCCCTGATGCCGCTGGCCATCGAGCAACTGGACCTGTCCGGTTACGACCTGATCATCAGCAGCAGCCACGCCGTGGCCAAAGGCGTGTTGAGCGGCCCGGATCAATTGCACATCAGCTACATCCATTCACCGATCCGCTATGCCTGGGACCTGCAGCACCAATACCTGCGCGAAGCGGGCCTGAACACCGGCATCAAAGGCAGGCTGGCGCGGCTGATACTGCATTACATCCGCCTGTGGGACCAGCGCACCTCGGCCGGTGTGGACGCATTCATTGCCAACTCGGGGTTTATCGGCGCACGTATCTGCAAGGCGTATCGACGCGAATCGACGGTCATCTACCCACCGGTCGATACGCTCGGGTTCACCGCCAACGGCACGCGCGGCGACTTCTATTTCACCGCCTCGCGCATGGTGCCCTACAAGCGCATGCCGATGATTGTCGAAGCCTTCGCTGCCATGCCGGACAAACGTCTGATCATGATCGGCGATGGGCCTGACCTGGCCAAGGCGCAGGCCATCGCGAGCCGCGCGCCCAACATCACGCTGATGGGTTTCCAGCCGGCGAGCGTCCTGATCGAGCACATGCGCACGGCAAAAGCCTTCGTGTTCGCGGCCGAAGAGGATTTCGGCATCAGTCCGGTGGAAGCCCAGGCCTGCGGCACCCCGGTAATCGCGTTCGGCAAGGGCGGTGTACTGGAGACCGTTCGCGGGCTGGACCATCCACATCCCACCGGGGTGTTCTATCCGCAGCAGACGGTTGAATCACTGATCGCAGCAGTCAACGAGTTCGAGAGCGCGCAGGCGCGAATCACCGTACAGGCCTGTCGCGCCAACGCAGAGCGGTTCTCGATTGCCCGCTTCGAGCAGGAAGTCAAAGCCTTCGTCGACGACCACCTGGCCGCCGCGCACCTGTCCCGCCTGCCCGCGCAGCCCTGGACACCCCAGACCTCGCAGAGTCTTGCAAGCGAGTTGCCGTCCCGAGTCGTTCCCATCAAATCCGTTTGAGCGAGCACCGTCATGCGCACCTCCGTTCGCGGCATTCTGCACGCCCATCAGTCAGCGCTGTCGGTCGCCCACCGCCTGCTGGATCTGGCAGTCATCGTACTGATCGGGTACTGGCAAAGCCGGCTGGCAATGATCGACAGCACCGAGGCCTGGCTGCATATCATTCTGGCTGTACTGGTGTTTCACTGGGTCGGCGAGTACCACCAGCTTTACGGCTCCTGGCGCGGCGAGCGCATCCTGCGCGAGCTGACCAAGGTGTTCAATTACTGGGCGCTGACCTTCATCAGTCTGTTGTCGGTGGATTATCTGCTGCTCAACCGGGACAACCTGCCGGATGACGGGCAGATGACCTGGTTCGCGCTGGTGCTGGCGATCCTGTGTGGTTATCGCCTGCTCATCCGCCTGCTGTTGCACAGCCTGCGACGTCATGGTTTCAACACTAGGCGCGTGGCGATTGTCGGCACCGGTCAGGTCGGCGAGCGGCTGGCCCAGTCGATATCCAGCGCGCCCTGGATGGGCCTGAATCTGCTGGGCTTCTACGACTCGAATCCGCAGCAGATGAACCTGAGTGCCACTGGCAGACGTGTGCCGGTGCTCGGCGATCTCGAGCAACTGGTCGAAGACGCCCGCCAGGGCCGGATCGACAAGGTGTACATCACCCTGGCGTTCAGTGCCGAACCGCACCTGCGTGAACTGATCACCGGCCTCAGTGATACCACCGCCTCGGTGTACCTGATACCGGACGTGTTCATGTTCGAGCTGTTGCACGCACGCAGCGAGAGTATCAACGGGCTGGCCAGCATCAGCATTTTCGACTCGCCCATGGACGGCGCCTGGAGCGTGGTCAAGCGTGCTGAAGACATCCTGCTGTCCAGTCTGATTCTGGTGCTGATCGCGATTCCACTGTTGTTGATCGCCCTGGCCATCAAGCTGACGTCGAAAGGCCCGGTGCTGTTTCGCCAGCGCCGTTACGGGCTGGACGGCCGCCCCATCATGGTCTGGAAATTCCGCAGCATGAACGTGCAGGAAAATGGCGACGTGGTGCGCCAGGCCACACGCAATGACACACGAATCACGCCGCTGGGCGCGTTCCTGCGCCGCACGTCGCTGGATGAACTGCCGCAGTTTTTCAATGTGCTGCGCGGCGACATGTCCATCGTCGGCCCGCGTCCGCATGCCGTGGCCCACAACGAGCAGTACCGCAGACAGGTCAGCGGCTACATGTTGCGCCACAAGGTCAAACCGGGCATCACCGGCTGGGCGCAGATCAACGGCTGGCGTGGCGAAACCGACACGCTGGACAAGATGCGCAAACGGGTCGAGTTCGATCTGGAATACATCGAGCACTGGTCGATCTGGCTGGACCTGAAAATCATTCTGCTGACGCTGTTCAAGGGCTTCTTCAACAAGAACGCCTTCTGACATTCCATTGACTAGACGACGGCTCCGGCAGCCTTTGCCCGGAGGGAGGTATGTGCGCGCGCTAAAAACGATCACGACGTGGACCGGTGCTGCTGCCGGTAGTGGAAATGGACGTAACGAAATCATTCAGGTGCAAGGCGCACCGTCACGAAGGAACACACCCATGAATCGAAGCCTGGCTGTCCTGCTGCTCTCCTCCCTGATCCTGCAGGGGTGCGTATTCGCTCCCGGCCAACACATGACACCCGGCGATGTCACCACCAGCGACCCGGACGAACCCAAGGCGCAACTGGTCGACATCAGCCCTAAAACCCTGCAGCAACAGCAGCAGAACACTGCGATGGACACCAAGGCCTTGCCCGCCGAACTGCTGAACTACAAGACCCCGGAGTACATCGTCGGGCCTGGCGACACGTTGTTGGTGACGGTCTTCGAGCACCCCGAGCTGACTGCGCCCGGTTCGCAGGATCAACTGGATGCCAATACCCGTGAAGTGCTGAGCGACGGCACACTGTTTTTCCCGTACGTGGGCAGAATCCGCGCGGGCGGCAAGACCGTCAGCCAGATTCGTGAACAACTGCGCATGGGTCTTGCGCCGCAGTACACCGAGGTCAAGGTCGACGTGAAGGTGCTGCGTTACAACAGTCAGCGCGTGCTGCTGTCCGGCTCGTTCAAAAGCCCTGGCCCGCAGTCGATCACCAACATTCCGCTGAGTCTGGTGCAGGCTATCAGTGTCGCCGGCATCGACCTGACCGACGCCAATCTGGCAGGCCTGACGCTGCGCCGTGATGGCCGCGACTACATGATCGACATCGACTCGCTGAACCGCAAAGGCTCGCAACTGAGCAAGGTCTTCCTCAAGGACGGCGACTACCTGCACCTCAACAGCGCCTCGAAGAACAAAATCTATGTGCTGGGGGAGGTGCGTAATCCGCAGGTTATTTCGTTTGCCACCACCAACGTGACCCTGCTCGAAGCGCTGGGCAATTCCGGCGGCCTGAGCCCGGACAGCGCCGATGGCGACGCGGTATATGTGATCCGCGGCGCAGAGAACTTCGCCAATGCGCCGTCCACCGTGTATCACCTGAACGCCAAGAAGCCTACGGCCTACCTGCTGGCCGGACAGTTCGAACTCAAGGCTCAGGATGTGGTGTTCGTAGGTCCGGCCAACATCACGCGGTGGAGTCGCTTCATCAGCCAACTGCTCGGCTCGGCCAGCGTGGTACAGACCGGGGCCGCCTTCCGTAACTGATCCGCTCGACGCTTGAACCTTGTCCCTGCCACTTCGGTTGCAGGGATTTTTTTGCCTGCGGTTTGGCTTTTTGTAGTGTTGACAGTGATCGTGCCGATGCTCTGCGTCGGCATGCAGCCCGTGACGCTCCGCGTCACACATGTCACAGACTGCGGGTTCAGCAAGCCAGGCGCTCGGCCCAGGCCATCTTTAAGTGTTGCTGGCGCAACAGCCGTTCAACAGTTGACCGGCTTTTAAGCAGCCAGTGCTCGGGGCGCTTTCACCGGAAGAAGGCCACCGACCCAGCGTTTCAAGGGCATAAGCCACTGCACAGCGCGCTGGCACACAAGCTGCTTTACAGCCTTACGCTTATCGCAAGGAATTCCCGCATGCTCGTTGTTTCACTGTCAGGCAGTCCCTCCCCAAAATCCCGTTCAGGCGTTGTGCTGGCTCACGCTGGCCGATGGTTGCAAAACCACGGCGTCGGTGTGACCACGTTGCGCATTCGTGACTTCAACGCCGAAGATTTGCTGTTCGCGAAATTCGACAGTCCGCAAGTATTGGATTTTGTCGAAGCGGTCCGGCAGGCCGACGGTCTGCTGATCGGCACGCCGGTCTACAAGGCCTCGTTTTCCGGCGCATTGAAAACCCTGCTCGACCTTCTGCCCGAGCGCGCCCTGCACGGCAAGGTGGTCTTGCCACTGGCAACCGGCGGCAGCATCGCGCACATGCTGGCGGTGGATTACGCCTTGAAGCCAGTGCTGTCAGCGCTCAAATCCCAGGAAGTGCTGCACGGCATCTTCGCTATCGATACCCAGATCACTTATGGCGACAACGAGGAAGGCGGCGCGCTGGACGAAGTCCTCACCGAGCGGCTGAACGAAGGGCTCGAACACTTTTACCTGAGTCTGCAACACCGGCTTCAGGCACGGCACAAGGCGGCGGGCGGGCATTTGCAGTTGGCGTTGTGATGGGTTGATTTTGCTCTGGCAACCCAACACAGGACTGTGGAAGGCATTCATTCTGCGTCACATTCGAGCGCGGACGTGGAGCTCTCTGGGCGGCGTTACCACGCTGGAGTGGGAACGATCAGGGTTTCGGCCATCAATGCTCGATAATGAGCGGATAAAGCGACGCCACCAACAGAGCCGCCATCACGCCATTGAAGATCCGCAGTCCGACAGGATCTCGCAACACGTTGCGCAGCAGGCTGCCGAAGCCGGCCCATATGCCGACGCTTGGCAGGTTGATCAAGGCGAATACGCCCGAGATGATGACCACGTTGGTGAAGTAGCCCTGCATCGGCGTGTAGGTGCTGATCGCGCCAATCGCCATGATCCAGGCCTTGGGGTTGACCCATTGAAACAGTGCCGCGCCCATGAAGCTCATCGGCTCGCCGCGGCTTTCGCTGGAATCTGAGGCCGGGCCGGAGGTGGCAATTTTCCAGGCCAGATAAAGCAGATAGGCAGCGCCCACGTAGCGCAACAGGGTGTAGAGCATCGGCCAGGCCTTGAACACGCTACCCAGACCAAAACCCACCGCCAGAACCAGAACGAAGAAACCGATGCTGATGCCCAGCATGTGCGGCAGCGTCCGGCCGAAAACGAAGTTGACGCCCGAAGCCAGCAACATCATGTTGTTGGGGCCGGGGGTCACCGAAGTGACGAAGGCAAACAGCGCAAAGGCCAGCAGTAAATCCAGAGAAAACGGCATGACGCGATCCAGGTGTCTGTGAAGCTGTGAGTCGGGTACTCACCCTATCGAAAGACCGACAGGAAACACATGGACAGTTAAGCGAAGTTTCTTGCGATACAGTTTGAATGAAAACGTTAAACGGGACTGACTGTTAACCCTGTGGGTTCTGGCTCAGTGTGCCACGATCAACGCTGATTTCACCCTGGTTGTCGAACTGACGAACCTGCTGGATCTGCGGGTCTGCAAGGAGCTGGGCCTTGCGGGCCTCATACTCTTCAAAGGACAGGCCACGACGATTCAGGTCTTCCATCGCCAGTTGATGGCTCTCTTCGACCGAGTAGGGGCGCAGTTCGACCGCATGGTGAGTCGAGCAACCGGAGACCAGTGCGACGGTGAATGACAGAACAAGAGCAAGGGCAAGTAAACGGTTCATGACGGGCCTCCAGGCTGGCTTCATTTCGGGAATGAAGCAAGGTTACGCCCCGGCCCTTCACGGCAAAAATCAACTGCCGTGATAGTGGCTATCGACTTTCACGCTCCCTGTTCACGGGCATGCTCGATCAACACCTCGCGCAAGGCCTGAGCCGCTGCCGACAGCTTGTGATCAGCCAGCATCATCAACCCGATACGCCGCTCGATACGCGGCTCTACCAGCGGCACGCAACACGCGCCGAGCTCCTGCATCTGTTCAATGCACAGCGAAGGCACCGCGCTGACACCCAGACCGTTGGCGACCATGCGCCCGATGGTCGACAGCTGATGACTCTCGAATGCCACTGACAGCCTGCCATGTCGTGACTCGATGGCGTGCTCCAGCAGCAGGCGCACGGCTGACGGGCGCTGCAGAGCAATAAAATCTTCGTTCAACAGCTCGGCCCAGGACACTTCAGCGCGTCCGGCCAGCGGCGATTCCGTGGAGACCACGGCCACGAACCGATCCATGTAGAACGGGGTAAACGACAGCGAATTACTCGATTCCGGCTCGAAACCGATGCCCAATTCGACCCGGCGATGACGCACCATTTCCAGAACCTGTTCGTTGACCACGTCATGCACCGCCACGTTGACCCGTGGATAGCGGCCTCTGAAGGTCTTCAACGCACCGGGCAGGAGGTTGCCTGCGAACGACGGCATGGCCGCGATGGACACGCGTCCCATCTGCAAGGTGAAACGCTGGCGCAGCAATTCTTCGGTATTGTCCCAGTCAGCCATCAGTTGGCGTGCCAGCGGCAACAGCGTCTCGCCCTCGGGCGTCAGACTGACATTGCGCGTGGTGCGCGTAAGCAACTGACCGCCAAGGTCTTCCTCCAGACTTTTGATCGTCAGGCTCAGGGCCGGTTGGGACAGGTTCAGCCGCTCGCCTGCCTGGGCAAAACTCAGGTACTGCGCCACGGCCAGGAAAGCGCGAAGCTGCTTAACGTTCATATATTTATCTTTCTTATCAATCGATCAGAAAAACAAAATTAACAAATCATTGCAGCCGAGAGAAGATGCAATCAACCCGATCCTCCGGCAGCACGTGCCGGTCACAACTATAAAAGGCGGATCATCATGGCTGGACTCGACAAGCGAGTGGCAACTTACGAAGAGGCCCTCGCCGGGCTGACCGACAACATGACCGTGCTCTGTGGCGGCTTTGGCCTGTGCGGCATCCCCGAGAACCTGATCGCGCAGATCAAGCGCATGGGCATCAAGGGCCTCACGGTAGTTTCCAATAACTGCGGCGTCGATGGTTTCGGTCTGGGCATCCTGCTCGAAGACCGCCAGATCAGAAAGATGATTTCCTCCTACGTGGGTGAGAATGCCCTGTTCGAACGCCAGTTGCTCAGCGGCGAACTGGAAGTCGAACTGACCCCGCAAGGCACCCTTGCCGAAAAACTCCGCGCGGGCGGCGCAGGCATTCCGGCGTTCTACACCGCCACCGGTTACGGCACCCCCGTTGCCGAAGGCAAGGAAACCCGCCAGTTCAATGGCCGCAACGTGATCCTCGAAGAAGCCATCACCGGCGATTTCGCGTTGATCAAGGGCTGGAAGGCTGACCATTTCGGCAACGTGATCTATCGTCATACCGCGCAGAACTTCAACCCCGTGGTCGCCACCGCCGGCAGGATCACCGTGGTCGAAGTCGAGGAAATCGTCGAACCCGGCGTGCTGTTGCCGACCCAGATCCACACCCCCGGCATTTATGTCGACCGCGTGATCCAGGGCACTTTCGAAAAACGCATCGAGCAGCGCACCCTTAGAAAATCCTGAGGGCAACAGGCGCTTCACGAAGCAGGAATCGGCACACAACGACAAAGAGATTTCAGACCATGGCACTTTCCCGCGAACAAATGGCTCAGCGCGTCGCCCGCGAACTCAAGGACGGCTATTACGTGAATCTGGGGATCGGCATTCCGACGCTGGTCGCCAACTATGTCCCGACGGACATCGACGTCATGCTGCAATCGGAAAACGGCCTGCTGGGCATGGGCGAATTCCCCACCGAAGACACCATCGACGCCGACATGATCAACGCTGGCAAGCAGACCGTTACGGCACGCATCGGCGCATCGATTTTTTCGTCCGCCGAATCGTTCGCCATGATCCGTGGCGGCCATGTGGACCTGACCGTTCTGGGCGCGTTCGAGGTGGATGTCGAAGGCAACATCGCCTCCTGGATGATTCCCGGCAAGCTGGTCAAGGGCATGGGCGGCGCGATGGATCTGGTGGCCGGTGCCGACAACATCATCGTGACCATGACCCATGCATCCAAGGATGGCGAATCCAAACTGCTGCCCCGCTGCAGCCTCCCGCTGACGGGCGCGGGTTGCATCCGCAAGGTGCTGACCGACCTGGCCTACCTCGAAATCGAAGAAGGCGCGTTCATCCTGCGCGAGCGTGCGCCTGGGGTCAGCATCGAAGAAATCGTCGCCAAGACCGCCGGCAAACTGATCGTACCGGATGATGTGATCGAGATGACGTTCTGATTTCATAGCTGTCGGGTATCCGCATCCGCATCCAGATGCGGACGCGGAGCGTCCTGAACGGCATTGCCACGCGGAGCATGGGAACGATCAACGTGAGGCTGAATTGATCGTGCCGACGCTCCGCGTGGGCATGTAGCCGTGACGCTCCGCGTCACATTCTCAAGCACACACCTAACGTCGCATCCCTCCAAAAAACATCCAATAATAATGACAACAGGACGCCCTCAGATGGCCGCCAACCTCGAAGAAAGCCGCTCCGCCCGATTTGCCCTGCGCTGCGCCGCATGGGCTGAACGCTGGTTCCCCGACTCCTGGGTCTTTGCCGCACTGGCGGTGGTGATCGTTACCCTGGCAACACTGGCCATCGGCGCAAGACCTGCCGAAGCGGCCAAGGCGTTCGGTGACGGATTCTGGAGCCTGATCCCGTTCACCATGCAGATGGCGTTCGTCGTGATTGGCGGCTATGTGGTGGCCAGTTCGCCCCCTGCGGTCAGGCTGATTGACCGTCTGGCGCGCATCCCGCGCAATGGCCGTTCGGCGGTGGCCTGGGTCGCACTGATTTCGATGCTCGCGTCGTTGCTCAACTGGGGCCTTTCCCTGGTGTTCGGCGGTCTGCTGGTACGCGCCCTCGCCCGTCGCACCGATCTGCGCATGGACTATCGCGCAGCCGGTGCGGCAGCCTATCTGGGGCTCGGCGCGGTCTGGGCACTGGGATTGTCTTCTTCGGCAGCACAGTTGCAGGCCAACCCCGCCAGCCTGCCACCGTCGATCCTGGCGATCACCGGCGTCATCCCGTTCACTGAAACCATTTTCCTCTGGCAGTCCGGCGTGATGCTGGCGGCGCTGGTGGTCATTTCCCTGATCGTCGCCTACGCCACCGCGCCCGGCCCGAACAGCGCCCGTGACGCAAAGGCCTGCGGCGTGGACCCGGCCTTTAACCTGCCACCGCTGCCTGCCCGCTCACGTCCCGGTGAGTGGCTGGAATACAGCCCGCTGCTGATCATTCTGATGGTGCTGCTGGGCGCAGGCTGGCTGTTCAACGAGTTCTCGACCAAACCTGCGATCACCGCAATTTCCGGGCTGAACACCTACAACTTCCTGTTCATCATGCTCGGTGCGCTGCTGCACTGGCGGCCACGCAGCTTTCTGGATGCAGTGGCGCGGGCAGTACCAACCACCACCGGTGTGCTGATCCAGTTCCCGCTGTACGGCTCGATCGCCGCGCTGCTGACCACGGTCAAGGGTGGCGACGCGCAGACACTGGCGCATTACATCTCGACATTCTTCACCAGCATCGCGTCCCACGACACCTACGCCATATTGATGGGCGTGTACTCGGCAGTGCTCGGGTTCTTCATCCCGTCGGGCGGCGGCAAGTGGATCATCGAAGCACCTTACGTGATGCAGGTCGCCAATGAATTGCAGTATCACTTGGGCTGGGCGGTGCAGATTTACAACGCCGCCGAAGCCTTGCCGAACCTGATCAACCCGTTCTACATGCTGCCGCTGCTGGGCGTGCTGGGTCTGAAGGCAAGGGATCTGATCGGCTTTTCATTCGTGCAGTTGCTGGTTCACGCGCCGCTGGTGCTGTTCCTGCTATGGGCGCTGGGCACGACACTGACCTACACGCCACCGGTCATGCCCTGACAGCAGGCAGGCCGACTTACGCGCACTCGTCGCCATAGTCGGCCGCTGCAACCTGCGCCAGCAAGGTGCGCAGTTCCAGTGCCAGTTCAGGTCCCAACGCAGTTTCATAAGAAAGCTGGGCCTGTTCCCACAACGTCTGGGATTCCAGCAGTTTCTCGACACCGGCCTGCGTCAGGCGCACCAGACGGCTGCGCTTGTCGTTCGGGTCGACGTCCACCGACACCAGCCCTTCACGCTCCAGTGGCTTGAGATTCTGCGCCAGTGCCGAGCGGTCAATGACCAGAATCGTTGCCAGTTCGGTCATGGTCGGCGCCTGATTGCGGGCGATCTGCATCAGGATCGAGCGCTGCGTAGAGCGCAGGCCACACGGCGCCATGACGGCGTCGTACAGCTGACAGATACGTCGGCTCGCCCTGCGCAGACTGGTGGCATGGCAGATCACCTGCGCGGGAACATCCAGGCCTTCCGGAATGCGCAGCGTGCCGTTCGGAGTCAGGTCGTGATTCATAAGGGCTCCCGTGTTGAGAGCCCAATGCTGGCATATCCCCGCAAATTGAAACAGCACCTTGGGTCGCATTCACTGTTTCGGCGTCTTTACGCAGCGCTGCGCCGTGTCGGAATGACTGGCATCAGACTGAAGGGCTTCAGAACGAATAGTCGCGCTCAACCTTGCACACCCGCGTCGTGAACGCCTGATACCAGCGAGCGCGGCCCTTTTCGCGTACCTCGGCATGCTCGGCATGAGCCTTCCAGGCCCGAATCGCGGGCTCATCAGCCCAGTACGACACGGTAATGCCCAGGCCGGTGTCGTCACGCGCCGACTCCACCCCGAGAAACCCGGCCTGCTGACGGGCCAGTTCGATCATCCGGTGCGCGGCCGCACCATAATCCTGCCCGTCATCAGCGTTGCGCAGTGATGTAAACACCACCGCGTAATAAGGCGTGGGGAAACGCGAGGCGATCATCGGGCGTTACCCCTGCACGCCTGAACGAACGCCTTGACCAGCGCTGGCGTCCTGCCCAGCAACGCGGCGCGCTCGGGCTGAAACAACGTGGCGACGAAAAACGGATGGCCTTCCAGCTCCATACTGCGCACTTCACCTTCCGGACCTCGCCCGCTGATTTTCATCGCAGCGCCGAAAACCTGCTGTTCCAGCTCACGCACAAGGCCGTAACGACAGTGATAACGCTCCTCGATTTCCAGTCTGCCGTAGGCCCGGGCAATCAATGTGTCCGGCAACAGATGAATCGGCGAAAGTGCATCGACCAGTGAGCAGCTCAGCGGCGCAATGATCGCGTTCGGGGCGTCCGGGGCCGATTCAGCGTGTTCGGCATCGCTCCAGCCCAAACCGTTGCGGGCAAATTCCAGCAACGCATGCTGAAACCCGCCGCAGGTGCCAAGAAACGGAATGTGCTGTTCGCGCGCCAGACGAATCGCCGTCATCGCGCCCTGCATGTCCTGATAAGGGCTGCCCGGCACGCACCACAGGCCGTCGAACGCCGTCAGCCGCTCGCCATTTCCGATCTCAGGCGTTGGCAACCATTGCGCCTCGACCTTGACCTGCAACGCGTCGCCCACCATCTGCAAGGCCTGCGGTATCGCATGATGCGCCGCGAACTGCGTATTGAAGTCTCCTACCAGACCGATTCGCACGATTGTGCCTGCCCCGTTCACTACGTCCATGCCCTGCTCCCTTGTCGATGTCATGCGTTGTGGGCAGGACTATAGACAGGCATCAGCGCAAGCAGAATGGGCGATCAGGCAAGCAATCCGTGCAGCCACGCACGACTTTTCAGCTGTGAACAGGCGTCAGTACCGGCTTGCCAGCGAAGAAAGCCAGCAGGTTGTCATTGACCATCTGCACGCTGTCTTTGGAGGCCTCGGGCGACAGGCCTGCCACGTGTGGCGTCAACACCACATTGTCCAGGGTCTTGAACACGTCAGGTACGCGCGGCTCGTCGTCGAATACATCCAGTGCCGCTCCGGCAATCTTCTGCTCACGCAGTGCCGCTACCAGAGCGTCTGTGTCGACGACACTGGCGCGGGCGATATTGACCAGAAAACCCTGCGGCCCCAATGCCGCCAGCACTGAGGCGTCCACCAGATGATGGGTGCTGCTGCCGCCCGGCGTGGCGATGACCAGAACGTCCGACGCTTCGGCCAGCGCCTGCACCGAGGCGTGCCAGGTGTAATCGCAGTCGGACCGCGCCTTGCGATTGTGATAACCGATGCCGATGTCGAAAGCCGCAGCGCGCCGGGCAATCGCCAGCCCGACCGCGCCCAGCCCGATGATGCCCAGACGCTTGCCCGCCAGCGAAGGACGCACCACCTTGCGCCATTCGCTGCGGCGCACCGAGGCGTCAGCCTGGGGAATGTCACGCACCAGCGAAAGCAGCAGCGCCAGCGCATGATCGGCCACGGTGGACGCATTGACCCCGGCGCCGTTGGTGACAGTGATGCCACGTGCTTCGGCCGCTGGCAGGTCGACCTTTTCATACCCCGCGCCGCTCACGCAGATGATGCGCAGGTTGGGCAAGGCATCCATCTCTTCAGCAAAGAAGCCCAGCGGGCCACGCGTCACGACTGCGCTGATGGCCGGCCCGTGTGCGGCAATCGCTTCGGCGCGCTGCTCGGCTGTCGGTGCGCGAATCAGCTCGAAACCACTATGTTCCAGAATCGGCAGATAGGTATCCAGATTCTCGACCAGCACCAATACCGTTGTCATGCCCACTCCTGCCTGATGATCAAAACCCTGACAGTAACCCGAGTCGACGCGCTTGAGGAGTGACATTTTCCGAATACGCAGCCTGCGTTCATACAGCCGTCTCATTCGGCGCACAGACTGTGCGCCAGCCGTAGTGCGCCATGCAGCGATGACGTTGCGCTATCGTTGGGTGCCGTCAATGACATTCAGGACGACATCGTGCAACCGGGAACGACACTCCACTTGCCGTATCGAAAGCGATGTTGTTAATGCTTCAGGGTGCGCCTCTGTCGAACGGTACGAGGCGATCAACTGTTTTCTCCATTAAGGAATCATCAGCCCATGCAAGGATTTTCCACTTTCCGGTTCACCCGAACGCCACTGGCTCGACTGCTGGCTGCCACCGCCATTGCTGGTGTGATGCTGTCGTCAGGCGCAGCATCGGCAGCCGATGCGCCGGGCAAGGTGTTGAGTGAAAAACTGGGACTGCCATGGCCCGCAGTGGTGGCTCACCGGGGCGCCTCGTTCGATGCGCCGGAAGAAACCATCCCGGCCTACACCCTGGCGCGGGATCTGGGTGCGGATTACCTGGAGATGGATATCCAGCGCACCAAAGACGGCGTGCTGATCGCCTTGCATGACGATGTGCTGGAGCGCACCACCAACATTGCCGAGGTCTTTCCGAACCGTGCCAAGGACCCAGTCAGCACGTTCACGCTGGCCGAGCTCAAGCAATTGGATGCCGGTTCGTGGTTCAACAAGGCCTACCCGGACCGCGCCCGTGACAGCTACACCGGTCTGCAGATTCTGACGCTGGATGAGGTGATCGACATTGCCGAGGGCGGCGCAAACAAGCCGGGGCTGTACATTGAAACCAAGGTGCCGTCGCAGTTTCCCGGCGTCGAAGCCGACCTGAAGAAAGTTCTGGCCAAACGCGGCTGGCTGGCGCAACGCCCTGCTGCAGAGCCGGGGCATGTGAACGTCGCGCACATGCCGGGCCGTGTGGTGTTGCAGACCTTTGAAAAACAGAGTCTGGAATTGCTGCAGAAAGAAATGCCGAAAGTGCCGAAAGTCATGCTGCTGTGGATCGGCAAAGGCTCCATCGAACCCAAGTCCGATGTGGCCTTCAAGGATTCAGGCATGAAGGACAAATCCAGCTATTACGCGACCCAGGAGGTCAAGTCGCCGGAAGAGTTCGAGAACTGGATCAACTGGGCCAAGGCACATGGCGCCATCGGCACCGGACCGTCGTCGCAACTGGCCAAAGGTGGCGACCAGAGCTACATGGACCTGGTCAAACCCTGGATGAATAACCTGACCCACGAGAAAGGCATGGTGATCCATCCGTATACCGTGGATGACCCGGCTGACTTCAAGCGCATCAGCCAGGACGGCGCGGACGGCTTCTTCACCAATCGCACCGCCGAGCTGTTGAAGTTCTATGGCCGTCCGGCCAAGGAAAGCATCGACACGATCCTCAAGCGCAACGGCTACTGATGAGGTGACCGACCGGCTGACCGGGTCATGGGACACGGTCAACCGGTAGTCGATCAGAAGTCGATGGTGCCCGACACTTTCAAGGTGCGTGGCTCACCCTGAGTCAGATAGCCGCCGTTGGTGGACGCCCAATAATCCTTGTTCATCAGGTTTTCGACGTTGGCGCGCAGGGTGATGTCTTTTTGCGCGACGTTGAAGGTGTAGCGTGCGCCCAGGTCGAAGCGGTTCCAGGTCGGAATACTCAAGGTGTTCGACGCGTTCAGGTACTGGCCTCCGGTGCGCAGCATGCGCGCGTTGAGGGCCGCGCCTTCGATGCCCGGAATGTCCCAGTCTGCTCCGGCGTTGAACTGGAAGGTCGGCACACCCACTGCATCGTTGCCATCGTTGCTGCCGCCCGCAGTCACGCTCAATTCAGTGTCCATCAGGGTCAGACCCGCCAGCAGGCGCAGTCCGCTGACCGGCTCACCGAACACATTCATTTCCACGCCCTTGTTGCGCTGCTCGCCATCGCGAACATACCGGGTGCCGCTACCTTCCTGAACCTGATAACCATCGGCCGGTTGCTCGATGCGGTACACACCCAGGCTCGCGCCGAAGGTGCCCATGTCCAGCTTCACACCGGCCTCGACCTGCTTGGAACGCGCAGGCGGAAAGATCTCGCCCGGATTGATCGTCACATTGCCCGGCGCGGTCGGCCCTTGGGCCAGGCCCTCGATACGGTTGGCATAGAACGACACGTAGCGCCACGGTTTGAACACCACTCCATAGATGGGCGTAGTAATTGCCTCGTCATACAGCGAAGTCCGCGGGCCGCTGCCATAGGCGTAGCCCTGAACGCGCAGTTGCTGACGACGCAGCCCCGCCGTCACCAACAGACGATCGTCGAAGAAACCCAGCGTGTCGGAGAACGCTGCGCTGCGCATGCGGCTCTTGCCGGTGATGCCGGGGTCGTTCAGGTCGCCAGCGGTGATGCCGTTCAGCGCAGGACGCTCAGTCGACACCGGGTCGTAAAGGTTGCTGCTGGCGCGGCTGCCGCCGAACAGGTACGCATTGCGCTGTTCGGTCCAGATCCCTGACAGACCGAAGTTGACCTTGTGGCTGACGGGACCGGTCTGCAGGTTGCCATTGATGCCTGCCATGGCGGTCTTGTTGTCTTCATCATGAGGAATGAAAGACGGCGTCGCCGTGATGTTTCCGGCAGCGTCGTTAATGGTCGGGGATCCATAGATACCGGTTTCACGGGTGTGTTTGGCACCGGCCGCGGCATACAGCATCCAGTCATCGTTGAGGTCATACTCGACCCGGCTCATGCCGAAGGTGTCTTCGGTTTCAGTCCAGGTCCAGTTGGGGGCGTAGTTGGTATCGGAGTCAGGCGCGTGAGGCACGCTGGTCAGGCCGCTGCCCACGAACACAGTGTTGCGGCTCTGGTTGATGCGCTGCTTCTGGTAAGCGAAGTCGCCGGAAATACGGAAGTTATCGCCGCGATAATCAAGGCCCAGCGCGAACATCTTGCTGCGATGTTCTTCGTCATCGACGCCGGTTTCACCTTCGCGCTGGGCCAGGTTCAGGCGTGCGCCGAACCGGTTGTCCTCACCAAAGCGCTGACCCAGATCCAGATGCTCGCCAACCCGCCCGTCGCTGCTGATGTCCGTGGTGAAGCGACGTGTCGGTGTGTCCCTGGCGCGCTTGGGCTGCAGGTTCACGCCACCGCCTATGCCGGAACCGGTTGGCGTCACGCCGTTGATGAAGGCATTGGGGCCTTTGAAGACTTCGACACGCTCCAGCGCGTCGGTCGAAATGATCTGACGAGGCAGCACGCCATAGAGGCCGTTGTAGGAAATGTCGTCGGTATTCAGCGCGAAACCACGGATCACAAACACCTGCGAGGCGTTGGCGTAGCCGGATGACTGGCGAACCGAGGCGTCATTGAGCAGCACGTCGCCGATGTCTTCGGCCTGCTGATCCTCGATCAACTGCTCGGTGTAGCTGGTCATGCTGAAAGGCACGTCCATGATGTCCGAACTGCCCAATACGCCAAGCTGCCCGCCACGAGCCACCTGGCCACCGGCGTAAACGGGCGGCAACGCCTGAGGGGCGATCTTGTCAGCGCTGATCGCAGTTTCGCCCAGCACCATCGGGCCGCCTGACGAGGCAGACGTGTCGGTAGCGGCCCAGACGGGAAGACCCAGGGAACAGCCAAACGCAATCAGCGTCAGGCGCAAAGGAAATGGCGAGGTGTGCATGGAGATGTCCTGCTGAACGATAAAGTGGGCCGGGCAGTGTCCTTCCGTGACTGCGCCCTTCTTATGTGAATGCGAAATGCTATCAGGTGTGACTGGGAACGGTTATCGTTTATTTGTGTGCAAGCGGATACACAGCGGGTTTCACGACGAAAGGCGGACGCAGAGTGTTCTGAGAGGCGTTACCACGCTGGAGCGTGCGAACGATCAGAGATCTCAAGCACGCTGATCATCCCCATGCACCCAAGTCTTGCAACCACGGACTACTGTGGGAGGCGGCTTGCCGGCGATGCAGCCGACGCGGAATGTCAGGAAAATCGCGTCATCGTTCATCGCCGGCAA
>Ga0065712_10067900_pt1 | contig 22102 bp, 26 predicted proteins | sample MisRhiReplicate1_FD_59099 | JGI IMG/M metagenome (GOLD analysis project Ga0065712, IMG submission 59099) | Miscanthus rhizosphere microbial communities from Kellogg Biological Station, MSU, sample Rhizosphere Soil Replicate 1: eDNA_1 v3... | ecosystem: Host-associated > Plants > Roots >...
CTCGGTACTGCCGCCGCCGATGTCGGCGACGAGGCGCTTGCCGGGGGTGTCTGCCAGTGTGTGGGAGACGCCCAGATAAATGAGGCGAGCTTCTTCGCGGCCGGAGATGACTTCCACCGGGTGGCCGAGGATTTCTTCGGCGCGGTGGATGAAGTCGTTGCGGTTGCGGGCTTCGCGCAGGGCGTTGGTGCCCACGATGCGCACGGCGCCGAGCGGCAGGCCGTTGATCAGTTGGGCGAAGCGCTTGAGGCAGTCGAGGCCCCGCTGCATCGATTCTTCAGTGAGCTGGCGCTCTTCGGTAATTCCGGCTGCCAACTGCACCTTCTCGCCCAGGCGCTCAAGAATGCGAATTTCGCCCTGATTGGCTTTTGCCACAACCATATGGAAGCTGTTGGAGCCCAGGTCGATAGCGGCGATCAGTGAAAGATTCTTGGGTTTAGAGTGCGGCATGGTCTGGCAATCCCTCTCGATAACCGCGCCATCGTGCCACGATCCACCTCTGCCGCCAACGCGAAGCTGTCCGGGCGGCGGAAATACCCGGTATTACTTCGTCGGCTGATTGCCTGATCATTCCCATGCTTTGCATCGCAACGATCAAATTCGGCGCGCTGATACCGATCGTTCCCATGCTCCGCGTGGGAATGCCTCTCGGGACGCTCCGCGTCCGCTGTTGACGTAAAGCGCAGTGACAGGCGCAATCAGCACGATACGGATGATGTGTATCACGCCTGTTCCACGGTCCCGATAAAATTTGCCAGTTCTGGCGTCTTCGGGTTGGCGAACAGTTCTTTCGGATCGCCCACTTCATGCACCTTGCCCTCGTGCATGAACACCAGTTTGTCGCCCACTTCCCGGGCGAAGCGCATTTCGTGGGTGACCATGATCAGGGTCATTCCATCGGCGGCCAGTTGGCGCACGACGCTGAGCACTTCGTTGACCAGTTCCGGGTCCAGCGCCGAGGTGATCTCGTCGCACAGCAGCACCTTGGGTGACATGGCCAGCGCCCGGGCAATGGCTACGCGTTGCTGTTGCCCACCCGAAAGGCGGTCCGGGAACGCATCGAACTTCTCGCTCAACCCGACCCGCTCCAGCATCTGCCTGGCCAGCTTCGCAGCCTCGGCCTTGGGCACCTTCTGCACGACCTGCGGCGCGAGCATCACGTTTTCGCCCACGCTCAGGTGCGGGAACAGGTTGAACTGCTGAAACACCATGCCGACCTTCTGCCGCAACGTGCGCAGATCGGCGCGGGCAGCGTCCAGGTACTCGCCATCGACTTCGATCACGCCGTCGTTGATCGACTCCAGCCCGTTGAGCGTGCGCAGCAGCGTGCTCTTGCCCGAGCCGCTGCGACCGATGATCGCCACCACCTGGCCTTCTTCAACGGAGAGGTCGATGCCTTTGAGAACGTGATGGTCGCCGTAGTATTTGTGCAGGGCGGAAATTCTAAGCAGAGGCATGCAGTCTCCTTTCCAGATGACGCGCGCAGAGCGACAACGGATAGCAAAGGATGAAATAGCCCAGGGCGACGAAGCCGTAGACCATGAAAGGTTCGAAGGTGGCGTTGGCCAGCATGCTGCCGGTCTTGGTCAGTTCGGTGAAACCGATGATCGAAGTCACGGCCGTGCCTTTGACGACCTGTACCGAGAAGCCGACCGTCGGGGCGATGGCAATACGCAGCGCCTGCGGCAGGATCACGTAACGCATCTGCTCGAACGGAGTCAGAGCGAGACTCGCCGAAGCTTCCCATTGGCCCTTGGAAATCGATTCGACGCAGCCGCGCCAGATTTCGGCCAGGTATGCGCTGGTGAACAGCGTCAGTGCCAGCGCGGCTGCAGCCCACGGGGAAATATCCATTCCCATCAGCGCAACGCCGAAGAACACCAGAAACAGCTGCATCAGAAGCGGTGTGCCTTGAAACAGCTCTATATATAAGCTGGCTGCCACACGCGGCCCGGATTTCTCCGAGGTGCGCATGCCCATCACCAGCAGGCCGATCAGCCCGCCGCCGATGAAGGCCACCAGCGACAGGGCCACCGTCCATTGCAGGCCGGTCAGCAGATTGCGCAGGATATCCCAGAGGGTAAAGTCCATCAGTTGCTCCTCGAGATGTAGCGACGCCCGATCCAGGCCAGCAACTGACGAATCAACAGCGCCATGCACAGGTAGATCAGCGTGGTGACGATGTAGGTCTCGAACGAGCGGAAATTACGGGACTGGATGAAGTTGGCGAAAAAGCTCAGCTCCTCCGTCGCGATCTGCGAGCAGACCGCCGAGCCCAGCATCACGATGATGATCTGGCTGCTCAGTGCAGGCCACACCTTGCGCAGGGCCGGAACCAGCACCACATAGCGAAAGGTTTCGTAGCGGCTCATCGCCAGGGCTGCCGAGGCTTCAAGCTGTCCTTTGGGGATCGCCTGGATGCCCGCCCGGATGATCTCCGTCGAATAGGCGCCCAGATTGATCACCATCGCCAGCACGGCGGCCTGCCATTCCGATATCTGCATGCCCAGCGAGGGCAGGCCGAAAAAGATGAAAAACAGCTGGACCAGGAACGGTGTATTGCGGATCAGCTCCACGTACACCGCAAAGATCGTCGCAAAGGGCTGGATCTTCCAGGCCCTCACGACTGCACCGACGATCCCCAGGCTGACGCCGAGCACGGTGCCAATGGCCGTCAATTCCAGCGTGAATAATGCCCCGCGCAACAGCAGATCAATGTTCTGCAGAACCGGTGCAAAGTCGAAGTGATAAGCCATTGGCAAACCCTGTGAATCAGAAAACGGTGATCAGAGATCGGCTGGCAGTGGCTGCTTGAGCCAAGTGGTGGAAGCCTTTTCCAGCGTGCCGTCAGCCTTGGCGGCGTTCAGGATCTCGTTGACCTTGCCCAGCAGTTCCGGCTGACCCTTGTTCACGCCGACATAGACAGGCGAGTCCTTGAGTTTCACTTTCAGCGCCGGGATGCGCTTGGGGTTGCGCTCGCTGATGGCGACCATCACCACGTTGCCGCTGGCGATCAGGTCGGTCTGACCGGCCAGGTAGGCGGCGATGGTGGAGTTGTTGTCTTCAAAGCGCTTGATGGTCGCGCCCTGTGGAGCGACGGCCGACAGTTCGATGTCTTCGATCGCGCCGCGAGTGACGCTGATGGTCTTGCCATTCAGGTCGGCAATTTCCTTGACCGGCGAATCAGGCGGACCGAACACGGCCAGGTAGAACGGCGCGTAGGCACGGGAGAAGTCGATGACTTTCTCGCGGTCCGGGTTTTTGCCCAGGCTCGAAATCACCAGGTCGACCTTGCCGGTGGTCAGGAACGGGATGCGGTTGGTGCTGTTGACGGGCGTCAGCTCAAGCTTGACCTTCAGCTTGTCGGCCAGCAGTTGGGCAGTGTCGATGTCCAGGCCGCGTGGCTTCATGTCCGGGCCGACCGAACCGAATGGCGGGAAGTCCTGAGGGACGGCAACTTTCAGGGTGCCGCGCGCTACGACGTCTTCCAGGCCATTGGCATGGGCTGGCGCCTGGCTCAGCATCAGGCTGGCAAACAAGGCAGTAAGCAGGGCGCTGTAACGCTTGGTCATGAGAACTCTCCGGGCGGAACGAAAGATGTTGGCCGTTCACCCAGTGCACAGCCCATGCCACCCACTCTCTTTGTACCGAAACTCAAGGTGTGCAGCCTGATTTTGGTCTTACTGGTCTGAACAGTTGGCGCGCAGTGCGCCCTGCTTTGGAGCGCCTGAAACCCAAGCCGCCCCAGCGCTGGGCGTCGCTTGCCGAATGATCGGGATGGCGCTAAAAGGGCTTTTTACTGGACTGACTGGCCTGAACAGTGATGCCGCATAATTCGCTCGCCGTACCGGAATCAGCCCTCAGGGCCATCCGCAAGCTGATTGATGAACAGGGCTACAAGCACGGTGACAGCCTGCCGTCGCAGCGCGATCTGGCGGCATTGCTGGGTGTCAGCCGTGCTTCGCTGCGCGAGGCGCTGTCATCGCTCAGTGCGCTGGGCGTGGTGAGTGTGCAGCCCGGCAAAGGTGTGTTCGTGCAGTCGTTTTCTGAACCAGAACGGCGCACGGGCGGATTTTCCTGGCCTTTCGATGCTCAGGTTTCTCCGGCAGATACGTTTCAGTTGCGCTATGCGTTGGAAGGCTTTGCCGCCGGTCTGGCCGCTGTGACACTGACCGCCGACGAACGGGACGTGCTGGAAGATAACGTCGAGGCCATGCGCCTTGAATTGCGCGCAGGCGATTTCGAAGCGGCCGCACGTCTGGATTTCGAGTTTCACCGACATATCCTAGTGGCCAGTGGCAATCAGGCCATGCTGGGGATCGTGACCGCAGGTGCCGATATCTTCCTGGAAAGCCAGAAGATGCCATTCATAAGGGCTGCAAGGGTGATGGAGACCTGGCAGGAGCACCGCAAGATCCTTCGAGCGCTGGCCCGACATGCTTCTGGACCTGCGCAAAAGGCCATGCAGGAACACATCAGAGGGGCTGCCCTGCGTACCGGCATCGTTTTCGTTTCGCCTTCGAGCTAGTGATGAGCTATAACCTGACTCATAGACTGTCATAGCCAGACTCAATGATCCTTCGCTTCCTGAATGTCATAAGGCCCGCTATGATGAGCGTCGTTTTTTAGCCTACGAACTCGGAGACATCCATGAGTAGCGACAAGATCAAACACGTCACCGACGCCAGCTTCGAAGCCGATGTACTGAAGGCTCAACGCCCTGTACTGGTCGACTACTGGGCTGAGTGGTGTGGCCCTTGCAAGATGATTGCCCCGGTTCTGGACGAAATTGCCGAAACTTACGAAGGCAAACTGACCGTCGCCAAACTGAACATCGACCAAAATCAGGAAACCCCGGCCAAGCACGGCGTTCGTGGTATCCCGACTCTGATGCTGTTCAAGAACGGCAACGTCGAGGCTACTAAAGTAGGCGCTCTGTCGAAGTCGCAGCTTACTGCCTTCCTGGACGCCAACATGTGAAGTGCCCAAAGCCCTGCGAATAGCGGGGCTTTTTTTCATATGCCGTACTAGACTCCTTGAAAATCGAGTGGTACATTCGGCCCCGCAACGGCTTCTCCGTTGCCCCCTGCTAGCCGTCGCCGACGCTCTCCTTTCGATTTAGTACGCGATCCTGTCGCCTTCTCTGCGGCGCGGCCTCATTAAGCCAAAAGCTTAATTTCCCCCTCCATACACGATTACGTCATTCCCATATGAATCTGACTGAACTCAAGCAAAAGCCGATTACCGATCTGCTCGAAATGGCCGAACAGGCTGGCATAGAAAATATGGCCCGTTCGCGCAAGCAGGATGTGATTTTCTCCCTGCTCAAAAGGCACGCTAAAAGTGGCGAGGAAATTTCCGGTGATGGCGTGCTGGAGATCCTCCAGGACGGCTTCGGCTTCCTGCGCTCCGCAGACGCTTCCTACCTGGCCGGTCCGGACGACATCTACGTCTCCCCGAGCCAGATTCGCCGCTTCAACCTGCGCACCGGCGACACCATCGTTGGCAAGATCCGTCCTCCGAAAGAAGGTGAGCGTTATTTCGCTCTGCTCAAGGTCGACACGATCAACTACGACCGTCCGGAAAACGCCAAGAACAAGATTCTGTTCGAAAACCTGACGCCACTGTTCCCGAACGTGCGCATGAAGATGGAAGCCGGTAACGGTTCCACCGAAGACCTCACCGGTCGTGTCATCGACCTGTGTGCACCGATCGGTAAAGGCCAGCGTGGTTTGATCGTTGCTCCGCCAAAGGCGGGCAAGACCATCATGCTGCAGAACATCGCGTCGAACATCACGCGCAACAATCCGGAAGTGCATCTGATCGTTCTGCTGATCGACGAGCGTCCGGAAGAAGTAACCGAAATGCAGCGCACTGTGCGCGGCGAAGTGGTTGCCTCCACCTTCGACGAACCGCCAACCCGTCACGTACAGGTTGCCGAAATGGTGATCGAAAAGGCCAAGCGCCTGGTCGAGCACAAGAAAGACGTCGTTATCCTGCTGGACTCCATCACCCGTCTGGCTCGTGCCTACAACACCGTCATCCCGAGCTCCGGCAAGGTACTGACCGGTGGTGTCGATGCGCACGCTCTGGAGAAGCCAAAGCGTTTCTTCGGTGCTGCACGTAACATCGAAGAAGGCGGTTCGCTGACCATCATCGCCACCGCGCTGGTTGAAACCGGTTCGAAGATGGATGAAGTCATCTACGAAGAGTTCAAGGGTACAGGCAACATGGAGCTGCCTCTGGATCGCAAGATCGCAGAGAAGCGCGTGTTCCCGGCCATCAACATCAACCGCTCCGGCACACGCCGCGAAGAGCTGTTGACCGCTGATGACGAGCTGCAGCGCATGTGGATCCTGCGCAAGCTGCTGCACCCGATGGACGAGGTCGCTGCGATCGAGTTCCTGATCGACAAGCTCAAGCAGACCAAGACCAACGATGAATTCTTCCTGTCGATGAAACGCAAGTAACAGACGGGTCGGTTCAGAAAATGGCATCCTTCGGGGTGCCATTTTTTTTGGCCGCCGTTTGGCTCATTAGCTGCCTTGAAAGCTCAGAGCAGGTACGATGTGCGTCTATTTGGATAAGTGGCCGGGTTAATGAAATTCAAAGATCTAAGGGATTTCGTACAGCAGCTTGAGCAGCGCGGAGAGCTGAAACGCATTCAGATGCCGATTTCGCCCGTGCTGGAAATGACCGAGATCTGTGATCGCACCCTGCGCGCCAAGGGCCCGGCCCTGTTGTTCGAAAAGCCGGTCGGCTTCGATATTCCGGTGCTGGGCAACCTGTTCGGCACGCCGGAGCGCGTGGCCATGGGCATGGGGGCCGAGGCCGTCAGCGAATTGCGTGAGATCGGCAAACTGCTGGCCTTCCTCAAGGAGCCCGAGCCGCCCAAGGGTTTGAAAGACGCCTGGTCCAAGCTGCCGATCTTCCGCAAGGTCATCGCGATGGCGCCCAAGGTCGTGAAAGACGCGCCCTGCCAGGAAGTGGTCATCGAAGGTGATGACGTCGACCTCGGCATGCTGCCCGTCCAGACCTGCTGGCCGGGCGACGTTGCCCCGCTGATCACCTGGGGCCTGACCGTTACCAAAGGCCCGAACAAGGAACGCCAGAACCTGGGCATCTATCGCCAGCAGGTCATCGGCCGCAACAAGATCATCATGCGCTGGCTCAGCCATCGCGGCGGCGCGCTGGATTTCCGTGACTGGTGCGCCAAGCATCCGGGCGAACCCTATCCGGTCGCCGTGGCGCTGGGTGCTGATCCGGCGACCATTCTGGGCGCGGTCACTCCCGTGCCGGACAGCCTTTCCGAATACGCTTTCGCCGGCCTGTTGCGAGGCTCTCGCACTGAATTGATCAAGTGCCGGGGCAGCAACCTGCAAGTGCCCGCCAGCGCCGAGATCGTGCTTGAAGGCGTGATCCATCCCGGCGAGATGGCCGATGAAGGTCCTTACGGCGACCACACCGGCTATTACAACGAAGTGGACAGCTTCCCGGTGCTGACCGTCGAGCGCATTACGCATCGCATCAAGCCGATCTACCACAGCACCTATACCGGCCGTCCACCGGATGAACCCGCGATTCTGGGCGTTGCCCTGAACGAAGTGTTCGTGCCGATCCTGCAGAAGCAGTTTCCTGAAATCGTCGATTTCTACCTGCCGCCTGAAGGCTGCTCGTACCGCATGGCCGTCGTGACCATCAAGAAACAGTATCCCGGCCATGCCAAGCGCGTGATGCTGGGCGTCTGGTCGTTCCTGCGGCAGTTCATGTACACCAAGTTCGTGATCGTCACCGACGACGACATCAACGCCCGCGACTGGAATGACGTGATCTGGGCGATCACCACGCGTATGGACCCCAAGCGCGACACCGTGATGATCGACAACACGCCTATCGATTATCTGGACTTCGCCTCGCCGGTGTCCGGTCTGGGCTCCAAGATGGGCCTGGATGCGACCAACAAGTGGCCGGGTGAAACCAGTCGCGAGTGGGGCAGGGCGATCGTCAAGGATGAAGCCACCACACGCCGGGTCGACGAGATCTGGGATCAGTTGGGAATCAAGTGATGCGCGTAACCTTGCAGCCCTCCGGGGCCGTGCTGGAAGCCTTGCCGGGTGAACGGATTCTCGATGCCGCACAGCGTCTGGGCTACGAATGCCCGCAGAGCTGTCGCAATGGTAACTGCCACGTCTGCTCGGCGCTGCTGGTCGAAGGGCGGGTCATGCAGTCGGGTCAGGAGCACGATCACGGCGAGATCTACACCTGTCTGGCCGAGCCGCTGGAAGACTGCGTGGTGCTGTGGGACGGCGTGCTGGCAAAGGGCGAGCTGCCGGTGCGCAGTTTTGCCTGCCAGTTGAGCGAATGCGTCGAGGTCGGCGGCGATGTCTGGCGTGTGGGGCTGCGCGCTCCGGCAGGCAAGGCGCCGCGCTACCATGCCGGACAATACCTGATGATCGAACGTGAGAATGGCGAGAAATCAGCGTTCTCCATTGCCTCGGCTCCTCATCGAGGACGTGATCTGGAGCTGCACGTTCTGGTGCGCGAAGACAGCGCGCGCAGCCTCATCGAGCAATTGCAGCGCAACGCGATGGCTCGGGTCGAACTGCCATTTGGCGACACGCACCTGGCCGAGCTGCCTGACGGGCCGCTGGTTCTGATCGCCGCAGGCACCGGCATGGCGCAGATGAGTAGCCTCATCGAGCATTGCCGCGTCACAGGCTTCAGTCACCCGGTGCATCTGTACTGGGGCGTGCGACGTCCCGAAGACTTCTACGACATCAGCCATTGGGACGAATGGGCGAAACTGCCCAACCTGTTCCTGCACAAGGTTGTCAGTGATCTGTGCGGATGGGAAGGGCGCTGCGGCATGCTGCACGAGGCGGTCTGCGACGACATCAAGGATCTTTCGGCGGTGCACGTTTACGGCAGCGGCTCACCTGCGATGATCTACGGCACCCTCGACGCGCTGGTCAGCGCTGGCATGGACGCCCATCAGATGCGTGCGGACGTGTTTGCCTACGCGCCGCGTCCCTGATACCTGACTGACGGTGGTCCGGCTGGATTGTAAATTGCTCGGATCCGCTTATAGCGTCTGGCGATGTCAAATCGTCGCCAGATTCTTTTTGGCAAAAAGGCCATTGGCCTGCAGCGAAGAACGTACCACGACACCCTGAGGCCGCTCGCCCGTGAGCGATTCAGCGGGGCTCGGCAAAGACTGGCAGTCAGACTGTCAGGGAGGCAAATGGAGAACCCAATCAACGAACTGGCCGTAGCTGTGCACGACGGTTTGGGCCTGACGTATCCACCTGTCATCGATCTTGGCCCGCAACTGACACGCGAGCAGTTGCTCGCATCCATGGACGCCACCATGAAGCGTCACAAGGGTGGTCCGGTCTGGCTGTTCGCCTACGGCTCACTGATCTGGCGACCTGAATGCACCGCCGTCGAGCGTCAGCGCGGACGCGTGCATGGATACCATCGCGGTTTGTACCTGTGGTCCCACGAGCACCGCGGCACGCCGGAGGTTCCGGGACTGGTGTTTGGTCTGGACCGTGGCGGCTCCTGCACCGGCTTTGCCTATCGGCTGCCGGATGAGTGTCTGGAAGATTCATTGCTGGCGCTCTGGCAGCGCGAGATGCCTTATCCCTCCTATCGCCCACACTGGCTCAGCTGCCGTCTTGAAGATGGCAGGCAGGTTCAGGCGTTGGGGTTCGTGCTGGAGCGGCATTTACCGAGCTATGCCGGCAATCTTCCGGACAGCGTGCTGAGCCAGGTGCTGGCCAGCGCAAGCGGGCGGTATGGAACCACCCGCGATTACGTTGAGCAGACCGCCATCGCCCTGCGCAGCCACGCCATGCCGGATCTGCATCTGGAGGCGCGGCTCAAGCGGTGCCAGTCAGCGACGGCCTGAATCAGGCCTTGGCTTCACGCGAGGTGCTGGCGACCTGTTTGTGACGCAGCGTCGGCGCCAGGAACACCATGGCCAGAATGCACGCGCCTATCAGCAACACGAAGCCGCCGTCCCAGCCGAAATGGTCCACGGTGTAGCCCATCGCCGCGCTCGCTGCGACCGAGCCGCCCAGATAACCGAACAGGCCGGTAAAGCCTGCCGCCGTCCCTGCCGCCTTCTTGGGCGCCAGTTCCAGCGCCTGCAGACCGATCAGCATCACCGGGCCGTAGATCAGGAAACCGATGGACACCAGCGCGATCATGTCGACCGTCGGGTTGCCTTCCGGATTCAGCCAGTACACCAGCGTGGCGATGGTCACCAGGAACATGAACACCATGCCGGTCAGGCCGCGGTTGCCCTTGAAGATCTTGTCCGACATCCAGCCGCACAGCAGCGTGCCCGGAATACCGGCCCACTCGTACAGGAAATAGGCCCACGAGGTCTTGTCGACCGTGAAGTGCTTGGCTTCCTTGAGGTAGGTCGGTGCCCAGTCCAGCACGCCGTAGCGCAGCAGATAGACGAACACGTTGGCCATCGCGATGTACCAGAGGAATTTGTTGCGCAGCACGTATTTGACGAAGATTTCCTTGGCGCTGAATTCTTCTTCATGGCTGGCATCGTAGCCTTCCGGATAATCGTTCTTGTAGTGCTCGATAGGCGGAAGGCCCACCGACTGTGGCGTGTCGCGCATCGTCGCAAACGCAAACACGGCAACCAGCAAGGCAACGGCCGCCGGGACGTAGAATGCCGCGTGCCAGTCATTGGTCCAGCCCATGCCCAGCAGGAACAGTGGACCGATCAGGCCGCCACCGACGTTGTGCGCCACGTTCCACACCGACACCACACCGCCACGTTCTTTCTGCGACCACCAGTGCACCATCGTCCGCCCGCTCGGCGGCCAGCCCATGCCTTGCGCCCAGCCGTTGATGAACAGCAGCACGAACATGATCGTGACACTGGACGTCGCCCACGGCGCGAAACCAAAGATGAACATGATCCCGGCCGACACCAGCAGGCCGAAGGGCAGGAAATAACGTGGATTTGACCGGTCGGAGATGATCCCCATCAAGAACTTCGACAGACCGTAGGCAATCGCAATCGCCGACATCGCCACGCCCAACTGACCGCGCGTGTAACCCTCATCGATCAAATAAGGCATCGCCAGCGAGAAGTTCTTGCGCAGCAGGTAGTAACCCGCATAACCAATGAAAATACCCGCGAAGATCTGCCAGCGCAGGCGGCGGTAGGTGCTGTCGACTTTTTCTTCGGGAAGGGGTGCCTTGTGCCTGGCAGGGCGGAAAAACGCAAACATAGAGACTCTCCGGGTTCTTATTTTTTTGCGAAAGCGAATATTACATTTTCGTTACAGAAAAAAGCAGTGCCTTTTGACTGAAAAACGGCGAGAAACGGGAGGTTACGCATGTTGTTTTGTGAACGTCAGAGAGGTTTAACGATTCAGTAACCGAATAGGACAGGTCCTACGACCGTATAAGAAATCGTGTCCTTATATGTTTATAGAGGCCCCTTCTAGTATCGCGACATGGATGCCATGCAGGCAGTTAAGTCGCGATGAGCAGGGGTTTTGATGAAGTGGATTGTGGTTATTCTGGTGGTTTCAATGGCGTTGATGGCGCTGCCAATTTACGCAGCAGAAGCGTTTCTGGTGCCAATGTACACGCCCCAGCCAGCGTTTCCCGTCGAACTGGTGAAAGCCCGCTACGCCGGAAAGGTGCGTGCTCAACTGGTTATAAAGTCTGACGGCTCAGTGCATGAAGCAAAGGCGATTGAAAGTGGGCATCCGCTCATGACGTCGTCTGTCGAGCAAACGCTCAGGCAATGGCGCTATAAACCCTGGATCGGCACCGTCGGCGCGCCGCCGTTCACCAGCATCACTGTACCGGTGATTTTTGGTTCCCACGGGTACCGACGTTTCAATACCGAGGTCAGTGTAGGGTTGGGCGACATTCGCTGCGGCTACCTCAATCACGAAGTGCAGTCCGTCCGGCAGGACTCCCCCGACGAATCATTGAGCAAAGTTGATGTGTTCTGGTACACCGGCCAAGTGCTGTTCAGTGGCCATGTTGCGCATCGCCATACAGAGCACGAGCGCAAGGCGTTGCTTGAGCAGTTGAGTGATTCGATCCCGATGATTGTCAGCCACTGTGAACACAATCCTGATCACCGCTACGGCGACTACCTGCCTGCATCGATCAAGGCGGTGTTGGTCGGGACAGCTGAGTCAGGTTTCACCGTTGGGCTGACGCAGGAGGCTCACTGAATGAGGCTCAAACTCCACGCGGCGTGGTTGCTGCTTAGTCTGGCCAGCGTCGCACACGGTCTGCCTTCCTATCCCGTCCCGCGTCATATGCCTGATATTGAATACCCGCGCAGCCTGCGCCTTACAGCAGTGTCCGGCGTCGATGTCAGCGTAAGGGTATTCATCAAGGCCAGCGGAGAAGTTCGGTTCCTTGAGGTTCTGAACACCACCGACCCAGCCATCATTGCTGCCGCCAAACACGTCGTCGAGCAGTGGCGCTTCGAGGCGTGGGAGCCTCCCGCTTCCCATCCGGAAGGCGAAAACGTGACCGTGACCTATCAGTTCGCTGAAGCGGCGCCTTCTCGTCCTCCGCTGGATGAAAATGCTGATCTCAGGAAGGTGATGTGCAGTCAGATCAATCGTGAGTCAAGGCAAAAGGACTCGCTTGGAACGCATGCGCCTTACGAGCTGGACGTATTTCTCAGGACTGAGCGTTACCTGTCCAGCGGCCCCGTCGTACAACTGTTTCTGTCTCTGGACGAACGCGATGCGTTGGTGCGCGATTTGCTCCAGGCGGTTCCGACGGTAATCGCGAGTTGTCGGGATAATCCTGGGCGGCGATATGTGGACTATTTGCCGGAGCGTGTTCGGCAGTCATTTTAAAGGACGCTGATGGAACGTGGCGCCAGTTCGGGCGACGGAATCTCGAACTGGCGTCTACGGCTGTCAGTTAGTCAAATACGTTCATTTTGCCTACCGCTTCAAAATGCTCAGCATTGGACACGCCTTGAGCACTCAGTGCGTTTGAGCATTCTAAAACGGCAAACTCAATGGCATTTTTGAGTGCGTTCAGGGCAACACCTATATGCTTTGTTGCCTCAGGCCCCAGCATCGCCTCTGCTGTTCGTGCTGATTCTGATGCCAGCCTTAGGGCTTCCTCGGGTAAAACACTGAGATTTAGTACCTGACAAATATAGTTATTATTTAATGTGCGGTGGGCTAGCTCACGTAATTAAGCTTTTAACTGAGCGAAACCACCACCTTCCCCACAGCCCGCCTTCCCCCCAACGCATCAATCGCCTCCCCAGCCCGCTCCAGCGGATAGACCTGCGACACCAGCGGCTTCAACTTCCCTTCCTCAAACCACGCAAACAGCTGCTTGAAGTTCGCGGCGTTATCCTGCGGCTGGCGCTGTGCAAAGGAACCCCAGAACACCCCCACGACCGAAGCGCCTTTGAGCAAGGCCAGGTTGACCGGCAGTTCGGGAATGCGGCCGCTGGCGAAGCCCACGACCAGCAGGCGTCCGTTCCAGGCGATGGCGCGGATGGCCTGGTCGAAGAGGTCGCCGCCGACCGGGTCGTAGATCACGTCGGCGCCGTTGCCGTTGGTGAGGCGTTTGATTTCATCCTTGAGGCTGGTGTCGGTGTAGTTGATGAGTTCGTCGGCGCCTGCGTTTTTGGCGACTTCAAGTTTCTCTGCCGAGCTTGCAGCGGCGATGACGCGTGCACCCAGCGCCTTGCCGATTTCTACCGCAGCCAGGCCGACGCCACCGGAGGCACCGAGCACCAGCAGGGTTTCGCCGGGCTGAAGGTTGGCGCGTTGTTTGAGTGCGTGCATCGAGGTGCCATAGGTCATGCTGAAGGCGGCGGCAACGGTGAAGTCCATGCTTTCGGGAATGGGCAGTACGTTGTAGTTCGGCACGGCGACCTGCTCGGCGAAGCTGCCCCAGCCAGTGAGGGCCATGACGCGGTCGCCGGGTTTGAGGTGGGTGACGTTTTCCCCGACCGCCGAGATCACGCCGGCTGCTTCGCCACCTGGTGAAAAGGGGAAGGGCGGCTTGAACTGGTATTTACCTTCTATGATGAGGGTGTCTGGAAAGTTGACCCCGGCGGCGTGGATGTCGAGCAGGATTTCGTTCTTCTTGATGTCAGGCGCAGGGATATCTTCGAGCACCAGCGTGCTGGCGGGGCCGAAGGCTTTGCACAAGAGGGCTTTCATCGGGGCTATTCCTTTTCCAGAGATGGCCGATAAAGTCAGTTAAGCGGGTGTGCGGGTCAATGAGCATGACTCGGCCTGATAAGTACACATAAGCTATATCGGCTGTATAAGCTATGCGGCAAACCGAATGAAGGAGTGGACTGTGAAAGCGTGGATTCTGATGTTGCTGGCCTTGTCGTTGCCCGTCATGGCGCAGGAAGAAGCCAAGGAAGAAGGTCCGCCCAAGGCGGCGTATGTTTCCCTGACACCACCGTTCGTGGGCAATTACGCGCTGGATGGCGGCCCCAAGCTGCGCGTCTACAAGGCTGACATCGCCCTGCGTGTCACCGGTGCCGACGCTGAAGCGGCTGTGAAGCGCAATGATGCGTTGATTCGCAATCAGTTGGTGTCGCTGTTCACGCAGCAGACCGTGGACACCATGAGCAGCGCTGAAGCGAAAGAGAACATCCGTCAGGAAGCGCTCAAACAGGTCCAGCGCGTCATGAACGATGAAGAGGGCAAGCCGGTCGTTGAAGACCTGCTGTTCAACAACTTCATCGTCCAGTAAGCCTGATCAGCGCAACGCCAGAATCGCCGCCCATTGTTCGGCGGTGACCGGCATGACCGAAAGTCGGCTACCCTTTTGCACCAGAGGCAGTTGCTCCAGCTGACTTTGCTGTTTCAGGTAGCCGAGGCCCAGGACTTTGCCGAAGTGTTCCACGAACTCCACGTCAACGGCGCTCCATGGATTCTTTTCAGGTGTGGCTTTGGCGTCGTGGTAATGGCTGTCAGGGTCCAGCGCGGTAGGGTCGGGGTAAGCGGCTTCAGTGATCTTCGCGATCCCCGCGATGCCTGGCTCGGGGCAGCTGGAATGGTAGAAAAAGAATTCATCACCAACCGCCATGGACCTGATGAAGTTGCGCGCCTGATAGTTGCGTACGCCATCCCAGCGGGCCTTGCCCAAGCGCTTCAGATCGCTGATCGAGAGCTCGTCGGGCTCGGACTTCATCAGCCAATAGGCCATTGCGGTTGCTCCTCAAGTAATAAGTTCATGTGGGTTTTATGACAAACCGACAGTCGGTTGGCGCCAGCATTTGCGTACTGGTTCACGTTATCGCAGAATGCCGCCCTTTAAGCACCACGCTGCTGCACGGCTCGTAGAAAACCGCTGCTGACACCGTATTGATTTGCCTAAGGAGGGCAGTCAATGAAACGCAAGCCTGATTTACTCTGGATTCTGGTCGTATTGTTTGGCTTGGGTGTCGTGACAACCGGTTATGCGCAAAGCCTGTGGACAAGCAAGGAAGACATGCCCGTCGAGATTACCCAGCAACAGCAGAAAGTGCCCGGTCGGCACTGATTCTCCCCTCGATACGCCCCCTCTCGCTCTGACCGCTATACGCCTTCGCCACGAAGCCTGACCGGTCAGAGTGCCTGAGCCAGATACCAGCGCTTGTCCGATACCGTTCCCTGCAACGGGACATCCCAGCTCGCCTGCGCCAATCGCTCCACCTTCTGACATTCATGCGCCAGCCCGAGCAGCACCGGCTTGCGCCATGTGCTTCTGCGCGCCCGGTACGCCAGGCTGCGGTCATAGAAGCCGCCTCCCATGCCCAGGCGTCCGCCTTCGTCATCGAACCCAACCAGCGGCATCAGCACCAGATCGAGTGCCCAAATCCTGCGCTGCTTTGCGCGATTGATACGCGGCTCGGGGATGCGAAAGCGGTTGGGTTTGAATTTCTCGCCGGGGCGCACGCGCTGAAACACCATGCGGGTTCTTGGCCAGGCATTGAGAACGGGTAGATAAGTCGCCTTGCCGCGACGCTGTGCCGCACGCAGTAACAAACGGGGGTCGATCTCACCGTCCATGGGCAGGTACAGCGAGACATGTCGGGCGCGTCGGAACAAGGGATGCTGCGCCAGTTGCCGATAGAGGCCACGGGCGGCTTCACGTTGCTGGCTGCGGGTCAGGGATCGACGGGCCTTGCGCAGTTGGCGGCGCAATTGCGGGCGTGAGAGTGAAGGTGCGCTGGTCATGAGCGAGAGGTCATGCAGGCTGATCCGGAAGATTGATCCTTGAGGTGCGTATCAAGGCAGGATCGACATTGCCAGACAGTTGGCTGGCAATGGATTGAATGAGGACTCCCCGACGAACCGCTGTCGGTGTAGCCCTTGAACCCGAAAGTTCAAGGTGGAGATTGCAGGAGGTTTTAAGGCTTTCCGTCGAGCGGACATGCACACCAACCCCAACGTGCAACCCCCGTGGTTGTGCGTATCGGCTCAGGGACATGACCGACTGGCAAGCACTCCAGGGAGCGGCGCAAGTATACAGAAATGCCCCGAAATAATCAGCCCCGTGTTGAATCCGGTGTGCCGGGCGTGTCGGTGGCGAGCACCAGATCGACCTTGTCGAGCAGATCGCGAACCTGTTCACGGGTCGAGCCGCTGGCCTGTACATCAGGCAGATCCTGCTTGTGCAGCAGGTCGTGAGTGATATTCAGAGCGGCCATTACCGCAATGCGATCGGCACCGATGACTTTGCCGCTGCTACGGATTTCTCGCATCTTTCCATCCAGGTAGCGGGCAGCGCTGACCAGATTGGTGCGCTCTTCCTGAGGGCAGATGATGGAATATTCCTTGTCGAGGATCTGAACGGTCACGCTGTTGCCATTACTCATGAGTCTTGCTCCAAAGCTTTGAGGCGCGAAATCATTGACTCGACCTTCTGCCGGGCGATTTCGTTCTTTTCAATGAGGTGGGCGCGTTCCTCGCGCCAGGACTTTTCCTGAGCTAATAGGAGTGCGTTTTGGGATTTAAGTTGCTCGGCGTGCCTGAGCAGCAGCTCCACTCGTTTCATCAGCGCTTGCAGGTCGGTGTCTTCCATTGTTTTCCACTGAGTACTTTCTGATGAATGGCAGGGGTGTCGTGTTCACGCTCAAGCCCAAACCGTCGCGTTGATGATCTTGGCGCGCGGATAGTCTAGGATACAAGGCCTTCATTCTAGACATTGCGCCGTTTGGCGACTAGTTACCCATGCCCATTCAGAATTCTCCGTACAAAGCATTCGCCACCCTGCTCAACGGCAGTGGTCATCCGGTTTCTCCCGCTGAACTTCATGGCCTGCTGCTGGGCCGCAGCTGCGCGGGCGCAGGCTTCGACAACGAAGGCTGGTTTGCCGACGCCTCTGTGCTGCTCGAAACCGAGCCGGAAGACAACGTCCGCCAGGCGCTGATCGGCCTGCAGGAAATGGTCAAGGGCGAACTCACCAGCGACGACATGACCGTGGTCCTGTTGCTGCCGGGCGACGACGAGCCGCTGGCCGACCGTGCAGCGGCGCTGGGTCAGTGGTGTCAGGGTTTCCTGTCGGGCTTCGGTCTGGCAGCGGGTGACAAGGTGCTGAGCATCGAGGCAACCGAAGTTCTGCAGGATCTGGCCGCCATCGCACAGGTTCAGGACGCGCTGGAAGAGTCCGAGGACGGCGAAACCGATTACATGGAAGTCATGGAATACCTGCGCGTTGCGCCGCTGTTGCTGTTCACCGAGTGCAACAAGCCCGCCACGCCGGAACCCAAGCCTTCCCTGCACTGATTGCCCATCATTGCGTATCGGTTGATGCCCGAAGCTTCGACCGATGCGCGCCATCAGGACATACGTTGCCGATGATCCATATACCCAAGGCCGAATACGCCCGCCGACGCAAAGCCCTGATGGCCCAGATGGAGCCCAACAGCATTGCGATTCTGCCGGCTGCGGCTGTGGCGATTCGCAATCGTGATGTCGAGCACGTCTATCGTCAGGACAGCGATTTCCAGTATCTGAGCGGATTTCCCGAGCCGGAAGCTGTGGTTGTGCTGATTCCGGGTCGTGAGTATGGCGAGTACGTGTTGTTCTGCCGTGAACGCAATGCCGAGCGCGAGCTGTGGGAAGGTCTGCGTGCCGGGCAGGAGGGCGCGATTCGTGATTTCGGCGCGGACGATGCGTTTCCGATCAGCGATATCGACGACATCCTGCCAGGGCTGATCGAAGGCCGAGACCGTGTGTACTCGGCGATGGGCAGCAACCCTGAGTTCGATCGCCACCTGATGGAGTGGATCAACGTGATCCGCTCCAAGGCGCACCTGGGCGCACAGCCGCCCAACGAATTTGTCGCGCTGGATCATCTGCTGCATGACATGCGCCTGTACAAGTCGGCCGCCGAGATCAAGGTGATGCGCGGTGCCGCGCAGATTTCTGCGCGTGCTCACGTGCGGGCCATGCAGGCCTGCCGGGCCGGGCTGCATGAGTTCAGCCTTGAAGCCGAGCTGGATTACGAATTCCGCAAGGGCGGCGCGAAGATGCCAGCCTACGGTTCCATTGTCGCCTCTGGCCGCAACGCCTGCATTCTGCATTACCAGCAGAACGATGCGGCCCTCAAGGACGGCGATCTGGTGCTGATCGATGCCGGTTGCGAAATCGACTGTTACGCCAGCGATATCACGCGCACTTTTCCTGTCAGTGGCACGTTCTCGCCAGAACAGAAGGCCATCTACGAACTGGTGCTCAAATCCCAATACGCGGCCTTCGAGGCCATCGGTCCGGGCAAGCACTGGAACCAGGCGCATGAAGCGACGGTCCAGGTAATTACCGCCGGGCTTGTCGAGCTGGGTCTGTTGCAGGGCGACGTGAACCAGTTGATCGAAGACGAAGCCTACAAGGCGTTCTACATGCACCGGGCCGGACACTGGCTGGGCATGGACGTGCACGATGTGGGCGAATACAAGGTCGGCGGAGAATGGCGCGTGCTGGAAGTCGGCATGGCGCTGACCGTGGAACCCGGCATTTACGTGTCTCCTGACAATCTGAATGTCGCAAAGAAATGGCGAGGTATCGGCGTGCGTATCGAGGACGACGTGGTGGTAACCAAGAAAGGCTGTGAAGTGCTTTCCGGCGACGTGCCCAAGACAGTGGCCGAGATCGAAGCACTGATGGCCGCCTCACGGGTTCAGGCAGCATGAGCCGTTTCAACATAGCCATCGTCGGTGGCGGACTGGTCGGCGCGAGCTTGGCGCTTGCATTGCAGGCAGGCGCCAAGGCACGTGGCTGGAAAATCGTTCTGATAGAACCGTTCGCGCCGGGCGAAACGTATCAGCCCAGCTATGACGCCCGCTCCTCGGCGCTGTCGTTTGGCGCGCGTCGTATTTATGAGCGTCTTGGCGTCTGGCAGCAGATATCGCGCCGGGCCGAGCCGATTCTGCAGATTCAGGTGTCCGACCGTGGCCGCTTCGGTGCGACGCGTCTGTCGGCCATCGAGGAAGGCGTGCCTGCACTCGGTTACGTGGTTGAAAACGCCTGGCTGGGGCAGTGCCTGTGGGCCGGACTGGACCGTGACGTCGTCAGCTGGCGCGTGCCCGCCGAGGTGCGCAGCATGCAGCCGTTGGCGGATGGGTATCGCCTGACGCTGGCCGACGAAACCGAACTGGAATGCGATCTTGCTGTGCTGGCTGACGGCGGCCGCTCCAGTCTGCGCGAGCAGTTGGGCATCGGTGTAAGGCAGACGCCCTACGATCAGAGCGCATTGATCGCCAACATCACGCCAAGTGAAGCTCACTGCGGTCAGGCGTTCGAACGCTTTACCGATGACGGCCCGATGGCCCTGCTGCCATTGCCGGACAATCGTTGCGCATTGGTCTGGACGCGTCGTGGCAATGACACCCAGCGCCTTGCCGAGCTGGATGACCGCAGTTTTCTGGAAGAGCTGCAGGGCGTGTTCGGCTACCGCCTCGGCACCTTGCGTCAGGTCGGCGCGCGGCATGTGTATCCGCTGGCGCTGGTGGAAGCCGAAGAGCAGGTGCGCTCGCATCTGGTGATTCTCGGCAACGCTGCGCACAGCCTGCACCCGATTGCCGGGCAGGGTTTCAACCTGTCGCTGCGCGATGCCGATGCGCTCGCTGAGACGCTTCTCGACAGCGACGCGGCGCTGGGTGATCTGGCAACGCTGCAGATCTATCGTGAGCGTCAACGTGCCGATCAGCAATTGACCGTGGGTTTCAGTGACAAAGTGACGCGCCTGTTCGGCAGCACGCAGTCGGCGGTGACCACAGGTCGCAACCTTGGTCTGCTGGGGCTGGATCTGCTGCCCACCGCCAAGCGCTGGTTTGCCCGTCAGGCGATGGGTCTGGGGACACGAACCGATGTCTGAGCCAGGCACTTTCAACACGGCTGCGGCCGCAAGCGGGAACGGTGTGAACATGGAAACGCGTGCAGATGTGCTGATCGTCGGTGCCGGCATGGTCGGCAGCGCCCTTGCGCTGGCCCTGCAAGGCAGTGGCCTGGACGTCATCGTGGTCGATGGCGGTGCGTTGAGCGTCAAGCCGTTTGACGCGGACTCCACGTTCGAGCCGCGGGTCAGTGCCCTGTCGGCGGCCAGCCAGCGGATTCTGCAGCGCCTCGACGTGTGGGAAGGCATCGCCGGACGGCGCGTCAGCCCCTACAGCCACATGCATGTGTGGGACGGCAGCGGCACCGGGCAGATCCACTTCTCCGCCTCCAGCGTGCACGCCGATGTGCTCGGTCACATCGTCGAAAACCGTGTGGTTCAGGACGCATTGCTCGACCGCCTGCATGACAGCGATATCGGTCTGTTGGCCAACGCGCGGCTGGAGCAGATGCGCTATTCCGGCGATGACTGGCTGCTGACCCTGTCTGACGGCCACAAGCTGCGCGCTCCGCTGGTCGTGGCTGCCGATGGCGCGAACTCCGCCGTGCGCCGTTTGACCGGCACGCCGACACGCGAATGGGATTACCTGCACAACGCAATCGTGACCAGCGTGCGCACGGCCGAACCGAACAGAAAGACCGCCTGGCAACGTTTCACCGACGAAGGGCCGCTGGCGTTTCTGCCGCTTGATCGTGAAGGCGAGCATTGGAGTTCGATTGTCTGGTCGGTGACGCCGGCCGAGTCCGAGCGGCTGATGGCAGTGACCGATGAAGTGTTCTGCAAGGAGCTTGAACAGGCATTTGAAGGGCGCTTGGGGCAGGTGCTGGCGGTCGATGCACGTTTGTGCGTCCCGCTGCGTCAGCGCCACGCCAAACGCTACGTCGCCAAAGGCCTTGCCCTGATCGGCGACGCAGCGCACACCATTCACCCGCTGGCCGGGCAGGGCGTGAACCTCGGGTTTCTCGACGCCGCCGTGCTGGCCGAAGTGCTGACTCATGCAGCAGCACGTGGCGAGTTGCTGTCGGACGTGCGCGTGCTGGGTCGCTACGAGCGCCGCCGCATGCCGCACAACCTGGCGCTCATGGCCGCGATGGAAGGCTTTGAGCGTCTGTTTCAGGCTGACCCGCTGCCGCTGCGCTGGCTGCGCAACACCGGGCTCAAAGTGGTCAACAAGCTGCCGGAAGCCAAGGCACTGTTCGTCCGCGAGGCGCTGGGGTTGTCGGGGGATTTGCCGGAGCTGGCGAGGTTGTAAGGTCTTGGCGGATCGTTACCACGCAGGGCGCTCATCGTTATACACACGTCCGTCTCGACACTGATCGTGCCCATCGCTCCGCGTGGGCATGCCTCCCGTGACGCTCCGCGTCACAAATGGCACAGACTGGGGATTCAGTAAGCCGAGCGCATGACGTGGATAACGCTGGAGCCTGGGCACACATCTGCGCCACATTCGAGAGCGGACGCGGAGCGTCCTGAGCGGCATTCCCACGCAGAGCGTAGGAACGATCATCATCGTATTCCTCCAGGAGGACTTGTGTATAACGCCGAGCGCCGAGTGGGAACAATCAGTGTGATCTCAAGCACGCCGATCATGCCCATGCTTGTGCTCAGGCGTTATACCCGTGTCTTGCTGCGACCACGGACGGTGGGAGGCGGCTTGCCGGCGATGCTTTTTCTGAAGCGACCTATCAGTGACTGAACTGACGCCATCGCCGGCAAGCCGCCT